>OATG01002290.1_pt1 | contig 10850 bp, 11 predicted proteins | sample 1516581 | NCBI WGS metagenome assembly OATG01 (sample SAMEA2579930, study PRJEB22360) | human gut metagenome | biome: human gut; feature: human-associated habitat; material: faeces | place: Denmark | collected 2008/2010
AGATGTCGTTTAAGTTTTCTTTAGTTTGTATTGTATCTAATTTTCGCATTAATTCGCCTCCTTTCTTGGTTTCTATATAATCAATTCCTCTTAGAACATATATTATTAAATCTTCAATATATAATTTTCTATTCATAAAATTAATTTTATCCATTAATCTACTTCCTTGTGTAATTCTTTTATTAATTGCAAAAAAGGAATATTTAATTCTAATGGATGGCCTTCTGAATCTGTAAAATTACATATTTTAATTTGTTCTTCAAAATTCTTTAATAAATATTTAATAAGTTCTTTATTTTGCATATTGTTACTCCTTTTGAATAAATTTATATTACATGCATTTACTCCAACCACAACTTGGACAAACTTGACAACCTCCACTATTTTCTAATTCATTATTACAAATAGGACATTTATTTGTTACTTGAGCATAAGCTCTGTCTCCATTTTTTTCTATAAATGTTTTTTCATTGTCTGAAAATAGTTGTTTTGAATTTTGTAATGAAACTTTAATATTTTCACTTACATTTTCTATTTCAATTAATTCCTTTTCAACTTCTTTAATTGCATTTAAAATAGCAGTTGGACAGGATTTCCCTTTTGATAATTTTTCTCCTTTAACTCTAGCAGAAGTAAAAGAAGAACATGTTCCACAACCTCTGTATGCTTTTTCGATATTATTTAAATTACCACCTAGTCTTAACATTCCACTCATACTTATCACTACTGCATCTATATTATGAACACAACCTCCAGATGCACTTCTCTTAATGTAAAAATCCGTTATTTTATTTTCTGATTTGCTATATCCAACAAATAAAACTAGTTTTCCACAGCCAGTATATATTTTACGTTTTACATATATAGTATCTTGAGGAATAGGGGACCATTCTCCTCTGACTAATTCATTTTCTTTATTTTTATCATTTGTTGTCAAAATTCCTTCTCTAGCACATCCAGAGCGATAAATTGTAATACCTTTTAAGCCTTGTTCCCAAGCTTGAGTATAAATATTGTATACATCATCTATAGTTGCAGAATTAGGAAGATTAACAGTAGACGATATACTTGCATCTATATGTTTTTGCCAAACTCCTTGCATTTTAACTCTGTCTATTGGATTGATTTCCGCAGAAGATATGAAGTAGTCAGGAAGTTCTTCTTCTTTTACATTATTTTCATCTAAAAACTTTTGAACAATAGGAGTGTAAACTTTGTAATATTTATCTTTATCATATAAAGATTCTGTTTTTCTAGTATATGAAAAAGCAAAAATTGGTTCTATTCCTCCACTTATTCCTAACATCGTAGATATACTCCCTGTCGGTGCGATTGTAAGTATTTGACTATTTCTTAATCCATATTTTTTAATTAAATTAATAGTTTTTTTGTCTGCATTTTCTTTTAGAAAATCACTTTTTAGTATACAATCTTTATATTTTGGATAAGGTCCGTAATCTCTTGCTAATAATGCAGAACATCTTAAAGCATTGTTCGCTAAAGTTTCTCCTATTTTATCACATATATCAAGAGATTCTTTTGACCCATATTTAATTCCCATATTAATAAGCATATCCGCTATTCCCATAACTCCAATTCCAATTTGTCTATAATTTTTAACTGTCTCTCTTTGTATTTTAAGAGGGTGTAACGGAAGTCCTTCATCTAAAACTTCATTCATAGCTTCTACTACAACAAAAATATCTTTTTTAAATTCATCAATTTTAAATATTCCAGAGTTTACATAAGCAGCTAAATTAAAAGAGCCTAATAAACAACTACCTCCTGCGGGTAGAGGTTCTTCCGCACAGGGATTTAATCCTGCATATTCAAAATCTTCATCATATTGTAATAAATTATAATTATCTATTCTGTCTTTATATAAAATACCTGGTTCTGCAAAATTCCAATTGTTATAACAAAGTTTTAAAAATAATTCTCTTGCATTTATCTTTTTAATAATTTGTTGAGAATTATCTTTAACAAAAAACTTACAATCGTACATCTCATTATTTTTAACTGACTTCATAAAATCATCTGTAATCATTACAGATATATTTGCTTTTGTTACTTTTGTTAAATCGGTTTTTATATTTATAAAATCTTCAATATCAGGATGATTGACATTTAATGAAATCATCAATGCTCCGCGCCTTCCACTTTGCCCTATAAGGTCTGTAACCATAGAATATAGTTCCATAAAAGAAACTGAACCAGTCGTTGTTTTAGCGGCATTATTTACTATAGCTCCATTTGGTCTTAGCTTTGATATATCAATTCCGACCCCTCCACCATATGAAAAAGTTCTAGCTAATTGTTTCGCACAATCAAAAATTCCTTCTATAGAATCTTCTGGAGCTGGAACAACGTAACAATTACTATAAGTAATTTTTTTTCCTTTTTTATGAAGTCCACGATTAGCTAAAATTCTTCCTCCAAAAATGAATTTTTTATCACGAATTAATTTTTTTAATCTTTCATTTTTATTAGACACTCTATCTAACCATTCTTCAAAAGACTCTTCTTTATATTGATATTTTTGTTTCCAAATGTCTTGTTGTAGTTCTGTTAAATTCCAATTTTCCATTTAACTCCTTCTTTCTATTTAAAAATTTCGTCATTAAAATCATCTTTTAATTTTAATTTACTTTTTTCAAGTATTTCAAATATTTCAAATATTTTGTCTACACTTGTAATTTTCTTTTTATCTACTATACACTGAACAGAATATCCATCGTCTAAATCATTTCCTATTATTACATCTTTACGAAATACTGACATAGTAAAATGAATATTGTTTTCGGAATCATCATAATAGATAGCTCCATCGTCAAATTTAAAGCCTTTATCCATTAATTGTGAGTCAATTTCTTTTGAAATATAAGGCTTTACTCTCATTGAACATGTTGCACAATTATTCATATCAATCGCTCCCTTAAATATACTTTCTCAATAAAAGAATGTTCTTCTAATTCTTCTAATGAAAATAAATAGCCTATTGCATTATCGCCCATTCTAAAAATTTCTAACTCATTAGGTTTATGACTATTAACCCAAAAATTAAATTCTAATACATCAATAATGTATAAAACATTTGTATATAGAATATAATAAAGAATATAGTTTGCTCTAGTTTTCTCAAAGCAGCCAATTGAATTATATTTTATATTACTATATTTTTCATATATAATATTTCCTGTTTCAAAAGCTAGTCTGTCGGTTTTAACTTCTAATTTTATTTTTTTATCGTTTTTATATATGATAAAATCAATATCCCATTTTTGAAATTTTCTCTCTGTCCTAACATCTTTAATTTTTGTTATAGTTTTATCTTGTTTAAGTAATTTTAAAGTTAGTTCTTCTCCAACGTTTCCGAGTATAATGTCTTTGTCAAAGCTCATATTTTCTCCTATTTCAATTCTTTTTTATCAACTGTTGCATAAATTTTCCCATATATTTCATCATTAATAAATATACGTTTTTTATTTCCTCTAGTTGATTTTATTGTTACTTTTTTATTTTTAAATCTTATATCTTCTCCAATATAAGTCTTTATTTTACTTTTCATAGTTTCTCCTTAGAAATCTTTTATTTTTTCGTAAAGAGATTTAAACTTTTTTTCTTTTTGTATTTCGTCTCTAAAGTTATTCCGTTGTTCAAGAGCTTCCTGATAATCTTCTATTTCTTCTGTAAGAAAACGAATTTCATCTTTAAGTTCTTCGACTTCTCGTAATAAGTCGTTTCTTTGTTCTAAAATGTCATAAAATTCTAAGTCATACATTAAACTCTAAACTCCTTGTTCTTATTTGTTACTATTTCAATAGGAGTTGTTTTATTTGCCTTGAACAATTCTTCTTTAGCTGCTAATTTAAGTTCCTCTTTACTACTAGCACTACCATGATGTAATAAAATTTTTCCTGTATTGATTTTTTTCATATAATCAATAAGTTCTGCTTGTTGTATATGAGAAGAAAAAGTTTTGTAAGAAATGATATCGCATTTTTTTTCATATATTTCTCTGTTTATTGTAACGCTATTTAGTCTTTTATTCTGAATCATACTTCCTAAAGTGTTTAAGCCACAATAACCAACAAATATCATGCAGTCATTAGGATTTAGTAATATAGATTTAGCATAACTTACTACATGACCTGCATTACACATTCCAGAGCTTGAAATTATCACCATTGGGATATCTTTCTTCTTAATAATGGTTTCGGTATCTTTAAATTCCTTAACAAAATGAAAATTACTCCAACTTAAAACCTGTTCCCAATATTCTTTATTTTCTCCTTTAAGTATTTTGCTATAAACTCCATTAATGTCGTTTAATAGTTTAGAATCGACTATAACTGAAATGTTGTCAAAATCTTTATCGTCTTTTAAATTATCATATAAAAATGACATAAGCATTTGACTTCTACTAAATGAAAAGGAAGGTATTAAAACTCGATGATTCATACTAGTATATTTTTTTATTTGTGTAATTAAATCTTTTCTTTCATTGATTACTTCTTTCTTAGCAAAATTTCTGTCTTTGTTACCGTATGTCGCCTCGAATATAGCTATGTCAGAAGTAGTTGAATATATTATATCGTCTAAGAACGGAGACTGCTTAGAATTGTAATTAGAACCTAAATCAGACGAATAAAATATCTTAGCAACCTTACCGCTTGGCTTTTTAATAAATAATTCTAATTGGCAAGAACCTACACAATGATTATTTGGCAAGAACCTAAATGAAAGAGTTTCATTTAATTTATGAATAATATTTTTTTCAAAGGTTCTAGTTTTATGAATAGCAGTATGTACATCTGTTTTATTAAAGAGTAAATCTAAATTCTTTCCTTTTTCATTTATTTTTTTTACATTTTTTAAATGTATTGTATATGTGTCATTAAGCAAAGGAATCATTAATTCTCTATTGTCTTCTGTTGCTATTACATTCCCTGTAAATCCTCTGTTAAAGGCAGTAGGGAGATTTCCAATATGGTCTACATGGACATGATTAACAAATATATATTTAATGTTTGAAAACGGAATTTTCTCAACCATTCTTTTATTTGTATTATAGTCAGACAACATAGTAGGACACCCTTGGTTCATTCCACATTCAATTAGGATATTTTCCCTTTCGTCATCTGAATTTACATATGAAACTAGCACGCATGAGCCAGTAACTTCGTCTCTGCTAGTCCCTAAAAACTCAATGATAACATCGTTGTTTCTCTTTTTCATGTCTAATCATTTCTCTTTCTGAATTTTTTCTTTGTCTTTAATTTTAACTGATAGATTTTCCCGTCTTCTTCAAATTCAAATTTCCCATTTCCTTGTTCTAAGAATTTAGCGACTGCAAATATTACATCTGCTGTTACATCCTCTGCATTTGAAGAAACTTTATATAATCCATTTTCAATCTCTAAGTAGTCTTTATCTACGAGGATTCTACCACTTTCATTTCCAAAAAGAACTCTTATAGGTTTTTCTTTTGTCATTTACATCCTTTCCATATGCCACCTAATCACAAGAAAAATAAAACATATTACCCTAATTAAAACACATTCTGCATCAATAAGTGGCATATTAATTATTTATTTGCTTATGTATTTTATAAGTTAATTATAGTATTTTTATTTCGGTATGTCAACTAAGAAAACTATACTTTTTCATAATCTATTATCCAATAATCTGTTACGGATAAATTAGTCCATTCTCCGTCAATTTTTTTTGTTCTAGGTTTTGGAACTACTTTTTTTATTTTAATTGCATCGTACTCTGACAATGGTATTTTATTAAACAAAGCTTTACTTATTTTTACTACCTGTTTGTTTTTATTTTTAGTATTATACAAAGTAAGTTTTGGAGAATATTTTGTATCTAAATCCATAACGACATAATATTTATTTTCTGTTATATGACTTGTTTCATTGTATTTTTTAAAATCGTATATAACCTTTTCAATGTCGCTCACAGCTTTATCATAGTTACTCATGATATCTAACATTACTTTATCTGTATCTACTTCTCTATATTGCTTAGGAGTTTTTTTATTAGCGTATTTTTCAATAATATAAGAATATGGATTTGTATTACTAAATTGTACTTTTTTATAAAACATTTCAAATACTTCATAACATTTTCTAATATATTGTGTGTTTCCAAATTCTTCAAAATATCCCATATCTATAAGTGGGTCTAATTGTCTTTTTGAGATTGAAGTTTCTTCTTTTATATCTTTTAATAGTTCTAAAAAATTATTATAGTGTTTAGCTTGAGAAAGTTTATATAATTCTATCGCACATTGTTGATTTATATTTTTAAAAGAAGTTATATTTTGAGTTATTTCATTCTTTTCAGGAATGTATTTAAACTCATAATTATTTTCTCCAAAAGCTATTTTACCTAATTTGATGCCAAAATTTTTCATTTCTTGTTTAAAGGCACTTACTTTATCTTTTTCTCCTTTTTCAGTATATGTTCTTAACATTACCTCATAAAATTCTCCTGGATAATATGCTTTTAAATATGCTTGTTCTACTGAATCTAAAGCCATCGCATAGCTATGCGAACAGTTAAATCCATATTTAGCAAAATCAACAACTATTTGATATACCTTAAGAGCCATATCCGAATTACCTTCTCCAGTTCTCTTGATAAATCCTTCTACGAATTGCTCCTTATATTTATCAACTAAAGGTTTTATTACTCGCCCCTTACAAGAAGGACAAATTGTCATTCCATCGTTACCTATAGTTCCACAATTTGCACAATAAGTTTTTTTCTTACTAATCATTTTGATAATGTCATATGTTTCCTTCATTGGAAATCCTGCAAATTCGAGTATTTTCATTAATTGTTCTTGATAGAATATGTAAGAATATGGCATTTCTTTTGTTTGTAAAAGTTCATCTAATTCTTTTATTCCGTACTCAAAAGGTTTTCTTGATATAAATTGTTTTACTAAAGATTTAAATGATGGTCTAATCGCAGCAACAAAAGCTGTTAATTCTACGATATTCTTAGGTTTATATTTTTTACATTTATTTCTACTTCCTTCTTGTTCTACCTGATTAACTCCTAATGTTAATCCCTTTGCATAGATATCCCAAACTTTATTATTGTTTTTTACAATATTTAATAATTCTGAAACAGAAGGTTGTGAGATTCCTATTCTTTTGTATATTTCGTTTGTTGTTTTTACCACTTCAACTTTTAAGAAATCTTCTTTCACAAATTGAAATGCATCCATGTCTCCACTTTCTATACAGACGCATAAAACCTCATTTCTCGTAGCCTCTGATTTAACTTTTATAATTCCAATTTCTTCCTCTAAATTAATTGAAGTCGTACAAAACCCACAAGGGTGTGGTCTCGCATTTGTTTTTATCCCAAGATATTTTTTACTCTCTTCTATTAAATAAGAATATTTAGGTTCAACAAAGTCTTCAATATTAATTTCTTCTAATAACTCTCCTGTATCGTCTCGTTCTGCATATTTAAGTTTTTCTTCGTACTTTTCAATTTGTTTAGAAACTTCATTTGCCTCCTCTGGGTTTACATCACAAGCTCTACAATAGAGTTTAAAAGCCGCTTTTGTTTTTAATGTTCCAAATGCCAATAAATCGTATGAACTTTTTTCTCCTAATAACTCTTTTTGAGCCATTATAAATGGTTGTCTATCTGCAACATTCCAATCTATATCTACTAGACTTTTACTTTTTAATATTCTGTCTTTTGTAAGGAATCTTTCAAATATAAGAGGAACTGGGGCATTTATTCTATCTATATTTGTAAATCCTAACAATTTGCCTATATAACATCCACCAGCAGAACCTCTTGAACTATGAGTTAAAATTCCCCCATATTTCTTAATTCCTAATCCAACTATTTTTTCATTTAATAAGAAATAATCTGACATATGGCAACCTATTATTTCAGATAATTCATATTCAATTTGTTCCTTATAATGTTTCCATTCTTTTTGAGGTATATTTATTTTTTCCTTTTCCCAATTTTCATATACAAGATTTTTCAACTTTATGTTTCTTTCTTCTTGAGATAAATCAGGATATACATTTGGTAATTTCAAATTCTTATCTAATACTATATTCTCAAAATCCAAAATTTTATTTGTGTTATCTATAGCAATAGATATTTCTTCGTCTGATAAAACCCCTTGTCTTTGAAAATTTTTAAACAGGGTATCGTAATCTGGATATGTTAAATCCCAACCACTTTCTTCTTCATATGATATTTTATAACTTTTTAAATAATTGTCTCTTTCAATCTCTTGACTTTTATCTATCATGTGAGAATCGCACCCTGCAATTATTTTTAAATCATACTCATAGCTTAAATTTAAAAGGTGTTGATTCCATTTCTTTTGAGTTTCTACATTGTGTGCTTGAACTTCTAAATAAAAATGTGGAAATCTATCATTTAACATAAGTATTATATCGTCTATATCCTCATATCTATTAAAAGCTATGCAGGCAGTAGTTATCATTACATCGTTTGGAGGAAGACTCATAAGGAGTTCTAAATCTACTCTAGGCTTATAATAGTACCCATCTTTATTCGCCTGACTTGTAATTCTATTTATGGCTTTTCTTCCGTTATTATTTCTAGCCAAAAGAACTATATGTCCATTTGCCTTATCTTTTTCGAAACGATTTTGAACCCAATATGCCTCACATCCTGCAATTATTTTTATAGGCTCTAAACCTCTATCAATTCTTTTTTTATTAAATTTTTCTACTTCTAGGTAATGATTATAAAACATTCCCATGTATCCATGTTCTACTGTTGAATATGCTTTATGTCCTAATTCTGCAATTCTTTCTAAATATTGTTCTACAGATACAGTTGAATCTTGTACAAAAGCATTTGAGTAATAACTATGTTTGTGATAATTAACATATGTTTTCATAAAATCGCTCCTTAATCTGTTATTTCTACTTCGTATTGATACATAGCATCATAAAGCTTTTGTGGTATTTGAGTTTTATATTTATTGGCTAATTCCTTAATTGTTTTTTCTTTATATTCTTTATATGCCATAAATGCTTCTTCTGGAGTTTTATATCTTCCTAAAGAAATCGTGTTATTGTTTATTCCAATGCTAGATACAAACACTTTCTTTTTAGTTTTATCGCAATGCACTCCAATCGGTAAATTTCCTCTACATGTTTCTCTCTTAATAAAAAGAAGATTTATCTCTTGGGGAACAAATACACATGTTTTAGGACTATATATTTTATTACCTTTAATTAATATATCCTTATCTAATTGCATATTTTGTCCTTTTATCTCATAATAATTTTCTTCATACCATTCTGCAAAGTTTTGGAAATTTAACCATTTATCGCAAACTTTACAGTTTTCGTATGTTTTTTGTTTTTTCTTATAATTTTCATCGTAACATCTTAATAGCATTTGAGTCCGTTTGAGATATGGTTTTGTTCTTTTTTTGTTTATCTTTGTTGGATATTTTCCTTCCCCTAAATATCCTTTCCCATATGCTCTCTTTTCATAAGGGCAGCGAATTTGTCCTGTTTGGAATGGTTTATATTTAACATTATATTTCGTGTAATTATATTCTGGAAAATATACATCTATATCCATATTATTTCTGTATTCCTTTATAATCATTTTGCTTCCAAAATTATTATGTCTTTCTTCTCCTGTCCTATCTATTTTTTTGCTCATAAAAATTATTCCTTTCTACCAAAATGAGAGAGCTAAGTTACTCTCTCACCGTCTGTTAAATTATGTTTTTATTTTTAGCAGCTTGAATCCAACTTGGAAACTCTCCTAATAATTTAGTATATAGTTCTTCATCAGATAGATTTGCTATTTTATTTACATTTAAAAAATCTGCATTATCAACAACTCTTCCAGTCATTTCATCTAGTTTTTCTAAGAAATGAAAATCTTCATATCCAATCCCAATAAACTGCCAAAAGATACCTAATTTTGAAGAATCTTTAATAACTTGAGATGAATTTACTTTATCCCATGCATCTCCATCTGTAATAAATATCACAAATGTTGGAATATTATCTTTGTAAGTTTCATGTTGTTTTATTATTTCTTTCATGACAGGAGCATAATTAGTTCCACCCATTTCGTATTTTTTTAAAATTTTATTTTTATTTATATAATTGTAAAAATTGTTTATATTTAATGAAGGAATTTGCCAAGATTCATTTGAGAATAAATGTAGCTCAACTTCTCCGTTGTCGTCAAATTTTAATCCTAAAGGTAATAATCTATTCAAAACATCTTGTACTGCTCCATTTTTGTATAAACTTCTCATTGAGCCAGAATAGTCAAGTGCTACAACAACTCTTGCAGTTAAATTATTCAAAGGTGCTTTCTTTAAACATATCTTGTTTAATGCTTCTTTTCTAAGATTAATTTTTTCTAATTCTTTTGTTTTTGGATGTTCAGAAGATGAAACTGTTTCAATTTTCATTTCAACTTTATCATCTTTATTTCCAAATAATTTGTTAAATAATCCCATTATATCAACTCCATTTCATGTTTTATTAATAATATTTTTATTTAGGTTCGTCAACTAATTTTGCAAAATTCCAACTTATCGGAGATTTAATTCCTGTTGTCCAAGAATCCATTCCAAGTTGAAAAGCATATACTTTTCCATTTTCGAATTTTGCAAATCGTCTTTTAAGCCATCTATCATTATGAAATTCTCTTACCAATATTTTAGCATCGACTGGAACTTTTGTCCAGTCAATTTTTGGTTCTTCTTTTAATTTTAAATCATAATTATCTAATAAATAACCAATAAAACAATCTCTATAGTTTTCTAATGTACAGATTCTCTC
>OATG01002292.1_pt1 | contig 10840 bp, 6 predicted proteins | sample 1516581 | NCBI WGS metagenome assembly OATG01 (sample SAMEA2579930, study PRJEB22360) | human gut metagenome | biome: human gut; feature: human-associated habitat; material: faeces | place: Denmark | collected 2008/2010
TCGTACGGATTCGTTAGGGTTTTCTTGCCTTGACTTGCGCGGGTGGTCCAGAGATTAGTCGCGGGTTGTTTACTCATTTTTCACGCTGTGGAAATTGTTCAAAAATCGAGTTTGCCTTAACCGAGATCAAAAAAGTCGTTTCCGGCCTCTGCAACTCATATTCTTGGCCGAAGACACGGGCTCTTTTTTGCGCTATCGTAGCGACCTTCGATTAAATCGCATCTCGCGCCTGATGAAAATTTTTAAAGCGACATGCGAATATAGCTAGCCATATAACAACAACTTTCAAACGTCATGCAAGACCTTACACCGCTGCGTCCCGCCTTCTGGAACGTTCCCCTGTGGGCGGAAATCGGCGTATACGTCATCGGCATTGCCGCCGTCGTGCTCTGCATCGCCGGCATCGTGCGCGCCGTCAAGCAACGTCAAGCCACAACTCAACCCGAACCTCTTGCCGATCGCAACGCCCGACTTGGCCGCACTCTTCTTGAAGTGTTCTGGCAAAAGCGCATTCGCGACACCGCCGCCGGTAAAAATCACTTCGTGCTGTTCTGGGGATTCATCTTTCTTTTCTTCGGCACCGCCATTGCTACCATCGATTGGGACATTGCCTGGCTTGTCTTCGGCAAACGCATCCTGTCGGGCAATATCTACCTTGCCTACAAATTCGTTCTTGATCTCGCAGGACTCCTTGCCCTCATTGCTCTTGGTTTTAGCTTTTGGCGCCGCTTTATTTCACACGACCCCAAAGTCGAAGCCAACTGGCGTTTCGCCTTGGTGCTTGGCAGCCTCGCCTTCATCATTCTCACGGGTTTTTTACTCGAAGCGCTGCGTCTTGCCGTTCAGCAGCCACAGTGGGCCGGCGTGAGCTTCGTGGGCAACGCCCTCGCACAGATTTTCATCGGCACCGACCCCGAAACGCTCAAGGTCTACCACACCTTCATCTGGGTTATTCACGGTCTGGCCTCCCTGGGATTTATCGCCTCCATTCCGCTGACCTATTACGCACACCTCTTCAAGACCCCGACTTCGATCTACGTCAAGAAACCCGAACCGCGCGGTGCGCTTGCCAAAATCGAAGACATTGAAGAACAGGAACGTTTCGGCATTTCCGAATTCAGCCAGTTCGGTCGCATCGATCGCATCCGCTTCGACGGCTGCACCGAATGCGGGCGCTGCACCTCCGTGTGTCCGGCTGCCGCCTCGGGTGCACCTCTGGATCCCAAGGGTCTCATCTTATCGCTCAAGGCCCGCATGAACGGCATTGATGCCGACAAGCCTCTGATTGACGGCATTGTTTCCAAGGACGCCCTTTGGAGCTGCACCACTTGCGGCGCCTGCACCAAGGTCTGTCCGGCTCAGATTCCGACTCCCGACATCATCGTTCAGATGCGCCGTCATCTGGCGCTTGAAGAAGGCGACTTCCCCGAAGGTCTGGCTCAGGCTCTGGAAAACACTTCGAGCGTCGGCAATCCCTGGGGTATGGATCCCGGAAGCCGCCTGAAGTGGGCCAAGGGACTTGACGTTGAAATCGCCAAGCCCGGCGTCGAGTACGATGTGCTCTATTGGGTCGGCTGTTCGGCTAGTTACGATCGCCGTGCTCAGAAGATTGCGCGCGCTATGGTGGAAATTTTCCACGCCGCAGGCGTCAAGTTCGCCGTCATGAGTGAAGAGCGCTGCCACGGCGAATTCGCCCGACGAGCCGGCGAAGAATACTTGTTCCAAACGGCAGCGGCCGAAAACATCGAGTCGCTTTCCAAGTACAACTTCAAGCAGATTGTGGCCGCCTGTCCGCACTGCTTCAACACGCTCAAAAACGAGTATCCGCAGTTTGAAGGCGGCACCTTCCCAGTCACGAGCCATGTGCAATTCATCGCCAAACTGCTCGAAGAAAAGCGCATTTCGCCCAAACTGGCGCAAGCCGGCAGCGTCACCTTCCACGACGCCTGTTATCTGGCGCGCCACAACGGAATCGGACGCGATCCTCGCACGATTCTCGAGACGATCGGCGTCAAGCTCAAGGACCCCGAAAAACGTGGCTGCAACGCTATGTGCTGCGGCGCAGGCGGAGCACAAATCTTCATGGACAAGCCTTCGCGCATCAACATCCTTCGTCTTGAGCAACTCAACAAAACCGGAACTGACGAAATTGCCGTTTCCTGCCCGCACTGCCTCACCATGCTCACGAGTGCACAGGCTCAAACCTGCGGACGGGACGAAACGCCCAAACCTGTACGTGACATCGCTGAAATCGTTGCGCAAGCTCTTACGCAATCGACCGTCAATCCCGAAAAGGAGTGCTAAGCCATGCCTTCCAAATCAGACAACGCTGAAGTTTCGAAAGCCTCCCCCAAGGACAAAATTAAGCAAGTGCAGGTGCTCGAGCGAGCACGCCGCATCCTGCGCACACTTGCCGATTGCCCGGCGCCGGTCAGTCTGCATGAAATTTCCGAGATGACCGAAATTCACATGTCGACCGTGCACCGTCTTCTGTGGAATCTCTGCCAGGACGGCCTCGTTGATCGCATGAACAACGGCCGTTGGCGCCTGGGGTTGACTTTCCTTGAATACGGCAGCCTCGTGCGCGATCGACTTGATATTCGCGAGAAAGCGATCGGCGTGATGCAGCTTTTGTTCGAACGCACCGGTCAAACGATCAACCTCGCGATCCGCCGCAACGACTCGATCATGTACATTGAGCACGTTTATGCTCCCGGCACGGGCGTTCGTCTGGCGCGCCGCATCGGCGCCATGGCTCCCTTGCACTGCACAAGCGGCGGCAAGCTCTTTTTGAGCGATATGCCCCCCGAAGAAGTGAGCGCCTACATCAGCCGCACGGGACTGGCGCCGCGCACGCAGCACTCGATCTGCACACCCGAAAAGCTCATCATGGAAATCAACCGCGTCAAAGAGCTCGGCTGGGCCGACGACAAGGAAGAACTGGAAACGGGCATTCGCTGCATCGGCGCTCCGATTCGCGACAAGACCGGCCGCATTGTGGCCACCGTCACCGTCGCTTCGAGCATCGAAATGCGCCACAAGCCCGACTGGGTACGGCATCTTCTGAGCGCCGTCAACGCCGTTTCGGCTTCTCTGGGATGGCTTGCTCCGGACAACCGCATCTGACGTTCACAAAGACAAAACGGACGCCGGCTTTTCCGCTGCGTCCGTTTCACGATTTCAAACGGGAGTTTCTATGGCTCCCGTTTTCGTTTGAGCGTTCAGAGCACGCCGCGTTCGGCGGCTGCTTCCTGCGCCACCTTCACCACGCGGCGGGCCAGAGCCGATGTCGGATCAATGATGAAGACTTCCTTGCCGGCAATCGTCATGAACCCCTCATCAAGGATAAGCGGCAGTTCGGTGCACCCCAGAATCAGCACATTGCAGCCGTGCGTCTTGACGAGATACTCGGCCGCACTGCAGAGATCCTCGCGGCACACGCCGTCGGTAAAGCCCGCCTTGGCGCCCTGAGGTCCGTAAATGGCGGCCATCACGCGCGCCTGATGTTCGTCATCGGGCACGTACATGGGCATTCCCATTGCTTCGGCCTTCTGACCGTAGAGCCCGGAGCGCACCGTACCGGTCGTCGCCATCAAGCCGATCACAGCCTTGTCGCCGAACTTCTCCTGAATCTCCTGCATCGTCACCTGCTGCATATTGATGAAGGGAATGCCGACGAAGGGTTCGATCAAAGCCACAAAAGCGTGCGCAGTGTTGCACGGCACAATGATGCAGTCACAATCGTCTTCTTCAAGGCGCTTGGCACAGTTGTACATGGAAAGCGTCGGGTTGTCACCGCCTTCGAGCAAGCACTTCGTGCGATCCGGAATCTGAGGATTCTGTTCGACCACGAGCTTGAAGTGTTCCTGATCAGTCTTGGCGGGCGTCGCCTTGACAATCTTGTCGTACAGATCAACCGTCGCGGCAGGTCCCAGACCACCGATCATGCCCACTTTAAAGGGCTTGGGCAGCGGTGTGACGTCGGCGGTCAAAAGAGCCTGAGCGTACTCTGCGGCCGACAAGCGGCCCGAATCGCAGGCAGGGTCGATCAGACGCACAGTAAATTCCGTCTGCAGCTCCGCAAAGAAGCGATGAGGGCATCCGCAGGCAAAGCCGATCACGTCGGCGCCGGCTTTCTGCAGTCGCTTTACCGCATTGAAGTTGTTGATCTTGCGTGCCGCTTCCTTGAGCGCATCCGTCGCATCGGCGGGCGCCTCCACGAAGTCGCCTTCGTCGAGCAATACCGTTACGGATGCATCCTTGGCAAGAATCGCCGCCTTGATCTCAAGAGCCGTGTCGCAATGGTGTCCGACCACAAGACCGATGGTTTTCACTTTTTCTCTCCTCCAACTCTAAGAGCGCACAAACGCCGCCCGCACCCTCGTCGTCGGGCTTCGTCTGTATCCTACTGAAAGGATAACCGCTTCGCGCCGAACTGTCTTCAACGAGCTCTTCAAACTTAGAGCCTTCTTAGGGCTTCCCACTGTTTGGCGAGTCGCTTGACACTCACTGGCATCGGTGTGCGCAATTCTTGTGCAAACAACGACACGCGAAGTTCTTCAATCATCCAACGGAAATTTTCCAACCGCTCGTCGACGGAACCCTTACGGGCCGCCATCTCGCGAGCAAGGGGCACGGCAAGCTTTTGGATTTCGGCAGTGTGCCCCGCGTCACGCGCCGGATCATTGCGCAGACGCTCCAGACGCACATTGATCGCCTTGACGTAACGCGGATAGTGCTTGAGGCGTTCAAACGGCATGTTCAGCAGGAAATGCGGCACAAAGAGTCCCTGCAACTGACTTTCGATGTCCTTGACCGCCTCCGGAAAGGCGCGCGCGGCCTGCAGTCTCTTGTTGAGTCCCGTGAGTTCGGCCGCCACGGTTTCCATCAGACGCAGGTACTCACCGCCGATGAGCGTCAGACGCGAGCGTGCCTCGTCCTTTTTCTGTTGAAACTGCAGCTCATTGACCGGCCAGTCGCCTTGCATCGCAGCGGTCTCGACGGCTGCGGCCGTCAAGTCCGAACGCAATTCCTCAAAGCTCTCAAAACGCTTGGCGATCGGCGCAATGACGGCACACTGCATCTGCACGCGCTGCAATCCGTTCAGATTGCGCTCCAAATAACGCACTTGTTCACGAAGTTGCAACTGAAAAAGCCGCCGCAAACCGGCGCGATGCGCCTTTCGAGCATCCTGCAAATCGTCAAACACGTCCAAAGCACACGAATCTCCCTTGTCCACCAAAGCCGGATGTCCTATCAGCGTGAGCCCCCGGCGGCGAATTTCCATGAGTTCCGGCAATTCCCCAAACGTCCAATTGGTAATGTTGTCTGTCAGGTCCGCCGAAACGGAAGCGTCGGCCTGCGCCACATTGCGGAAAGTCTCCTGCGCCTGAGTACCGAACTCGGCACGAAGCTCGGCCAAATTTCGGCCCATTCCGATCTGCCGCCCGTGTTCGTCAAGCACCTTGAAGTTCATAAACAGGTGCGGCTGCAACATTTCAAGCTTAAAGTCGGTGCGCTCGCAAGTCGTCCCGGTCTGTTCTCGAATGTCGGCAATCAATGCGTCCACTAGCGTTTTGGACTGTACCTGTACACCGCCCGTTCTCTCGAAAAATCCGTCGGCGTACTTGTCGATCGGCACACAATGGCGACGATAGCGCTGCGGCAGCGATTTGACGAGCGCTCTGACCTTTTCCTTGAGCATACCGGGCACCAGCCACTCGCAGCGCACAGCATCGATCTGATTGAGCGCGAAAATCGGCACGGCAAGCGTGACGCCGTCTCGGGGAGAACCTGGTTCGAAATGATAAGTGAGCGCCATTTCGATACCGGCAGCGCGGTAGGTCTTGGGATACCACTGCACGGTGACGCCGCTTGCGTCATGTCGCATCAGATCGTCGCGCTTCATGAAGAGCACTTTCGGATTCTCTTTTTCCGCGACACGACGCCACTTTTCAAACGTGGAGCCGCCCACGACCGATGCATCCAGAATCTTGTCGTAAAAGGCGTAGATCGTCTCGTCGTCAACGAGCACGTCCGGGCGACGCGTCTTGTTTTCGATCTCTTCGATTTCTCGCACCAAGCGCTTGTTGTGCGCAAAGAAAGGCGCACGCGTTTCGTACAATCCTTCGACCAGCGCCTGACGAATGAATATGTCGCGTGCCACGACCGGATCGTGCGGCGCAAATTGCACGCGGCGATCGGTGTACACGGGCAAGCCGTAAAGCGTACCGCGCTCAAGTGCCACCACTTCGGCACGCGTCTTTTCCCAATGCGGCTCGCTCCAACTCTTTTTGATGAGGTGGCCGGCAGCCCTCTCAATCCATTCGGGATCAATATCGGCCACACATCTCGCAAACAAGCGGCTTGTTTCCACCAACTCGGAAGCCATCAGCCATTTGCCGGCCTTCTTTGCCAACGCAGAACCCGGCCAGACCCAAAAGCGAATGCCGCGCGCTCCCAGATAGGGAGCCGCCCGCAGATCGGCCGACAAATCGCGCATACCGAGATTGCCCAAAAGCCCTGTCAGAAGAGAGGCATGCAAGGCCTCGTAGTCGGCCGGCTCCTCACTCGTCTTCCAGCCGATTTCTTCCGTGAGTTCCTTCAGTTGACGCCACACATCGCGCCACTCTCGCATACGACGAGGAGAAATGAAGTTGCGGTGCAGCTTTTCGGTGAGCTCTCGATTGCTTGTCTTATTGGCGCGCTCGGTCTCGAACCAATTCCAAATGTTGATATAGCTCAGGAAGTCACTTGACTCATCGGCAAATCGTTTGTGCGCCTGATCGGCTTGCTGCTGCGCGGGAAGCGGGCGTTCGCGCGGATCCTGCACGGCAAGCCCCGAAACCACCACCAATGCTTCCTTGAGTGCTCCGCGACGAGAGGCTTCGAGCAACATACGGGAAAGCTTCGGGTCAACAGGCAGGCGCGAGAGCATGCGACCGACGTCAGTAAGTTCTCCGTTTTTCTCCAACGCATGAAGTTCCGACAGAATGGCGTAACCGTCGGCAATAGCTTTGGGCGGAGGCGGCTGCACGAAATCGAAGTCACGTACGTCGCCCAACTTCAAAGCCTTCATGCGCAAAATGACGGCTGCCAGATTCGAACGCACGATCTCCGGATCGGTGTAGTCCGGGCGTCTGGCCCAGTCGTTTTCGTCGTAGAGACGAATGCAGATGCCGTCGGCCACGCGTCCGCAACGGCCGGCGCGCTGATTGGCCGAAGCCTTGCTTACGGGTTCAACCAACAGCTGCTCGATCTTGTTGCGGTAGCTATAGCGCTTGATGCGCGCAAGTCCCGTGTCAACCACATACCGAATGCCGGGAACCGTAATCGACGTTTCGGCCACGTTGGTAGCCAACACAATGCGCCGGACGCCGCCGCTTTTGAACACTCGCTCCTGTTCCTGCGCAGAAAGCCGCGCATACAGCGGCAATATTTCCACCAGTCCGGGGCGATTACGGGCACGAAGCACTTCGGCGGCTTCACGGATTTCGCGCTCTCCGGGCAAAAACACCAGAATGTCGCCGCGCCCGGCGATCTGCAGCTCATCACAAGCATCGGCCACGGCGTCCATCAGCGTCTTGTCGTCGGCCTCATCGGTATCGTCCACCGGACGCCAGCGAATCTGCACGGGATAGGTGCGCCCCGAGATCGTAAACACCGGTGCCGGTTTGCCGTTGATTTCAAAGTGCTTGGCAAAGCGTTCCGCATCAATTGTTGCCGAGGTGATGATGACCTTGAGATCCTTTCGCTTGGCAAGTACCCTCTTAAGGTAGCCCAAAAGAAAATCAATGTTGATGGATCGCTCGTGCGCTTCGTCGATGATGATCGTGTCGTAGCGCTTTAACAGAGGATCGGTCTGCGTTTCGGCCAGCAAAATGCCGTCGGTCATCAGTTTGATGGCCGCTCCCGGCATCGTCTTGTCGGTAAAGCGAACCTTGTATCCGACGATTTCGCCGACTTCGCTTTCAAGTTCAGCCGCAATGCGTTTGGCAATGGAACTCGCGGCAATGCGACGCGGCTGTGTGTGTCCGATCAAGCCTTTGGTTCCTCGTCCTGCCAAAAGACAGATTTTGGGCAACTGCGTCGTCTTGCCCGAACCGGTCTCGCCGCAAACAACGATGACCGGATTTTCCCGAATGGCTTTGACAAGTTCTTCTCCGTGCTCGCTCACAGGCAGACCGGGAGCAAGCGTCACGGGTTTCGTAATCGGATTGGGCGGCACAAAAGGTGAACGTCGCGTCTGGGCAACGGGCATCAATTCGCGGCGAGAGGATTCGTTCGCAGAATCCGGCTGCACCGTTTTGAGTACGCGCCTCTCCGCTTTCATCCGCATCGGCTGTGCTTTAGATTGATCCTTGACCTGCTGCGCTTTGCTGCTCGCACGTTTCGATTCGTGTTTTCGCTCGATCAATTGTTTTTCCGGCATCTTCACAGCCTGCGGCTCACGACGCACGGCATGTGTGCGCGGCGCCGGCTTGGCAGCCGGCTTCTCGGGCTCGGGTTCTTTACGGTTCTGCTGGCGTGTACTTTCTTCAAAAGCCTTCTTTACCGACGCGTCCGCGTATCGCAAGGCTGCTGCCGTAAGCTTTTTGCTGCCTGAGGAAATGGGCACCCAAGCCTTAGTTTGAATCTGTCCTTTTTCAACAAGGCTTTTGAGTGCACCGAATGGATTGTCGTTTTGACTCATGTAGTTTGATTTTGACAGACCGCTTGAGGTCTCGTTTTTGCAATTGTTTTAGTGTGCAGACGAAGTCTACCGAAACGCCGATTCGCCTTACACCTCAACTTTAGATGCTCTTGTTTTTTTGTTAAACGTAAAACTTCGCTCAGCACTCTAAGTCTTTAGAATTTGGCAACCTAATTTCACCAATATGCTTTTTAGTTTTCACAAAAAGCGTTCGGAAACTGCCATGTCCGAAAAATACGAAACGATAGTCCCAAGCGAACCGGATGCCGGAGAGCGGCTGCAATGGGTTTCCTGGCTGCGAAGTGCAGCTCCTTATGTCCATCTGCATCACGGACGAACTTTTGTCATCAGTTTTGCCGGGGAAGTCGTTGCCGACAGGACGCTCCTCAATCATCTCGTGATGGACGTGAGCCTCATTGCCAGCATGGGAATGCGCGTTGTGCTCGTGCACGGTTCCCGCCCGCAGATTGAAGAGCTCATGAGTCTTCGCAAACTCGAAGGACAGTTTTATAAGGGTGTGCGCATCACCGGTCCTCAGGAACTTGAGTGCGTCAAGGAAGCGTGCGGCGAAACGCGCTTTGATATCGAAGCGGCCTTCTCTCAAGGTCTTCCCAATACTCCGATGCAGCACTCTCGAATCAAGGTGGTTTCGGGGAACTTTGTCACAGCTCGCCCCATGGGCATCATTGACGGGGTGGATTATCTGCACACAGGCGTTGTCCGCAAAGTGGATGCTGAGAGCATTCAGGATCTGCTCTCGCGCGGAAACATCGTTCTTGTAAGTCCGACGGGTTTTTCGCCCACAGGGGAAGCCTTCAATCTCACCACGGAAGACGTTGCTACGGCGATTGCCGTTGCAATACACGCCGACAAACTCATTTTGTCGGTCGGTGTCGACGGTGTGCGCATTCAAGGTGAAAAACAACAGGACCTCACGGCCCAGCAAGCGCAGGCCCTGATTCAGAGCAAACAAGTCGACGATGAAGACGTCTACAACCTCGGCTATGCTCTGCGGGCCATCAAGGGCGGCGTTGACCGCGTTCACATTGTGCCTTACGCCATGGACGGCGGCATTCTCACGGAACTCTTCACTCACGACGGCGTCGGCACCATGATTTCCACGGAAAACATGGAGTCGCTTCGCGAAGCCACCATTGACGACGTGGCAGCCATTGTCAAACTGCTCGAGCCGTTTGAAGCCGAAGGCATTTTGGTAAAGCGCCCTCGCGAAAAAATCGAACGCGAAATCAGTCACTTCACGGTTCTCGAACACGACGGAATCATCTACGGCTCCGCCGCACTGTATCCTTACCCCGAAGCTGAAATCGGAGAGATGGCCGCCGTGGCCGTGCACCCGGACTATCAAGGGGCCGGAGACGGAGATCGATTACTGCGCCGTATCGAACAACGCGCTCGAGAAACCGGCCTCAAGCGCATTTTCGTACTCACCACGCGAACGGCGCATTGGTTCATTAAGCGAGGCTTTGAAGAGGCCACCGTAGAAAATCTTCCGATTGAAAAGCAACGGATGTATAACTGGCACCGCCGTTCTAAGATTTTTATAAAAACGCTTTAACAAAGAAGGAGCAAACGACTATGGCACGTACCGTGCATTGCGCAAAACTCAAAAAGGACCTCCCCGGCCTTGCCTATCCTCCCGTTCCTGGCGAACTCGGCAAGCGCATCTGGGCAAACATCAGCAAAGAAGCGTGGGACGAATGGGTAAAGCTTCAGACGATGATGATCAATGAATACGGTCTGAACTGCGCCGATCCCAATGTAAGAAAGCACCTTCTGAGCCAGTGCGAAAACTATCTTTTCGGCGACGGCGTGGATCCGATTCCCAACCACGTCCCTGTGGAATAAGCAAGACTCCGGCAAAAAGAGCGCCAGCCTGCACGGCGGCGCTCTTTTTTGCGTTCCGATTCGGATTGTTTCGATTAACGCGCCTTTTCGATCGTCTTGACGCCTTCGGACGTACCGAGCAGCAAAACGTCTGCACCGCGCGCAGCAAAAAGTCCCACGGTCACGACACCGGGCAAAGCGTTGATGGTTTGTTCCATCGCCTTGGGATTCTCAATCATGAACTGTCGGCAATCGAGAATACGGCAGGCGCTGAGGGGCGGGGAATCAAGGTCTTTCCGAAGT
>OATG01002294.1_pt1 | contig 10835 bp, 10 predicted proteins | sample 1516581 | NCBI WGS metagenome assembly OATG01 (sample SAMEA2579930, study PRJEB22360) | human gut metagenome | biome: human gut; feature: human-associated habitat; material: faeces | place: Denmark | collected 2008/2010
GCCTGTTTCGTAGCATTGGTGAGAAACTTGTAATTGAATTGTAATTCTTGAGACCAAATCTCCGCTTTTGAAAAAATCCTCTCAATAGATAGGCAACGAAAACAGCCCAAAGACAACCATCTTTTTGAGAATTAACAAAAAGGTCACAAATGACCGGCTTTCAAAGAGGCGCTTCTACTATTAACAGAAAAAGTGGCCTAAAATGGGGGGTGTTGGAGAAAATTTCTGCCTTAAAAGTACGCCTCTACTCACTAGCCAGCGAGAATAGCCAAAAGCCAGCAAAAAACAAATGAATTATGTATTTCTGCCACTGATTGCAACGGCATATCGGTGACAGAAAGATCGTTTAGAGCGATTCTTCGCGGTTTGGGGGAGTGGAAGTCGTTTTGTGGTGGGACTTTTTCTGCTGAAACTGCTCCAACTGTTTCAGCACCGATTCCTTCTCCGGCATCTTACCGCCCGGTGCAGAAAGCTGCTGCTTATTCAGCACCATGTCAATATACTTGCGGATATTTTTCAGGGCAGAGACGTCCGGCTGCAAGGTTTCCAGTTGGGTACGCAGTTCTGCGCTGCCGGATTGCAGCGCAGAAAATTCGGCATCCAATGCCGAAAAATCCACCGCTGTGCTGCCGTTCAGCTTCATCAGGGTGCGGACGGCTTTATTGAATGCGTCCAGCTCGTCCTTGTGCTGGGCGGCATAAGCGTCCTTGGTCAGCTTGAAGTTCTTCTTGATAAAGATGTCATGGATGGGCTTCAGCTTGGCATGGACGGCGGCAGCGTCTTTGATCTGAGCGATTGCCCGCATACGGTTTTCGTTCTGCTTCAACTGCCCGCGGAGAGGAGCAGCGGTCTGGTTTAAGCTGTCAATGGCTTGGTTCAAATCCTCAACGGTGTTCAGAGAATGAGCTTTCAGATAGTCCACCGCCCGTTTGACTTCCTCAAAGTCCCGGACAGTGCATTTCAGTTTTGCCTTGCCAGACCAATCGCTGCGCTGCTCATTGCGGAGATTGAAATAGTCCATCAGAAGGTCGGACAGCGTGGGTTCCTTTGCTTTTTCCAGAGCGTCCAGAAGAAGTTGCTTCTTTTCGTTCAGGTCTGCGATCCAGCGTTGCAGCCCACGGATGGTGCTGCGGATGGACTGCATCAGGCTGTTAGCGGCACGAATGTCCCGGTTCAGGTTGCCGAGAAAGGTTTCTATCCCACGTTTTTCCATCTGGTGTGCAGCGGGGCCGAGATGAACCGTTGGTATCTGCTGGATGCCCTGCCGCTCAAAGGAGCGCAGGTCAACACGTTCTGGTCTGCCAGCGGCTTCCAGATAGCGGTTGGTGACGGTCTCCCAGCTATGCCGCCAGATCTCGGCGTACTTCTGGTCGTTCCAGTCCACCGTGTTTTCCTTATGGCATTTCCAGTTGCCGGATGGGAGTTGGATGCGCTCACCGTTTTCATCAAGGTCGTACACCTTTCTGGCTTTCGGGAGCCACTTGCCGTGTTCATCCATTGCCCGGATGGTCAGCAGAATGTGGGCGTGTGGGTTGCCATCGCCCTTGTCGTGGATGGCAAAGTCGGCAATCATGCCCTTGGAAACGAACTGCTCATTGCAAAATTCTTTGAGCATGGGAAGATGCTGGTCTTTTGGAACTTCTCTCGGAAACGCCAGCACGATGCGCCGGGCAAGCTGGGAGTTCCATTGATTCTCCACGGCTTCCACGGCATTCCAGAGCGTGGCACGGTCTGCATATCCGGGCGGCGCATTAGGTGGCAGCATGATTTCAGCATGGACGAGTTCTTTCTTCTTGTTGTAGAATTTCATTTTCTGGTCGTACTCGCTGAACAGTCGTTCGCCGCTCTGGTAAGCGGCCCCGGCAACAGCGGACTGTCCTTGGCTGCGCTTGACGATGGTAATTTTGAAATGCGGACACGGAATAGGCATCACCCCCAAACAAAAAGACCGCCCAGCAAGATTGCTCTTGATGAACGGTCTGGAATTGTATTCGGTTTTGCTCGCCGCCTTAGAACGGAGTGCCATGCGCTTCGGTCTTAGGCGGGAGCCGCAAAAGGATAGCTGCAAAGCAGCGCAAGGAAAATGCAGTTTTCCTTGGGATGGAATCGGGCTGGCGCACAAACGCCAGCTTCGATTTCATCGAGCCGTCTGCAAGACCGCAATTTCACCGGAACGGTGTATAATTGCGCCCTTTATTCTAAAGGGTTTTGGACGTTGCTGCGTTCGTGAACATCATGCACCATCTTTGCAAGTGCCAGCACGACTTCAGGCTGGCGGAACGAGATTTTCAGCAGTTCCATCACCTGATCGTCGGTCAGTTCTCCCGGACAGACCAGAAAGCTTTCCAGCATTCCGGCACGGGTGCAAAGACGATGCACACGCTCTCTCCGGTTCAGCTCTGACATCCGGCGTTCAAGAATCTTCTCCCGGTGCTGGCAAGAGCGCAGCTTCTGCTCTGCTTTGGCTTTTTCGCTGCGGAGGTAGGCTAGGTCGGTTTTCGGTTGGGTCAACGGCATCACGCTCCTTTACAAAATAAAGAGCCAAACAATCAGATCTGCTTTGCACTGATTGTTTGGCTAGGAAAAACGTGTATGATTTTTGCGGTTTACTCGAACTCTTTCAGAAAAAGTTTTATTTATGTTTTTGATAAGCTTTCTCGATTAAAAATCCAATTACATAGGATATGGCAATCGTCAATAACCATATCCATACTCCGGGGTGACTACGTAACTGTTCTATCTTTCCTGGAAGCATATCGGGGGATATTTTCGATTTGTTTGCCTCTACAATAAAGTCTCCGATGGTTTGTCCGACAATAATTCCTATAAAATTTCCAGTTGAAATACTTATCGATCTAATATGATGATCCAAAAAATCCATAAGTACTGGAATAATCCAAATATAGAGATAGTGATTTCGGCTCGTCCAATCAAAAAGGTAGATATTTCCAAGGAATCTAGTGGAAACGATGTATAGTATCAAAAAACTCCCTATATTAATAAAAAGAAAACAATACCTATTTTTCAATGCTATCACATCCAGTATTCCGTGGCAGAAAGCCATGCCGACCCGGAATTCAACTTGTAAAAACGTTTGATATTCTTATTCCATTCATCCATAATTTGAATGTAGAAATCTCCTGAATAATAATCTCTATACCCAAAAGCGAGAATCCAATGCCATGCGATAATACTATCAGCCAAAAGGAGATCGCATGGATGATCATAGTCCAGTGCATCTTTTAGCGTATCAAGAACGGCCACAGAAGAACAACTCAAGTTATATCCACAGCTGGAAAAATACTTCTCGACTTTTCCGGAAAGTTCAAATATTGGTCCGTTTCCAACAATATTATGTACAGCAATAAAGGTGTCACGAGCACTTCCTTTTTCAAGGTCAAAGTATCCCTGATTGGAAAAATACATTGCCAGATTTGTTGCTGCCGTTGCGCCACAGTGATCGTGAGCAATATCATTATAGTCATTCATCTGAACCCATTGAACACCACTTACCGGAAGCCTTTTCTCGCTATAACCACCAGAAGGCATATCATCCCACTCAATGAATCCATAATCCCCATCACCTGTTGGAAATGCCGGATAACGCTTTCTTATCTCACTACACTGCTCTAAAATAGCAGATGCAAGCGGCTCATTATCATCTTGCAACTCAGGATACTGCGAGTACAAATCCATCATTCCCTGAGATTCACTTGAAAAGACACTAAAATCAGAGTCATTAACAGAGAATGGACCACCATACACAATATGTGTCGTTGGAGATTCATTCAAGATTTTACGAATTAGAGGATTATCATCTTCGCCAAATTCAATTACAGTCGGATTCTTTATATTATTATTAACGATAGCGTATCCTCCGTTTTCCAACTTTCCATAATATGCGACAATGTTTCCAAACTCATCATACAGAGGGATAATTTCGGCAATCACGGATTCTTTTGGCCAAAGAATTGTACCGTTATCGGGTGCTGAAAGAAAATAGTGCATAGAAACCAAAACATCCAACGAATCCATACCCGGACTTTCCATTGCGTACGCTGAAGGCGCAATAGAAGCAAGAGCAGTTGTCAGAAATGTAGCATGAAGACCACTCATAAAACTTCTTCTAGATATTTTCATATTTGTATCCTCATAATTAAGATTAGATAAATGTCTTTATTTGAAGCTATCAAAAATTTTGCTGAATATACTTGTCTAATTGCTTTGCTGTATTATAAACAGTTATTAGATTGTTTAGCATTGAACTTGATGCCGCAAAAATTCTTGCTAAGTAATTTAAGACTCTGCTTATTTTTGTGATATTTGAAACGATGCTATCAATTGCTTCGATTTCAGTTCCGCCTTGAATTGTAAGTTCTTCTTCTGCTGTAATATATGAAAAATCAGCAGGAAACCGTATGGAACTTTCTGAATTCATGGTATCTCCTTTGTAGCCAATACTGTTACACTTACAACTTTGTGCACTGGAATCACTTCCTTTATCAATATTTTGTTGTCTGATATTATTCGTTGTTAAGAGATTCGGGAACATCCGGTTGGTATGCCGTAAATCCGCAAGTGCTGTTAACACTCAAGATAGCGAGTGCCATGGCCATCACACAAGTGAATTTACCAAAAATCAACATCCATTTTTTATTGTGCGTTTTCATGATTTTCACCTTCCCAAATTTTAATTTGTATAATCAAGGCAATCATCATAACATTATGAATGAAGCCCCTTTCGACAATTATATAGTACGAGCTGGTTTTATTTTTTGATAGAGTGGACCTACTGCAAATATAACTAGAACCCATTTGGAGAGATAATAACAAGTTACAATACGGTTATTTGGAAGCATATTTAGAAGCGTAATTATAAAATCCACTGCGGAGAGTGTCGATGCGATTATCTTATATTTCAGACGTTTCTTTTCGTTCAAAGGCTTGTTTTTCGCTTCAACGGGTGCGAAAAGAATCGAAATGCTCAAGAGAAGTGCTGTTGTCATAATGCGGAAAATATAAGTGACTACAATCAATTTGCTCAGCAAAACACAAATCAAAAACATCCCAGAGAACGCAAAATAGCAGCGTATGTGTGATGTCGCATGGTATCCACCAATATAGATCCGTTGGAGAACAAATCCAAGCAAAAAGGAAAGCGAATAACGAAAGTCACCACATATAATGGAAACAAGTACAACAATCAGGACGCTTATAACAGATGAAATAAGTAATTCATATCCATAGACATAAGCAGCTGCATCGCAGGTGTCAATTACATCTTGCTCACATAGCTTATTTACAATTTTCTGAGAAAGTGTCCGTTCCCACATTGTAATGTCACTCCCAGTTTGGAGATTTTCAGCTTCAATATACCATAGATTTTTTTGAAATCAAGACTTTTGGCAAAACTGGTCGTTTTGGCGGCAAAAGTGGTAAGCCGAGTTCTAATTAAAGCAGGCAGAGTAATAGCCATCCACTTGCAATTAATGCAGATGGATGGCTATTAGTTTTACTTTTGGGGAGCAAGCTTTCCGGTTTGATGAATCAAGATAGAACTAATACGAGATTCTATTTTTTCTTGTGACCTTTTATGCTCTTTATGACAATATACATTATTATGAGTACACAAATACTTCCGCTTGATAGGAAAAGAACCTTATCCACTGTTCGCAATGCTCCAACGGCACTCCTCATTTTCCAATAGTACAAATCATAGGATAAACTCATTATTGAAAATTAAAAATATTTTTATTTATGATAACAACCCTTCATTTGTAGTTACTGCAAATGAAGGGTTGTTGTTCTATGTAACTTGTTTTTTATTTTAATCCTCTAGTCTACCATGGTCGCAACCAAGTGAGAGATAATGCTCAATCTCACCACCCAACACAAGCTGGGCATACTCCAAGGGCTTGTTGTAGAGCAGCCAATCCAGCTCTGCTTGCTGCGCAGGGGTGTTGCCGTATTCGTCCTCAATAGCGATGCAGTCGATGGAAAGAGTGGCTCCATCCTCAAACCGGACTTCCACCCGGTTGGTGTCCATGTTGTAGCGGCAGGAAAGCACTTTTTGAGAGCGATTATGGTCAAAATTCTGATTTCGTTTCATTTGAATGGCTCCTTTAATGATTTTAAGGTTTGATTTTCAACGAGATGAGGTCTCTTTTTTCTTTCTCTTAAGTCACCCAACCGCACTATCCTGCATCCGTTGCACAGACAATGCTATCCACATCTGGGCGGTTCATCAGTTTTTGCAGGATGCCAAACTGCTTTTTGGTGCTGGCAGACACCAGATACTGCCACTTTTCCGGCAGGATGGGCAAGTCTGCAATGCTCCACTTGACGTACTTTTCATCGTAGACATTGGGCGGTGCCAGCTCTACCAGATGACCCACGCACCAGCTTACCAGATAGCCGTTGCCCTCCAGATAACCGTCTTGACGGTTGGTGGCACCGAGGACTTTGGCGTAGGACATGGCTACAGACGGTTTTTCCGCCACGATCAATTTTGCGATAAGAATCCCTCCAATCTGTTTCGGATTGCAATATGTACGGCGGCAAATGCCGCCTTGAAATCAGATGGGTTCGGTGTCTTCTTCGCCTGTCTCCTCCGGCTCGTCCTTGGTGGGAATTTCAAAATCACCCTTGTCCTCGGTGTAGTTTGCATCAGGGTCAAGGGCTTCTTTTTCGGCCTGTTTTTTCTGCTTCTGCTTTGCAAAAGCGTAGAAAACGCCGCCTGCCGCCAGTGCGATCAGCACGACTACGCCCAGAAAGCCGGATGCGATCTTTGTGACCTTATTTTCATTGGGCTGTTCCTCGCCGGATGCTGCCGCTTCTTCGGCGGCTTTTTTCGCTTCTTCCTCGGCTTTCAGCCTGTCCTGTTCCGCCTGCGCCGCTGCTTCTTTTTCAGCGGTGTAGGCATCGGCGGCATCCTCTTCCATCAGTGTCAAAAGGTCCGCTTCGTCCACCAGATTCATAAAGTGGACGGTCTGCTGCCCTTTGGCGTTGCGGTCAATCACCAGATAGAAAGTCGCGCCCGACTTCGACACCAGCGTGATAAACTGCTGACCGCTGCCATCAGAATAGTTGGTGTGGTAGTCGTCCACCAGCGTCAGGTTGCCCTCCGGGGTCAGGGCACCAGAGGTTTCGTCCGTGACGGTGACAACATCTTCCTCCACCACTTCCGGCAGAACAGGCTGCTCCACGGGGGCAGCTTCGCCCTCAAAGGCAAAAGCGGGAGCTGCCATGCCAGCGCACAGTGCCGCCGATACCAGCAGCGCACCCAGTTTTTTAATCTTCATCTGCATCCTCCTTTGCAAACGTAGCACCCACGGCAGACAGCGCAGCAGGGTTCGGGGTGGTGGTAGCCGACTGCCGAAGCAGGGCGGCAAGCTGTTCCGGCGTGACCTTTGCAGTCCGCACCATCTCGTTGACCTCGGCGGAATCCTCCTCCTGAATGCGCCGCTCCAAAATCTCGATGCGGTTGTTCAGTTTGATGCGGCGCTCCTTCTCTTTTGCCAGCATCGCCCGCAGCTTATCCGATTTTTCGCTCATAGTAACTCCTCCAATCATTTTGAAAGCCGTCCAAACCCGGCGAGATGCTTCTCCCAGTAGGACGAGTGAATGTTTGCGTACTTGATGGGGTCTCCGGCACTGACCATCATGCCATTGCCCAGATATATCCCGGTGTGGCTCATGCCGGGGGTGTCGTAGGTGCCTTTGAAAAAGACCAGATCACCGGGCTTTGCTTCGGCTTCGGAGATGTGCTGGCTTTTCTGCCATAATCCGTTAGCGGTGGTTCTGCCCACATTGTAGCCGTTCTGGTTGTACACCCAGCAGACATAGCCACTGCAATCAAAACCGGTTTCCGGGGTGGAGCCGCCCCAGACGTAGGGCGTACCCACATACTTTTGGGCTTCCTTGTAGATGGCGGCAAATTCGCTGTCGGTCAGGGCTTCTGCCGGAATCTGATAATCAATACCGGGTGCGCCGGAGCCATCGGAGCCACCGGGCGGCAAACCTCCATTAAAAAGGTAGGGTCTGCCACCCAAGGTATCCTGAAAGATCTCGTACCGTTTCCACTGGTCGTTGTCCAGTTCCTCCCGGATGACCACCTCCAAGCCACGATTGACCAGCTTGGTGTGGAAGATGCGGTACTCATAGGGCACCTGCGTAGGAATTGGGATTCCTGCCGGGCTGATGACCCACACGGTCTTGTACCGTATCTGTACCTCCACCCATGTGGTGAGCTTGTACTGCTTTTTGAAGGTCTCCTTCAGCTTGTTCTGCACCTCAGATCGGGTGTAATCATCATACAGGGTGGTCAGGAACGAGGTGAGCTGCCACGGGTCGTGCTCGATGGCATCCAGATGGTACTGGTACTCGTTGTAGCCGGGGTGGTCGGTTGGGGTGCGCTTGATCTTTTTATCCAGTTCCTTTTCCAGCTTCTTGTAGTCGGTTTCGGCTCCCCGGATGTCCCGATCCTCGGCGGTGTAGATGGTCTGCCCGGACACCTGCGTGCCGCCGGAAAAGAGGATACCGCAGGAGGAAAAGCCCGACATCACCATAAGAATGAGCAAAAGAAAAACGCCCACGATCACCAGAACGTGTGCGTTGCTCTTGGCGGCATTCATCAGCCCTTTTACAGCGGTGCTGACGGCGGTTTTGCCCTTCTCAACAGCCTGTTCCACGCCGGACCGGGCGGCAGATGCACCGTTGGATGACGCCTTGCCGCCTGCGGTCTGCGCCGCCGTGCCCGAACGGGCGGCGGCATAGTAGCTCTGCCGGATGTCGTGCTTCTGCCGCCACCGGGAAAGCCAGTTGGAGCCGCCCTCGCCGGTGCCGGACGCGCCTGCATCTTGTGCCACAGTTGGCTCCGATGCGGAAAATTTAGCGGTTTTGGTGCCTTTTTTGCCCTGCATTTTGGCTTTCTTCTTGAGTTTGCGGGCGTACCTGCTCTTGGAAATATCCCGGACATTTCCAGCCGCCTTTTCGCCCTCGCTCAGAGCCTGCGTGCCCACATTGTCATCCTCGTACTGGTCAACCTCCCTGTGCACCGCAGACCGGGCGGCATGGGCGGCGTACATCTCCCGCTTCTGCGCCTTGCTCAACCGGCTCAGCTCGTCCGGGGTCAGTTCCGCCTTGCCAAACCGCAGATGCTGGGCTTTTTCGGCGGTCTTTTCCGCATCGGTTTTCAGCTTTTTCTTTCTGGGCACCGACTGCTCCACCTTGGATTTTTTCGGGGGAGAACGGGTCTTTTTTGCGGACGATTCCTCTTTGAGATTCAGCTTCGGATTGTTCATTTCTGCCCCTCCGAAACCTCGCCTAACTTGGTGGTCATAATCCGGTAGAGTTCCAAATCAGTCGGGAAACGATCAACAAAGGGCAAGATGACATTGCCGAAGAACAGCAACCCTTCTCCCTCGCCGGAGTGGGTCACATAGGAAAGCTGATGGGGCGAAATGTTGAGCTGCTTTGCAAGGATTTGTCTATCACCAGTCGCCTGATTCAGCATGATAATCATGTCGGAATTTTCAAAAATATTCTCGACTTCACGCGAAGAAAGCAGATCTTTCACGTTCTGGGTCAACCCTGTCGGGATGCCGCCCCACTTGCGGAAACGCTTCCAGATCTCCACGGAATAAGCGGCGGTCTGCTCCTCTTTTAAGAGGAGGTGCATCTCATCCATATAATACCGGGTGGACTTGCCGCTGCTGCGGTTTGCCGTGACACGCCCCCACACTTGATCCTGCACAATGAGCATTCCCAGCTTTTTCATCTGCTTGCCCAGTTCCTTGATGTCATAGCAGACGATGCGGTTATTGACGTTCACGTTGGTGCGATGGTTGAACAGGTTCAGACTGCCCTTGACGTAGATTTCCAGAGCCGTGGCAACATGGTGGGCTTCTTTTTCGTCCTGTTGGAGCAGGGCATTGTACAAGTCCTCAAGGATGGGCATATTCTCCGGGCAGGGGTCGGCAAAATATTTGCGATAAATCAGATGCACACAGCGGTCAATGACGGTTTTCTCCACCGGCAGCAGCCCTTCCTTGCCGCCCACCACCAGCTCACACAGAGAAAGAATAAAGTCGGCTTTCAGGGACAGCGGATTATCCTCCTCGGAGTAGTTGGCGTTGATGTCCATGGGGTTGACAAATTGGGTGCTGTTGGGGCTGATTTTGATGACCTGACCTTTCAGCCGGTTAACCAGCGGCGAGTATTCGCCTTCGGGATCATTGATAATAATATCATCATCTGTCACCAGAAAGGCGTTGGCAATTTCACGTTTTGCCGAGAAACTTTTGCCAGAGCCGGGAGTGCCCAAAATCAAGCCATTCGGGTTTTTCAACTTTTTGCGGTCCACCATGATGAGGTTGTTGGAAAGCGCATTCAAGCCGTAGTACAGCGATTCTTTTCCGCTCTGGTACAATTCCTGCGTGGTAAAGGGGATGAAGATAGCCGTGCTGCTGGTGGTCAGTCCCCGCTGAATTTCGATCTGGCAGTTTGCCAGCGGCAGGCTGCTCATCAGCCCCTGCTCCTGCTGGAAATCCAACCGGCACAGATTGCAGTTGTGCTTCTGGGCGATGGAGCTGGCCTGAAAGACATTGTTTTCCAGCTCCTGCTCCGTGCGCCCAGTGTTCAGCACCAGAAAAGTGACGAGGAACATCCGCTCGTTCTGGCTTTGCAGCTCTTTGAGCAGAGCTTTCGCATCCCGTCCGTAAGTTGCCAAATCGGACGGAATGATGTCAATATCATACCCGGCACGGATGGCTTTTTTCTGCTCCTCGATCTTGCTGCGGTCCAGTTCCGTGATGGTGCGCTTCACCGTCTTAATG
>OATG01002299.1_pt1 | contig 10802 bp, 9 predicted proteins | sample 1516581 | NCBI WGS metagenome assembly OATG01 (sample SAMEA2579930, study PRJEB22360) | human gut metagenome | biome: human gut; feature: human-associated habitat; material: faeces | place: Denmark | collected 2008/2010
CCGCACCGGAGACGGCGCCGGAGGCTGCCGAGCAACCGCAGCCTGCCGTCACGATCGACCCGGCGAGCGGACAGAAGCTGGAAAGCGGCCGCACGGCGATCCTCGACTACATCCGGCAGGAACGTCCCCGTCTCTACGCCTTCTTCGAGCAGCTGCGCATCGAAGGACACACGCTGCGGCTGGCCGTACCGACCGAGGCGCTGCGCGAGGAGATCCTACGCAGCAAGCTGGAGATGCTCACCCGCATCGCCGCGATCGCCGGCGTGGAGGGGGCGCTCGAATTGGAGGTGACGATCAACGAGCAGATCAGGGCCGTGCGCCCCATCAAACTCGAAGACCGGCTCCGCCACATGAACGAGAAGAATCCGCTGCTGGCCGAACTGCGCAGGGAGCTCGATCTGGAAGTGGAATAACCGAAAACACGAAAAAATAAGAACAAAAACAATATGGCAATCAAGAACTTCATCGAGGAACTGAAATGGCGCGGCATGATCCACACGATCATGCCGGGCGCAAAGGAACAACTTGAAAAAGAGATGACGACGGCCTATCTGGGTATCGATCCCACGGCCGACTCGCTGCATATCGGACATCTGGTGGGAGTGATGATTCTCAAACATTTCCAGATGTGCGGCCACCGTCCCATCGCACTGGTCGGCGGCGCAACGGGCATGATCGGCGATCCGTCGGGCAAGTCGCAGGAGCGCAACCTGCTCGACGAGGAGACGCTGCGCCGCAATCAGGAGGCGATCAAGCGGCAGCTGGCCAAACTCATCGACTTCGACTCCGACGCCCCCAACGCCGCACTGATGGTCAACAACTACGACTGGATGAAGGGGATCGGCTTCCTCGACTTCATCCGTGACATCGGCAAGCTGATCACGGTCAACTACATGATGGCCAAGGATTCGGTCAAGAAACGTTTCAACGGCGAGGGCGACGGCATGTCGTTCACCGAATTCTCCTACCAGCTGGTGCAGGGTTTCGATTTCATGCACCTCTACGAGAAATACGGCTGCAAGGTGCAGTTGGGCGGATCCGACCAGTGGGGCAACATCACCACCGGCACCGAGCTGATCCGCCGCAAGCTGGGCGCCGAAGCCTATGCGATCACCTGCCCGCTCATCACGAAGGCCGACGGCACCAAGTTCGGCAAGACCGAGAGCGGCAACGTGTGGCTCGATCCGCGCTATACGTCGCCCTACAAGTTCTACCAGTTCTGGCTCAACGTGAGCGACGACGACGCCAAACGCTACATCAAGATCTTCACCCTGCTCGACCGTGCGACGATCGACGCACTCGTCGCCGAACACGACGCAGCGCCCCACCTGCGCACGTTGCAGAAGCGGCTGGCCGAGGAGATCACCGTGATGATCCACTCGCGCGAGGAGTACGAGAAGGCGGTCGAAGCGTCGCAGATCCTCTTCGGCGGCGCGACCTCCGAGGCGTTGCGCCGGCTCGACGAACAGACGTTGTTGCAGGTCTTCGAAGGGGTGCCGCAGTTCACCGTGGCACGCGCCGAACTGGGGTTGCCGTTCGTCGACCTCTGCGCTGCGGCGACGCAGATCTTCCCCTCGAAGGGCGAATGCCGCAAGATGGTGCAGGGCGGCGGCGTGGCACTCAACAAGGAGAAGGTCGCCGATGCGATGCGCCCCGTCACCGAAGCCGATCTGATCGCCGGCAAATACCTGCTCGTGCAGCGCGGCAAGAAGAACTACTATCTCGTGACCGTCGAATAAGTTTCATCGCAATCGGGAAGGCTCCGTAAAGGAATCTTCCCGATTGCGCATACTGCATACGCCTATGCTCTACACGATCGATCTTCAAGGCATGGAGTTCCACGCCTTCCACGGCTGTTACGACCTCGAACAGCGCGTTGGAAACCGTTTCGAGGTGACGCTCTCGATTACGACCGAACTGGGCGGCATCGCCGCGCACGACGCCGTGGAGGAGGCCGTCAACTACCTGACCGTCTACGAAATCGTCCGCGAACGCATGGCCGTCACGCAGCGCACGATCGAGCGCGTGGCCACGAATATCATCGAAGCGTTGCACACGCGCTTTCCCGCAGTACGGCACGTGCGTTGCACGGTAGCCAAACTCGCCCCCCCGCTGGGCGGCAAGATCGCCCGCGTTTCGGTGACGCTGGAAGGATAGCCCCGAAACGACGCGGGCGATCGCCGTCGCGGCGTTGCCGGCCCACATGCACGGGACACGCCCGCCCGAAACAGGGCGCATACTGCGAACAGACGGGAGACCGGCCCGAACGCCGCCCTCTCCCGACGAAGATAGGTGCACCTTTTCCCGCTGCGGCATAGACGGAACAAGTTCTGCGCTGTGCGCGGCTTAACGAAAACGTCAAGCTATGAAGACAACTCATCGGGCCACATTCGGCGGCCGGCTGAGCGCCGTGCTCGTCACGGCGGGCAGCGCCGTCGGATTGGGCAACATCTGGCGTTTCCCCTATGTCGCAGGGGAGAACGGCGGCGGCGCGTTCCTGCTGATCTACATCCTCAGCGTCCTGCTGCTCGGCGTGCCGATCATGCTTTCGGAATTCGCCATCGGACGCAATACCCACCGCAACGCCGTGGGCGCCTACCGCACCCTTTCGAGCCGCTGGTCGATCCTGGGCTACAACAGTATTCTGGCTCCGCTGCTCATCATGGGCTTCTATCTGGTGGTCTCGGGCTGGACGCTGGAATACATGATCCACTCGCTCACGGGCGAATTCACACGCATCAGTACCCCCGAAGCCTACGAATCGCTCTTCAACGCCTTCACGCAGAACCCGTGGAAACCGTTGCTCTACACCGTCGTCTTCACCCTGCTGACGCACGGCGTCATCGCGCTGGGCGTCCAGAAAGGGATCGAACGCTCGGCACGCATCATGATGCCGCTGCTGCTGTTGATCCTCGTGGTGCTGGCCGTCCACTCCATCCTGCTGCCTGGCGGCACCGAAGGCGTGAAATTCCTCTTCGCTCCCGACTTCTCGAAGGTGACGCCTTCGACGGTGCTCACCGCGCTCGGACAGGCCTTCTTCTCGCTGTCGATCGGTCTGGGCTGCCTGGTGACCTATGCCTCCTATTTCAAGAACGACACCAACATCACGCACACCGCCCTGCAAGTCGCCTTCATCGACACGCTCGTGGCGGTGTTGGCGGGGCTGGTGATCTTTCCGGCCGTTTTCAGCGTCGGCATCGAACCCACGGCCGGCCCCTCGCTGGTCTTCGTCACCCTGCCCGCGATCTTCAACACGCTTCCGCTGAGCATGGTATGGTCGACGATCTTCTTCCTGCTGCTGGTCATCGCAGCCCTCACCTCCACGATCTCGCTGCACGAGGTGCTGACCGTCTACGTGCAGGAGGAGTGGCATCTGAGCCGCCGTGCGGCGGCATGGATCGTCACCGGCGCCTGCATCGTACTGGGCGCGGCCGCTTCGTTGTCGCTCGGCGCATGGCAATGGTTGCAGCTCGGCGGGAAATCGTTCTTCGACCTGCTGGACTTCGTGACGGCCAACATCATGCTGCCCGCAGGCGGTTTCTTCATCTGCATCTTCACGGGTTGGGTACTCGACCGGCGGTTCATGCCGGCGGAACTGACCAACCACGGCGCACTGCGCCTGCGCCTCTGGCCGCTGCTCGGCGTGTTGCTGCGCTGGGTTTGTCCGGCGGTGATCCTACTGATTTTCCTGGACAACCTGGGAGTGCTCTGATTCGCGACAGCGGTCATACACTTTAAATTTGTCCCTCGGAAAGTCGACTTTTTATTCGGAAAAGTCGACCTTTTCGTATTTTTTCCTATATTTGCAACCGGAGCGGGTTTTCCCATGCGTCCGCATATCAACGGTTTGCGTTCGGGAAGCGGTTCCCCCCCCCGAAACGGCGACGAATGCCGAAACACGTCTCCGCGCGAAACGGCTATCGCCCGATGAAGACGAAAGCCGGGCAGGGAAAACGGAAGTTGAAAATGAAAAAAGACATTTACTGCTTTACATAATTCCAATTTCTAATCTAAATCGATTTTATGAAGAAACTCGTACTGCTCATTTTCACCGTCTGCATGGGGGGGGGGAATCGCCGCATCGGCGCAGGAAGTCTCGCAGCAGAAACTGGACTCGCTGAATCAGGCGCTCAGTGACATTTCGGCCCGCGTAAAGGAGACCGAAGCAGCGGAAAGCAACCGCGCGATCTGGAAAGACCGTTCCAAGTATTTCAACCTGAATTACGTCAACCAGAAACTCTCTCCCGACATCGACGGGTGGGACAAACTCGGCGGCGGCGAATTGAAAAGCGACTTCGGTGCGGCGATCGTCTGGGGTAAAACCTACTACCTGCACAAGAAGCCGCTGGCCGGCATGATCAAGTTCGGCATCGACTGGTCGTGGATGGACCTCAACTACGCACAATACAAGGTCGAGGCATACGACTACGACACGGACGAGCTTTACTCCGAAAAGGCCCACCAGCTCGAATACGGTATGCAGATCGGCCCGTCGGTGACGATCAATCCGGTGCACCACCTCAAAGTGAGCGCCTACTTCCGCGTAACGCCCTCCTACTCGATGATGTACCTCAACGACGAGTTCTACCACCACTATGCGACCTTCTGCAACACGGGTTTCGCCGTAGCCTGGAAGGTACTCTCGGTCGGCTGCGAATGGCGTTGGGGCAAAGCGTCGTACGACGGTCTGGGTCTCAACCTCGACGATCTGGAAGGCGATTACTCCGACGGCGATTTCAGCGGCGACATCCCCTCGGCGGACGACGTGCTGACCGACTTGCAGGATTTGAAGCTCAAAACCAAATCGTTCCGCGTCTATTTCAGTTTCCGTTTCTAAACGGACACAGGCAACCGGAGACGAGCCGAAAAATCTCCGGAAATGAAATTCACCCCTGCCGCAGCACGCGGCAGGGGTGAATGCGTTGAAAACGGAACGGCAGGCGCTCTTTTCGACCGGCATGTACGCTACTCCACGGCACGCCGGTTAAGCAACGCATGGGTCAGCGTCAGTTCGTCGACGTATTCCAGCTCGTCGCCGAACCCGATGCCGCGTGCGATGGAGGTGATTTTCAGGTCGGGGAACTCCCGCAAACGGTTCATCAGGTAGAAGAGCGTCGTCTCGCCCTCGACCGAGGTGGAGATCGCCAGAATCACCTCGCCCACGCCGCCCCGGCGAATGCGCTCGACCAGCAGGTCGATTTTCAGGTCGGAGGGCGCGATTCCCTGCATGGGCGAGATGACGCCGCCCAGCACATGATAAAGCCCCCGGTACTGCTGCGTATGTTCGATCGAGAGGACATCGGCCACCTGCTCCACGACGCAGATCGTCGAACGGTCGCGTTTCGGGTCTTCGCAGATCGGGCAGACATCGGTGTCCGACAGATTGTTGCACTCCCTGCAATAACGGATTTCGCGGCGGAACCGGTCGATGCTCCGCGTCATGCCCGCCACGATCGACGGTTCCATGCGCAACAGGTGCATGGCCAGCCGCAACGCCGTGCGGCGGCCGATTCCGGGGAGTTTGGACAACTCCTCCACCACGTCGGTCAATAATTGAGACATTCGAGAATGAATATCCGCGGCGGCGACCGGTTCAGGTCGCCGCCGCGATGCGTTTTCGTTAAATCGTTTCGATCGTGCGGGCCTCGACCCACCCCTTCTTGCCGTCGGCGATGACGATCTCGCGCCAGTCGCCCAGCTCGCTCACCGTGCGGACCTTCGTTCCCTCGTGCAACACGAACAGATCGGTCGACGCCTTGTCGGGCGAACTCTTGACCGAGACCGACGAACTCATCACGACGGCCTCCGTACTGTCGAGCAGCTCGCGCCGCTCGGTCACGGCGAACGAGGTGGAGGCGACGAAGACGAGCAGCATCGCCAGCGTACCGTAGAAACCCGCCTTGCGCCACGCCAGCCTTCCGGCCAGCAGGTAAAGCAGCACGAGCGCGAAGAGCAGCGCCAGCGCCGCCAGCGAGACGACGCTCCACGCAGTGCACCCGAGCGACATGCGCACCGAGCGCACCCAGCCTTTGAGGAAAAACTCCGGCACGACGGCGATCTTGTCCTTGGTGAAGGTATTGGCCACGTCGAGATTGTAGCGGATGTCCGCATCGCCCGGAGCGAGCCGCAGCGCGCGGTTGTAGTAGAGAATCGCCTTGCCGTAACGCCCCACCTTGAAGTAGGCGTTGGCCAGATTGTAGTAGAGTTTGTCGGACGCATAGCCCCGCAGGATCAACTGCCGGTAGGCATCGATCGCCCGATGATAGTCCGAATTGATATAGGCCGTATTGGCGGCGTCCCACACCTGCTCGACGGCAGCCAGCGAGTTGCCGCCGGCCGTCTGCACGGTCAGCGGATCGGTCGTCGCGGCAGCGAGCGAATCGCGGTCGCCCTGCGCCCGCGCAGCAGCGGTAAGACTCAGGAACAGGAGCAGCAGGCTCCAAAATATCCGGCTGGTTCTCATAGCCTCCTATTTTTTAATCACCGATTCGAGTTTCGAAATAAAATCCACCCCTGCGTTGTAGACGTCGCTCATGCGCGCCCCGGCCAACGGCGAGTACTGCGCCTCGTCGCACTGCGAGATGATCTCCGAGAAGCTCTGCGACAACTCCTGCGAAACGCCCCGTTTATTGAGCTCCTCGCGCACGTTCTCCTTCGTCAGATTGGCCACCGGAATGTTAAACTTGTCGCTCATGTAGCCCCACAACGCCCGCAGCATCTCCTCGTAAAAGGCATGGCGGTTCTCCTCCTGCATGAATTTCGCCGCAGCACGGAACCGCTGTACGGCCACCTTGTTGGCTCGCTTGCCGCGCATGAGCACCGCATTCTGACGGTCGCGGATCCGTTTGCGCAGCGCGACGTATGCCGCCGCGAAGAGTCCCACGATCGCCGCCAGCAGCACGAAATAGAGCGTCCCGCCCATGAACGGCCGCCCCTGCAAATGCAGGTTTCCGCGTCCGAGTTTGATGAAACGGATGTCCTGCCCCAGCAGCTTCACATCCTCCTTCGAAAGACCCGTGACCACCTGCGCCGCTGCGCCGCCGCCCGCATCGGGCGCGACGTTGATCGGCAGACGCGCCGTCGAAAGCGTGATATACTGCTTCTTCGCGGGGTCGAAATAGGTGAACTCCACCGGTGCGATCTCGTACTCGCCTTCGGCGCGGGCGATGAACGGGTATTCGAACTGACGGTAGCCGGTCGTACCGGCCGCCGTGGTCTTCATCGACTCGGTCGTCTTGACGTTGTACTGCTCGAACGAACTGGGAAGCGTCAGTTTGGGCGCCTGTACGAACGACAGGTTGCCCGTACCCGAAATCTTGATCGTATAGGTCGCCGCCGAGTTGGCCGCCAGCTCCGTCGAAGGAACGTCGGAGGCCATCGTGAACTTGCCGACGGCACCGCTGAAACTTGCCGGAGCGCCCGCGGGCAGGTCGCGCACCGTCACCTTGACCGGTGCCGTGCGCAGCGAACGGCGCACGTCGTAGACCTCGTGGCCGCCGCCAAAGAAGGGATCGGGATTGGCGCTCTGCACCAACACCTGCGCCACGACGTTCAGCTCGGCGGGTTCGACGGTCAGTTCGCCCGACTGCTGCGGGTAGAGCAGATACTCCTTGATGACCTGCGTCTCGTAGACCTTGCCGTTGTAGCGTTCGCGCTGGGGCTGTGCGTCCTGCTCGATCTCCTGTGCCCAGAAGCCGTTGAACGACGGGAACTTGCTGCCGTTGTCGCCCCGCAGGTTGACGCGGTAGTAGAGTTTGAGCGTCGCACGGATCGGCTCGCCCTTGAAAGCGGTCGTGCGCGACAGAATCATGCGCAGCAGGATGTCGTCCTTCGAGACCTGCTGCACGTCGTCAGCCGACTGGCCGCCCTGCACCGCCTGCTGGCCGCCGCTGCTCTCCGGCGTCTCCTCCACCACCTCGATCGGCAGCGCCTTGGTCTTGTACTGGCTCTTGCCGACCCGCACGGAGGCCGCACCGATGGTGAAGTTGCCCTCCTGCTGCGGCAAAAGCACGTAGGTGATCGTGTAGTTGCTGCTGCGGGTCATCTGCCCGTTAACGATCTGAATCGAACTGCCCTGCGAAAAGGCCGGTCCTGCGATCACGTCGAACCCCTCGAACGACGGGGCCGTGAAGGAACCTTCGTCGGGAGAGGCGTTGAGCGAGAATTCGACGCGCACGGCTTCGCCTTTGGCCACCACCATCGGCGCCTTCACCTCGAAGGAGACCTTTTCGTCGGCCGACGCGACCGTTGCGCCGAATACCGTCAGCAAGGTCAGCATCCACGTATAAACGGTTCGTTTCATTCCGTAATATCGATTGACTGTTGTACTATCTTGGACGTAACGAAAAACAGGCCGTTTTATTGCCTGCGGCACAAAACACACCACAGCCGGCTCCGAAGAGCCGATTGTGGTGCGTATCAGACCTTTTCAGGCATCAGTGCTTGAAGTCGGCGAAGAAGTCGTTGCCCTTGTCGTCCACGATGACGAAGGCGGGGAAATCCTCGACGTAGATCTTGCGGACGGCCTCCATGCCCAGCTCGGGAAAGTCGACCACCTCGACCGACTTGATCGAGTTCTTGGCCAGAATCGCCGCCGGCCCGCCGATCGACCCCAGATAGAACCCGCCGTGCTTCCGGCAGGCGTCGGTGACGGCCTGCGAACGGTTGCCCTTGGCCACCATCACCATCGAACCGCCGTGCGACTGGAACAGGTCGACGTAGGGATCCATACGGCCGGCCGTCGTGGGGCCGAACGAACCCGAAGCCATCCCCTCGGGAGTCTTCGCGGGGCCGGCGTAGTAGACCGGATGCTTCTTGAAATAGTCGGGCATCGGCTTGCCCTCGTCGAGCATCTGCTTGATGCGGGCGTGGGCGATGTCGCGTGCCACGATGAGCGTTCCGCGCAGGTTCAGGCGCGTCTTGATCGGATACTTCGTCAGAATCTCGCGCACCTTGTCCATCCCCTCGTCCAGATCGATGTCGACGGCCGGCGACATGGCGGGCGCCTGCTTCGGAAGGAACCGGGCGGGATTCTTCTCCAACTGCTCCAGGAAGATGCCTTCGGGGGTGATCTTCGCCTTGATGTTGCGGTCGGCCGAGCAGCTCACGCCGATGGCCACGGGGCACGAAGCGGCATGGCGCGGCGCACGGATCACCCGCACGTCATGCACGAGGTACTTGCCGCCGAACTGAGCGCCCACGCCGCTCTCCTGACAGATTTTGAGCACCTTCTCCTCCCATTCCAGATCGCGGAAGCAGCGGCCGCCCTCGTTGCCCGACGTGGGCAGCGCGTCGAGATAACCTGCCGAGGCCTTCTTCACGGTCGAGAGGCACATTTCGGCCGACGTTCCGCCGATGCAGATCGCCAGATGGTAGGGCGGGCAGGCCGAAGTGCCCAGATCCTTGATGTGGGTACGGATGAACTCGGTGAGCGTCTTCTCGTTGAGCAGCGCCTTGGTCTGCTGGTAGAGGAAGGTCTTGTTGGCCGAACCGCCGCCCTTGGTGATGAAGAGGAACTCGTACTCCATGCCGGGGTGGCCTCCGTAGATGTCGATCTGCGCCGGAAGGTTCGTGCCCGAATTCTTCTCGTCGGTCATCGTGAAGGGAACCACCTGCGAATAGCGCAGGTTGCGCTCCTTGTAGGTCTCGTAGACGCCGCGCGCGATATGCTCGGCGTCGTCGGCGCCCGTATAGACGTCCTCGCCCTTGTGGCCGATACAGATCGCCGTACCCGTGTCCTGACAGGTGGGCAGTTCGCCTTCGGCTGCGACGCACTGGTTCAGCAGCATGGTGTAGGCCACGAAGCGGTCGTTGTCGGAGGCTTCGGAATCTTCGAGGATGTTGCGCAGTTTCTGCAAGTGCGAAGCACGCAGGTAGAACGACACGTCGGAATAGGCGGCCTTCGACAACTCCTCCAACCCCTTGGGGTCGACTTTCAAAATCTTGCGGCCGTCGCACTCCACGACTTTCACGTAATCCTTGGTCAACAGACGGTACTCCGTGGTGTCCTCGCCCACGGGAAACGGCTCCTGATAGATGAATTCTGGCATAATTCGCGTTATTTTTTAGATCGTTAAATGTTGAATTCCTTTCCTCGTTTTCTCGCTTCGGCATAGCCTGAACAAGTTCGGCTCTGCACTCGGCTTAACGAAAACGTTCCTTAACATTACAATCGCACCGGCATTCTTCCCGAAGGAAATCCGCTCTCCGCTTCCCGGCCGCGATGCACGGCACGACGGCGCAAAGCGCCCTCCGCCGGTCTGCGATTTACAGAGGCCAAAGATACGAAAAGTCGAGCGCAGAAGCAAACATTTATGTTTGATTATGCCGAGACAGAGTATCTAAGACGTCAGTCAAAGTACGAAAAGTCGAGCGCAGAAGCAAACATTTATGTTCGATTATGCCGAGACGAAGTATCTAAGACGCCGTCGAAGATACGAAATTCTTGCGAAATATCCGCCCGCGCCGCACGCTTTTCAATTTATTAAAAAATATTCCGAATTCCCGCGCGGCGGTTTCTGAATTTTGTTGTATCTTTGCATGAACTCCCATAGAGATTCATTTCGTATCAAATAACTAAAATTTAACGGTTATGGTATCTTACAAAGAACTCGGACTGGTGAATACGCGCGAGATGTTCGCCAAGGCCATCAAGGGCGGTTATGCCATTCCTGCATTCAACTTCAACAACATGGAGCAGTTGCAGGCGATCATTTCGGCGTGCGTCGAGGCCAATTCGCCCGTTATCCTGCAAGTGTCGGGGGGGGGGCGGCCCCACCCCCAACACAACGATTCGCCTTCGA
>OATG01002301.1_pt1 | contig 10784 bp, 8 predicted proteins | sample 1516581 | NCBI WGS metagenome assembly OATG01 (sample SAMEA2579930, study PRJEB22360) | human gut metagenome | biome: human gut; feature: human-associated habitat; material: faeces | place: Denmark | collected 2008/2010
GGTGGATTTTGGCGGGCCGGCCCCCCGGGCCGACCCAGCCCAGCCCCGCTTCGACGGCCAGCTGCTTTTCCACGAGCGGAGCCGAATCGACGAACGCCCGGCCGGCGAGGGCAGGCTCCGCGGCACGAAGACGCCCGAAGAGGTCGCCCAGCATCCCCTTGATCGTGGCATGGTAGTCGGCGGTCAGGGCATACGAGGCGATCTTCGCGCGGAAGTCGTCGGGATAACCGTCGCTCAGGCCGTTCTTGTAACCGACGGCGCAGACGACTACCGTCTGCGCCCCTTCGACCAGCCGTCGCACGTCGAACCGTTTGTCGAGATTCCGTTCGAGGTAACCGAGCGAGGCGTGACGCCCGTCGCCGAGCCAGCGACGGAAAAACTGCTCGTTCCGCACCAGATGGCGGCACGGCGCTACACCGCACAGGTCGAAGCCTGCGGCAGCGGCGGATTGTCGGATGAAACTGCGGTCGAGCATGGTGATAATTTGGTTCAAATGTAGTATTTTTTAGGTAAAAATCCGTACATTTGCCTTGAATTTCGCAATTCGGATTTACAGAAGAAGAATCTGACTTTATGAAGATTAACACGCTTTACGAACTATTGCGGCATGGTGTGGAGAAGTTCGCTTCACGCACGGCCTTCGATATGTTCAACGGCGAAAGCGTCACCTACGCCGAAGTCGGCCGGCGAGCCGCCGCGGTGCAGGAAGCGCTCGTCGGAGCCGGCGTCAAGGCCGGCGACAAGGTGGCGCTGCTCAGCAGCAGTATGCCCAACTGGGGAATCTGCTACCTGGCCGTCACCTCGGCCGGCATGGTCGCGGTACCGATCCTTCCCGACTTCTCCGGCCCCGAACTGGATATGATCATCGCCCATTCCGAGGCGAAAGCCCTGCTGGTCTCGGACAAACTCTTTTCCAAACTTTCGAAGCAGACGATCGACTCGCTCAATATCGTCATCCGGACCAAGAATCTGGGGATCATCGCCCAGCATGTCACGGCAACGGGATCTACGGCGATTCCTTCGCCCGACGACCTGGCGGCGGTCATCTATACGTCGGGAACGACGTCGAGCCCCAAAGGCGTAATGCTCACTCACAAGGCGATCTGCGCGCAGATCGATATGGATTTCGGCATCTTCCCGATCGACGAGACCGACGTCTTTCTCTCGGTGCTGCCGCTGTCCCATACCTACGAATGTTCGATCGGACTGATCTACGCCTTCTCGAAGGGCGCGCGCGTGGTCTACCTCGACCGCCAGCCTACCGCGTCGGCGCTGATGCCGGCGTTGAAAGCCGTGCGGCCTACGGTCATGCTCATCGTGCCGCTCATCATCGAGAAGATCTACCGCCATCAGGTTCAGGCCAAATTCAACTCCAACGCCTTCTGGCGCACGCTCGTCGGCATCGGCTTCATGCGCCGCTACCTGCACCGGATCGCCGGCAAGAAGCTGATGAAGGTCTTCGGCGGGCGGTTGCGCTTCCTCGGCATCGGAGGCGCCAAACTCGACACGCAGGCCGAGCAGTTCATGCTCGAAGCCAAGATACCCTATGCGATCGGCTACGGCCTGACGGAAACCGCCCCGCTGCTGGCCGGCGCGGCTCCCTCGCAGGTGCGGCTCGGTTCGACGGGCCCTGCGGCGCCGGGCGTGCAGCTGCGGCTGGAAAACGTCAATCCCGATACGCAGCAGGGCGAGATCGTGGCGCTCACGCCGAGCGTCATGCTGGGCTACTACAAGAATCCCGAGGAGACGGCCAAAGTCTTCACACCCGACGGCTGGTTCCGCACCGGCGACCTGGGCTGGCTCTCGCCCGACGGTTGGCTTTACATCAAGGGGCGGCTCAAAAACATGATCGTGGGCCCCAGCGGCGAGAACATCTACCCCGAAGAGATCGAGAGCGTCCTCAACTCCCACGTTTTCGTGGCCGATTCGCTGGTCACCGAGAAGGAGGGGCGGCTCATCGCGCTCGTGCATTTCAACCGCGACGAGCTGGAAGCGCGCTACGAGGAGCTGAAATACGACTGGGAGATGAAGAAGGACGCATGGGAGAAACGCATCGATGAGCTCAAAAAAGAGGTGCTCGACTACGTGAACTCGCAGGTCAACCGCTTCTCGCGTCTCTCGGAGGTCGTCGAGGAGAAGGAGGAGTTCGAAATGACCCCTACCAAGAAGATCAAGCGTTTCCTCTACAACAAGCGGCACGGGAAGGATGCTGCCCCCAAGGAACCGAACAAGACGGAACAGGAATAGGGTAGGGAACGATCCCGAATATGAAAAACGGACGGTGGATTTCCACCGTCCGTTTTTTGTTGGCGTTTCACTCATCATCTTAGACTATCCGCTTGACGATTATGCGGGATAATTCATGTGGTCGAGTTCTCTATTCGTACCATATTTCGGAATAGCAACCGGATTTTGTCGAGATTGTTACCTTTTGCCCGGGCAGGATGTGTTTCTTGTTATTCCGAACGAACGGCACGAAGAGGGGGCTGATTTAAGCAAAGGCACCACAATATATATTGTGGTGCCTTTGAGTCTGGAAATATTGTTATTTCCGTTTGTATAACTGGGGTTTCTGCTGATTACTTTTACTTGTATAAGTTGTAAATCTAGGAGAACTGGCATTGAATTGGAATAGCTGAGCTGTAACTTTCTTGTTTGTCATTGTGAAAGTTTTAGCCGAAGCATTGAAAGCGACATTCCAATAAGAATAATCGGTAGCTTCTTCCAAGTGGCTTACTTTTTTATCTGAAGTAGTGGCCGATATATAATAAGTTCTTCCTTGAATTTCTACTGTAATCGCATAGGTATCGTCTAATTGTTTTTCAAAATGACAAATTGATTGGTCGAGAGTAGCATCTGCAACAAATACCCCATCATTATACGAACTTGTAATTTCGGCAGCTGCTATGATATTATTTGTAACGACTTTCGTATTTGTCAGGGTGTAATATTTTTTATTCACATTACCAACCATTAAGTAGTCGCCGCTCCAATCTTCTTGTGCGGCATCAACCAATTCATAAACACTCATGCCTTCCGTACTTTGATTCTGCGTTACATTGATTGTCAGCGATGTAAAAGCCGTATCATTCAGCACAATCTTAATCCATCCGCTTCGATCGTTTGCCGTATCGGTGTTCTCGCTTACGGAATAAGTTATCGTTTTCGTCGCATTTTCCACCGAAGCTGCCGTCACGACCGTTCCGTCGCATTCGACAGATGCCGTATAATTATTGTCGTTGCGTACTTCATATGTGAAGGTGGCATCCGTGGCGCCCGCAGCCGCCACACCCGTTATGTCGTCTGCAAGAATCACCGGAGTCAGCTCGATCGGTCCGTCATGCACGTCGACAGTCAGATCGTCGAGAATAAAACGCTTATCGACTGTCGTAGATGCCAAAGCGAACGTAAGCGCAGTCGTGGCATCCGCATTTTCGACGTAGACCGTAAAGAGAGCTGCTTCGCTCTTGTCCATTACTCCGCTGCCGGTATCGGTTGCCTGAGGCATGACGAGATCGCTTCCGCCTACGACCATGCCCGTCGAAGCCGTTACATTCAATGCCTGATCCGCCTTCAAACCGTTGGCATAGAAAGTCACTTTCAGATTTTTGGTTCCTTCGATCAATTTCAATGCCGGAGTTGTCACCGTTCCAGTAGTTTTACTTACCCCCATGCGAATCGCCCCGTTGAATGCATAAACACTTCCTTCACGAGTATATGTATCCGTGTAATAATAAGCATAATCGGCCGGCGATACCTTCATCGAGAAATAATCATTCGTTCCAGTCGCAGTACTGAAATCATCGTAAAAAATATGATTGACCGTTGGTGCCGGCTGCCGAACTTTCGCAAGATTCATCTGAATAACCTGTGGAGCATAGACATTCGACAAATCAAAACTCTTTGTCGTTTCGAATGTGTATAACCCCTTATCGGTCACAACGGTAAACGTACCTCCGGCGTAGCTCTTCGGCGTGACGGCCAGATAGATGTAACCGGCCTTGTCGGCGGGTTTGGCTGCGGGAACGGCGTAAGGTGTCGTCAATGTTACGGTAGCAGACTCCTTGGTGCCCGTACTTGTTGTCTTGCCTGTTTCCAGATTATAGATGTGCTGGCCGTTGAGCTTTTCGCCGCCGGCCGGCGTAAAGGTGATACTCTTCACCGCGTCGCCGTTATTCTCAGCATCGTAGATATTGAACGCGATCAGCGATGCGATCGGCGTGAAGGTCAGCACCGTATTCTGTCCCTCGGCGAGCGTCGCGCTGGCGTACATACCGACCATATTGCCGTTCAGCACGCCGGCTTCGGTCTGTGTCTGCGCATCCTCGATATAGAGCGAAACATTCTCGTACGTGCGATCTTTCTGCGACGAGAAATAGGGATAGTACGCATACACCTTCGTCGCCTTGGTGTCGATCTCGGCGGTGAAGTTGGTCGCGCCTTCGGCGTAGGTGCTCGACGCCACGTTCAGATCGGTCTCGACGTCGGTATAGAAGCCCAACTGGTCGCCCGCCGTCCATTTCATGCGTGTCGCGGCGTCGTTGAGCGTCGTACGCGACGAAGCGATCTCGGCCGTGAAACCGCGTGTGGCCTTGATTCCCGATCCGGGCAGTGCGTTATCGGATACGTCCTCCTTCGAACATCCGGCCAATGCCATTGCAGCTGCTGCAACGAGCATCAGAGTTTTTTGCATCTTTCTCATGATCTCCCGTTGTTTGGCCGTTATTCGAACTCTCCGTCGAGCGTTCCGCCCCACACGTAGTCTTCCTTCGTGACTCCGTCCTGACTGTCGTAGAAAGCCTCGTTCGTCGTCGAACCGGCGAACCCCGATTCAACCGCGATGACGGTCTGTTCGAGATCGGGCGCGGCGTATGCGCGAACGCCCCCCCCCTTCAAATTAGTAGAATTTTCCATGATGCTATGTGTTTATAGGAAACATTTTACGAATCTGTTACAAAATTAACGTTTTTTCATTAACATGCAAGGGATAGCCGATATTTTTCTTTCATTCTTTTATTTTCCGGGACCTGCTTATCCGCAATATCTCCTCCGGCCTTTTTGTCGCCCGCCGACGGCGAGCCGCAGAGCTGCCGTGCCGATTGCCGACGAAAAACCGTCGTTGCACGCAGCGCTCGGCGGTTTTCCGTTGTCGCACCGGATGCGGAAACGGATCGGAGGTGTCCGGCGGACGCTTTCGGCACGACTTTTCCCGAAAAAATATGACAGACAATGTTTTGCAGGAAAATTTTCCCCCCCCCTCTCCGGACGCTGCAAGACAAAAAGAAAGCCGGAAACCCGCGAAGGTTTCCGGCTTCCCGTATCGTATTCGGCGATTATTTGCTCAACTCGGCAACCGATTTCTGTGCGGCGGCCACGTTGTCGCCGGCGGTCACCTTTTTGAGGGCTTCGATCGCCTGCGGCTTCATCTCCTTGGCGTTGTATGCCGCGCCGAGGATGAAATAGACGTCGCTCTTCTCGGTCTCGTCGGGCTGCGCAGCGGCGGCGGCCTCGCCCAGCTCGATTACCTTGGCGTAATCCTTCTTCGTGAGGTAAGCCTGCAAACGTATCTTCTGCGCCAATGCGTTGGCAGGGTTCTGTTCCAGCATCTTGTCGGCCATGGCGATGATGCCGTCCTGATCGTTGGCGGTCTGTAATTCGGCCACACGGTTGTTGGTATAGAGCGTCAGCAGGCGGTTCGCCTCGGCGGCATCGGCCTCGAACTTCGGGCCCTGCATCCCGGTGACCTTCTCCAGGATCTCCATTCCCTTGTCGTAATCCTTCAACTCGCAGTAGCAGGTTCCCAGCCACAAGGCCATCTGCGTATTCTTCGGATCGGCGGCATAGCCCTTGGCGAAAATCTCGGCAGCAGCGGCGTAATCCTTGTTGTTGAACGCCGTACCTCCCTGAGCCTGATAAACTTTCGCCAGAATCGTATTGGCTTTTTTCAGCGCAGCCACATTGCCGTAGAGTTCGGCGACCTCGGCCGCTTTCGACAGATTGGCGATCGCCTCGTCGTAATTGCCCTGCGCGGCCGCACGGGTTCCCATCCCCTGATAGCAGGTCGGCAGATACTTCTTCGCCGTCTCGACGCAGTTCAGTTCGGTGGCATCTTCCGAAGCCATGCCTTCGTCGATCACCTTCTGGAACAGCTTGGCAGCTTCGGGATAGTTTTTCGACTGCAACATCTCGGCACCTTTGTTATACGATGCGACGACACCTTCCTGCGCCGATACGATGCACACCGCGAAGAGAGCGGCGACGGATAAAAACAGCTTTTTCATCTTCTTTTGCAATTCTAAATTTTATAAAGTTTTAAGTAATTCGCAACGAATCCGGTCCCTGTCGCAACGGCCCGAAACTCACCGTGTGCAGAGGGATGGGGCCGAATCGGAACGGTACACGGAAGACAAAATTATAATTTTTTTTCGTTCTCCGCAACCCCTCAGCGCAACTCTTTGAAAAATTCCTTCATCAGCGCTTCGCATTCGGCAGCCAATACGCCGCGCACGACGACCGTCCGCGGATGCAGCCGCAACCCCTCGACGGTCGTGTAGCCCCGCTTGGGATCGTCGGCGCCCCACACCACGCGAGCCGCCTGGCTCCATACGATCGCGCCGGCGCACATCACGCACGGCTCGACGGTGACGTAGAGCGTGCAGTCGCGCAGGTACTTGCCGCCGAGCGTCGACGAGGCCGCCGTCAGCGCCTGCATCTCGGCATGGGCCGTGGCGTCCTGCAACGTCTCGACCAGATTGTGCCCCCGTCCCACGACGCGGTCGCCCGCCACGACGACGGCGCCGATCGGCACCTCCTCTCTTTTCAACGCCTGTCGTGCCTCGTTTATTGCCATGCGCATGAATTTTTCATCGCGCTGCTGCTGTGCTGCGCTGTCGTTGATCGATCCGTTCATAGTCCTCTCGTTCGCGGCAGGGCCGTGCGGCCGCGGCCCGATACTGTAAAATGGTAGCTATATACGACTTTACACCTTTACACCCTGCTGGATTCCGGGCCACTGCACCCGGCCGACTGTCGGAGCGTTCGTGGCAGAGCCGCGTTTGCAGATTTCCCCCCCCCGCCTTGGCGGGGACTTCGGACGAGGTCCGCTTCGGTAGTCGGGCTTTGGAGGAGCGGCGGTGTAAAATGGGATATGGTTACCTATAAAATTTTGCCTGCACTGCCGTTTTTCGTATAAATTTCGTACTTTTGTATCTTGCAACTGCAAGTACAAAGATAGCCAAACCGAGCAATAAATACAAATTATTATGTACAGAACCCATACATGCGGTGCGCTGCGTGCCGCGAACGTCGGCCAGACGGTGACGCTCGCCGGCTGGGTGCAGAAGGTGCGCAACCTGGGCGCCATGACCTTCATCGACCTGCGCGACCGCTACGGCCTGACGCAGATCGTCGTCGAGGAGCACTCGTCCGAAGAGACCCGCCGGACGGCCGCCGAACTGGGCCGCGAATTCGTCCTGCAAGTGACGGGCCGCGTCATCGAACGCGAGTCGAAGAATCCCAAGCTGCCCACGGGCGAGATCGAGATCGCGGCCGATGCGCTCGTGATCCTCAACCGCTCGGACGTTCCTCCCTTCACGATCGAGGAGGAGTCGGACGGCGGCGACGACCTGCGTATGAAATACCGCTACCTCGACCTGCGCCGGCCGCCGTTGCAGCGAGCGCTGATCCTGCGGCACCGGATGGCGCACGCCGTGCGCACGTTCCTCGACGGGGAGGGATTCCTCGAAATCGAAACCCCCTACCTGATCAAGTCCACGCCCGAGGGGGCGCGCGACTTCGTGGTGCCGAGCCGCATGAATCCCAACCAGTTCTATGCGCTGCCGCAGTCGCCGCAGACGCTCAAACAGCTGCTCATGGTGGCCGGTTACGACAAATATTTCCAGATCGTGCGCTGCTTCCGCGACGAGGATCTGCGCGCCGACCGTCAGCCCGAATTCACGCAGATCGACTGCGAAATGTCGTTCGTCGAGCAGGAGGACGTGCTGGAAGTGTTCGAGCGCTGGGCGAAGCATATGTTCCGCGAGGTGCTGGGAATCGACTTCGCCGAGCCGTTTCGCCGGATGCCGTGGATCGAGGCGATGGAGAAGTACGGATCGGACAAACCCGACCTGCGCTTCGGCATGGAGTTCCACGACGTGACCGGCCGCGTCAAGGGGCATGGGTTCGGCGTGTTCGACGATGCGGAGTACGTCTGCGGCTTCGCCGCTGCGGGATGCGCGGGTTACACCCGCAAGCAGATCGACGCGCTGACCGAGTTCGTCAAGCGGCCGCAGGTGGGTGCCAAGGGGCTGATCTGGATCCGCGTCGAGGCCGATGCCGTCAAGTCGTCGGTCGACAAGTTCTACACGCCCGACGAGGTGCGTGCCGTGGCCGAGGCGTGCGGCGCTGCGGCGGGCGATATGGTCTTCCTTATGTCGGGACCCAAGTTCCGGACGCTCACGCAGTTGTGCGCCCTGCGTCTGGAAGTGGCCCAGCAGCTCGGCCTGCGCGATCCCAAGCGGTTCGCTCCGCTGTGGGTCGTGGACTTCCCGATGTTCGAGTGGGACGACGAGACGCAGCGCTTCTACGCGATGCATCATCCCTTCACCTCGCCCAAACCCGAGGACGTGCCCTACCTCGAAAGCGACCCGGGCCGCGTGCGCGCCAACGCCTACGACTTCGTCTGCAACGGTACCGAGATCGGCGGCGGTTCGATCCGTATCCACGATCCCAAGTTGCAGGCCGCGATCTTCTCGTGCCTGGGCTTCACGCCCGAGAAGGCGCAGGAGCAGTTCGGTTTCCTGATGAACGCCTTCAAGTACGGCGCGCCTCCTCACGGCGGCCTGGCCTTCGGGTTCGACCGTCTGTGCTCGCTGTTCGGCGGCTCGGAGTCGATCCGCGACTACATCGCTTTCCCGAAGAACAATGCCGGCCGCGACGTGATGCTCGATGCACCGTCGGCCATCGACCCTGCGCAGCTCGACGAGTTGTACCTCGCGCTGAAAGCGCCCGAAGCGAAATAGGCGGATGGAGACGGAGGTCATCCGGGAGAAGATCTGCGAGATCCGCGGTGCGCGCGTCATGCTCGACGCCGATCGGGCCGCTCTCTGTGGCAAAGAGCTTGCCGGCACAGACTCACAGAATTGAATGTCAAACCTTCAAAACGAAAAAACGATGATACGACTCAATGTATTTATCCGCACGACGGCGACCAACCGTGAAGAGACGGTCGCCACGGCCAAGGAACTGGTAGCGGCTTCGCTCAAAGACGCGGGCTGCGTCGCCTACGATCTGTTCGAGAGCGCCACGCGCCCCGACGTACTGATGATCTGCGAGACATGGAGCGACGCCAAGGCGCTCGCCGCCCATGAGACGACCTCGCATTTCACGACCCTCGTTCCGCGTCTCAACGAACTGGGTGAACTGAAACTCGAAAAGTTCGTCTTCTGACCGCACGGCATCCGAACAACCGGCCTGCGGCCAATCGCCACGAAAAAGCCTCCGTTGTCGGAGGCTTTTTCGATTTCGACTATCTACGGCACCGAGTGCCGTAGATAGTTCGCCGTACTTGACCTTTTGGTACTTTCGGGGCAAGCCAAAAGTACGAAGAATATATGCACGATCGGGAATCGGGGAAATTCCCGCTTCGGGAATTCGCTTGTAGCGTGTTCTACCGCCTTTTGGTGCCAAAAGGTGGCGCCAAAAGCATCCGACAGGGTGAAAAATCGGGGAGCTGTCTCCGGTTTCGCCCAAAACGCTGCGCGGACAAGCTCGCGCCCGCGTTTCTTAACGGCGGAACCGTCGCCGTTCCTTTTTCCCGATTTTTCACGATGCGGATTCGTCGTGCGCTTCGCGCAAAGTGATTTTCTATTTTGCGCAAGATGTCGGCCGCAAGTTTCGGGCATTCGCTTTGCCGTTCCGTGAAAAAAACGTACATTTGACTGCTCAACCGTTAGCTTATGTCGATTCCTTTGGCCGAACGCCTCCGTCCCCGCACGCTCGACGACTACATCGGGCAGGAGCATCTGGTGGGCGGCAACGGCGTTTTCCGCAAGTTTCTGGAGACGGGCAACGTCCCGTCGTTCATCCTCTGGGGGCCTCCGGGGGTGGGGAAGACCACGCTGGCTAAGATCGTGGCCACGGAGCTCAAACGCCCCTTCTTCACGCTGTCGGCCGTTACGTCGGGGGTCAAGGATGTGCGCGAAGTGATCGAATCGGCCCGCAAGCAGCACTTCTTCAACACGCCGCCGCCGATCCTGTTCATCGACGAAATCCACCGTTTCAACAAGTCGCAGCAGGATTCGCTGCTGGGTGCCGTCGAGCAGGGTGTCGTGACGCTCGTGGGCGCCACGACCGAAAACCCTTCGTTCGAGGTGATTTCGCCGCTGTTGAGCCGCTGCCAGGTCTACATCCTGCGACCGATGGAGGACGCCCAGCTGCAACGGCTTCTCGACCGTGCGATCGCCACCGACCCCGAACTGCGCGAGCGGGGGATCGACGTGCGCGAAACGGAGGCGCTGTTCCGCTTCTCGGGCGGCGATGCGCGCAAGCTGCTCAATATTCTGGACATTCTGCTGGCAGCCAACGAGGGCCGGCTGACGATCACCGACCGGCTGGTCACCGACTGCCTGCAACAGAACATCGCCCTCTACGACAAGAATGGCGAACAGCACTACGACGTCATCTCGGCCTTCATCAAATCGGTGCGGGGCAGCGATCCCAACGCCGCGATCTACTACCTGGCACGGATGCTCGCCCGCGGCGGGGGGGCCCGCCTGTCGTGTCGT
>OATG01002316.1_pt1 | contig 10709 bp, 6 predicted proteins | sample 1516581 | NCBI WGS metagenome assembly OATG01 (sample SAMEA2579930, study PRJEB22360) | human gut metagenome | biome: human gut; feature: human-associated habitat; material: faeces | place: Denmark | collected 2008/2010
GCTGCGCCGGCCCTGATTTTCCCCCCAGACGTAGCCGCTGCCGTAGTTGCTCATCCGTACCCGCTGCTGGTGCTCCACCGGCTCTACGGTGGTGTCGGTCAGCAGCTTGCCGTTGTCCTTGCTGTACACCCGCAGGCTGCCGTCCAGCGCGTAGACGGCTATGGTGTTATCGGTGGTGTTCACATCGTACAGCGGGGTCTTGGTGCCGGTTTCCAGATCATAGAGCTCGTAGCCATGATCCTCGCCGCTGTGCCATGTTACCACATAGCCCGGGAAATATTGGCTGGGCTGCTCGTCAAAGGCGGCAATCAGTCCGCGGTCCTCTGTGGTCATATCCCGCAGTTCGTACCGGCCATCGCCGGTGGAAAAGCTGGCAAGACCGCCCGGGTAGACCTGCAAAAAGCCCGTGTACTGCTCGCCGGTCTGGGTGTTATACAAAATCTGGTCGGTGGTCTCGGCTCCGGTGGCAACGTCCAGCTCCACCCAGTCGCTCAGGGTATCGCTGTCGTAGAAAAGGCGGTATGCCGAGGCGGCATCGGCGCGGTAGACGGGGGTGCCGTCCTTTTCCTGCACAACTACCCAGCGGTTCTGTTGGTAATCCATATCCCAGTCGTAATCGTCCAGCCCTTCCGGGCGGGCGTAGCAGCTGAACACCAGCTTATCGCCGCATACGGTGCAGCTGTATGCGCCCTCCGGCACCGGCAGCGCTGCGCCGGTGGCAAGGTCGATGACCTGACAGGTGCCGTAGCCGGACTCCGGGACGTAGCCGCCATCGACAAGGCGGCTCTCCTGCAGCACCAGCAGGCCGTTTTGCAGGGTAGCGTTCTGCTCGCCCTCAAAGGACATCACCTCAGTGCCGGTCTTGTCGTACAGGGCGGTGCGGCGTCCGCCCCGGCCGGTGGGGTCGGACCAGCTGCGCAGCCAGTAGTCCGCGATGCCGGTGGCACTGTCCTCCACCAGCGAGACGTTCTCGCTGCGGGCAGCCTGATGCAGCGGGGTGCTGCCGCACAGGATGGTGGTGCTGCTCCCCGCGCGGTCATAGCAGTACAATACCCGCAGACGGTCATCGTTCAGCACGGCGGGGTCGTACAGGGGCTTGCCGCTGTCGTCCGTGGGCACGGAAACGGCAGAGCTTGCAGCGCCCGGCACGCCGGTGGCGGGCGGCAGCAGGGCACAGCCGCAGCCTAAAGTAAGGGCAAGGGCAGTGCAGACTGCCCCGCAGCCGATACGCAAGACAACACGCTTCATAAAAACCACTCCTTTGCAAAAACAGGGAGGAAAATTTTTCCGTTCACTCAGAATACGAAACAGCCGCATTTTTCATTGCAGAACTTGCAGAAAAATGCGGCTGAAAACGGTTACAATTGCATTACAGCTGTGCCGGGGCATGGGACGCTTCTGCCTTGTCCATCTGCTCCAGCTGCCGCAGAAAGGCCAGCAAAAAGGGCAGAGAAATGAAGAAGGTGAGCGCATCCGCAATGGGTTGGCAGAGCTCCACGCCCACAAGACCCAGCACCCGGGGCAATACTAAAATCAGCGGGATAAAGCACACGCCCTGCCGGCAGCAGGCCAGAAAGGTGGCGCGCCCGGCCTTGCCCACGCTTTGAAAGGTCATGTTGGTCACTACGATCACTGGCTGCAAAAGGATGGCAAAGCACTGGTAGCGGAAGGCGGGCAGCGCCACGGCGGTGACTTCCGGGTCGTCCCGGAACAGGCGGATCAGAGCCTCATCGTTCCACCAGCACACCGCGATCAGCACCACCAGCAGCACAAAGGCGGCTTTCAGGGTAAAGACAGCGGCCTGCCGTACCCGGCGGTACTTGCGTGCGCCGTAGTTGAAGGACGCCACCGGCTGCAAGCCCTGTCCCACGCCGATGGCCACCGAGAGGATGAACATAAAAATGCGGGACACGATGCTCATGCCCGCCACGGCGGCATCGCCGTAGCTGCGGGCGGCAATGTTCAGCAGCATCCCGCCGATGCTGTTCAGACCCTGACGGCCAAAGCTGGGCGCGCCGCCTGCAAGGATCTGCAAAAACTCGCGCGGCTCGCGGGTGACGGCGGAAAGCTGGAACTGGCTGACCGTTTTACCCCGCAGGAACATATACAGCAGAATGCCAAAGCTGATGGTCTGGCTGAGGGCGGTGGCGATACCGGCACCGGCAGTGCCCAGCCCCAGCCCGAACATGAACAGCGGGTCCAGCGCAATGTTCAGCAGCCCGCCGGTGACCAGCCCGACCATGGCAAGGTTCGCCTTGCCCTCATACCGCAGGATGTTGTTCATCACCAGACTGGAGATCATCAGCGGTGCGGCAAGCAGGATGGGGCGGGCGTAGGCGCAGGCGTGGGGCAGAATGGTCTCGGTGCTGCCCAGCAGCATCATGAAGTTCGGCAGAGTGGCAAGACCGACCACTGCCAGCACTACGCCAAAGGCCAGCGCCGTAAAAAAGCTGGTGGAAGCAAAGCGGGTGGCAGCGTGGGTATCCTGACTGCCCAAGCGGCGGCTGATGATGGTGCCGGAGCCGTGCCCCAGCATAAAGCCCAGCGCCTGTATAATAGCCATCAGGCTGGAAACGACACCCACCGCGCCGGAAGCGCTGGTGGAGATGCGCCCCACAAAAAAGGTATCGGCCAGATTGTAGATGCTGGTGATCAGCATACTTAAAATCGTGGGCGCGGCAAGGCTGAGGATCAGCCGGGGGATAGGGGTCTCGGTCATTTTGTGATACTGCACCACAGTGCGGTCCTGCTGGGTCATGGGCAAATATCCTCCTTCAAAAACGAGAAAGCCGCCCCTTCCAGAGCGGCAGATAGTCCTGATAGAAACAGTATAACGCAGTTGCGGCAAAATGTCGAGAGGAAGAAAAAACGGCCTTTCTCCCCTGCGAAGGGGCGAAAAAGCAGGCGAAAACAGGGTGCTTTCTATATAAAATGCTAAAGAATTGTCGAATTGCTTGTGAAAAATCACGATATGTGGTATTCTTTATGAGAAGGAATTGGAAAAATCTGTGTATTTTATGATTGGGAGGGATTTATACATGAAATCCGTAGCACAAACCGTGATCGAAGCCGACCGCTTTTATACCATTGCCGCTCACACCGGCAACGTCATTCAGGCAGTGGAAGGCAGCAAGGACGGCGGCACTGTCCGTCTGGGCAAGTACGACCACAAGCCCGAACAGGAGTGGAGCTTTGTCCGCGAGGGCGATGGTGTGTACCGCATCCGCAACCGTGCTTCCGGCAAGTTACTGGATCTGACCATGACCGGCACTGCCAACGGCACATGGCTGCATCTGTGGGAGGACGTGGGCGGCACGTCCCAGATGTGGAAGGTAGAGCACACCCCGGAGGGCACTGTGCGTCTGCGCTCCTCTTGGGCAGGCGGCAAGTGCGTGGACACCGTGGGCATGGGTGCCGAGGTGGGCGCTGTGCTGCAGATCTGGCAGGAAGTGCCCGGCGGTGGCGACCAGCTGTGGGTCATCTCTGAGGTAAAGGACCGCGTAAAGCGTGCCGCTAAGGCTGAGCAGGCAGCAGCCGCTGCCGAGACGAAGTCCGCACCGGCCAAGGAAGCCGCTCCCGCCAAAAAGCCCGCAGCCCGCAAGCCCCGCACCACCAAGAAGGTGGAGGAGAAGCCCGCTGCGCCCGCAGTAAAGGCCGCAGAGCCGGTCAAGGCAGAAAAGCCCGCCGTGAAGAAGGCCGCTAAGGCAAAGGCTGAGCCAGCTGCCCCCGCCGCAGAGGTGAAGGCTGCGCCCGTTGTGGAGACCAAGGCTGAGACTGCTGTCCCTGCAACTAAGGCTGCACCCGCTGCTGCAAAGCCCAAGGCAAAGCGTGCACCCTGCAAAAAGACCGTAAAGAAGTAAAAGATCATAAAACGCAAAAAAATCGGACAGACCGCAGTCTGCCCGATTTTTTGCGTTTATATAAGCTTTTATGCAGCAGGGGAGACGGCATCATCGCTCTGTGCGGCGGTCTGCACGAACTGCACAATGCTCTCGATGGTCTTGCGCAGCTGCACAAGGCTTTCCACGTCAGAGTCCTGCATCCGGGAGGTGGGCGCGGTCACCACGGTCTGGGCGGCAGTCACTGTGCCGGCTAGCTCCGCATGGATATGGTGGGCGGGCACGTCCAGCAGGATGTGCACCTTGGGGGACAGGGTCTTGAGCAGACCCTGCTTTTCGATGCCCAGAATCAGCTGCGGCGCATCCTCACCGGCGGCGAGGTTCGGCAACTGAAGGTAGAAGTAGCCTTCTTTCGCGTTGGCGGGCTGCGCGGTTTTCAGCTGCTTGAGATCCAGCTGAAAGTCGTTTACCTGCTGCAAGCTGGTGGCAGTGGGGTCTACCCCCAGCAGGGTAGCCAGCTGGTCTTGGGAGATGTAGCTGCCCAGCGACCAGCCCGGCAGCAGCAGGCTGGACAGCGGATATTCGGCAACAACCGTACTGCGCAGCTTGTTGTACAGCTGTCCGGCATCGTACAGAGTCTCTTCCTCGCTGATGTACATCCGGGTCAGAGGGGCATCGTTGACGGTGCTGGTGCCCGTTGGGTACAGCGCCAGCTGCACCGCCCGGGGGGTGTACTGGCCGGTCAGGCTGCCGGTGGTGCCGCCGAACTTGTCCAGCAGGGCGTAAAGGGCAGGGGGCTCGGCCTCGGTGGAGGTGATGGTGTAGTCCAGCGCAAAGCTGGCACCGCTCTGGAATGCCTTGATCTTGCGGCTGACGAAGCTGTACAGCACTGCCGCAGCCACCGCGCACACCAGAACCAGACACAGCAGAACGATCAGCGCCGCCCGCAGACCAGTGCGCTTTTTGTGGGAAGATGCCATGGAAAAACCTCTCCTTCCGGTAAAACGTATTTGTTCCAGCATAACGGAACTGCCCGCAAATGTCAAGCGCCGCAAACTGCGGACAAAACAAAAAACCTGAAACATTTCTGTTTCAGGTTTCTGGCGGAAAGATGGGGATTCGAACCCCAGAACGCTTTTGACACGTTACACGATTTCCAGTCGTGCGCCTTAGACCAACTCAGCCATCTTTCCACATCTTTTGTTCTGCCTTTGGGCGGGTGCCCTTGGCGCTCCACTATAATACCTGAAAGCAGGCTTTTTGTCAAGGATTTTTTTGAAAAAAATCAGACTTTTTTAAAAATGACGAAAAAGCGCGAGAAAGTATTCTGCCGCATGGATGGAAAGCACAAAAAGCCCTTGACGCACCTTTAAAATAGGTCTATATTGATGAGGGCAAAGAGCACTGCGGTGGGTCATTTTGTGCCGCAGCGGCGGGAAATATAAGGAGGATGCTTTTATGACTTATCCTGAAGTACTTGCCAATGCCCGTACCTGCATTGGTCAATACTGCAAGGCCTGCCCGGTGTGCAACGGCGTGGCCTGTAAAAACCAGATCCCCGGCCCGGGTGCCAAGGGCGTGGGCGATACCGCTATCCGCAATTATAATAAGTGGGCGGACATCCGGGTGAACATGGATACCCTGTGCCCCGGCGGTGCACCGGATACCACGCTGGAGCTGTTCGGCAAAAGCTTCCGCTATCCCTTCTTTGCAGGCCCCGTGGGCGCAGTGAACCTGCACTACTCCGATACCTACACCGATATGACCTATAACGATGTGCTGGTGCGCGCCTGTGCCGAAAACGGCATTGCTGCCTTTACCGGCGACGGCACCAACCCCACCGTGATGGAGATGGCTACCCGCGCCATCGGCGCTGCGGGCGGCTGCGGTGTGCCCACCATCAAGCCGTGGAACATCGACACTATCCGCGAGAAAATGGCACAGGCCAAGGCCAGCGGCTGCTTTGCCATGGCCATGGATGTGGATGCAGCGGGTCTGCCTTTCCTGAAGAACATGACCCCGCCCGCCGGCAGCAAGAGCGTGGAGGAACTGGCCGAGATCGTGCATCTGGCAGAGCGCCCCTTCATCGTCAAGGGCGTGATGACCGTCAAGGGCGCACTGAAGGCAAAGCAGGCCGGTGCCGCTGCCATCGTGGTGTCCAACCACGGCGGCCGTGTGCTGGATCAGTGCCCTGCCACCGCCGAGGTGCTGCCGGAGATCGCCGCAGCCCTCAAGGGCACCGGTGTGAAGGTGCTGGTGGACGGCGGCATCCGCACCGGTGTGGATGTGTTCAAGGCGCTGGCGCTGGGTGCAGACGGCGTTTTGATCTGCCGCCCCTTCGTGACTGCTGTCTACGGCGGCGGCGCAGAGGGCGTGAAGTGCTACATCGATAAGCTTGCCGGGGAACTGGCCGACACCATGCAGATGTGCGGTGCCCATACGCTGGCCGAGATCACTCCGGACATGGTGCGGGTCTGAGGTTTCTATTATAAGTAACAAAAAGGAGATGCCCGGCAGGACATCTCCTTTTTTGTTACTTCAAAGTGCCGTCCAGCACCTGCTGGTAATACCACGGCTTCGGGGCGTGGAAGGTCTTGCCGCTGAGGAAGGCAAAGTCCGGCTGGGTGAAGCGGGGCATGGTCAGCTCCCATGCGCACAGCGCCTGATACTTCAGCTTCAGCTCGCGGTTGGCGCTGTTGTTGCCGTACTTGCTGTCGCCAAGGATGGGACAGCCGATGCTGGCCATGTGGGCGCGGATCTGGTGGGTGCGGCCGGTGATGAGCTGCACCTTCAGCAGGGCCAGACGGCCGGAGACGGCGATGGTCTCGTACCGGGTCTCCACCTCCTTGGCACCGGGCTGCTTGTCCTCCACGATCTTCACGATGCCGCGGTCAGCGTCCTTCAGCAGATAGCCGCCCAAAGTGGCGTCCGGCGGCATGGGACGGCCAAAGGTGACGCAGAGGTAGGTCTTTTGCACCTCGCGGTTCTTGATGGCAGAAAGGAACAGCTCCTCAGCCTCCGGGGTCTTGGCAATGATCACAAGGCCGCTGGTGCCGGTGTCCAGCCGGTGGCACAAGGCGGGGGTGTACAGGTCGTTCTCCTTGTACTCGCCCTGCTTGTTCAGGTACAGCAGCGCACGGTTCAGCAGGGTGTCGTCCTCCGGGCCGTCCACCGCAACGCCGGCGGGCTTGTTCACGATCAAAATCTGCGGGCAGTCGTACACCACCTGTGCCGGGGTGCGGGCGTTCTTCCACGCGGGGCCTTCCACCCGGCGGTCGGCGTCCAGAACGTCATCCAGAATGAACAGCTTGATCTCGTCGCCTGCCATCACGCGGGTGGAAAGCGGCTGCTTTTTGCCGTTCAGCTTGATCTTGTTCTCCCGCAGCGCCTTGTTCAGACGGCCGGGGGTCAGGGCAGGGTACTGCTGGGTCAGATAATTGTCCAGCCGGGTGGGGGCAAGACACTTTACTTTTAAAATTTTCACGGGAAATTCCTCTCTATCTTAAAATCAGTTGCAATAGAATGGGTTCTTGATTCGTTTTTATTGTAGCGGAATAAATCTACCGCGTCAAGAAAGAAGGTATTTTTATGAACCTGAAATATAAGATTCTGGCTGTTCTGGCTGCGGGCATCGCATTGACGGCCTGCGGCGGCTCCGGCACCCCCGCCAGCACCCCCGCATCCAGTGCAGTGCCGGCCTCGTCCCATGTGGCAGAGGAAGGGGTCACGGAGCCCATCAACATGCTGACGTGGACGCTGGATGACCTCGACAGGGAGGACACGGTCACCTTTATTCCGGCGGAGATCACCTCCGGTGTGCAGGGCGGCAACCTGACTGCAAAAATCTTCAGCTATGACCTTTATAAAAAAGAAGATGTTGAAAAACTTGCCGTTGGGGATCAGATCACCCTCCACGAAGAGGGGGCTGCATGGAACCAGTTTGTGACCGTTGCAGTGGAGAGTATCGAGAAAAACGATCAGTACCATCTTGTCACCATCAATGGCGGCATGGAGGAGCAGTACGGTCTTGACCTGAAGCTGGAGGATGATGACACCTACCGGACGATGACCTTTGACGATTACCCGCTCTATTACGAGATGGGAGAAAAGACGATGCCGCTGGCAGAGGATGTAGTGCTGAAGGACAGTTCTGCCGACCCGCAGGCCGAAGCCGTGGAGACTACGGGCGCGGATGCGGTGGCAGCAGCGATCAATGCAGACCCCGATAACTGGACCACCTATAATACCACGCTGGTGGTGCAGGGCGGCAAGGTGCAGGAGGTGCGCCGCATCTGGGTGCCGTAAATTTTGCTCAAAACCGTTGACAAACGTTTTGCGTATGCTATAATTTAGCTGTACGCAAAGGGGCACTGCGCTGCTTTGCGGAATGTAAAATTATGACAGATGGCAATGATGGGGTCAGAAATGCACACACCACCGTCCAGAGAGAGCGCCCACGGCTGTAAGGTGCTCCGGTCGGGATCATTTCGCGCCACCCCGGAGCTTCCGGCGAATGTAAACCGGACGCTGCGCAGCGTTAATGCGCCGAAAGCGGCAGGGGACAAGTGATCCTTTGCAATTTGGGTGGTACCACGGAGTTTGATGCACAAGCAGCCTTCGTCCCTTTTGGGATGAGGGCTGCTTTTTGTTTTTTCTCCGTGCCGCCCCTCTGCCATAACAGCATAAAAACGGCGCCTGAGCGCCAAAAACGATTGAGGAGAGAAAGATCTATGCAATGGACCGGTTTGAATGAACTGCGCGAAAAGTACCTGAGCTTCTTTGAAAGCAAGGGTCATCTGCGTCTGGACAGCTTCCCCCTGGTACCCAAGAACGACCCCAGCCTGCTGCTGATCAACAGCGGCATGGCCCCCATGAAGAAGTGGTTTCTGGCACAGGAGGAGCCGCCCCGTCATCGCGTGACCACCTGCCAGAAGTGCATCCGCACCCCGGATATCGAGCGTGTGGGCATCACTGCCCGCCACGGCACCTTCTTTGAGATGCTGGGCAACTTCTCCTTCCAGGATTACTTCAAGGACGAGGTCATCCCTTGGGCATGGGAGTTCCTGACCAGCGATGAGTGGATGGCTATCCCCAAGGATCGTCTGCACATCTCTGTCTATGAGGAGGACGACGAGGCCTACGATATCTGGACCAAGAAGGTCGGCATTGCCCCGGACCACATGGTGCGTCTGGGCAAGGAAGACAACTTCTGGGAGCACGGCTCCGGCCCGTGCGGCCCCTGCTCCGAGATCTACTTTGACCGCGGCCCTGAGTACGGCTGCGGCAAGCCGACCTGCGGCGTGGGCTGCGACTGCGACCGCTATATGGAGATCTGGAACCTCGTGTTCAGCCAGTTCGACGCCGACGGCAAGGGCCACTACGAGCGTCTGGCACGCCCCAACATTGATACCGGTATGGGCTTGGAGCGTCTGGCCTGCGTGATGCAGAACGTGGGCAACCTGTTCGAGGTGGATACCGTGCAGAGCGTGCTGCATCATGTGGAGCACATTGCAGGCAAGACCTACAAGCAGGACCCCAAGACCGATATCTCCATCCGCGTCATCACCGACCATATCCGCAGCTGCACCTTTATGGTGTCTGACGGCATCCTGCCCTCCAACGAGGGCCGCGGCTATGTGCTGCGCCGTCTGCTGCGCCGCGCTGCCCGCCACGGCCGGATGCTGGGCATCGACCACCCCTTCCTCGTGGATCTGGTGGAGACGGTCATCCAGTCCAGCGAGTCCGCTTACCCCGAACTGCGCGAGCATGACGCCTATATCAAGAAAGTCATCGGCACCGAGGAAGCAAACTTTGCCCGCACCATCGATGCCGGCATGAACATCCTGAACAACATGATCGACCGTCTGGAGAAGGCACACCAGAAGCTGCTGAGCGGCATGGACGCCTTCAAGCTGAACGATACCTTCGGCTTCCCGCTGGATCTGACCAAGGAGATCGCCGCCGAGCAGGGTCTGGAGATCGACGAGGACGGCTTCCATGCAGAGATGAAGAAGCAGAAGGAGCGTGCCCGCGCTGAGCGTCTGAAGAAGAACATCTCCGGCTGGAGCGAGGATCTGTTCGGCGCACTGGAGGCTGAGCCCACCGTCTTTACCGGCTACGACACCCTGACCGACAAGGGCACCGTTGTGGCACTGAGCGATGAAGAGACCCTGACCGATGCCATTGCCACCGACGAGGAAGCAAAGGACGGCGTGCTGGTGGTGCTGGATAAGACCCCCTTCTACGCTGAGATGGGCGGTCAGGCTGCAGACCACGGCGTGCTGAACGGCACCGAGTGCAGCCTGCGTGTGCTGGACGTGAAAAAGACCCCCAAGGGCTACTACGTCCACACCTGCGTGCTGGAAAGCGGCATTGTGAAGGTGGGCGATGTGCTGACCGCACAGGTGGACAAGGGCTACCGCATGGCCATTGCCCGCAACCACACCGCTACCCACCTGCTGCAGGCTGCCCTGCGTGAAGTGCTGGGCGACCATGTGCATCAGGCTGGTTCCTATCAGGATGCCTCCATCACCCACTTCGACTTTACCCACTTCAGCGCCGTGACCCCCGAGGAACTGGCACGGGTGCAGAAGATCGTCAATGATAAGATCTTCGACTCCATGAACGTCACCGTGCAGGAGATGCCGGTGGAGGAAGCCAAGAAGCTGGGCGCAATGGCTCTGTTTGGCGAAAAGTACGGTAAGGTGGTCCGTGTGGTGGATATCGAGGGCTGGTCTACCGAGTTCTGCGGCGGCACCCACGTCAAGAACACCGCCCAGATCGGCGGCTTCAAGATCGTCAGCGAGTCCTCTGTGGCTGCCGGCATCCGCCGTATCGAGGCTGTCACCGGCCGCAACCTGCTGATCCGTG
>OATG01002335.1_pt1 | contig 10603 bp, 10 predicted proteins | sample 1516581 | NCBI WGS metagenome assembly OATG01 (sample SAMEA2579930, study PRJEB22360) | human gut metagenome | biome: human gut; feature: human-associated habitat; material: faeces | place: Denmark | collected 2008/2010
ATCCACGATCCTACAAACTTGGGGGTCATTACATATTGTCTCCCTCGCTGCGAGCTAAAATGCCCGCGGCTACGGTCAGACAATCAACCACAGGGCGCTGCGAATTTGTAAAAAACGCATTCAAAAAGTGCTCATGTTGTCATCCTTTTTTCTTAGAAATAGTTCTTCTTATCTTCTTTCTGACTCATACAACAAAACACTATTCAAATCACTACACAGTGTGTATGTTATATGATATTGGTTAATAATTTTTGTATTTATCAACTACTTCGTAGATCTGACCTTGAATTAATTTCTATGAATTATCAATCACATACTCATCAAATAATGGTAATGTAAAGTATACATATCCTCTCATTTCACCTGACAAGATTCCCTTTTTTATCAAACGTTTTCGATATGGATTAAATTCATTCGTCTCCATTCCTAAACGTTCCCGGATATCTTTGATCTTCCCACCATCAACCTCTGCAATTCCTCTTGCTACTATCCTATCTTTCTGTGATAATTCTGACCAGATCTTATCATAAACAAATTCACTCAAATACTGTTCATATTCATCAATGACTGCTTCGTAATCACCCTCATGATTCCATGTTAAATATCCAAGAACCTGAAATGCAAATGGATAACCTTTTGTAAGTTCTGCCATCTTCGCAGCATGTTCTGATTCAATTTTAAAAATTGTTTTATATTTATTCATGATTGCCCGATTATTTAACGGTTTTAATTGTATCTTTGGTGCTCTATATAAGAATGTAAGATTCTTTTCATTCTGTAACTCATCGATGTTCTCATATAAACCCGTTGCTAATAAAAATACTGGTAGATCCTGCCTTACAAAAATCTGAAAAGATCCAGCAAAAACCTGCATAAATTCATTATTCGTGACTTCATCAATTGTGATCAAGAGCCTCTTCCCATTCTTTTTCATCTTTTCCAGAATTGCTATGATCGCTGTCTCTTCATCTGTAATTGGTGACATTCCTTCAATTGCTACTCCAAAACCGAAAAATGACAGATCAATTTTGGCAGATTTAATGATTCCAGCACATACCTTGTTGCTATTTAACTTTGATAAAAGTCCTTTCAATAAATCTGTTGCTGGATTCAATTCTATTACGATCCATTGATCATTTTCTCTCAATTTCTGTGAAATCTCAGTCATCATTACAGTCTTTCCTGACCCACGCACTCCTGTAATAATAAACATCTGCTGATTGATCTGTTCTGCTGTAAATGTATCAATGATCTCTTTCGTCTGTACTGGACGTTCCACTGGTTCTAACGGACTTTTTCCAAATGTAAGTGTAAAAGGATTTTGCATTTCTTATCACCTCTTATCTCTTTTACTGTTCTTTACTGTTTTTATACTATTTTACTGTTCTTTACTGTTTGTGTCAACATCCCAACTCTTGCAGCATTATGATCAAAATTTAAGCCTCATCTGATTCCACTTCACTCCTCCATGCTCAGACTCAGATACTCCCTCATTCTCAAATCCAAATTTCGCATAATAATTCACCAAATGATCCTTACAAGTAAGCACTAATCCTTTTCTTTCCTGCTTTCTTGCATCTTCGATCGCACATTTGATCAACTCTCCTGCATACCCATGTTTTCTGTATGCAGGTATCGTATTCACCCCAAAGATCATCTGCCACGCTCCACTTTCATTGTGCAACTGAGCTTTTGCATACATCTCATCTGTCAGATCTTCTTCATCCGTTACAAATCCATCTACAAACGCAATTAATTTATCTCCATCAAACATCAGCCAGAAATGATCAGCATAGTATTTTAATCGTTCTGCTAATTCTTCTCTTGTTGCTGCTTCCGCTGGTGGAAAGCATTCTGCCTCTACAGATGTTACTGCTTCTAGATCTTTGATTGTTGCGGTTCTTATATTCATATTTTCCCCTTTTTTGTTCCTTGTAGTTTATTATATGATGTAAGTGTCAAAAGTATAAAAATCTATCTACCACTACATAAAAAATAAATAAACGATCGGAAGAGCAAAATTCTCTAGCTGCTCTTCCGATCGTTTATTTATTTTTTATCATATACTCAAAATCTACAGTTGGCCAACTACAAAAATTAAAATTTAATACTCTTCCTTAATATTACGGATCACTGTCATTTCCTGATTTGTAATATGTTTCTTCATGATCTTGCGTGCTTCTTCTTTCTTACCTGCTCTGATCGCATTCACAAGCTCTTTATGCTCATTCAACAATACAATATGGTAATCTGTATCCTTTACATATTCCAGACGATAACGGTAGAACTGTTCTCTTAAGTTTCCAATGATCTGAATCAGTCGTGGATTCCCTGTTGCATCGAAGATGATGTCATGGAATTCCATATCGCTGTCTGCGATGGCTGCATTATCTCCAGATTCGATTGCTGATTCGAATTCTACTAATGCCTGATCTAACTTCTCCTGTCCTTCTTCATCCATACGTTCCGCTGCAAGTTCTGCTGCTAATTCTTCTAAGGAACAACGTACTTCTAAGACATCTCTTAAATCTTTTTCTGTGATCCTTGCAACTTCTGCTCCCTTTCTTGGGATCATGACTACAAGTCCTTCCAGTTCCAGTTTACGGATTGCTTCTCGGACAGGTGTTCTGCTGACTCCTAATCGATTCGCAAGTGCGATCTCCATCAGACGTTCTCCTGGTGCAAATTCTCCTGTGATGATCGCCTGTCTTAATGTATTAAATACCACATCTCTCAATGGCAGATATTCATTCATGTTTACCTTTAATTTATCGCTCATAGTTTCTTCTCCTCCTGCTTTCTCCAATGTATCTTCCATACTGCTTTCTTATTTGTGAAAATACATTATTGTATCGGTCTTACTACGTATGCCTGTTTGATGTCCTCAATACTTCGTAATGATTCCATTGCATCGTCCGCTGTTTTCTTATCCTCAAAGATCGCGAAGATCGTTGGTCCACTTCCACTCATTAAAGCTCCCTTTGCTCCCTGATCCATCAGATGTTTCTTAACTTTCTCAATGATCGGATATTCCTTGATCGTGACTGTCTCCAATACATTCTCCAGACGATTACAGATTCCTGTAAGATCTTTCTCTTTCAGGCACTCCAGCATTCCATCGATATCCGGATGCTTCGAAAGTGCTGGAAGATCAAGGTTCTTATATACAAATGCTGTTGATACACTGATCCCTGGTTTTGCGATCAGAATATAGCAATCTGGCATCGCATCAACCCTTGAAAGTTTCTCTCCGATTCCTTCTGATAGTGCTGTACCACCCCAGATACAGTATGGAACATCTGCTCCAAGCGTTACTCCTATCTCACATAATTCATCGATCGATAATCCTAGATCAAACAGCTGATTCATTCCTTTTAATGCTGCTGCGCAATTAGAACTTCCGCCAGCCATACCTGCTGCTACCGGAATCCGTTTGCTGAGATTGATCTCAACTCCATCTTTAATATGATACTTATCCTTTATGAGTTTTACAGCCTTATAAACGAGATTACGTTCATCGGTTGGCAGAAACGAAAGATTACAGGTCATCTCAATCTTGTCATCTTTCCTTTTCTTCATTGTAAGCACATCATAAAGTCCAACCGTCTGCATGATCATACGCACTTCATGGTATCCATCTTCGCGTCTTCTTAAAACATCCAGACCAAGGTTGATTTTTCCATATGATTTTAGAACAATACTATGATCCATATGCACTCCTTTATCTTATGTGAAATAGTTTCTATCTCACACCTTGTATACAGAATATTATAGTATTGTTCTGAAAAAAATGCAATCCTTATTTGCTAAAATATTTTCATTTCTTTTACGATTAAAAGCTTATCTCCTGGTTTGATATCGGAAATGTCCTCATTTTGCTCCCGAATGCTCTCAACCGTTGTAAAATACGCCTTGGCAATAGACCATAGAGTGTCTCCTTCTTTGACGATATACCCAACGATCCCTGGGATCTCACGTATTTTGTCGTAGTCTAGCGGTCCTTGCTTCATATCCGTCATAATCCGCTGTCTGACTCTGTGAAAAGCGATAAAATCAAATAAAACAGAAGCTCTGATCTCTATCTCTTCTCCTTCTGTTGGAATCGCTGTCATCTGATCTACCCGCACATCCAGCTGATAGTCCTCATTTCCAGTCAGATTCTTCGTCTCAACAAAAAATGTAAACGGCTCCATATAAGAACTGCTCATCACTGGTGTCATATCTTCTGTGGACAGATACAAGACATCTGCCATCCACACACCTTCTACAGATAATCCTTGTGCTGTCATTTCCACATCGTCTACGGTTGCACTTCCTTTAACGGATAACACTTGCAACAGCTTTCCTGACTCTTGTTCCAGCCGAAAGCGTTTGTCTGCTTTCATCACCGCTTGGTTCTTTCCTACCAGTGTCTCAAAATCGAACATATGATATTCTGGAATTAGCGTTTCTTCCATACTATATCCGTCATCAATATATGAAATCTTATGATCTTCATAAATTTTAATATCACAGTCGATCGTAACATCCAAAGAAATAATTCTTTCTTCTCCATCCTCATCAGGTCTTATCTCCAACTGCTGTCCTCCGAGTGTCATCCCGATCCGTCCGATCATTCCTGGCATACATTCATAACATTCCAGCTGTGTATCTACCGGAATCTCCCATCTCGCATACTGTACCGGCATCTGGGCATCTTCTCCAAGATATAATACAAATATATGCATTGCACCCTGAATCTCGATCATGTGCTCTCCAATTTTTGCCTGCAGATTTTCCATATCTACCTGTGTCCATAAAATCTGATAAATGTTCGCCTTATTTGCAGGAAGTGCCAATTCTTCTTTTAATCTCGCGATATCCTTTTTATTTACGATCAGATCTGTAATCTGTACATCTTTCTTTAACACGGATACATTTTCTTCATGAATTTCAATGATCCCTTTTTCTTTCATTTCTTCCGTGATCTGAAAGGAAAACGTCAATAATACACGAATGCTTATTTTCCTTGAATTGATCAAAATCGTATTGATGTCATCGATCGTATATTTTACTTTTACATAATCCGATGGGAGCACTCCTTCTATATGTACATATTCCTCAAACGGAAGTGAATATTCCAGCGATTCAAGATATGCTGACGTATCATTTGTACCATATAGCCCCTGAAATACAAATTCCCCCTTGATCCTTACCCGGTCAACCATCATTTCCGTTTCCTGTATCTTTACGATTCCTCTGGTCTGGATCATCTTTTCTACATCTGGTTTTGTATCTGCAACATTGCAGTCCTGATCGATCGTGATCTGCATCTGTTTCTTCGCTTTCGCCACGATCCCATAAAATTCTTTCTTATCAAAATCCATAAAAAAATTCCTCCCTGTCTGTATATACAAATATATTCAGACAAGAAGGATTCTATGCATCACCCATTAGTTTTCTAATAACATCATACGGACATCTCTTGTGATCACGTCCTGGTAGCTGAAACTTACAGTTTTATTCTGGTCATTGCCATCTGCATTCTCTAACTCTACCAAAAAGATATTAGGATATGTCTGTGTGATCACTCCCTTAGCTGTTACAAATTTATGTCGTCCTCTGTTTGCACTAATCTTGATTTTGCTGCCAATCTGATTCTTGATGGATTGGCGTACTCTGTTAAGATCTAATTGTGTCATAAATTCACCTCTTCCATATACAGAATATTCTGGAAATTCTATATAATGATTTTAATATTATAACATTTTGCCCAGTTTTTGTCAAATTTATGCATACAATATCCAGTTTTATCACTATTATTACCAAACAAGAAAACTGTACACCGATGAGGCGTACAGTTTTCTTAACATATTATATGGAGTTTATTTTTATATGGAGTGTTTTAACTATTATAGACATCCTTGTCTAATTCATTTTCTTTATAGCTGACGATCAATGTTGTTCCAGCTACCGGAATCGCAGGTGTTCCCATCGCTACACAAATAGACAGGAATGCTGCTGTGATCAGCTGGGTTGGTGTGATATTAATCCCAGCTGCTGTTGCACCGCATACATAAAACCCTACGAATGTTCCAATTGTCTTTCCTACGATCTTTCCAAGTCTCTTTGAATCTGCCATGCTGCATAATGCAAGGCTTAATGATGCTAAAACAAATGGTACGATTGAAACGGTAGCATCACAGACTATCATATCTTCTTAATAAATCAACGTGATTCCTTTTTCTTTACAAAATTCAACCCATTGATCTGACGGTCTTTCATCGGTTACCAGATAGGTTACCTTATCCCAGTCTAAAAATTGTACAAATGCCGTTCTCTCAAATTTTGTATGATCTGCAAGAAGAGCTACTTCTAGTGCCTGTTTTACCATCTCTGTCTTGACATCTGCTTCTCGTTCACTGGAGTCCATGATACCTTTGTCCATATCAAGTCCTTTACAGCTGAGCAGTGCAAGATCCACATGATATCTTCTAATATTTTCTTTTGCTAAGTTCCCTTGCAGAGAGAGGGAGTCCTCATTGAACACGCCGCCTGTTGAAAGAATATGAATCTCTGATCCTATCATCTCACGGAAAATCTCTGTTGATGAACTCAGTACGGTAATATTACGGTTTGCCTTCAGTAAACGAATGGCTTCCATGACAGTTGTACTGGCATCTGCTGCTATCGTTCTCTTCTGATCTAATACTTCCTTAAAGAGTTGCGCGATCTTAGCCTTTTCCTTTTGATTGATCGATGTTCGCTTGTAAAAATGGATATGTTCCTTCTGACTTGCACTGTTCAATACAGCACCACCAAATGTTCTCGTCAAAAAGCCTTCCTTTTCTAGCTTCTCAAGATCTCTCCGAATCGTCTCTTCCGTTACCTTGTAAATCTTACTTAATTCGGATACTGTGACTTTCTTCTCATTCTTAACTTGTTCTCTTATATGTTCTAAACGGTTCTTCACGGGACACCCCTCCCTTATAAATTATCTAGCATAGTATATATCCTTATTTGTCATATACTTCTTAAATGTTCTGTGACTTTCTTTTATTCTATCATTGATATTGTGGAATTCAAAGACTTTTTTCCATGTTTTCCAACATTTTCAATTTTTCTCTCACAAGGGATCTCTTTCTGATTTTTATTTATCGATTTCTTCTGCGGTTTTCTTTTTATTCCTTTCTTTTTTCTGTAAAATGCAGATTTTTTTATGTTGTTCCAAATTTAGTTCATTCTGGATCGGAATCTTTTCGTTAATTAATAAATTAACATAATTGTCAGATAATCAACGAAATTATTCATTGATTTCACACAATTCGTCTGTTATGATTGTCTCATCACTTAATAATGAGAGGTAAAACTTATGGGATTTTTAAAAGGTAAAACAGCCATCATCACTGGTGGCGGAAGATCTGTATTAAAAGATGGAAGCTGTGGGTCTATTGGTTATGGAATTGCAACTGCATACGCAAAGGAAAGTGCAAACCTCGTTATTACAGGAAGAAATAAACAGAAACTTGCCGATGCCAAAGAGGAACTCGAGAAATTATACAATATCGAAGTTCTACCAGTCCAAGCCGATGTAAGTGCCGGTGCTGACAACGAGACAGTCGTGCAGAATGTCATTGATGAAACAACCGCCAAATTCGGACGGATCGATGTTCTGATCAATAATGCACAGGCATCTGCTTCTGGAGTTACTTTAGCTGATCATACGACTGAACAATTCGATCTCGCACTTTATTCCGGTCTTTATGCCGCATTTTACTATATGAAAGCATGTTACCCTCATTTGAAAGAGACAAAAGGCTCTGTCATTAACTTTGCATCCGGTGCCGGATTATTTGGAAACTATGGTCAATGTGCTTATGCTGCAGCAAAAGAAGGAATCCGTGGTCTTACCAGAGTTGCCGCAAATGAATGGGGTCCTGACGGCATCAATGCTAATATCATTTGTCCACTCGCATGGACAGCACAGCTTGAAAATTTCCAGCAGGCTTATCCTGAAGCCTTTGAAGCTAATGTTAAAATGCCTCCTGCAGGACATTATGGAGATGTTGAGAAAGAAATCGGAAGAGTATGCGTTCAGTTAGCTTCGCCTGATTTCAAATATATGAACGGAGAAACACTTACCTTAGAAGGTGGAATGGGATTAAGGCCGTAACAAGACCTGCTGAGGATAGAATGTATTTTTTACCTTTGGCATCCTTTTATATCAGCTATATGGAAAAATGCGGAGACATTCGTTTAATCGATCGTCTCCGCATTTTTATGCTTTTCGCTATTTTATTTTGTTCACTGACTCTGACAGATTATTCTTCATCGTCATCATCTTCCACCCACTGGGCATATCCAGTATTATATGTCGATGTATTTTCTTCTTCTGTCTTGATCTCAGAATCTGTTTTCACCTCTGCTTCTGAAATTTCTGCATCATTTTCAGCTGTCTCTGATACATTTTTATCAGACTCTTCTACTGGATTCTTGTATTTGTTGAAGATTTCCATGAATTCTTTTCCTGTGATCGTCTCACGCTGGATCAAAAACTCTGCTGCTTCGTCAAGAATGTCCATATTTTCACGAATGTATGTGACTGCTTTGGCGTAAGCTTCTTTTAACATCTTCATGACAACTTCATCGACTTTCGCTGCTGTTGTCTCTGCACAGTTCATAACTGCACGTCCATCTAAGTATCGGTTTGTAATGGACTCTAAACCGATCAATCCAAATTCATCGGACATACCATACTGTGTTACCATCGCTCTTGCGATCGCTGTGGCACGCTCAATATCATTGGATGCTCCTGTTGTGACAGAGTTAAACTTCACTTCTTCTGCCGCACGTCCACCGAAGAATGATACAAGGTCTGCTAACATCTCATCCTTCTTATTTAAGTATTTTTCTTCTTCTGGACGCTGCATTGTATATCCAAGTGCTCCCATGGTACGAGGTACGATGGTGATCTTCTGTACTGGTTCTGATTCTTTTTGCAATGCCATAACTAACGCATGTCCGACTTCATGGTATGCAACGATGTGTTTCTCTTCATCGCCAAGAATTCTGTCCTTCTTCTCTTTACCAGCAATGACAACTTCCACTGCTTCAAATAAGTCTTTCTGTGAAACAGCCTTTCTTCCTGCCTTGACAGCTCCAAGTGCTGCTTCGTTGATCATATTTGCAAGATCAGATCCAACAGCTCCACTGGTTGCCAGTGCGATTTCTTCAAAATCAACGGTCTCATCCATCTTCACATCTTTGGCATGTACTTTTAATGTCTCAATTCTTCCCTTTAAGTCTGGGCGTTCTACAATAACACGGCGGTCAAAACGTCCTGGACGAAGAAGGGCTTTGTCTAAGACTTCTGGACGGTTTGTTGCTGCAAGAATAATGATACCTTTGGATGTATCAAATCCATCCATTTCTGCAAGTAAAGCATTCAATGTCTGTTCACGTTCATCATTTCCTCCACCATGCATTCCATTATCACGACTCTTACCAATAGCGTCGATCTCATCAATAAAAATAATACATGGTGCCATCTGCTGTGCCTGTTTAAATAAGTCACGAACTCTGGATGCTCCGACTCCGACAAACATCTCTACAAAGTCAGATCCAGAAAGTGAAAAGAATGGAACTCCTGCTTCTCCTGCTACTGCTTTGGCAAGCAATGTCTTACCAGTACCCGGAGGTCCTACAAGCAATGCACCTTTTGGCAGCTTCGCACCAATCTCTGTGTATCGTTCTGGGTGATGAAGAAAATCTACCATCTCTGTCAGTGTTTCCTTCGCTTCTCCCTGTCCCGCAACATCTGCAAATGTCACTCCTGTTTTCTTCTCAACATATACCTTCGCATTGGACTTTCCAACCCCCATCATTCCGCTGCTTCTTCGCATCATCATGACAAGGAATCCAAAGATCACGATCGTAGGGATCAAACTGATCAATATCGATAAGAAAGTATCCATCGGATCTTCTGGTTCCTGTTCAAATGCGATCTTACTCTTGATCAGACGATTCACCAGTTCATAATCTCCGCTGATCCTCTGTACCGTATATGTTGTCTTGTAAAAAGGATTTCCCTCGTTCTTTGGTGTCACTTTCAACTGGCTGTCTGTGACCTTTACACTTTTTACCTGATCTTTGTCAAGCATTGTGACAAATTTATTGTACGAAATCGTTTTCTCCGTTCCGTTTCTCCATTTTGTTAAAATCGAATTAAAAAAGAAAGTACCAAGAATTGAAACGATCAGGAAGATTGCAAGAATCTTCGCGTTTTTCTTCTTGTTATCTTTATCATTTTTATCATTCTTATTATTCTGTTGATTATTCAAATGTCAGCTCCTCCTTTGATTCATAAGCACCATTATATGTTTTCTGATTTTATAAATCAATAAAACTATTCTAAACTTTTTATAATTTTAGTGAAAAATCACATCTTTTTCGTAAAACTGGCTTTTTAGTACAATATATGGATAAGATTTTCCATGCTTCTGGTGCTCTTTTGTAACCCCTGTCAGTATCGTATCAATATAAATATGTGTCCGGTCTGCACTAAATTCTCTAACCTTAATCTTATAGCCGCTCCCCGGCTGGCTTCCATATCCGATCCCATAAT
>OATG01002346.1_pt1 | contig 10553 bp, 11 predicted proteins | sample 1516581 | NCBI WGS metagenome assembly OATG01 (sample SAMEA2579930, study PRJEB22360) | human gut metagenome | biome: human gut; feature: human-associated habitat; material: faeces | place: Denmark | collected 2008/2010
CCCGCAACGCCCGGCGGATGTTCGGCTTCGACGCGGCGCGACAGACGACAAACGACCATTCAAGCCCTACCGAATCGATATGAAACCTTCGATCCTGATTATCTATACCGGCGGCACGATCGGCATGAAGCCCGACCCGACGACCGGCGCCCTCGTACCGTTCGACTTCAGCGGCATCTTCGAGGAGTTCCCGACCCTCCAAAGCCTGAACATCGGCATCGAGGTATTCACGATGGACCCCGTGATCGACTCATCGAACGTCAGCCCCCGCAACTGGCTCCCCCTCGCGGCGATCATCCCCGGCAACGTCGATGCGCGACAACTACACCCGCTACGACGGGTTCGTCGTGCTGCACGGCACCGACACGATGTCCTACACCGCTTCGGCCCTGAGCTTCCTGCTCGAAAACCTGGCCAAACCCGTCGTCTTCACCGGCAGCCAGATTCCGATCGGCGTGCTGCGCACCGACGGGCGCGAAAACCTGATGACGGCCATCGAAATCGCTTCGGCCCGCATCGACGGCCGCCCCGCCGTTCCCGAAGTGTCGCTCTATTTCCAGAACTGTCTGTTCCGCGCCAACCGCACGACCAAACGCAGTTCGGAAGACTTGAGCGCCTTCTGGTCGTACAACTATCCGGCCCTGGCCGACGTGGGCGTCAATATCACCTACCACACCGAATACATTCTCCAGCCGGAGCGCTACGACGAACCCCTGCACATCGCCGCCCGCCTGAGCGGAGGTATCGCCGTCGTCAAGCTCTTCCCCGGCATCGAGGAACGGACCCTGCGCGCGATGCTCTCGGCCGAAGGGCTCCGGGGCGTCGTGCTCGAAACCTTCGGCGCAGGAAACGCCCCGACCAGCGAATGGTTCATCCGCGTGCTCGAAGAGGCGATCGACCGGGGACTGATCGTCCTCAACGTCACGCAGTGCCGGGGCGGTCGGGTCATGATGGAACTCTACGAAACGGGACTCCGCCTGCAGCGGATCGGCGTGCTCTGCGGCCACGACATGACCACCGAAGCGGCCGTCACAAAATTGATGTACGTCCTCGGACTCGAACTGCCCCGCGAGCAAACGCTCGACCTGCTCCGCACGCCCCTCAAAGGAGAATTTACCGACTAAAACATTGTGCGTACGAAAATAATTTTGTATATTTCGGAGCTAAAAATCGCATCGACAGGGTCTCGGAGAGAGGCACGCAGACTGTCCGAAAAAGGATAAAACATTACCGCTCAATTCATTGCAGAGAATATTACTGCCGAAAAGAGAAACCGGGGCATTTTTCCGACCAGACAGCCGGATTGTCGAAAAAAGCTAAAATAAAACGAATTTGAACCGCGATAAGCCAGACAGGACAAAAAAAAATTACATTTTTTGAAATAAAAAACGCAAACGAAAAAACGATCAACTAATCAAAATTTTAATTAAACAACCATGAAAAAACTTTTTTTGATTGTAGCAGTCGCCATCTTCTCGCTTGGTACTGTTAACGCTTTCGCCCAGGAGACGACTACGCCTGCAACCGAGGAGACCGCAGTCGTTGAAGAAACCGTAGTGGACGAAGTTCCGGCTTCGGACACTCAGCTTGCCGAAGCTAAGCCGATGCACCAGGTGCTGATGCAGAAGTTCCTCGAAGGCGGTTGGGAGTGGATGCTTCCGGTGCTCCTCTGCTTGGTATTCGGTCTTGCCATTGCCATCGAGCGTATGCTTTACCTGAGCCTTTCCACCATCAACTCCAAGAAACTGATCGCACAGGTCGAAGAAGCGCTGAAAAAGGGCGGTATCGAAGCTGCCAAGGAAGTTTGCCGCAACAAGCGCGGTCCGGTCGCATCGATCTTCTATCAGGGTCTGGATCGTTACAACCAGGGTTTGGACAGTGTCGAGAAAGCCGTCGTTTCCTACGGTTCGGTACAGACCGGCCGCATGGAGTCGGGCTTGAGCTGGATCGGTCTGTTCATCGCACTTAGCCCGATGCTCGGATTTATGGGTACCGTCGTGGGTATGATCGAGGCGTTCGACGCCATCCAGGCTGCGGGCGATATCTCTCCGACGCTGGTTGCCGGCGGTATCAAGGTCGCCCTGCTGACCACCCTGCTGGGTCTTATCGCTGCGGTTATTCTTCAGTTGTTCTACAACTATATCGTTTCCAAGATCGACTCGCTCGTAAACGATATGGAGGATTCGTCCATCACCCTGATGGATATCCTGACGGCTTACAAGAAATAATTCGCACTTATAAAGACTTTATTCCCTATTATGAAAAAAATATTAAACATATTGCTGGGCGTCATCCTGCTGATTACGGTGATTCTGACCGTATATGCAATGGTGGCCGGCGGCAGCAACGAGGCGATCAACCTGAACCTCATCTGGAGTTATATCCTGATCGCAGTCGGTATTGCAACAGCACTGTTCACGGCCGTTTGGGGTATGGTCAACAGTTCCAAAGGCATCAAAGGAACGCTGCTTTCGACACTTCTGATCATCGTCATCGTCGCGGCAGCCTACCTGATCGCCCGCGGACATACGATCGAAATTCCGGACGTCGCGAACGGAGGCTTCTTCCCGCATCCTGAAACCGTTATCACGGAAGCCAGCATTCTGGTAACCTACGTAGCTCTGGGTGCCGCTGTTCTGACAGCTATTTTCACAGAGATATACAAAGCTTTCAAATAGAGTTTGAACGATGCCTATAGATAAAAGAAAAGTACAGGAGATCAATGCCGGTTCAATGGCCGACATCGCTTTCTTGCTGCTCATATTCTTCCTGGTGGCTACGACGATGAACGTCGATACGGGTATCGCCCGTAACCTGCCGCCGATGCCCCCCGAGGATCAAAAGGTCGAGGATATGAAGGTGAAGATACGTAACCTTCTGCCCGTTCTGGTGAACGGCCGCGGCGATATCTTCGTGGGCAGGGCCGGCGAACAGGAGTACGTCGATATCCACCAGTTGAAGGACCGGGCGAAGGACTTCCTCCTCAATGTGATGGACGATCCCAACCTGCCCGAAAAAGAGGTCGAGGAGTTCGAGCTCCCCGACGGCAGCAAATGGAGCTATCCGGTCGGAAAAGGCGTACTCTCGCTGCAAACGACCAAAGATACCCAATATCAGATCTACATCATGGTACAGAACGAGCTGACGCGTGCGATCAACGAAATCCGTGACGAAGTTTCGAAGAATAAATTCCAAATGAAATTCTCGGATCTCGGAGAAGCGGAGCGCGGTATCGTAGCCAAAGCCGTTCCCATGAGTATCTCGGAAGCAGAACCCAGAGATTTAGGAGGAAAAAAGTAGTATGGCAGTAATTAAAAAGAAAGGCAACAAAAGTTTGCCCCCGATCTCTACCGCCTCGCTGCCGGACGTGATCTTCATGATCCTGTTCTTCTTCATGGTATCTACGACCATGCGCGATCAGGAATTACATGTAAAATACCAAGTTCCAGAAGCAACCGAGGTGCAGAAACTGGAGAAGAAATCACTCGTAAGTTACATCCACATCGGAGAGCCGATCGGCGTTTGGCGGGAACAGTACGGTCCTGCACCCCGTATTCAGCTCAACGATGCCTTCAAAACCGCTCAGGATATCGGCCAGTTCGTAGCTGCCGAGCGTGACAAGCTCAATGAGTCGGAGCGTGCCTTGATGACGATCTGTCTGAAGGCCGACCGATATACGACTATGGGCCGTATCACGGAGATCAAGCAGGAACTTCGCCGCGCGAATGCCCTGAAAATTTCCTACGCGGCTGCGAAAACCCTGGGATACTAATTTCAGGAAGGATTCATTCCCGAAGGGGATGTGTCAAATTGAGAAATTTGGCGCATCCCCTTTCAGGTATGTAAGAACAGACATCGAGGTTCACGGCGAAGAACGTGTCCTGACCGTACATAATCGAGCCGCGATACCGATAATAACGAAGCGGTTTGCCTGTTATGATACACCGTCTTTTTATTCGCCGGTTCGGAAAGAGCCTCGGGATAAAAAACAAAAAAACAGAAAGATACAGGACAAACAGGGCCAAGCCCACGATCGAGCGCCAAAAAAGAGGTCGCAAGAGCGGGAATCGGAAACCAAGCCGAAACAGAAAAAACGGGGCGATTACCGACACTCCTACTCCTACTCCTACTCCTACTCCTACTCCTACTCCTACTCCTACTCCTACTCCTACTCCTACTCCTACTCCTACTCCTACTCCTCTACCCTCCCTTCCGGACTTCTCCGACACGAGCTACGAAATGTTTCCGAACCGGCAAAAGAAAACCCCGCACATATAGAATGCGGGGTTTTCTTTTCTCAAATCCTTAAAACGGCTAAAAGTGAGCCATAAATTCCAGGACGATCTTGTCGTGTTCGGAAACTTTGGGGACGACACCCTTGTCGTAAAAATACATCTCATAGTTGAGCCGGATATCGGCCATAAAAGGCAATCCGAAGCTGAACGTAATGCCTGCCGTGACGCGATGACGCTCCAGATCATTGACGAACAGCAGACCGTTGTCGTCGGGAATGCCGTTGCTGTGATCGGACATATAGTCGTAACGGCCTGCGAACGACATCTTTTTGAAGACACGGCGCAAAGGCAGGTCATAACAGAAAAATCCGTCGAAGGCATTCACGCCCGCGAACGAATTGCGGGCATACTCCTTACGCAGATACTCGGCCTCGAAGAACCAACCGCCCAAGCGGTAGGAGCACCCCACGTCGTAAAGGTGAATCCGCGTATCGGCAGGACGGGTCGTCTGGTAGCTCACCACGAAATTCATCCCCTCGGCAAAACCGAACTGCGCCTTTGCCGCATAGTTGAATTTGTCGGTCCAGAAATCCTTCTGGTCGTCGATACCCGACCCGTTGAACATACCGACTTGCAGGTTGATCGGAACCTTCTCGCCGAATTTCCAGCCCAGGGTGGCTCCGACATCGCGGACGCTGCCCACCTGCTTGGCGATGAACGAACGGTTCGCAAAATACTGCGTATGGGGGGAACGGTGAGCATCGATGGTAAACGGGACCCGCATAAATCCGATCGTGAAACCGAGTCCCTTATAGAGTTTGGTCCCCAGATACGCATTGACCATCTTGATCTTTCCCTCGTCCGAGAGGTCGATCTCCATACAGTAAGCCAGTTTCGAATAGATCTCGCCGGCCACGCCGAAGCGGGCGTTGCGAACCTGGAAGCGGGCATCGCCCTCGCCGGGCTGGTACTCGAATTTGGCCCGGAGCGTTCCCAACAGGTCGATCGTCACGGGTGGAGCCTTTTTCTCCTCCTTTTGTGCTCCCGAAGCTGCCGAAATTTCGAAATGAGTCTGAACTCGGACTCCTTCGTCCTCGTCATCATCCTCATCTTCGTCATCATCCTCATCGTCGTTCTCACGACCGTCGCCCTTGTCACGCCTCCTGTCCTTCTGCGAAAGCTCGCCCTGCCCGACGTTCTCGTCCTGCCCGGCATCCGTCCGCACCGCAGCGGCACGATCGTCGTCATCCGTATCGACATCTTTTTCCTGTTTCGGGTGATTCGTACTCTCCGGCTGCGACTCGATGACCATCTCTTCCAGATCGTCCTGCACGGGTATCGTTTCCACATCCACCCTCTCCACCGGAGGTTGCTGGGCCGCTGCGGACAACGACATACTCATCGCAAGGCATAATAAAAACCATCCGGCCACTCTGCGGGTAAAATTCTCCATAGGCAACTCTATTCTCTTTTATCTTGTCGTCAGATACGGGCCACAGGCATAATACATTGATTGAAACCTATTTAACCCTTTCAAAATATCTCGTGTTCCGCAAATATAGACAAAAACAGTGCAAATGACACTGTTTTTGTCTATCGCAGGTTCAAAATACGACTTATTACTTATTTGGTAAACTTATTACAAGCCTTCAGCAACTGACGCAACGTATCGACTAATTCCTGGGACTCCTGCAGCGTAATCAGATAGACGAGCGAAACATGCAGGCTGTTGCCCTCCTCCTGCACCCGGTACATCTGGGTCTTGCGCTCGGTCGAGATGGATTCGCGCAACCCTTCGGCTTCGATCAGCACGTTCTCGATATCCGAATAGTCGTTCTGCTCCATCATGCGGCGAATCTCGACCATCAGGTTGAAAATCCGGGTCCGAATGGGCAGGAACTCCCGCAGATAAACTTTGGGCATCGGGTTGAAGTTATTGCCGACATGCTCCTTGCACGGCTCGCAAAGACGTTTGAGACAGTAATAAAGTTGCTCGGAAGCATTGCTCGCCGTGTGGAACCAGGTGTTCTTTTCGAGCGCCAGGTTGCGGTCGATACGGCGCATGGCGAGCATCTGCCGACGACGCACCCGCTTGAGCAGGTCTTTTTCTCCTCCGAGCGCCCGTTCAGCTTTGCGCAGGCTCTTGATATCCTCCTTCAGCAAACCGTCGGTAATCTGACGGAAGGTCGATTCGGCGAACGTTACCGATGCCATGAGCGACTCGGTCATATGTCGGCGGAGCAACGTCCACACTTCGGCCTTGTCGCGGGAAGTCATCATCCCCTTGAAAACATCATCGTGCTCGGCCTTCATCTTCCGGCGGTAGCGGATATTGCTGCGTATCAGGAAGAGAATCGTCAGCGCTACGACCACGACCATAGCGATCGTACCGCCGTAATAGATAGCAAGCGCGAGCAGGAACGTCGCCACGAAAGCCGCACCGGCCGTAATGAACCAGCCGCCGATCACGGAAATCACACCCGTAATGCGGAATACGGCGCTCTCGCGGCCCCAGGCCTTATCGGCCAGCGAAGAACCCATCGCCACCATAAAGGCCACGTAAGTAGTCGAAAGAGGCAACTTGAGCGAGGTGCCCAATGCGATCAGCAAGCTGGCCAGCAGCAGATTGACCGCCGCACGTACCATATCGAAAGCGGCACCGTTCTCCAGAATCGCCTCGTCCTTATCGAAGCGTTTCCCGAGCCAGCGCTTCAGTCCCTGCGGCATCGCATTGTCGATTCCGGTAGCGAGGGACGACGAAGCACGCACGATACTCCGGGCCAGCCCCGACGAACCGAACATCTCGTCGCCGGCATCCTGACGGGCCAGATCCACCGAGGTCTTGATAACGCCCCGGGCCTTCCGCGAAGTGGTCAGGGCGACGATCATCACCACGCCCGAAAGAGCCAGGAAAATGAAGGGCGTCCGGGCAGGCGCGTTCAGCGAATCCATCAGGAAGGTTTCGGATCCGTTGCCGTTGGCGACGTAATCCATATAGGAAGAGTAGCCCGTCAGAGGTACGCCCACGAAATTCACCAGGTCGTTTCCGGCGAAGGCCAGTGCCAGGGCGAAAGTTCCCAGCAGCGTGACTACCTTGAAAATATTGATCCGACACCAGTGGAGCACCTGCGAGAGAAGGCAGAAGAAGATGAAGCAGCCGGCCACCAGGTGACGGGTATAGGTAGAAATCCACTCCGACAGTTCGGGTGTCATGAACGACGAATCCTTCATACCCTTGATCAGAATGAAATAGATGATCGCCGTCATCGCCACACCGCCGAACAGCGCGGCGGACCACTTCATGTGCGACTTATAATTGAAAGTAAAGATCAATCGGGCGATATATTGCACCACTGCGCCGAATACGAATGCGATCGCCACCGAAAGGAAGATGGCCATGATGACCGACAAAGCCTTTTCCGAATTCAGCATATCGGCAAAGGTAAGCCCCGTATCGTCTGCGGCCAGCTTGACCATCGCCAGAGCGAACGCACCTCCCAGCAACTCGAAAACGATCGACACGGTAGTCGAAGTCGGCAGCCCCAGGGTATTGAAGGTGTCCAGAAGAATCACGTCGATTGCCATGACCGCCAGGCAGATACACATGATATCCTGGAAATAGAACTGTTCGGGCCTGAAAATCCCGTGCCGGGCGACATCCATCATACCGTTGCTCATGACGGCGCCGCACAGGATACCCACCGCAGCTACACCCATGATCCACTTGAACGAAGCGGCCCGGGCGCCGACGGCCGACCCCAGGAAATTCACGGCATCGTTGCTGACACCCACCACCAGATCGAAAATCGCCAGCAGAAAGAGGAAGAGGACAATGCCTAAATAGATTGATTCCATACTTTTTTAATTGGTTTTACGCCTAAAGTTATCATTCGGGAACAAAAGTACCGGGCGGAAATGATAACGACGTTTCAAACCTGTTACAAACCCGTTACAAAATCCGGGAAATGCCTCGTTTTTATGAACCGTCTGTTACAATTCCGTGAAATTTCGATCCTTCCGGATTTGCGAAACCGTTTTATTCCCTAATTTTGACGCGTCGAATCAATACGAAGGTCATGGGGAAATACAAAATTCTGGTGGTGGACGACGAAGAGTCGCTGTGTGAAATCCTGAAATTCAACCTCGAACTCGAAGGATACGAAGTGGATGTGGCTTACAGCGCCGAACAAGCGCTGGCGATGCATCCCGAACGTTATTCGCTGCTGCTGCTCGACGTAATGATGGGAGAGATCAGCGGCTTCAAAATGGCCCGTATGCTCAAGTCCTCGCCCGAAACGGCTGCCGTGCCGATCATCTTCTGCACGGCCAAAGACACCGAAGACGACACCGTTGCGGGCTTGAACCTGGGTGCCGACGACTATATCTCCAAACCCTTCTCGATGCGCGAAGTGACGGCCCGGGTACGGAGCGTGCTGCGCCGCTCGCAAGCCCGGCAGGAGGAGGAAGCCATCTGTTTCGAAGGGCTCTGCCTCGACCTGCAGAGCAAGGTCTGCCGGGTGAACGGACAGGAGGTTCCCCTGACCAAAAAGGAGTTCGAAATCCTCACCCTGCTCCTTTCCCACCCTAGGGTGATCTTCTCGCGCGAACAGATCCTCGCCCGGGTCTGGAACAACGAAGTGATCGTCCTGGACCGCACGATCGACGTAAACATCACGCGCCTGCGCAAGAAAATCGGGCCCTACGGCTCGCATCTGGTGACCCGCCTGGGCTACGGCTATGGATTTGAAAAGTAAACACTCCTATCAGACGCAATCGTTCCTCTGGCTGCTGGGCTTCTCGTGGCTGCTCATCGTCTGCTTCGTCGGCTTCCAATACCACCGGGAGAAGGAGCTGCGCACGGAGCTGCTCGATTCGCAGTTGCAGATCATCAACGCCCAACTGGAAGAGGCTTTGAGCAATGCACGCACTCCCCACGACTTTTTCGATGCGCACTCCGACTTCTTCGAGGGGCTGCGCATCACCCTGATCGACCTGGACGGTACGGTCGTCTATGACTCCGAAGAACCCCCGGCCGAGATGTCGAACCACCTCGACCGGCCGGAAGTGGCGGGCGCCCCCCCCCACGGGCCGCGCTCTGCGACGGTCACGGCTATACGATCCGCCGCCAGTCGGAGAACAACGGGCGCACCTACTTCTACTCCGCCTCCCGCATCGGCGACCGGATCGTCCGCTCGTCGCTGCCCTACACCGTGTCGTTGTCGCAGGTGCTGAACGCCGACCGCAACTTTCTGTGGTTCATGGGTTCAGTCACCCTGCTGCTGTGTCTGGTCGGCTACTACGTGGTCCGCCAGTTCACGAAAAACATGGTTCAAATGGAGGCGACCCTCGCAGAGCGCGACCGCGAACATGCCGCCGCACTGCACGAGGAGCAGGAAAAAATCCGCATCAAGCGGCAATTGACCAACAATATCAACCATGAGTTGAAAACCCCCGTAAGTTCCATCCACGGCTACCTCGAAACCCTCATCGCCAATCCGCATATCGACGCAGCGACGCAGCGGGCCTTCCTCGAAAAGTGTTTCACCCAGTCCGAACGGCTCCGGCAACTGTTGCAGGACGTATCGTCGATCACCCGGCTGGACGAAGGAGGACAGATGATCGACCGTACCGAAGTGGACCTCCGCGCCCTGATCGGCGAAGTGATAACCGACACGGCCCCGGAAAGCGCCCGACGCGGATTTACGGTACACTGGACATGCGACCGTCCCCTGACGGTCGAGGGCAACGAAGGATTGCTCTACTCCGTTTTCCGCAACCTGACGGACAACGCCCTCAACTACTCGGGCGGCAACCGGATCGACATCGCCCTGACGGACGAAACGGACGACCGCTACGAATTTTCATTCTCGGACAACGGCACGGGCGTCAATCCCGAACACCTGCCCTACCTCTTCGAACGTTTCTACCGGATCGACAAGGGGCGTTCGCGCCGGGCGGGAGGCACCGGACTCGGCCTGGCGATCGTACGCAACGCCATACTTTTCCACGGCGGCCGAATCGAAGTGGCGAACCGCCCGGAAGGGGGACTCGTGTTCCGGTTCTCGATCGCCAAGAAGGGGGAGGCGAAGAGATAGCCGTTCCCCTTCGAAATCCCTTGCAGGCAGTTTCAACCCACAAAGGCCCGGTTCCCGCACGGATTCAAGCCCTGAAACTGTGCCGCGCAGAACTTCCGAAAGCCCCTCCGGAGAAAACGGCATAGCGTAAGTCGAAATCACACAAAGGACATATCGCCGAAGACAACAGTCCGAAGCACCCTGCCGCATGCACTTTCCAGATAGAATCCCCTGCCGCCCGATC
>OATG01002348.1_pt1 | contig 10547 bp, 13 predicted proteins | sample 1516581 | NCBI WGS metagenome assembly OATG01 (sample SAMEA2579930, study PRJEB22360) | human gut metagenome | biome: human gut; feature: human-associated habitat; material: faeces | place: Denmark | collected 2008/2010
CCATCGCAAAGGTAATCGGTGCAGATAAGAGAGAGGACGGATACCTGGAGGGCAACAGAGATGTTCTGTAAGAAAGTATAAAACTGATGAGATTGAAAAGGAAAAATTGGACAAAATTCTGGAGGCTGCCAGAATTGCTCCAACAGCAGCAAATGCTCAGTCGCAGAGACTGTTAGTAATTAGTAGCCAAGAAGCAAAAGAAAAATTGTCTAAAGGAGTAAATTATCATGGCGCCCCGTTGGCTATCATTGTATGTGGGGATCATTCAGATGTTTTTGTGCGTCCGTTTGATAAAAAGGATATGGTAAGTGTTGATGCAACAATAGTTGCGGATCATATAGTATTAGAAGCAGAGGATTTAGGACTTAGTTCTTGTTGGCTTACATATTTTGATCCTGAGATTATCAGAAATGAGTTTAATATTCCAAGTAACCTTGAACCAATAGCAATTATTGCGGTGGGATATGCTGACACAGAAAAGGCATCACCAGACAGACATTCAAAGGATAGAAAAGCGCTTGAAAGCCTTGTTTGTTACGAAACTTTTTAAGCATATTAAGAAATAAAAGAGATTGTGTTTAAAGATGGAAAACTTGTCTGAGACGCAGCGAAGTAAATAAAATGAATAATATAGGAAGTCAGTAGTGCGTGAATAAACTGCTGGCTTCTTTTTTGATAGATACAGTCACTCCCAGAGAGTGTGCAGGATAGTAAAGTAATAATATCAACATGACGATATAGAAAATGCAGGGAAGCATTGTATTTCAAAGAGTTTGAGATACAGTGCTTCTGCGTTTCTATAGGAGATAGTCGTTCTATGCGGAAAATAGTCATTTGATGCGGAGAATGATCGAGCGGAAGATTTGTTTGATATAATAAAGAGTGCTAGGTGAGACTTGTATGGTTTACAGGTATGAGAGCAATCAAAGACAGGAATGAAAAATATGAACATTATTATTTGTGATGACAGGATAGATGACAGAAAAAATCTGTCAGATTTGCTGTCAGACTATGGTGAAAAAAAGAATTATGAGTTTGCTATTACAGAATATGATTCTGGAGAACAGTTATGCGAAGAACAATCGGCTTTGGAAGCGTGTCAGCTATTATTTCTGGACATCAATATGCAGGGGATGGATGGGCTGAAAACAGCTATGAGGATTAAAGAAAAATACCCAAAACTTCCGGTTGTACTTGTGACGGCATACATGAATTACGCACTGGATGGATATAAGGTGAAAGCAAGCCGTTTTCTGCTGAAAGATAACCTTGCAGATACTATAGAAGAATGTATGGATGATTTGATAGCAGAAATTAATAAAAACCGTAGGATTCTCGAATTTCGTTTTGTGGAAGGAACGATAAAACTTTATGCAGATGACATCATTTATATAGAAACAGAGCTTCACAAAAATGTATTTTATACAGAAAAAGGGACATTTCAGATTTATAAAAAACTGGATGAACTGGAAAACGAATTCAAGGATATGGGATTTGTGCGGGCGCATTTAAGTTTTCTTGTAAATATGAAATACATTACCAAAATCAGCAGTTATGTGATGACACTTACGACAGGAAAAAAGATTCCGGTTCCCAAGGCACGATATGCACAGGTAAAGAGGGAATATATGCTGTATAAGGGAGAAGAATAACATGACATTCTGGGTATTGACATTTATTGCGGAAATGCTGGAAGTAAAAGGAACGCTATACTTTTTTGATACTTTTATGGAAAAAAGAGATGGCGGATATAGGAACAGATATAGATTTTTTGTTTATTGCGGAGTGCTTTATCTGGTAGCAGTCACAGGGGCATGGATCGGAATGTTAAAATGTATCCCGATTATACTGGTTATGTCTTTCCTGAATCTGGCTTATTATGAAGTTTCCTTCCGGCAGAGTTTTTTGTTTTCAATCATCAACTATACAATGCTTGTATTGATTGATTATGTGACTGTTTTGCTGGGAAGAGGAGGTTCAATCCAAGAAAAATGGTTTTTACAGGCACTGATATCAAAGACGGTTTTTATCATTCTGATGTTGTTTATCAGAAGATTTAGCAAGACAAGAAAAAGCTGCGGTCTGATTACAGGAAAAGAATGGTTACAGTTTTTCTGTGTTCCTGTATTTACGGTGGTCGGTTTCATTCTTATGTTTTATTCAGAAAACGATGATATGCAGAATGTATTTTTATTTCTTTCGGTGGGACTGGTTGCGATTAACCTTATCCTTATGGAGTTCATGCAGAATACCATTGAAAAAGAAGAGAGAATAAAAATTGCGGTACTTACGGAACAAAATCAGAAAAATCGTATTGCAGATTATCAGGACCGGGAAGAAATCTATGAGCGTCAGCGAAGAAAAATGCACGATTATAAAAATCAGCTTTCTACGATTCAGACATTGCTAAAAAATGGACACACGGATGAGGCTCTTTCCTTTACTCAGAAACTGACAGAGAGCATAGCAGTTGAGATGTCGGCAATCAACACGAATCATCCGGTAGTCAATGCTGTTTTAAACCAGAAGTACCGCAGTATGCAGGAAAAACACATAGCGGTTATCCTAAAAGTAGGGGACTTGCAGGAAATATGTCTGGAAGAGGAAGAAATCGTGATACTGCTCTCAAATTTACTGGATAATGCAATAAGAGAAAGTGAAAAGGTACTAAAAAGGAACGGAAAAGCCGTAATCCATCTGAAATTAGAGTGTGAGGATCATAAACTGATATTTGCGGTAAGAAATCCGGTAACAGAAAAAGTAGAAATTCAAAACGACGCGATAAAAAGCAAAAGAGGGGAACATCACGGCATTGGGCTGTTAAATGTAAAAGCAGTTGTGGATAAATATGGCGGTGATATGGTACTTTCCTGCGATGAAAATGAATTTAAGGCGGTGGTTATCCTGTAAAGGTATGGTCTTTGTATGCGTAATATGGTCGTTTGATGACATGGGACTGGGAAAACAAGTGATTTTATCCGATAAAGAAAGCAAAGGAGGTTACTATGAGTAATGCAATTAATGTGAACTATATGACACGGGCTTACAATCAGTACCAACAGAAAAATGCGGCTAAAGATCAGGAGAAGGAAGATACAAGGTTTGCGGATAGTGTAAGAGAAAAGAGCGAAGCTAGTGGAAGTATAGTGGGCAATTCAAAAATAGGTTCTGTGTCTGCTAAAGATATGACGATGGTGGAATACAAGCAGTACATTTACAATAAAATATCTCAAATTCCAATGCACCCCACAAGAGCAGGCGAGTCAATATCTGTTACAATTTCAGAGGCGGGTTTTGAAGCAATGAAGAATGATCCAGAGTATGAAGCATGGGTATTAAATGATTTGCAAGTGGGTTGGTCACAACCAGATAAATGGTCCGGTATATGCGGAGGAGCGTTTTCTACAATATATTATGGAGCATCAAAAGAAGAATGTCATGCTGAGATGTGGAGTGCTGGTTATAACAATGGGAATGGTGGGAAGATTTTTAATGATAAGTCAAAAAATAGTTTTTGGGAGCGCAGAATAGAAAATAAAAAGAGAATAGAAAATCAGGTAAAGAAACAACAGGAAAAAAAGCGGATTCAGAAAAAACAAGCGGAAAGAACAGCTTATGAAGAATATGCGCAAAATAAAAGGTTATCCGCTCAGGATGTCAGAACTCGATTGGTGGCTGAGAGTAGTTCGTCTGCTAAGACTGTCACAATAAGTCAGGCAGTAGCTTCTTATGAGACAAATTTTACAATGGCAGTAAGCGTATCGAACAAAACCCAATAGCCTGCAAATAAAAAATCAAGGCTAAATAGAAAGGAGAGATGCAGTATGGGAATTAATGGAGTATCATCGTATGCCAATACATACACATACGGAAATGTAAAAAATGAAAATGTAAAGCCATCAAAGAATAGTGAAAAGAATTATTATGCAGGATACACTATGAATTCAGCCAATAAGTTTAAAAATGTATCAGACTATTCAAAGTATTTGACTAACAAGTATAAATGTTTGACTCCATGCAAAAATGCTTCTGTATTGATTGACGGAAGTGTAATGCGAAAGGCATGTGGAGATGAAAAAACTGCGAAATGGCTTGAGGAAAATTTAGCAATTATGCCAGATGTTATACGAAATGCACAGAAGGCGGCAATAAGTCATGGTAGTAAACTGATATCAGTGGAGTTTAAGTTTACGAATAATGGAACCGAAATGACAACCTGTGGCATTTTTGGAGAGACTGGTACGGATTCAGAAATTGACAAATGGCTGGAGAGAATGAAAGAGGATAAAGAAAAAGAAGATAAAAAAACAGAAAATATGATTGCTATAGAAGCGACAACTAAAAATAAGGTAGGTTTTGATACATATGCATAGTATCAATTTCTATATCCAATAAATCAATTAAAGGTTACTACTTGGGCTTCGGATGGAGAGAGCAGGTACGGTTCTGACTGACAGAAGAACCGTGGAAAGGAGTTAATATGGGATTAGGCGTTGAAAATTCAGTTAAATCCGGGCGGGAATCTGACCTATCAGTATTACGCAAGTGATATCCGGGAAATTTTAGCATATAACCGGACACAGCACAAAGATATTATGTCTGAGTTGAATGTACAGTTTGTTATAGCAGACGGTACAATTCAGATAAACTGATTGGAGGAATAGAAGTATGCACATTGGTTTTGGTCAGAATATCGTATCTTCATTGTACGGTCATCAAAAAGGCGATCATATGAAAACTATAGAGCTTTCTCATAAAAAGCATAAGGCAAATGAATCGCAAGAAAAAATGACCGTAACATCCGGCAAGGACGTATGCCGGAGGATAGGGCATTCAGATGAAGCCGATGGGGAAAATCAGGAAAACGCATATATACATGATAGGTTTGCCTTAGACGCTGGTTACGCAAATTATATTAGAGAAACAGTGCCTAAAACTACTTGGTCAAAGGATTATCTTCAAGAATTATGGGATGAAGAGACTAAATATTTAAAGAGTATCCGTGAAAGTAAAAATGGATATGGTTTCGATGATATTGGAATGGGAGCTGCATATGCCTATTCTACTATGTATCAAAAAATTGTAGAAGGATATAGGAATGGAACAAGAGAAGTGTATGTATGCGATAATCCAGAGAGTGGAAAAAGACGTCTGTTGTCAATGGATGAAGAATTGGAAAAGCTAAATAAAGGTTTTGAGGAACTGATAAAATGGGACAAAATGGTTGCCAAAAGTCAAAAGCAAAATGCAGAAAATAAGCAGAAATTTCAGAATACAAAATTGGATGAATCGTTTGATGCCTTTGATATAAATCAGGCATGTGACTATATTCAAGATTCTTATTTAGAGTTCCGTTCACTTTATCTGGAGCAATATGAAAGAACGGGAGGAAATATAGATATAAAGTCTTTGTTTTCTTATGTTTTAAGAAGCGGAAATCAGGATATGCATAAATATTGTGAATTTCTGTTTGAAAAAATTGGTTTTATTGTTTAATGCGGGCATTAAAATGTTTGAGAAATATTGAAATAATAAGGAAAAAGCATGAGATGGCGGTTGCAAAGCAACAGAGTGAAGCGTGGAGAAAAGCGTTAGATGGAGTGCCGGATAGTTTAAGAATGTTGTTGGAAATAAATAATACTGAAAATGTGCCGGAATATTCAGAAAAACAAAAAAAGCAATATAACGATGCAATCAAGGCTTATGATCATACCGGTAACGGTGTAAGCTGGTCGCAGTTTGAATGGAAAACTTACGATACACAGATGACAGTCACATTTGAGGATTCGGTGAAAGTTGAAAGCATTTCAAAAAATGGAAAGTTTAAGTGTATTATGGAGCCATATCCGGGTAATGAATTAGATTTTTAAAAAGTATTTCATGTAGGAGTCAGAGCATATTACTGACTCCTATGCAGAAAGGAGAACAATTTTATGAGTATAACGAAAGTTGGAAGTTCCTATAATTTCATTTATAACACAAAGACAGGTAAATTATCTACAAAAGATGGCAGCAAAAATGAATTTGTTGATTTTTGCAATGGAGATGTAAAGGGAGAAGATACAGAGACACTGAATCATTTTGATGAGCATACAAGATATCAGTTTACAAGAATGCTGTTTGCATATGGAACCGGAATGACCGGACAGAATCCTTTTGCCAATGATGAGAAAGTCGAGATTACAGCGGATATAGACAGTGCAACCCATACTTCCTTTTATGTGAATGGGCAGAAAGCGTTTACGGCAATTACGGGTATGTCATATCTCCCATCCGAGATTCAAACCTTTGGAACCGTACAGCAGCCATTTAAAACCAGAGGGTACAAACCATATGATCCCAGTACAAACAGTATCACGATTGGGGTTGGAAGCAGATTTAATCTTGGAAATGGATACAGCATGACGGTACAGGAAGATTTTGTCTGGGGCGAGGGCTATGGAAACGGAAGCAAGGCAGATGATGAAAGATGCAATATGATGATAGGTGGTCTGAGCTCCCTGATACATTTTGCGGATCAGCAGTATTTTTCAAGTATGACAGATACATACACCGATTATATTTTAGATTTTCTTGCGTCACAGGGAGTGGATACAAGCAGAGAATTTGTGATAAACGGGACACATTGCGAACTGGTAAATGGGAAAATAAGTGAAGTTGGTAACGATTATGTGGTGCCTAGTTCCATTCAGCAGAAAGCAGTGAAAAGATATGAAGAAAGTATGTCACAGCTTTTGAATAGCGGAACTTGGTATAGATGGTCATAAAAGTAATAGATCACTTGGACCGTTATGGAGAGTGAATAGATTCCGAATGACAGAGGAAAGGACAGCATATCTGCAACAGGAAAAAGAATTTTATACAGTGTTGGCATCCAAAATAGGAGAATAATTTTATGCATGATGCAAAAATGATATTGAGATAGGAGGAGTTCCATATGAAATTAGGGAAGAAAACAAAGACTGAAAAAGGAACATTTATGGCATATGCTTCTTGTTCATGTACTTGCTTCTGCGTATGTAAGTGCCAGAACTGTAATAGATCATTGGGGAGAAGAAAATAGAAATGGAAATAAACAATACTGGTTCTACATATGGGGCAGCATTTCGTCAAAAACCGATTTTTTTCATGTCTGGAAAGGAAACAGTGGCATTTTTTGAAGGAAAACTGAAGAAAAATATGACACTTCAGGAAGATTCCTGTACACTTGGCAGCAATGACACTTATCGCAGACAGCATACCACTTATGAGGTTTCGGACAAGAAGAAGGGAAGTACGTTTCTGGATCTGGATTTTCTGATTAAGGACGAAACCAGCAGTCTGAAAGGAAATCTCAGTGATAAAAAGGATGTGGATTTCTACAACTTTTCCATTCCATTTAATCGAACCATACAGAATTATTTTGGGGTTCAAATATACATGGACATGCCGGAAGGCTGTGATTATGACCTCACCTTATATGATGAATATGGCAATCAGGTCGGAAAGGCAGAATGGGACGGGGAAGGACGTAAAACACTGACCATCCCGAACTGGGATACAAATACCAATAAATATTGTATCAAAATAGAAAACAAAAATGGGGAAGAAGTTTCTCCAGATGATTATTATAAAATCAGTTTCAAGGTTACGGAAAATAAAGAACAGGAAAAGACCGATGCCATAAGGGAGGCATTCGGGAACCTTCACGGTGCATACAGCCGGAAAGATGAAAATTGGAGGGAATACCTCGACAAATATAATGAAGTCCTGATGGATACAGAGAAAAATTATACAAAAGAAATGGAGAAACTCCACCAGAAGCAGTTTGAAAGTCTGCCGGAAGAAAAGAAATACAAAGGCGGGCGCACAGTGGATGAATTGTTGCAGGACATGGCAGAAGGAAAGACACTGGATGATGTGGAAATGGAGTATGTGAAAATTTTTGCCAACCTGAAAGATTTTGAGAAAGCACAGCAGAAGGCGGAACTGAAACATGATTTTTCCGAGGATTTTGTAAAGGATCTGGAAAGCAAAGGTATCTCCCGTGATGAGCTGGAGGGAATGCAGATAAAGATTGAAAGCAATGGGAATGTAACAGTGAGCGGTATCGAAGATAAGGAAGTCCGGGAACAGGTTCAGAAACTGGTAGAGGAAAAGTACAGTGACCGGATGTATCAGTATTACACAGGAATTGCTGACAGTGTGGGAAATCTGTCGTCTAATACCTATCAGTATGCCACGGATGTGCAGGAAGTCAGGCGTTACTTAAAAGGGGTTACGGGAGAAGATATTTCTCTGGAGAACCTTTACCTGACACCAGACGGAAAGATTGGCGGGCTGCCGGAAAAAGCTGCTAATCTGATCAACAAAACAAAGGACAATGCCAAGATAGAGCGGATAAAGGATGCATTGATAAATATTATAGGACATAACAGGACAAGCGGTGATCTGGGGATTCCCGATTTTACTTCGGAGTTTCAATTCAGCAATGGCGCTTTCTCTGTGGCAGACAGTGGTTTTACGGTGGATATGGCGGCATTGGATAGAAGGCTGACGCCACAACCGCATGATAACATGTATTCGGATATGTATGCGTATAGTTTCAGGAAAGTATTATGATTATGAAAAGTAATTATACACAAGGAGAATGAACAGATGGTAAAAACTCGCACAGTAGAAATGCAAACGCAGCTTGTAGGGTATGAGTTTAAGAAAAAAGGTTTACCCACTGATAAAAATATAGCAGTAGAAAATAGTAAAGTTTCCAATGATTATTTCTGGAAAACAAATAAATATACGGATCAGGATGTGTTTGGAAGAACACTGGATCTGACGGCACTTATCAATAAGCCGGACGGATATTTAAAGGGAAGTTTATCGGATACGGAGGATGTGGACTATTACGAATTCAATATTACAGAGTACCGGGCATTAAGTTTCGCGAAGGATACCTATAATAAGGATATTACGATCATTTTAGATCATATACCGGAAGGCTGTGATTATGAGATGGTTTTGTATGATGAGGAAGGCAATCAGGTCGGCATTGGGAAAGAGAATGGAAATGGCGGTCTTAGTATTACCATACCGAACTGGAATTCGGACAACAGAGGTTATACCGTGAAGGTACAGGCAAAGAACGGTTCGACGGTAAACCCGGATGCCGAATATCATCTTTCCTTCCAGACAACGCAGGCGGATAAAAGCCATGGAGCTTATCAGGAAATGGCAGAGGTTCAGAAGTATGAAGGGACAGTCAGGAAGCAGATGCAGGAAGGCTTAACCGATACTGAGGAAACGCGTGCAATTAAGGAAATCCGGCAGAAGTACAAAGCCTATTATACAGAGCAGATGGAGAAACTGCATCAGAAACAGGCAGAAGATGTTATGCAGGGTGGGGCAGTGCCGGATGATGAGCAGATTCATAATTTACTGGAAAAAAAAGCAGCAGGAGGAGAACTGACGGAACAGGAAAATGCTCTTTTAAATATCTTTTGTACTGCAGCAGAGCTGGATCGTGCGAATGCAAGTGCAAAAATGAATACCACAGTAAAAGATAGGATATCTGCTGATCTGCAGGAAGCGGGAATTGATATTTCGGATTCCACGTTTTCCATAAAAATTGGGGCGGATGGTCAGGTAAGTGTGGACGGTATTCAGGATCATGCAATGAAACAGAAGATAGAGAATGTTCTGTCAAAGTATTCGGATGAGCTGATGGATATTTATTTTTGCACGGATTCAAAAATACAGGAGTTGTCAGATAAAGAAAAATATCTGTTGCAAGCTGCGGTGGATGTGGGAAAATTTTTATATAAGGCATCTGGCGGCAGCGTATCGCTTGGAGACCTCTCCGTGGAAAATACAGCGATACATGGTCTGCCGAAAACACTGGATGATCTGTTGAATCATCCGGGTGGGAATCTGACCTATCAGGATTACACAAGTGATATCCGGGAAATTTTAGCATATAACCGGACACAGCACAAAGATATTATGTCTGAGTTAAATGTACAGTTTGTTATAGCAGACGGTACATTTCAGATAAAAGATTAAAGTTTATAATGGAGTATTCAATAAAACCCAAGTGATTGGGAGGGAGAATCATGAGAATAGAGAATGGTTACTTATAACAAAGTATGTTATGCAGTAAAAATAATAGAAATGCAGTAGGAAATTTTTCTGATACAATGAATAAAGCCCAAGAGTGTATAAGTAATAAGATTAGCACAAGGGATTCCTATGTAAACAGTACAGATTATAGTAACTTTGGAATTTATACACAAAATAGTATCTCTCAAGATATTGAATTACCAATAGAGACAGAAAGATATAAAATTGAAGATGCTACATATGTGAATGGAGTTCCTGATTAATATGGATCAGCCATTTTCGTATAATGTAACCATGACAAGTGAACTGAAAAATCTTTTGAATGATTTGTCTGACAAAAGAAATATTGATATAAAGGAAATACCGCTATAGGGGGGATTGGTAGTAAACCGTGATTCAAAGACAGGGTTAAATTATTTGTCGATAAAGGGAAATGAGGCACAAGGAGTTTC
>OATG01002350.1_pt1 | contig 10540 bp, 7 predicted proteins | sample 1516581 | NCBI WGS metagenome assembly OATG01 (sample SAMEA2579930, study PRJEB22360) | human gut metagenome | biome: human gut; feature: human-associated habitat; material: faeces | place: Denmark | collected 2008/2010
AGCACCATCCGCCCCAAAAAGGGGCGGGCGGCAGGGGGCCCTGCCACGCCGTTACCGCAGTCAACTGCAACCTTCATACGGCGAGCAAGCTTCACGTTGCCGCAAATTTTTTCAAGATAGGCGGGCGTCACGTCGACCGTTTCGATCGTGCCCGGCACTTCGGCCTTGATCACGTCGCCGGCTTCTATGGCGTCGGCAATCGCGGCAATTTCATGTCCGAACAACGTCAGGCCGCCCAACATCATTTTCAGTCCGTTGTATTCCGACGGATTGTGCGAACCGGTCACAGCAACGCCGGAGCCGCAGCCGAAATGGTGCGTAGCGAAATAGAGCACCGGCGTGGGCTGCATGCCGATGTCCTTGACGTTGACGCCCGCAGACACGATACCCTGCATGAGAGCTGTCGACAGGGACGGTCCGGAAAGGCGACCGTCGCGGCCCACGCACATGGTTTGGATGCCCTTGCGAGCGGCCCAGGTGCCGAGCACTTCGCCGACGCCGCGCACAACATCTTCGGTCAGCGTTTTTCCGACGATGCCGCGGATGTCGTAGGCCTTGAAGATAGAACGATCAAGCTGCATAGAATTTCTCTTTATGTGGATGTAACGGCTCACTCGCCTGTTCGGAGTTCCTTGCATTGTAGGCAGTTCTGCCTATGGATGGGTGCAAACTTGTTTCTCGGCGTTGCGCTTTGTGCAAGATTGCTTCCGTTCGTCGTTCATATTCGGCAACAGCGACAGGCTCAAGGCCGCGCAAAGAAAGCATAGAGGCATTAAAATATTGCCTCATTGTGTAATCAGAAGGCCGTGCTTTTTGTTGTGCGGCACGGCCCGACTCGGGCCGAAACAAAGAAAAACAGGAAACCGGAGCAATTATGCGTACCACATACAGTGGCTTGGTCGACGAAAAACTCATCGGCCAGACCGTCACCCTCTATGGGTGGGCTCATCGTCGTCGCGACCACGGCGGCGTGATTTTCATTGACTTGCGCGACCGTGAAGGTCTCGTGCAGGTGGTTTGCGATCCGGACCGTCCCGAAGTGTTCGCTACGGCCGACAAGGTGCGCAACGAGTTCTGCCTCGCCGTGGTCGGCGTTGTGCGTGCTCGCCCCGAAGGCACCAAGAACGAACACCTCATCTCGGGCGGCGTCGAAGTGCTTTGCCAGCAGCTCGAAATCCTCAATCCGTCGTTGCCGCCGCCCTTCCAGCTCGACGACGACACCGTGAGCGAATCGGCTCGCCTTACCTATCGCGTGCTCGATCTGCGTCGTCAGCAGATGCAGCGCAACCTCAAGCTGCGCTTCAAAGTGGCTCAGGCCTTCCGTCACTTCCTTGACGAAAACGGCTTCATCGACATCGAAACGCCGTTCCTCACAAAGTCCACGCCCGAAGGCGCCCGCGACTACCTCGTGCCTTCCCGCACGATGGACGGCCACTTCTTCGCTCTGCCGCAGTCGCCGCAGCTCTTCAAGCAACTTCTGATGATTGCCGGCTTCGACCGCTACTACCAGATCGTCAAGTGCTTCCGCGACGAAGACCTCCGCGCCGACCGTCAGCCCGAATTCACCCAGGTTGATATCGAAACGTCGTTCCTCAAGGAAGAAGAAATCCGCGAGATCATGGAAAACCTGATCCGCCGCGTCTTCAAGCAGGTTCTCGACGTTGATCTCGCTAAAGAAGGCGAACGCTTCCTCGTGATGCCCTACAAGCAGGCCATGGCCGACTACGGCTCCGACAAGCCCGACCTGCGCGTCAAGCTCAAGCTCGTCGAAGTCACCGACATTGTCGCCAACAGCGAATTCAAGGTCTTCACCTCCGTGAAGTCCATCCACAACGGCAAGGTTGTCGCTCTGCGCGTTCCGGGCGCCAGCGCCATGCCGCGCTCCGAAATCGACGGCTACACTGAGTACGTCAAGATCTACGGCGCCAAAGGTTTGGCCTACATCAAGATCAACGATGTCACGGCAGGCCGCGAAGGCATGCAGGGCCCCGTGGTGAAGAACCTCTCCGACGAAGTGGTCGCCAAGATCGTTGAAGTCACCGGCGCTCAGTCCGGCGATGTGATCTTCTTCGGCGCCGACAAGGCCAAGATCGTTTACGACAGCCTCGGCGCTCTGCGTCTGAAGATCGGTCACAGCGAATTCGGCAAGAAGAACGGTCTCTTTGAAGAAGGCTGGCGTCCGCTGTGGGTTGTTGACTTCCCGATGTTCGAATACTCCGAAGACGAAGACCGCTGGGTGGCCTGCCACCATCCGTTCACCTCGCCCAAGGACGAATGCGTGGATCTGCTCGAAACCGATCCCGAAAATTGCTTCGCCAAGGCCTACGACATGGTCTTGAACGGTTGGGAAATCGGCGGCGGTTCCGTCCGTATCCACCGCGCCGATGTCCAGAGCAAGGTCTTCAGTGCTCTGAAGATTGGTCCGGAAGAAGCCAAGCTCAAGTTCGGCTTCCTGCTTGACGCTCTGCAGTACGGTGCGCCTCCTCACGGCGGCATCGCCTTCGGTTTGGACCGTATCGTCACGATGATGGCGGGTGCCCCCTCCATTCGCGACGTGATCGCCTTCCCGAAGACGCAGCGCGCTCAGTGCCTGCTCACCGGTGCTCCGAGCCCGGTCGACGAAAAGCAGTTGCGCGAACTGCACATTCGTCTGCGCAACGAACCCAAGAAGGATTAATTTCCTGCGCGCGGGTGCATGAATCGCTTCGGTGACGCATGCATCTCAGACAGCCCGACAGAGCTTTCCTTTGCCGGGCTGTTTTTATGTGCAAACGGAAACAAAATCACGCGTTCGTACGCTGCGGCAGCCGTTATACTTTTGTTCGAACTAATCCTTAGCCGTTGATTTTTATTCCAACAAAATCAACGCCTTTCGAGAACAATGGCCCTCACAACGACAAAACAACGACGAGCCATCGGGGAGCGACTCGCCCAGGAGCGCCGCAGACTCAACTACACCGAGTTGCAGATTGCCCAGCTTCTCGGGGTCCAGCTGGAGGTGTACCTTCAGTACGAATCCGGAGAAGATGATCCCGGAATCTTCAGCATGCAGCGTCTCTACTCCATCGGCTTTGACGTCATGTTCATCATCACCGGTGATCGCTATCGTCCGGTGCAGGAAGAAAGCGAGCTTTTGAACCGCTTCCGCGAGTTATCGCTGCGCGGCAAAACGTCCGTCTTCATGACGCTTGATGCACTTGAGAGATTGGCACCGAATCTCAAAGAGAACATCAAAAAGAAAATCCGCGACACGTTGCGCTGAACCGCAGCCGACCGCCAAAGCAAAACCGCCGAAAAACGGGAAAGTCATCTTCCGTTGTCCGGCGGTTTTATTTTTTGTTCGAATTGATTGGATCAGTCCTGCTTGGGTTTCGATGGCGTCGGTGCTTTCTCCTGCGGTGCAGCTTGCTGCGGCATTTCGCCTCCGGACTTATCCGACTCAGCCTGCAGAGCAGACGCCGCCGCCTGAGCAGCCGCCTGAAAAGTCGCGAGGATTTCCTTGAAACTTTCGAGCCAATCGTGCGCACGCTTGAGCCATTCGTCCGGCTTGTCAGCGAGAACCTTCAGCGCGGCACGCACACCAGCCGGATTGATGATGTAGAGGATCGCGGCCAAGCAGATAAAGACACCCGCGGCAATCAGAAGCGCCGCCACAGAAACGGCAGCCAGCGCCACAAGCCCAAGCGCCATGGCAAAAACGGCAAATTTCTCTACCCAAGAACGCGACATGACCTTCCTTTTGTTCAGAGAACACGGCGATGCTGCCACAAGTGCAGCAAAACGAAGGCGGCAAAACCCCAGCCCAAATAACCGTGCCCTGTCTTATTGAAAGCCAAAGACGCCACGGACGCGGAGCCCAGTCCCAGCATGATGCGGTTTTGCGCCATGCGTCGGGCGCGCTTGGTGTTTTTCACGTCTGGCACGATCACCTTGGCAACGCTGTCCAACGCCGTCTGACCAATTTTTTTTGCGGGCTCCAGCGCCTCCTTCGCACAAGTCGTTAAAGAACAACCTTCGAACTGAGGCACGTGCGTGCCTTCCTCGAGAGCAGAGTCATCACCCGCTTCGACCATTTCGAGCCACCCTTGCAGATGGTCCTTCATGGTTTCCACGTCAAGCCGCAGCGGATCCCAAAGCAGCAATGCGCTGCCCACGGACGGATTAAAGCTCACCGATGTTACACCGTCGACGGCCATAACCATCGCCTCGATCGCCTGACGCTCCTCACCGTCGAGTCCGACTAAAGCCGGGTGACGGACGCGCATGCGGCCATTTGCGAAACTTCTGACATACGTTTCCAATTGCATAGTCTTTGCCTTTCAGAGTCGGGAGGTTTCGTCCAACAACCCTGCCAAATGCTCGGTGTGTGGCTGCTGCAGGAGCACCTCTCGCACCTTTTCGATCACATCATGCCATTCGATACGGCCATTGTCGGCCGGACGCATGGCGTTCAAGCACACGCCGATCGTCGTGAGATTGTGCAGCACCGCTCCCATGGCGGGCTGCAACAAACCCGTGACGCCTCCCGCCATAAAGGCGGAATTTAGCCCCACCGAAGTCACGAAGTTTGTTTTTACGCGTTTCATCACGGCTCGCCCCAGGTCAATGGCGCGGGGCAGATCCTCTAGCGTGTTGCGGGTGAGCACCACATCGGCCACCTCCTGCGCAATAGCACTGCCTTCACGAAGCGTTGCGCCGACATCTGCCGCAGAAAGCGCAGGACTGTCGTTAATGCCGTCACCCACCATCAAAACCTTGCACCCTTCTGCCTTGAGCCTCTGCACATAGCCCGCCTTATCGGTCGGCAGAACTTGCGCGCGGTATTCGTCCACGCCAATCTGGGCAGCCACAACGGCGGCCGTGCGTTCATCGTCGCCCGTAAGCATCACGACACGCTTGATGCCTCGCTTCTTAAGTTCGGCAATTACCCGCGCCGATTCTTCCCGAATCGGATCCACAATGCCGAGCAAACCAATCAGTTTTCCCGCGCAAGCAATGTAGAGAATCGATTTACCCTCGCGGGCAAGCCGTTCCACATGCGCTCTGGCCGTTGAACAGTCCACACCTTCATCGTCTTCAACAAAATGCCGAGACCCGATGATGACTTTGGCCGAATCCACGCTTGAGCATATGCCGTGTGCCACAACATAGTTCACTTGTGCATCGTGTTTTTCGATGAAGTGGTCCAAATCGCGGTCAACAGCGGCCTGCACCACAGCTCGGGAAACAGGGTGCGGGAAGTGTTCTTCCAAACAGGCCGCCAAACTCAGCAGTTCATCTTCGTCACGCGCCGCATCCAACGTCACAACGTCGGAAAGCTTCGGAGAAGCTGCCGTAAGCGTACCCGTCTTGTCAAACACTACCGTATCAACTTCTGCCAACGCTTCCAGATAGCGACCGCCCTTGATGAGGGTGCCGTTTTTCGTTCCCGTTTTCATACCGGCAAGAATGGCCAGCGGCGTTGCCAACCGCAATGCACAGGAATAGTCCACCATGAGCACACCGGCAGTACGCGTCAGGTTGCGGGTCAAAAGAAACACAAGACCGGCGAGCGCAAAGTTATACGGAACGATGGCATCGGCCAGGCGTTCGGCCTTACCCTGTATGCCCGCCTTGCTCTTCTCGCTGGTTTCGATAAATTCGATAATTTTTGACAAACGTGTTTCACCGGCCAATTTGGTTGGCCGAATATCAATCTCTCCGTCTTCAACTACCGTACCGGCGTAAACCTGTCCGCCGTGCGTACGGTGAACCGGCAACGGTTCACCGGTCATCGTCGCCTGATTAACGTCGGCTTCGCCTCCCACAACCGTCCCGTCAACGGGAATCGTACTGCCGGCACGCACCACGATTACGTCGCTTTCGGACACTTCCACAAGAGGCACTTCGACAACAGTTTCACCTTTGCGCACCCAGACCCGATCAACCTTAAGAGCCAATTGGTCGACCAAACTCTCAAGCGACTTCTTGCGAGTGTAGTTTTCAAGCATTTCGCCCAAGCCCAGCAACAGAGCCACCAGGCCGGCAGTCTTGAAATCTCGTCTCAGCAGAGAAATGCCGATGGCAGCAGCGTCAAGCACCTCCACCGTCAATTTTCCGCGCCGCAACTGCTTGGCCCCTTCGATTAGGAAGGGAATCGCGCCGAGCACCGCATTCAGTGCGTTAATAACCAACGGCATAAAGGGGCGCACCACCACCCAACGAACCAGCGGAGAAAAATCAAGCTCTCCCGACTGCGGTTCTCTAACAACCTGGCTGAGTCGCTGCAACGGACGCGATAAAACACGAAGCAGCGGCATCGATCGCATAGCTCGCACCACGGTCGCCAAAGCAGGAGCCCCGGTTGTGGGCACCGACTCCTTGTCTTGCGTTTCGGCTTTCGCCTTTTGCAGAGCCTCTACGTGAGCCTTGCGCGCATCGCGCATCATCGGCGGCACCGCCGCAAGTCCCTTCAGGTACTCCGCCACCGGCACCAAGCCACACGCATCATCGTAAAAAACAATCACCGAGCCCGTGCGCGGATTGACCTTCACGCCGGAAACGCCGGCGATCACCGACACATCGTCGGCAATCAATTCGGCACTTGCCGTCGTCATCGTGCCGGTCGTGATCCAACGCTGACGGTTACCGACTTCATGAACTAATTTAAAAAACATTCCTTATGCGTCCGAAAAGATGGACGAAACCGCTCGCGGTACGAATCAGGCCGGGGTCTTTTCAACGGCGGGATCTTGAACGGCCTGGGCCGTTTCCTGAGCTTCCTGGGCCGCCTTCTTTTCCTGATTCTTAAGTTGAGCTTCGGCTACGACATCTTCAATATCTTCCTTTACGCCTTCGGCAACGGACATCAGCTTGTCGCGCAGAGCGATGCCTCCCGCCACGAGATCAGTTGCCAGCGGTTTGACACCCTGCACGCGACCGCGGGAAATCGCCATCGCACCGAGAGCGCCGAGGGCAACGCCACCGAGGAAAATCAGGCCGTACTTGGTGTAGTTGTTCATTTTTATCTTCCTTTCTCAAGAGTCACAGTCGTGAAACGCGCGTGTTCTACAGTTATGAATCACGCGCGCACCTCGGGGCAATTTTTTCATGATCGTTTTTCAAAGTGCATGGCTCATTTTTTGTATTTTCGGCAATTTTCTTTGACTTAATCCAAAGAAACCTCACTTTCCAAGGTGACAAAGACAATAGCCGTTCAGTCCCGCGCTTGTGAGAAGAAGGCGAACGAATGGCTGCATACTTGCACCTCAAAAACAACAGTTTCTCAAAGTGGATACGATGTAACGCACAGGGCTTTGTCAAATGTGGCAAACTGACAGTCTGTTGAGCTCTCAAACTATGTTCCTTTCTTCTGTGCCTCGTATTGCGCGTCTCGTGCTCGCGCTTGTCGTTTTGATCTTTGTGTTGGCGGTTGCGGCCGTCGGCACTCTCTTTTATGTGCTCGACGAAAAGGCGGTCAAAGACACGATTGACACTTACGCCAAAGAAGCTTTGAACGCATCCGTCGAATACGGCGGCCCCATTGAGCTCAAGCACCTCACCTCGCTACACGTACAAATTCCGTCGCTACGCTTCGTTGATCTCGAAAGTGGTGAAACGGTCGGCTCAATTGCGGGCGCTCAGGCCGAAGTTGCTCTCTGGTCGTCTCTTCTCGGCGCCGTCAACGTCAAAACCATCGCCATCGATGGTGCGCAGTTTTCGCTGTCCGTGCCTCGCGCCAGCGGCGACGCGCTTTTTGAAGAGGCGTTCGGTTCCGTACGCTTTCCGGAAAACCTCCGTGTTTCCAACTTCCGGCTGAACAATGCGCAGATTGCGCTCACGACAGGCTCGGCCGAGTCGGCCCGTCAATGGAAAATTTCTGCGCTCACGCTGTCCTCAGGCCGCTTCTCGCCTGAAATGAATACGCCGTTTGAGATGTCGGCGCATTTTGAAGCCGTCGGAAACGACGGGCAGCTCCAGACGCCAGCCGTTGAAAGTTCCGTGCCGACAACGCCGGCCGCTGAACCTGCCCCGGCAAACCCCGTCGAAGAAAGCACCCTGACTCCCCCGACCGAACCGGCAGCTTCCCCTCAAAGTGAAGTGCCGCAGGACTTCGTTGCCGAGCCCGCACCCGCTGATCAGGCGCCTGCAGCGGCGTCCGTCCCCGAGACTGAAGCCTCGGCAGGCGAACCGACAACACCTGCCGAACCCACTGATGAGCCCCCTGCTGAAACAACGGCCCCGGCCGCAGAAACATCCCCCGAGGCTCAGGATACCTCTTCCGAACAACAGCCCGCTCCGGCCACTGAGGAACCCGCCTCCGAGTCCGCCACAACGGCTTGGAACATCCGCCTCATCAAGGACGCTCACGCTCAGGAAACGCTTGCCGAGACCGGACAAATCTTCGTAAGTTTCGACCCCTCGACGCTTGCCGGTGACTTGTCTGCCAAAGGCATCCTGACCATCTCCGTGACTGATCGTTACGTGATGGTCGAAGACGTAAGCTTTGCGGGCGAACTCAGCAACAAGGGTTCGGCCTGGACCACGGTAGCCAAGGCCGACCGCGTGCGCTTCAAGGGTAGTGAAGTCTCCGGCAGCAACCTCTCGGCTTCACTTTCCAAGCCCGACGATACGACCGGCGATATTCATCTCGGTGCAGTGGATTTCCGCGTGCGTCCCGGCATCATCGAAAGTCCCGAAATGCGCTTCTCGCGCACCGAAGAGCGCGGCAGCCGTGTCAATACATTTGAAGTAGCAAGCTCCGTGCGCGCAGACTTTGTGAAAAAGACCGCCGATCTTGACAACCTCATCGCTCGCGTGAGCATCACGGGAGACGCGGCTCTGCCAACGGACTTCAACGCTTCCGTTTCAGGCTTCATCAAAGCCGACTGGAACGAGAACACCGCCCAGGTAGGCTTGTCGGGCGACTTTGCGGGCGCCCCCATCTCCTTTAACGGAACTGTTCGCCGAACCGCCGGCGTACCCGAGCTCGAAGGCGAACTGATGATCGGAGAAATCAACCGCGACACTCTTCCCGGCGAAGAAATGCTCGCGTGGATGCGTCACTTCGACTTCTCCGGCGCTGTTCGTGTCGGCCGCATTGCCGTAGCCGGCATTACTGGCACACAGTTAAGCGGCACGCTCTCCGTCAAGAACGGAAGGGCCGTTGTCGATTCCCTCGTCGTCAATACCGCCGAGGGACGCCTGTTTGGCACGTTCGAGCTCACCGAAGACACCTCATGGCTTTTTAACGGCCGCATCGATGGCATCGCGCTCGACAAGTTCATTGCTCCGGTAGCAGGTGCCTCTCCCGTAGCTGGTGTAGCCAACGGCGATTTGACGATTTCCGGCAAGGGCTTTGCGGCGGAAAATCTAGCCGGTACCTCCAAACTGCGCGTGCTGCGTCCCTCTTATCTCGGTCTGGACGCTGCCGCCGTTCGCAACCATCTGGTAACGAACGCCGAAACTGCGCTCATCACGCGTCAGGGCGCGCGCACCGATCTCGATGAAGCCACGCTGTCACTCACGCTCAACGGCAACGCTCTGTCGTTGAAAGACATTGTGGCGCGATCGGTATACATCCGCGCTCGCGCCGATGCGCAGCTCGATCTGGCAACCGGCACGCTTGACGGCAACAGCAGCATCAACTTTGCGCCGCAACAGGGCGTTCCGTCGATTCACCTGACGGCGGTCTTCAACGGCAAGAGCGCCGCTCCGGCATGGAGCTTCGATTGGCAGAAGTCTTCCGAAGCCTTGCGCCGCGCTCAGGGTAAGCCGATCGTTCCCTCGAAGAAGGAAGAAAAGAGCATCTGGCAAAGTGTCAAGGAATTCTTCAGTTTCTAGCCGATACTCTTTGAACTCGAGAAACAACAACCCCCGCTTTTCTCTCGTAGAAAGCGGGGGTTGTTTTGGGCTGAAAGTAAACCGGCTTAGTAATCGCGACCGGCGTACTTGTCAGCAAGCTTATTGAGATAATCGATCACTTCAGGGCCCGTCCAGTCCACGAAGCCTCGAACGAAGCCTATCAGATTGCCCTGACCGTCAAGCATGAAGAAGCTCGGCACCACATCGAGCGGCACATCGTCGCCGATCACCTGCTTGGCGTCGATCAGCGTTTCGAAATCTTCTCCCAATCCATGCTTCTTCATGAACTTCTGCACATTCTTAACCTTGTCATCGACCGACACGGACAGAATGTGGATGCGGCTCTTGGGATCGTGATTGAACTTCTTCTGTAGCTCGTGCATGGCCGGCATCGTACGGATGCACGGTTCGCACCAGCTCGCCCAGATATCAATCAACACCAGTTTGCCCTTGAAGGAATCCAACGCCACCTGCTTTCCCTTCAGATCCGGCAAAACAGCCTTGGAAAAGCCGCGCGTATGTCGCATTTCCAGGAAGTCGCGCAACTGGCCGGGTTTGCCGGCAATCGGCTCACCGTTTTCGACGATCTTCGTCTGGAAGGCAGGTATATGATCCGTGACCGGCGCCTCAGCCGCCACGGCCGACACAGATAGGCTCGTAGCCAGAGCCAAGCTAAGAAGCAGAAGATATCAAAAAC
>OATG01002355.1_pt1 | contig 10530 bp, 8 predicted proteins | sample 1516581 | NCBI WGS metagenome assembly OATG01 (sample SAMEA2579930, study PRJEB22360) | human gut metagenome | biome: human gut; feature: human-associated habitat; material: faeces | place: Denmark | collected 2008/2010
TAGGTCCGATGGGATGCGATCGCCGGGACGGACGACAATCCGTTCCAAGCCTTCAAAGCCTATCTGCCGCAGGCATATCCCGCGATTTACAGTCAGTTGGATACTCTGACGATCAACGAATACGGGCTTGTATTCCGCTGGCCCGGCAAGAACCCGGCCCTGCCCCCGATCCTGCTCTGTTCCCACTACGACGTGGTTCCCGTGCTCAATTACGACCCGTCGGCTCCCGATGCACCCCTTCCGGGCTGGGACTACCCACCCTTCTCCGGCGCCGTAGCCGACGGACGGATCTACGGGCGCGGCACGCTCGACATGAAAGGCATGCTGTTCTCGATCCTCGAAGCGACCGACTCGCTGCTTGCGGAGGGATTCCGCCCGGAGCGGGACGTGTGGATCGCCCTCGGATTCGACGAGGAAACCGGCGGCACGCAGGGTGCCCTGAAGATCGCCCGCTATTTCGAAGAACAGGGCATCGCTTTCGACGCCGTCTATGACGAAGGCGGCATCATCATCGCCCCCGGGCTGGGAGGAATCCAACGTACGGCTGCCCTCGTAGGAACGGCCGAAAAGGGATTCAGCACGATCCGAATCACGGTCCGGGGCACCGGAGGTCACTCCTCGATGCCGCCGGAGAAGGGATCGCTCGTACTGGCGGCCGAGATCATCGAGATGCTCAACCAAGAACGAATGCCCGCCTTCCTGACAGCTCCGGTCATAGCTTTCCTCGATCGGATCGGCGGCTCGATGGGAGTCGCCCAGCGCACCGCGATCGCTAACCGCTGGCTGCTGGAGAGTCCGCTGCTCCGCTCGTTCGAAAGCAACCCGGCCACCAATGCCCTGGTACGCACCACCACCGCCATCACCATGGCCCGGGGCAGCGACGCGGCCAACGTACTGGCTTCGGAAGCCGAAGTCACGGTCAATTTCCGCCTGCTGCCGGGCAACACGACGGCCCAGGTGAAGCGGCATGTCGAAAATATCTGCAACGGATACGACGTCCGGATCGAGGAACTCTCGACCCGCGAACCGTCGCAAATCTCCCCGGACGATGTCCACGCCTTCGAAATGATCCGCACCTCGCTCGCCGGACTCTACCCGGGTACGATCGTAACGCCCTACCTGACGCTCGGCGGCACGGACGCCTACAAATACGAGGCGGTGAGTCCGAACGTATATCGTTTCATGCCGGTCCTCCTTACCGAACAGGAACAGGGTACGATCCACAACGAAAACGAATCGATCTCGCTCGAGAACTACGGACGAATGATCGCCTATTTCCGCGACCTGATCCGAAATTACCGGTAACGGGAGCGGATCCGTCATCGCAGCGACAGCAACAATAACTTTTAGTTATACGACATAACTTTTTCCCCGTTGTTTCAAGGGGATAAAGCCTGTATATTTGCAGCATCGTTTACAAAAAGTTATTAGCACCGTATGAAACCGCTGCAACTCACGAAATCCATGCAATCCGCAAAGCTCAACTGGCGCCAAATCCTTTTTGCCGGACTGCTCATAGGTTCGCTCTTCTGTTCGCCCGTCGTCACGCTCTTCGCGGGCATTCTCTTCGCCCTGACCCTCGGCAATCCGTTTCCGGTCTGGAGCAAGAAGGCTTCGAAAAAATTGCTGCAATACTGCGTCGTCGGACTGGGATTCGGCATGAACTTCCACGAATCGCTGGCCGCCGGGCGCGAAGGCATGACCTTCACGGTGGTTTCGGTAGTCACGGTAATGATCGTCGGCGTAGTGCTGGGACGCCTGCTGCGCATCGACCGCAAAAACAGCTACCTGATCTCGTCGGGCACGGCGATCTGCGGCGGCAGCGCCATCGCGGCGGTCGCACCCGTTATCGATGCCGACGAGAACCAAACTTCGCTGTCACTGGCCACGATCTTCATCCTCAACGCCGTCGCCCTCTTCGTATTCCCCGTCATCGGGCATTGGCTCGGCATGGGGCAGACCCAGTTCGGAACCTGGGCCGCGATCGCCATCCACGACACCAGTTCGGTCGTCGGCGCCGGTGCCGCCTACGGCGAGGAGGCGCTCAAGGTAGCCACGACCGTCAAACTCACCCGCGCCCTGTGGATCATCCCCCTGTCGCTGGTGTCGGCCCTGATCTTCCGTCAGAAAGGCAAGAAGATCCAGATCCCCTGGTTCATCTTCTGGTTCGTCGTTGCCATGCTCGTAAACACCTACTGCAACCTGCCGACCCAGCTCACGCACGGCATTTCGGTCGCCGCACGCTGCGGACTTTCGGCCACGCTGTTCCTGATCGGCGGAGGGCTCTCCATAGAGGTAATCCGCAAGGTAGGCCTCAAGCCGCTGGTGCTGGGCATCATCCTCTGGGCCGTCATCTCGGTCGCATCGCTCGCCGTGATCTTGCTCTTGTAGGCAGCATCCGATCACCATAAAACAGCCCGAAGACTTTCGATCTTCGGGCTGTTTCCATTATTACCTGATTATATTCTAAAGGTATTACTCCTTCTTTCCATGACAGGAATAACGAAGGACCGGATCGCGGACGAAGCGTTCGAAACTGCGGCACTCCTCGTCAGTCATAGCCTTCGGATAGCTCATCAGCACCAACTGGTGCGGCTCATAGGGACGCTGGAACGACGGATGTACATAATGATAATCGTTGCGCACGAACCCCAGCCGCTCGTAAAATCGAAGGCGGCGAACGGCGATTTCCGTCTCCGGCGGATCGATTTCCAGCACGATGCGTCCGGCCTTCCGGCAAAAAGCCTCCAATACCCGGCTGCCCATATTGGCACCGCGCAGGTCGGGCGAAATGGCCAAATGCTCGATATAGACATATTCCGGAGCCGTCCAGTAATAAAGAATGCCTATCAACCGGCCGTCCGACCAGATGCCGTCGGCCGTATAGTGCGGATCGGAAAGAGCTTGCAGATGGTCTTCCAGCGAACGGATCTCCTTCTGGGGGAAAGAGTTCTGATAGATCGCCCACGCCTCGTCCCAACCCGGGTCGGCAGGCGATCGGAAAGGTCTGAATTTCAAATCGGTTTCCATAGATAAAACGTGATTACATACTTTAGCATACCTCCTCGGAGATGCAGTGTTCCGAATCCCCTCCGAGTAAGGAATTTAGGGCGGAGCAACATTACAGACACAGACCACGGATAAACGACCAATGGTTTCCGATGACAGGCCACCGCATTCTCGAGTACCCGAACGGATCCGGCGGCGATCCCACAGCCGAAAACGGCCTGCAAAATATCGCAGAAGCGCCGCGAAGGATCAGGCCGTATGGCGGGCGAACTCCACGAAACGTGCGGCCAAGGCATCGCTGCGTCCTTCGGGCCAGCAGAACGAAAACTCCCGCCGGATCGTACAGCCCTCGATGTCGATGATGCGGAGCTCGCCGCTGCGCAGCTCATCGACGATCGACGCCACCGACACGATGGCCATGGCGTCGCTGTTGCGCACGAAACTCTTGATGCTCTCGGTACTGCCCAGTTGCATCACTACACGCAACGAAGCGAGTCGTACATCCGCCGCCGCGAGGTATTTCGAAATCACTTCGAGGGTTCCCGAACCGCTTTCGCGCAACACCAGGGGCACCGTCTGCAACTCCGCGAGCGTAACCTGGTCGCAGCGGCCGTACCAGCCTTTCGTGGAAGCGATCAGCACCAGTTCGTCGGGAATAAACGGTTCGTAATGGAACCCCGGATGCCGGGCGCTGCTTTCGACCAGCCCCAAATCGGTATCGTGACGTGCGAGGGCCGCCTCGACCTGCTCGCTGTTGCCCGACACGAGCGAAACCTTCACCTCGGGAAACCGGGCCGTAAAACGGGCCAGCACCTGCGGCAGAACATACTGGGCGATGGTCGTACTGGCTCCCACCTTCAGTTCGCCGCCCAGCCGGTCGGTGAAAAGATCCATCTCGTACTGCAGACGGCGGTAGCCGTCGGCAATGCGTTCGGCATGCTCCAGCATGACACGCCCGGCTTCGGTCAGCGCCAGACGGCTGCCGCTGCGCTCGAAAAGCTGTACCTTATAGCGGGATTCGAGTTCGCCGATATGCTTGCTCACAGCGGGCTGCGAAATGTAAAGCTGCTCGGCGCATTTGGTGAAATTGAGGGTTTTGGCCGCCGTAATGAAAACCCGCAAGCGGAAATCGTCCATAGCGACCTAATCCAAACCGCCCTGGGCGGCAAACTCGGCTACGGATCGTTTGAAATGCTCGATGGTTTCCCGCATCGTCATAAAAGACTTGCCTCCGGCCGCATTGCGATGGCCGCCGCCGTTGAAATACTTGCGGGCGAAAAGATCCACGTCCACCCCGCCCCGCGAACGAAGCGACACCCGGATAAACTTATGCGTGGCAACGAAGATCGCCGACAGCTTCATCGACTTGATCGTCAGGGGATAATTCACGAACCCCTCGCTGTCGCCGGGCTGGAACTGAAACCGGCGCATCTCGCTCTCCAGAAGCGACATATAAGCGACCGTACCGTTGTGGATCACCTCCATCTTGCGGTTGATCGCATAGCCGAACAGCCGGGCACGGCCCTCGGTGAAGGCGTTATAGACATTGTTGTGGATCGTGGGAATGTCGATGCCCGTTTCGACCAGCACCGCAACGGCCCGGTACAACTCCGGCGTAAGGAACGAAAACGAGAAGTTCCCCGTATCGGTCATCATACCCACGTATAACGACTCGGCCATACTCCGCGTAATCGCCTGCGTGCCCAGCATCTTTTCGAGGATCCGATAGATCAGGAAAGAGGTGCTCGACGAACCGGTACAGGAAAACATCAGATCGAAACCGGGTCCCGGCGACAGATGGTGGTCGATCAGGATTCGCCTGGCCGTCGTATTGGATTCGATCACCTCGCTCAACCCCTCCAGACGGGATACGGCGTTGAAGTCCAGGAAAAAGATCAGGTCCGACTCCTCCACCGCACGGCGGGCGACTCCCGCTTCGTCCGTCTTGAAAAGCACCAGGTTCTCGATACCCGTCATCCAGTCCAAAAAATAGGGGTATTTGTTGGGCACGATACAAGTGACGCGATGCCCCATCTCCAGCAACGCCTCGCGCCACGCCAGCGAAGAGCCCACGGCATCCCCGTCGGGATTCGTGTGCGACACGATCACGATATTCTGCGCAGGCCGGGCAAGCAATTCGCGCAGCCGTTCTATATCTTCTTGAGAAACCATTATTGATGCAAAGATACGATTTTATCCGTTAAATATCAAATCCGCACCCGTTCCGGGGCGTTTCTCCGTTCCGAAACCGATCGTGGAGCGGATGTTCAATCTTTCCGGACAGCGTCCGGCGGCAGCAGGATCATACCCTCCGGCCGGCAGGATATTTCGGGCAAAGAGAGGCCTTCGACCAACCGCACGCCCGGTCTCCTCTGCGCTGCGGACTCGGAAGAGCGGACGGATTGCCCGGTGATGCTCGTCACCGCATACTCGAGACAGGGGTCGTCCAAACTGCCGAACTCCTCGTATCCGTTGTTCCAATCTCCCTTCAAAGCATCCGGCGCAAGACCGTTCGGGTCCACCGTTTCGAGCCGGGCGTTATATCCCTGGAAAGAGACCGGCATGAAGAGGTATTCGTACGCTCCATCCTCCAGATAGACACCCTCCATCCCCACATTTTTGCCGTTGGTCTTCTGCCCGACCAGCACCACTTCGAGTCCGATTCCCCGCAAAGCATTGACAACGGCTTCGCTCGCCGAAGCCGTACCGGAAGAGACGATGACATACAGCCGAGGAAGATCCAGCGCATACCCACGCAGGTCGGCTCCCCGGTAATCGCCGTAGATGAACTCCTCGTAAAAACGCTCTTTCGACTCGTCGTAAGCCTGCCCGGTCTCCGCCGCCGTCATTTCAGGGTATTCCATTCGCGCATCGTTATAACGGTAATACTGGAACACCTGCCCTTCGCACCGAGCACCGGCGATGCAGGAGGCGAGCATCCGGGAAGACATCACATATCCTCCACCGTTCAGGCGCAGGTCGAGGATCAAGTCGTTGATGCCCGCATCCTTGAACGCTTGTAGCGCATCCAGCAATTCGCCGTCGAAAGCCGCATCGAAACTGGCGTACACCAAGTAGCCGATCTTGTGCTCCCCGTATTCGAGCACGTCGCGGTACAGCACCGGATTTTCGTATATCAACTCCGCCGTCAGCTTATGCTCCGACACGCCGAAACCGCCCTGATTATCCGCCACGGAGAGCGTCGCGGCGCCGTTCGGTGCGAGCAGTTTGGAATAGACCGTATTCAAGTTCCCGGCAGTGATCCACTGTCCATCGACCTGGTTGATGATCGTTCCGCGCCCGAGACCCGCCCTCGCCATCGGAGAGTCGGGGTACACGGCCATAACGGCAAAACCGTACTGCCCCGTTTCCGCACCGCCATTATCGGTATATGAGATAATCGCCAGAGAAACGATGCCGAACCCGTAAACGGGCTCCTTCGGGAACTGACTGTCGATATCCGCAGACAAGGCTACCCGGCTCACCGGAGAGAGGCGCTGGATGTTGGAATAGAGCTGCCACCTTCCGTTACGGAATTTCTTGTCCAGGTCGTTGGTTTTCATACGCATGAGCACGTCGCCGAGAAACTCGTCGTAAGGCAGGCCGAAATCGGGCGAAAGAGTCGCATACTCCTCGTTCCACAAGTAGTTGCGCCGCAGGATCCCGTCCATATCGTGATTCACCTCCGGCTCCCCGTTGTAACCGCCGCCTCCGCCGCCGGTCGCATCCTTGGTACACGAGACGGCCGCAACTACTGCGGCAAACACTCCGCAAGCGAGAATCGCATGGTAAAATCTCTTCATAATCATTCGGTTTTAGATCGTTTATTGTCTTCGGCATATTTGCGGCACCAGGTCGAAACCCCGCACTCGGCGCATTTCGGCGCCCGGGCCGTGCAGACATAGCGTCCGTGCAGAATCAGCCAGTGGTGAGCCGTCGGCAGCAGGTGGGAAGGGATGTATTTTTCGAGGGTCAGCTCGGTCTGCAGGGGCGTTTTCGACCGGTTCGTGAGTCCGATACGGTTCGAAACCCGAAATACGTGGGTATCGACGGGCATCACCTCCTTCTGCCAGATCACGGCGCCCACGACATTGGCCGTCTTGCGTCCCACGCCGGGCAGACGTTGCAGCTCCTTCAGATCGCTCGGTACTTCGCCGCCGAACTCCTCGCAGAGCATGCGGGCCATGCCCGCCAGGTTTTTCGCCTTGTTGTTGGGATAGGAGATGCTCTTGATGTAGGGATAGATCTGCTCGGGAGTCGCGGCAGCCATAGCCTGCGGTGTAGGGAAAGCCTCGAACAGGGCCGGCGTAGTCATATTGACCCGCTTGTCCGTGCACTGGGCCGACAGGATCACGGCCACCAGCAACTCATACGGCGAGCCGTACGCAAGCTCGCTCTCGGCGACGGGCATGTGCTCCTCGAACCACGCGATCACCCCCGCATAACGCTCCTTCAAAGTCATTGTCTTCCTGTTTTAAGCCGGAATCCTTCCGGCGGATTTCCTATAATTTGGTCAGTTTGGCGAATTTGGCCAGCAGGGTTTTCTCCCCGTATCCGGAAAATTCGACCACCAGCTTGTGATCCGACGCCAGGGTTTCGATGCGGCGGATGACCCCCGCGCCGAACTTCAGGTGCGACACCCGGTCGCCGACCGCATAATCGCCGCACGATACGGGCGCAGCTCCCTCGACCAGCGACGACTCGCCCTGACGGACACCCACGCTGCGCATCCCGGCCGTCGAACGGGTCGGCTGGACAACAACGGGACGCTGCGCCTCCGATTTTACCCCGGCGGACGAAACTCCGCCGAAACGCGCCCCGGCCAAGGAGTTCGGCGCGCTGCTGCGGGTAGCGGTAGTCGAAAGGGCGGCGCAGCTCGTCGAGCGCCGAGGAGCCCTCTCCCCGCCCGGCCGAGCGGCGGACGGGTTCCCGCTCCTCCTGCATCGCATCCGTTTCCAGGTAACGGCTGTCGATCTCGCGCAGAAAGCAGCTCGGACGCGAGAACTCCATATTGCCCCACTTGAAACGCATCTCGGCATAGGAGAGCGTAGCCAACTCCTTGGCCCGGGTCAGCGCCACGTAAAAGAGCCGCCGCTCCTCCTCGAAACCGTCGGGCGACTCCACGGCCCGCTGCGACGGGAAGAGGTTCTCTTCCAATCCGACGATATACACGAATTTGTATTCCAGCCCTTTGGCCGAATGTACGGTCATCAACGTCACCTTGTTGCGGTCCTGGGGATCATCCTTGTCCATATCGGTCATCAGCATCACCCCCTGCAGCCACTCCTCGATCGTAGCCCGCTCCTCTTGCTGACGTTCCCCGGCCCGGATCTCGGCCTCGCGCTGCTCGTTGAAGAGCTGCATCGAGTTGAGCAGCTCCTCGATATTGTCCAGCGCACTGGTCGCCTCAGGGGTGTTCTCGGCCCGGTAAGCGCCGATGATACCCGAACGGGTCGCAATTTCGAGTCCCAGGTCGTACAGCCCCTTTTCGGCCCGGGCCAACGACAGCCCCCGGACGAGGGCCACGAACTCGGCCACTTTGCGGACGATGGTCTTCTGCACGGGATCCGTCACCGGCTCGGCCGTCAGCGCATCCACCGCTTCCCACATCGACAGATTACGAGCTTTGGCCAGCAAAGCGATCCGCTCTACGGTCGTATCGCCGATACCCCGGGCAGGGTAATTGACGATCCGCTTGAAGGCCTCGTCGTCGCGGGGGTTGATAACCAGCCGGATATAGGCCAGCAGATCCTTGATCTCCTTGTGGTCGTAGAACGAATTGCCCTTGTAAATACGATAAGGTATTCCTTTGCGGCGCAGCGCGTCTTCGAGCGCCTGGGACTGGTTGTTGGTGCGGTACAGAATCGCTGCCTCGGCCCACTCATCGCCCGCAGCCCGCACCTTGTCGCGCAGGTCGCTGACCACCATTTCGGCCTCCTCGCGGTCGGTATAGGCTCGGAGCACGCGGATCTTTTCGCCCATATCCCCTTCCGAAAAGCACTTCTTCTCCATGCGTTTCGAATTGCGTTCGATCACCGAATTGGCCGCCTCGACGATCGTGCGCGTCGAGCGGTAATTCTGCTCCAGCTTGAAGATCATCGCGTTGGGGAAATCCTTCTTGAACGAAAGGATGTTCTCGATCTTGGCCCCCCGGAACGAATAGATCGACTGGGCGTCGTCGCCCACCACGCAGACCTTCGAATGGAGCTGCGACAGGCGCCGGATGATGACGTACTGGGCATAGTTGGTATCCTGGTACTCATCGACCAGGATGTATTTGAACTGCTCCTGGTAACGGGCCGTCACGTCGGGACAGTCCCGCAGCAGGATGTTGGTCTGCAACAGCAGGTCGTCGAAATCCATCGCCCCGTTCCGCTTGCAGCGGGCGCAATAGATGTTGTAGATGTTGCCGAACTCGGGAATCTGCATCCGCCGGTCTTCGGCTGCGGCACCCGCATTGGCCAGGTAAGCGCCCGGCGTCACCAGGCAGTTCTTGGCGTAGGAGATGCGCGAGGCGAGCATCGCAGGTTTATACTTGGTATCGTCCAGGTTCAACTCCTTGACGATGGTTTTCAGAAGGTTCTTGCAGTCCGACGGCTCGTAAATCGTAAAACTCTGAGGGAAGCCGATCCGTTCGGCGTTGTCGCGCAGAATGCGCGAAAAAACCGAGTGGAAGGTTCCCATGCGGATATAGCGGTGCCGTCCGTCCGGCAGCATCTGGGCGATGCGTTCGCGCATCTGCTCGGCGGCCTTGTTGGTGAAGGTGAGGGCGAGAATGTTGTACGGAGCCACCCCCTGCTCGATCATATAGGCGATGCGCGAAGTAAGAACGCGCGTCTTGCCCGACCCGGCGCCCGCAATGATGAGCGACGGCGAATCGTAGTTCACCACCGCATCCCGCTGGGCCTGATTCAGGCCTTTCAATATTTGAGATTCCATAACGTGCAAATATAGCGATTTCCCGGCAACGACGGAGCGTCCGCAGCCGAATAATACGACGGAGCGCCGCAACCGAAGGCGAACCTGCGGGACCCCCTCCGCCCGATCTTCGCCCCGAAGCGGCGCCCGGGTACGGTTTTTCAACCGGGGCACCGCCCCGCATCAGGGCGAAAAGAGCGGTCGGGATTTTCGATTTTCGAAAAAAATACATATTTTGCAATAATTTTGTAGGGTATGCGTTGCATAAATACCGAAAACAACGAAAAATCGAAAATACACACCGAAAAATGAGTGAAGTCATCAACATCAAGGAACTCAACGAACGGATCGAACGCGAAAGCGTCTTCGTCGATACGCTGCGCAGCGAAATGGGCAAGGTGATTATCGGACAGAATCACCTGATCGACACCCTGCTGATCGGCCTGCTCTCCAACGGGCACATCCTGTTGGAAGGCGTGCCGGGGCTGGCCAAAACGCTGGCCATCACCACGCTGGCCAAGGCGGTCGATGCCGATTTCTCGCGCATTCAGTTCACCCCCGACCTGCTGCCGGCCGACCTGATCGGTACGCTGATCTACTCGC
>OATG01002365.1_pt1 | contig 10439 bp, 8 predicted proteins | sample 1516581 | NCBI WGS metagenome assembly OATG01 (sample SAMEA2579930, study PRJEB22360) | human gut metagenome | biome: human gut; feature: human-associated habitat; material: faeces | place: Denmark | collected 2008/2010
AAAGTAAGAATTAATTCGCTTATTTATAATGTGATAATGTGTTTAGTAGGTTAGTCGCCCACCAACCGATTCTATATACAATCAAGGCGATGACCATCACGATTTTATCCAAACAGACGGTCGCCCCGCTCACCAAGGAGGTGAACCACAGGCGGCTGGCATCTTTCTCCATTTCCGTCACTTCTTCGACACCGGTCTGTTCCATAGTTGATTCCACCAACGCCGGGTCCATCGTGCCGGAACGGGCAATGTCGGCTTGTGCCTGAAGGCTGGTGTACATGGTATCACGCACGTAAATGAGTTGCTGCACTTCTTCGAATTTGTCCGTTATCTGTAAGGCTTCCGCTTGATAGAGGTCGTGGGTGTACGAACCGATGGCATTGGGGATATAGGACAGGAAATCCAATACGCACCAACTACTTCCACTATTGGTAATGCCCGTATCTGCAGGCGGATACCACCACGACATGATGACAGCCACCGCCAACGGCTTGAACAGCTTCATTACGTCCAATGGTTCTTTCTTCACCATCATTTTGTAAGCCATACCCGCCGCCATGATGATGGCAAACAGGGCGGCCAGTGCCATGCACATTTGGAGAATCCACCAAAATGGCCCTTGGGTGCCTGTAAACGTGGCATCACAAAGGAACTCGTTGGTCTGGAATATCACATCGTCAATCTCCTCTTCCAAGAGGTGGATGCCGAAATCAGAAAGTATGTCGTCTCCCATGCCCTTATGCTGTTGCTTGATTATCCACTGGGGATTGCTCCCGTTCCATTACCGGCAGTATGCCGTCCGCTTTCAGTTTCTCGTAGATGAACATCCTCCCTTTCTGCGTCCATTGGGTGCGCATCACCGATTTTCCGCTTTCTAATGAGAGGGTGGCACTATGCACATACCCCTTGTCCTTGTAGGCTGCATACAGAATCCATTGCTTGTTGTCCTTGTACTGGATGCCTTTCTCGTGCAGTATGGCATTCATTTTCCGCCCAGACATCCCATAGTCCTGCGCGATTTGCGTGATGTCGAGCAAACCTTTGCATTGCAGCACGAGTTCCACGTAGCTTGTCCGCTTGCCCAATTCCTCTATTTGCTCCTGTTGCTTGCCGATTAACTGTTTCTGCTCCTCATACTTTGCTTCCACTTCCAGGCGGTTTTTCCGCTCCTCCTTAATGGCATTGGCCAGGCCTATCAGGAAGTCTGGTTCAGTGACTACCCGTTGCAAGGCGGCATCGGTCAGATAGCCCCCGTGCTTGCGGATACTCGGCAATACTACCTCGCATACCCAGTCCTGAAACTTCTCCGCTTCGGGCAATTTGCTGCGCATCACCAAACGGTAAACATCCGCTTCCGAAATGTACTTGGTGGGTTGCATGACAATCGTACCAAGCTGATTCTCATATGGGGTGTCCAAAACGGACACCCCCTTGCAATGGGTGCGTACCGCTTTGGCTGCTTCCACATAACCTAATGCTTTTGCCACATCATTGGCTTTGAACAGCACTTTCCCATTCTCCGTTTCTACGGTGTTGATACTCCCGAACTGCGGGTGGCTGAACACCTGAATCGCGTTATCCTTGCTCATTGTCTTATATATTGGTTATTGAATCTTTCATATCCCTACCATCAGTTTAATTCCCCATTATCCGCCACCCGGCTTCCCGCCAACGGTTCATGGCAGACATGGCAATCTGCGCCCGACGGTCTTCAATAGTAGCCGAAGCATCCAACAGTTCCGCCACTTTGACCGAGTTGGCCAGCCGCACCAAGTAACGCACTAAGGTTTCATTCTTGCGGATAATGTCCGCATGGATGCGGAGGTACTGTTTCTTGCGCTCCGAATTGGGCATATAGGCTTCCTGCACTGCCTTGACCGCGCATTGGTACATCCGGTAGCAATCCTCCCAAAGCTCCCGCTCACGGCTGCTGCCCCCGGCTTCCGTAATCCGCCGTATGTTCCGCTCGAAGTTCTCCAAGGCGGCATTGACCTTTTCGCCCTCGGCCAGCCAGGCCACGTCTAACGCACCGCCGCTTCGGTCGGTCACGTTCAACGCCTCAATCCGGGCACGTTGGGTCATGGCAGAATCCAATGCCTCTGCATCGTCCACTTGGTTGTAAAGGTTGATACCCGCCGCCGTGCGAAAGCCCAATTTGTTCTTTGCCGCCGCGCTCTTTTGGTAGGAATTGTGCAGTAGTTGGTAATAAAATGCCGGTGTCAATCCTCCCGACCCGATTTCGGCCACGGTAATCTGGTTCATCTTGGCATCGTCGTGGCTATAAGTCACGCTTTGGGCAAGTGCCTCAGGTGCAAGGCCAAATATCGCCGCACTCATACCTATTATATATACCGCTCGTTTCATCTCAATTCTTTCGTTATTCTATGTTCCTTGTATCTTGTTTCTCTCATTCTGTCTCCGTTTAATCTGTTCCTTGTCATCGATTATACGGGTTCAATCCTGAATCCCGCCACCTTCGGAAAGCTTCGTTCGCTATTTGTGATTTGTCCTTGGCTATGTAGATGCTTTCCTTCCAGTAGCCCATACGCAGCTGGATGTACCGCCAAGTTTCAAAATAGGCTTTGTTCAAGTGCCGCTCGATGTTGTCCAGTCCTTGGTTGATGCTTTCCAGTACCAACAGCAAGTCCGAGGTGGAACAGGCCGCTGCCCCGGTGGCATACAGCACAAGGTCGCTCATCGAACGGTAGAGTTGCTTACCGTCCTCTGCAATCCTCTGCACACACCGCAAGCTGATGCCGATAATCAGTGTATCCATCAGTTCCATCCTGTTCCGTTCCACCACTTTCGTATAGTAATCGTCCAGCAAATCTTTGTAGTCGCCGACTCGGTCGCTCACGCTGTTGTAGGTGGAATACACGTTCAACGAGGTGCGCAGCGACTGGTAGAGGATGTCAATGACATCAAAAGCCCTTGTGTACTTGTCCAAATCCACGTTCAGTTCCTTGAAGTCCACCGCCGCTTCGCTGCTGTATTCGTGCAGGAGTTGGTTGCTCAGTTCCAGTGTCGAACGGGCCAGCAACAGGCTTCGCTGCTGCTTGTGGTCGTTGATGTAGGCTTCCACCGAAACGATGTCGAAGTTCCATTGCGCCGACACTTTCAGTGGAAACGCCACGACCATGATTACAATAGCCATGTAGCGGATATGTCTCTCGGTCTTGTTCATTCCCTTTCCTCCCTTCTTTCATCATCCGTTTCCTCATATTTCCCGTTGTAATCCACCGAGTGCAGGCTGTTCGCCGCGCCACGCAACCACCTGCGGCGGCATTCCTCCACCAGAGTAAGCCTGCGTCCCCGTTCATCATTGACAAAGGGCGCAATGTCCTTTAGCACATCAATAATGCTGAGCTTGTAATTCATCATCTTCTCCAAGGCAACGAGGTCGGCGAAGATGTTTGTCAGTCGGGCTTCCACCTGACGGGCGATTTCCAGCCGGTCGGATGCCCACAGCAAATGGTAAGTGTCCGTAGTCGTGTCTTCCTCCACCGGTTCCGACTTCACATATTCCGTGGTGATTTCACACGAAGGGTATTGCCGGGCAATCTCCGACAGTCGGTCATTGACCAACGTTGCCTTTTCCGACTCGCTCATGGCCGGATCAAGCTCGATGATGTCCACCACTTCCGTGTCGGAATACTCCGCCGTCAGTTCCCAGCTTATCTGCATGATGGCACGGTGTATCTTGATGCCGAGGAAATACTTGGGCTTGCGGGCGATGGATAGGGTAGCTTTGAAGGTGATGGTGCCGTTGATGTTCGGTGCAGTGGCTTCCCGCAGGTAGCTGTAGCCCCTGAAGCAAATCGGAGATTGCGGGGGGTTTTTCGCCCCCCCCCCAGCCGTCCCCCTGCCACGTCAGGCTATAGGCGTTTCTGCATTCCTGCATAAGGGCGGGGATGCGATAATAGTCATCGGTGGGCACGGCATTGTCCGCCGCCGCTTCCTCCTTGGCCTGCGCCAGCTCGTCCTGCTTCTTCCGGACGGTGGCAAGGTCGGATTCCAACCGGTTAATTTCATCCTTATTGCGGTTGTATTGCTGCCGCAAGGATGCCGTTTCTTCCACCGTGGAAGATGCGATTTGCTTCACCAACTCGGCGTTCTCGACTTCCAAGGCATCTATCTGTGACTGCAAGACCGCCGCTTCCGCGTTGTATTCGTTTTCCAGTTCGTCCAAACCGGACAAGTCCAGTTCGTCATCGCCGGACACGGTAGTCTGCATGGCGCATTCCTTGGAATGGTTGTTCAGGCTGCCGCCGCAGGTGCGGCACTTGTATTGGGGGCTTCCGCTGCCTAATGTCACCCCGTCATGGCAGGTCACACTGACAATCACACTCTCGCAACCTTGCAGCTTGGCTTCGTCCGTGGCCTGGTAATAGTGCTTGGCATCGCTGCCGATGACATAGGTGTATCCTTCCTCATTGTCGTTGAACTCCGACAATCGGGCGTTAAGCCCGGCCTTGAAAGTATTCAAGTCCATCTTGTAGGAATCGAATACTTCTTCATATACTACCTCCTCTTGGTTCCAGCTTCTTGTCACCCGTATGCTATAGGCGTATGCTTTCTGTATTTGCTTGCCGCCTTTGGAAATGTTGTAATTGGAACGGTAATAACTGATGCTGTAGGTATAGCCGTCGTTTGACTGGTTCATCTGTTCCACCTGCGCCCTCGACCATCCGGCATACCGTTCCGAGTTGCTCAGTATCTGCTCGGTCTGCGAACTGTTGGAATTGAAATTGGAGTTCGTGGTGTTGAAGCGCGTCCATTCTCCTCCATAGAGGATGCTGTTATCGTCCGTGGGAGGGGTGTAGTCACACAGGGTTTCCGTGCCGGCATCCCTGCGGTAAATGTACCACCGTTGGGTGTAGTATTGCCCAGCCGTCTCTTTCAGGTAGTCGCTTATCCACGAAGTGAGGTTGTAGTTGTCTATTTGGAAGAGGTTGGCAACACCTTCCGGCCCGCCGACCATCGAGAGCAACGTATTGCCCATGGAATGTTCCAGTTGCCCGTACAGGTCGTAAGCATTCCCGGCCACTCGCGCAATGTCGCTTACCTTTCCGTTCAGCAAGTCGTCGAAACTGCTTTCACCCAAAATGGCATCCGTGAAATTATCCGCCCCGGTATTGGCCAGTCCCACACCTATATTATATAGGTTATCAATGTCCGCTTTCAGGTTTTCCTTGGTGAAGTTATGCTGTATGTTGCCCAAATCGTCAAAGAAGGCTTCCCAGTCAATGCCGCCGCTTTCCGACAGTTTGAACAACGGGGCAAACTGCGGGGCAATCTCCAGGAACACCACGTCCCGGAACGACAACGTGCCGTTGGTCACTACCGATTCAAATTGCATACAGAGGGCCTTTACCTCGGCGCAGACTTTCATCAGGTAACTGCCCCAATACAGGGCAGTCTGCGGGGAATGGAGCATCAGACCTGCCACTGTCCATATCTTCGGCATTATCTTCGCACTTACGAGGTGGTAAATGCGGCGATAATAGTAGTTTTCCGTGCCGTCGCTCCAGATGCCCAGGTCGGTAAGAGCCTTGCGGTCGAGGAACTTCGACAGGAATATGCCCGCCGCCGCCACTTCCGCCGCGCTGTATTTATCGAGTATGTCCTTTACTTGCTCGGTATAATAAGCTTCGGTAGCCGTTTCGGTGGCGTAAGCCGCCGCCATTGCCGCCACGGTCTTCTTGTCGTAGTTGACACGCACATACTGTGCTTCCGCCGAAAGGACGGAAACACACACGCACAGCAACAGGACAAGGATTTTTTTCATGGGTTACGGCTTGGCATTTTGCGCATTCATGATGTTGCCTGCGGAATGGGCGGGATTTTCACTCTTCCCGGACTTCACCTCACGGTCAAAGCAGAGTGAATACTGCCCGGAACACCATTGTTGGTCTGGGGCTTTGTAGGTGATGTAGCCACGTTCCTGCAATTCCTCACTGGCGGCCAACACGCCTTTCACGCTGAATCCCCTTACTTTGCACAGTAGGCTGGCAGGATGCACATAGAACACGTCAGGCTTTTTCTCGTTCTCCCACACATAAATGAGGTAGAAGAACAACACGGTGGCCTCTTTTGAGAAATTGCTGATTTCGTTGGCCTTCCAAAAGTCGTGAATAAATTTTTCTGCTTCCATAACGTCGATGGTTTATTGTTGATTATTAAGTGATTACTAAATAGTCATCCGACGATTCCGTTCCAGCTGCAGCACTCGACCTGTCTTGTTCACCTCTTGGGCGAACGCCAAGGACTTGTCGATGCCTGAAAGTTGCCAATCCCTGCAATAGGCTTCGATGGCTTCCTGGTGGCTGCATCCCAATTCCCGCTTGTAAAGTTTGAGGGCTTCCTTTTCAGCCCGCTCGGTAGTATAGGTCATGTAGCATTCCCTCGGTTCTTCCACGCCGTACACTTCACTGGCCGTGCCACGACGGATGAACACCTCCCGGAAAAACGAGCGGCCCTCCTTGTTTTCCAAGCGGTTGATGGTGAATATCTTCTTGCACTCCACATCGGTCAGGCCGAGTATCGCCTTGATGCCGTCGAACCGCTCACGGAATTTGCTTTGGTCGAGCAACATCACCACATCAGAGTTGTTGATGATGGCCTCTTTCACGATCTCACTGCCGATGATGTCCTGTATCTCTTGCGTCACTACGCCCACGCTTGCCCAGAACTTTCGGGCGGTCTTGTACATGAACTTGATATACTCTGCCATCAGCGGCGAGGCGATGGCCTTCCATGCTTCTTCAATCACCAGGACTTTGCGGTTCTTTTTCAGGCGCATCTTTTGCAGAAATACGTCCATGATAATCAGCGTCACGATGGGGAAAAGCAACGGGTCATCTTTTATCGCATCGATTTCGAAAACGATGAAAGTTTCATCGAACAGGGTACCGTCCATTTCCTCGTTCAGCGTCTTGTCGTGGTTGCCACCCCGGTAAAAGTCCTTCATCATGTAGCGGTAGGTGGAGAGGTCGATGCCCACAAGGTTATTCTCGTGGCAGATGTCGGGAATGCGCTGCACGGAGTATTCGTAGAACGTGTTGAACGAGAGGCTCTCCACTTTCAGTTCTTTTCGGCGGAGTTCTATCTCGTCAATCTCCCTTTCGATACGGGCCATCCGTTCCTCTTCCGTTTCCTTGCCGTCACGGGTGTTGGTGCGGTCGTCCACCAGCAGGCTCTTGCGCAAGTCTTCCCGTTGGGGCGGGGTAAAGCCGTCAAAACCGTTGAAATAAACGTCATAGTATTCGGTAATTACTTGGTCGATGAGCCTGTCCTCGGTCTTACTGACCGTGCCCTGGGAGCCTTTCCATATCAGCAATACGAGATTTTTCAGGAAGCCTGTCTTCTCCACATTCAGTTCTTGGCGGTTGATGCGGAAAGGGTTCATGGTAATCGGCTTCTCCTCCGTATAACTGATGTACTTGCCGTTCAAGTACTCGCACAAGCCCTCGTAGGAGTTACCCGTATCTACCATCACCACGTCTGTATTTTGTTCGTGCAGCTGGCGCACCACGCTGTTCATGTGGAACGACTTGCCGCTTCCACTTGGTCCCAAACAAAAGAAGTTGGAGTTGTCAGTCAGCTTGTTACCTCCTTCCTTACCAGTGATGTCAATGGCCACAGGCACACCTTGGCGGTCGGTATAGTATATCTTCAGCGGGGTGTTCTCGCTGTGCTGGATGCGTTCCTTGTACATCAGGCAGGCGGCTGCATCGCCGAGAGTGAGGAAGCGGTCGTAGTCCACGCTCATGCCGTAGCAGTTGCCAGGAAAGGAGTTGACGAACAGTTCCAATTGGTTGTATGCCCGTTTGCTGATATGGATGCCGAGCCTCCCGAAGCAGTTCTCCAAGTAGTTGGTAGGCTTTTGCAGGTCGATCCCCTTGTCGCAGCACACCATGAGGTTATAATGCATATAGACCAGTTGCTTGCTTTCCCTCGCTACGGTGTCTTGCACCCGCTTGATGTCCTCCACGGCCATCAAGTTCGATGGATTGGGGATGCTGGCATGGCGGTTCTTCTTCTTTTCCAGTGCGGCAAGCTCTTTCTTCTGGCTTGGCATGAATATCATCTGGTTGTAAACCACTGTCCGTGCGTCGGGTATGCTGTCTATCATAGACACCAAGTCCACGGGCATCTCGGTGTTGTTTACCTCGATGTTGGTGAACGGGCGTACCAGCGAGGGTAATCCTGCGCTGTCCACATCGACGATGGAAAACACCTTGCATTTTCTGCTGCCCATCTCCACACATTCCTCGCCCGCTTTGAAGCTGTCCATTGCCACGGGCTTGTCTGAGAAGTCCATCGTGAAGTAATGGTCAACGTAAGCACTCGCTTCTGCCTTGCCCAAGAACGAGGTACTGATACCCGCATCGCGCAACTGGTCTTTCACCTTGCGTATCTTTACCAAAAAGTCCTTCCACCGCTTGTCATCATAGGAGAACAGGTTGCCCTTGCGGTTCTCCTGCGTCACGGTCAGGTAGGTGCGGCTGTTGGTGTACTGCCTTCCCTTGAAATAGCGGAAATAGGATTCGCTCAGGAACTCGTGCCTGCCGTTGCCTATTTCCTCGAAGCCCTGCCTGGTGAAGATGTCCTGTTTGTGCAGGGCATAGCCCTCGCCAAGTGTCTGTGCCAATGCGGTGAACAACCGAGTGTACTCATAATAGCTGTCGATGTCGGCGGAGAACTTCTGCACAGGGTTCTCGATGCGCAGGATGGCGGAATATTCTCCGGTCTTGGTGTAGAGGATACCGATGCCCTCCACGTCCTCAATGGAGAAATAAATTTCTCGGAACATGCGTTTGCGCTTGCCTCCCGTGCCGAATGCTTTGACAGAGATGGCCATGCCTGCCAAAAGAGCCGTGAATGTCAGTAGTACATAGAGTGTCATGGGTTCATCTGCATTTTTAGAATAAGTAGAAAAGCCGTAGTCTCGCTTGGGCATATCGCTTGGATAATCCTCCTGTCGCAATGCCATTGGAGAAGTCCATCAGATAGAAGGTGTCCTTGCCGCTTTCGGAACAAGTGAGGTATTCGCCTTGCAGGGTGGCTATCAAACCTTTCAGTGTGGATGACTTGTCACATTCCAGCAAGTAATAAAGCCCGGCCAATTCACCGAGTGAGGGCACATAACTGCCGGAATGCCGCATTGCCTCTTGCAGCATGGTTTGTCTGCCCAAAGGAGATCCTTGCTTGGCTTGCCTGTTGGATTCAATCAGTCCTTGCGTAAGGCTTGCCCCGTCAGCATGACCCAAGGCGCAATCGTCCGGGTAGGGCATACCGGGCTTGTAGATAATCTTGTCATCCTCCGGGGTGTCGCCAGTTGGATTGATGATGCCCTCATGACGAGTTCCGTCTATGGTCGAATACAGCTTGCCGCTTGAAAGGTCGTTACCAGAGAATACGAACATCCCGTTGCAATCTGACAGGGCAACGGCCTTGCCATGCTTGCCGTCTGTTTCCACGACCACGGCGATGGAAAGGGAGTCACGTCCTGCTTGTACCTTTCCGTTTTTTTGCAGGTAATGGCCCACCTGCACGGAATCAACCGGCATCATCCGGTGTTCATACGCCAAGCTACGCTCTGTTTCCACCCAACTGCCGTTGATGGCCACGCCCTCACGCCCCTTACGGATGGAAAGGTGCGTCATGCTCCCTGCCGTCAAGGGTGGCAGCATGGTGCGCAACGCATGGTCTTTTCCATTGATACGGATGTTGATTGTAACCGAGCAAGCGGTTTCAGTAGGAATCAAATAGAGGTCATGCTTCCTGCCATTGTTCAACAGACAATCCGCATCTTTCGCTTGTAGGCTACCATTGGCTTTTTTATCGAGCCATCTGCCCGTATAAGGCTGGTAGCCGCCCTCTGTATAGAGGTTATCCCCGATGAGAGTGATGTCGTCCAGCCTGTCACGCAGGTCGTCGCTCTCACAGACAATGCGGAGCAGTGCCATGGAACTTTGCAGCCTGAATGCCGGTTGGATGGCGTTTCCGATGACGCGGTGGGTTTCCACTCCATAAAGGTTTTCATCGAACGGAGCGGCCAAGCGGATGATGTCGTCTGTTCCCAATCCTTTTCGGAATGGATAGCAAACACTGACGGTTGCCGTCGTGTCGCTAGTGACGGCATGGCTGTTTCCCGACACATATACACCACCTTTTCGGGTGAACATCGTTCCTGCAAATGCTTGCCTTTCTTCGGGTGTGGTGGCGCTTACGTCCATATATATGCCAAAGTGGGGCCATGCAGGGGTTATTCCCTCCACAGCCTCTATGTGGATCTCAACAGGCTTGCGGCTCTTTTGCCATTCCATGCGGGTTTTCTCGCCCGACTCAATGGCGGCGACTGTGGACTTGGGCTGTTCCTTCCCGCCGCAGGAGGCGAGGAGCAGCCCGATACATATTATCAGAAAGGCTTGCAT
>OATG01002366.1_pt1 | contig 10438 bp, 6 predicted proteins | sample 1516581 | NCBI WGS metagenome assembly OATG01 (sample SAMEA2579930, study PRJEB22360) | human gut metagenome | biome: human gut; feature: human-associated habitat; material: faeces | place: Denmark | collected 2008/2010
CCTCGATCATGGGTCCCCGGCCCGCCCGGCATCCGAGCCGCCGAAACGCCGGCCGACGACGTGGCCGAATACCAGCCCCGCTGGCGGTCGCACACGGTCGACTCGACGCAGTACCGCAAGGTCTTCCTCGCCGGCACGATCGACATGGGACGCAGCGCCGACTGGCAGGCGGCTCTCGTCGCCCGCTTCCGCGACAGCATCGGCGGCCGCTGGCTCTTCTTCAACCCCCGCCGTCGGGAGTTCCATGCCTCGCCGGCCGAAATGGAGTACCAGGTCGCGTGGGAGCTGGCGCACCTCGAAGCGGCCGACCTCATCGTAATGAATCTGCTGGGCGACAGCCGCTCGCCGATCTCGCTGCTCGAAATGGGACTTTACGCCCGTTCGGGCAAGCTGTTCGTGGCGTGCAGCCCCGACTACTACCGCTACGACAACGTGCGCATCACCTGCCGGCGCTACGGCGTGCCGCTCTACGATTCGCTGACGGCACTGCTCGACGACCTGCCGCAACAAAGCGACGAATGACATGGAAGGATTTCTGGACACGGCCACGCAGCTCTGCATCGACTGGGGCTATTGGGGACTTTTCCTCTCGGCCTTCGTGGCGGGGAGCATCGTCCCGTTCAGTTCGGAAGCGGTGATGGTCGTACTCGTCCGCTTGGGACTCGACCCCGCACTCTGTCTGCTGGCAGCCGCCACGGGCAACACCGCAGGCGGCATGACCTGCTACTGGATCGGTCATCTGGGCAAACGCGAATGGTTCGGCCGCTACCTCGGCATCGACGAAAAACAACTCGACCGTGCCGGACGCTTCCTCGCAGGAAAGGGGGCATGGAGCGCCTTTTTCGCCTTCCTGCCCTACGTCGGCGAAGCGATCGCCATCCTGCTGGGACTCATGCGCAGCAACGTGTGGATCACCACGCTGGCCATGTTCGCGGGCAAGGCGCTGCGCTACGTGGCTGTCCTCTACGCCGTGCAAGGCGCAATATCGCTGTTGTAGGGCGCGCACGGCGCGATTGTTGCACATCCGACAGAGCGTTATGAAACGAATCATCGCAGGGGGAATCGCCCTCATGGGAATTCTCCTCACGGTAAATGCACAAACCATGAAACCGCTCACACCCGACGAACGCCGGATCATCGTCGACAAGGGAACCGAGGCTCCCTTCACGGGAAAATACTACAAGCACAGCGAGCGCGGCCTCTACCGCTGCCGCCAGTGCGGCGCGCCGCTCTACCGTTCGGAGGACAAGTTCGATGCGGGGTGCGGCTGGCCCGCCTTCGACGACGAGATCGCAGGTGCGGTACGCCGCACGCCCGACGCCGACGGCCGCCGCACCGAGATCACCTGCGCCCGCTGCGGGGCACATCTGGGGCATGTCTTCACGGGTGAACGCTTTACCGACAAGAATACGCGCCACTGCGTCAACTCCCTCTCGCTCGACTTCGTGCCGGCCGCGGAGTCGTCCGACCGAACCTCCTCCGAGGCGGCCGCCACGACCGAAACGGCGATCTTCGCCGGCGGTTGTTTCTGGGGCGTGGAATACCTGCTGGAACAACAGCCCGGCGTCCTCTCGGTCGAAGCGGGTTACACCGGCGGCCGCACCGACCGCCCTACCTACGAGGAGGTGTGCAGCCATACCACGGGACACGCCGAAGCGGTGCGCGTGACCTTCGATACGTCGAAGGTCTCCTACGAAACGCTCGCACGCCTCTTCTTCGAGATCCACGATCCTACGCAGATCGACCGCCAAGGGCCCGACATCGGCGACCAGTACCGCTCCGAAATCTTCTACACCTCGCCCGAACAACGCGCCGTGGCCGAACGGCTCATCGCCCTGCTCCGCAGCAAAGGTTACCGCGTCGCCACGCGCGTGACGCCGGCCGGCCCCTTCTGGCCCGCCGAAACCTGTCACCAGGACTACTACCGCCGCCGGGGAACGCTCCCCTACTGCCACGCCTACACCCGCCGCTTCTGAGGTCTCCTCGCTACTTCCAGAGAGTTTCTTCCGGTCGACCGCCGTGTCACACCGTTAAAAAAGAGACGATATGGAAAATCTGAACACCACTCCCCTGCCGCGCATCGGCGACAAGGCCCCGTCGTTCGAGGCCGTCACTACGCAAGGCCCGATCCGCTTTCCGGAAGATTATGCCGGACGCTGGATCATCCTTTTCAGCCACCCGTCGGACTTCACGCCCGTCTGTACCTCCGAATTCATGACCTTCGCGGCGCGCAGCGACGAATTCGAAGCGCTCAACTGCCAGCTCGTCGGACTCTCGGTCGACGGACTGTACAGCCACATCGCATGGCTGCGCACGATCCGCGACAAGATCGTCTACCGTGGAATGCAGCACGTCGAGGTGCGCTTCCCGCTGATCGCCGATCTGCGGATGAAAGTCGCCAACCTCTACGGCATGATCCAGCCGGGCGAAAGTTCGACGTCGGCCGTCCGCGCCGTCTTCTTCATCGACCCCGACGCCACGATCCGCGCCGTGATCTACTATCCGCTGGCGCTGGGCCGCAACTTCGACGAGATCAAACGCGTGCTCGTCGGCCTGCAAACCGTCGACCGCTTCAACGTGGCGCTGCCCGCCGACTGGCATCCGGGCGACGAAGCGATCGTGCCCACCGCCGCGTCGTCGGCCGCTGCCGAAGAGCGCATGACCCGTCCCGACGAAGGGACGCAGTGTTACGACTGGTTCTTCTGCACGCGGCCGCTGCCGCAGGAAGAGTCCGAAGAAGTTCCCGTACAATAACCGCAAAACAACCGCAATCATGGCAATCACGCAACTGACCAAAACCGAATTCTCGGAAAAAATCGCCAACCTCGACTCCGCCATCTCCGAATGGCACTATCTGGGCTCGCGACCGGCCATCGTCGACTTCTATGCGACCTGGTGCGGCCCCTGCCGCACGCTCGCACCGATTCTGGAAGAGCTCTCCGAGGAGTACGCCGGCGAAGTGGATATCTACAAGGTCGACATCGACCGCGAACAGGAGCTGGCCGCAGCCTTCGGCGTGCGCTCCGTCCCCACGCTGCTCTTCATCCCCGCCCGGGGAATGCCGCAGATGGCTACCGGGGCATTGCCCAAGGAGACGCTGCGCGAAGCCATCGGCGAGCTGCTGCTCAAACTCCCCGCCGCCGAGTCCTGATCCCGCAGCGAAACGACAACGAAGGGGCGTCACATCAGTGACGCCCCTTCGTGTTTGCAGACGGATTCCTCCGCTTAGAACATATATTTGATACCGAACTGCATCGTCCAATAGGAGCCGATATCGGGTTTGTAGGTACGATCCAGCGAAATGTCGTTGCCGTAGATGTCCTTCAATCCGTTGGTCATCTTGTATTGAAGCGTATAGTCGTTGGCCGCCGTCGGCTTCTGCGTGACGGACAAGAACTGATACTGCTGACCGTTCGTCCCCAGATACTGCGAGTAGCTTACACCCCAGTTGCGGTTGAGCAGGTTGAGGAAGTTGTCGATGTTGAAACTGAATCGCAACTTGTGCTCGCGACCGTTGCGCTGCGGAACGATGATGTCGTGCGAAATGCTCAGGTCGAGCTGATTGGCGAAGGGTGCCACGGCGCCGTTGCGCTTGGTGTACTCGCCGCGGTGCTTGCTCAGATAGGCGTCCTGCTCGATGAACTTGTCCATCGCCTGCCAGGCATTCTCCCAGGCCTGCGCCTCGTCGAAATCCTTGTCACCGGCCATGTTGCCGTTGTTGTCGGCGAAACCGTCGGAAACCAGATGGCCGACCGCTTCGTCGCGGTTGGCCGGCACGTAGATCAGGTCGTTGGCCGTCTGACCGTCGCCGTTGGCGTCGCCGCCGTAGCAGTAGGAGAAGCGGAAAGGACGGTAACGCTGGTAGACCAGACCGAAGTTGGTCGCACCGTGCTTGCCCCAGCGTGCCGTGTAGAAGGCGCTCAACAGCAGCCGCCCGTCGAACGAGCCGGCCGAATAGCCCAGCTCCTCGCTGTTGACAGCCACCTTCTGCGTATATTTCCAGGCCGACGTAGCCACCGACGACGTACCGTCGGTCACGCTGCGCGCCGTACCCATCGTATACGATCCATTGAGGTAGAGACCGCGCAGCGGCCCCTGCACGAACTCCTTCTGAATTTGGAGCGTGGTGTAGAACGAGTAGCCCTTGTTCGTATTGCGGAGCATCACGACGTGCGAAGCGGCGCCGTTTTCTCCGTTCATCGGGTTGAGCGTCTTGTTCTCGGCGTAATATCTCCCCGTGAAGGCCGTGCGCTGTCCTTGACCGCCGTCGTTCACGTATTTGCCTTCGGCGACCTCGATACCGATGTTGTCATGGTAGATCGCATTGACATCCTTCGTGTAGAGGGCTTCGAGCGTGAATACCCAGCCGCGCCACTTGTAGTCGAGCGCAAGATTGCTCTTCCACAGGCTCGGATACTTGAAATCGGGATCCGTCACGGCGATCTCGGCACGGGAATAGGCCGCCTCGGCGGGTTTGTACATATTGGCGTTCTGATCGATGCTGCCCAGGAAACCGAGATTTTTCAGCGCCTCGCCTTCCATGTCGATCGACCCGAAAAGCACGCCGTTGTTGCCCGCCTGATTCGAAATCCAGACATAGGGAGGCGTACCCGTGAAGAGTCCCGTACCGCCGCGCAATTGCAACGAACCGTCTTCGAGCGGTTTCCAGTTGAAGCCCACGCGCGGCGAGAACTGCGGGTGCACGCCCGGATATTTCGAAACGTCGACCTTGATGCCGTCACGATAGGTCTCGGCCGCCACGCGCGGATTCTCGGGCAGGTCGGTCATGAAGATCGGCATATCGACGCGCAGACCGAACGTCAGCGAGAAACGGTTGCTGGGCGTCCACTTGTCCTGCACGTAAAAGCCGAGTTGCAGCACGTCGATCTCGGCGAAGGGGAAGCCCTCCATAAGCGAATACTTCTGCAAGTAGTGCGTCTGCCCCGTACCGGCGCTGTTGGCAAGACCGCCGTTGACCACGCCCGTCAGACCGAACTGCGAGGGGTCGTACTTGGTAATGTCGAAGCCCGTCATATTGCCGTGCGAAGCCATGTAATCCTTCGCGGCCAGCACGTTGAACTTGAAGTCGTCGATCGACGAAAAGACCCACGAGCCCGGATAGTTCTGCGCGAAGCCGTTGCTGAAACTGCGATAGTCCGACTGCGTGCCGACGGTGATCTGGTGACGGCCGTAGTTCATCGTGAAGTTGTCCTGAATCTGGAAGATGTCGGTATCGAGCTGGTTGTTGTAGGAGTTGGCCTCGGTACCGAAGACCGTATAGCTCGATCCGTCTTTGAGGATGTCGACCTGCGGGAAGAAACCGCCGTCCATGTCGCGATAGTCGCGCAGACGCGAGTACCCCACCTTCAACGTGTTGGACATGTGGTCGTTGATCGTCGAGTTCCAGTCGGCCATGACGATGTTGAAATCGTTGTTCGTGCGGTAGTAGCTCGACGAGAAGGGCATGGCATAGGCGTTGGGGCCGCGTCCGTTGGCAGGAGCGCCCGACGTCGAAGGTGCGTTCGTATTATAGGATTTCAGGTAGTAGTACTTCAACGAGAAGGTATTCCGATCGTTGATATTCCAGTCGATACGCGCCGTAAGACGATCGGCCCGCGTCTCGGTCTTCGACAGATCGTAACCGCCCGGATTGTAGTTGAACTGATCGCCGAGAAACTTGGCCAGATCGTCCAGATCGGCGGCCGAGACACGCGAATCGGCCAGACGGTTCGAGATCGGTTCGTCCTGACGGTCCAGCTCGCCGTTGACGAAGAAGAAGAGTTTGTTCTTCACGATCGGGCCGCTCAGGCTCACACCGTACTGACGATTGGAGAACTCCGACACCTGACCGACATAGTCGCGCACGCGGCGGCCCTGCAACTCGGGACTCTTGGTATACATATAGGCCGAAGCGTGCCACTCGTTGGTACCCGACTTGGTCACCGAGTTGATACCGCCGCCCGTAAAGCCGCCGTTGCGCACGTCGTAGGGAGCGATCATCACCTGCACCTGCTCGATCGATTCGAGCGAGATGGGCTCCGTACCCTGGGCGCCCAGCGCCGACGACAGGCCGAACGAGTTGTTGAACGACGCACCGTCGACGGTCACGTTGTTGAAACGATACGACGTACCGGCGAAATTCTTACCGCTCGACATGGGCGTCAGTTTGACGAATTCATCGAGCGAACGGCTCGTCGTAGGCAGTTTCTCCATCATTTCGAGCGTCACGACCTCCTGCGCGCCCGTGCGGTTGGCATTGAAGACCGGATTGGCCTTGCCTACGACCACCACTTCGCCGATCGACTGCGAGTCTTCGCGCAACACGAAGTCCAACGTAGCCTCCTCGCCGATGGTCAGATAGATTCCCCCGATCTTTTCCGTATTGCAGCCGATAAAGCTGACCTCCACATCGTAAGGACCTCCCACACGCATACCGCCCAAGTTGAACTGGCCGTTGCGTGTCGATGCCGTAGCATACTGCGTACCCGTCGGCGTATGCACGGCGACGATCGTCGCACCGATGATCGGCTGGCCGTCGGTGTCGGCGACGCGACCGCTCATGCTCGACGTCGTCACCTGTGCCGAAGCCGTACAGAATGCGAACAGCGACAAAAATAAAAAGGCAAGTTTCCTCATAAGTATAAGTTTAGATTAATAAAAAGGGAGATTTCCATTCGTCTACGGCATCCGGCTCCGAAAAACAGAGTCGCCATGCCACCCGTTACCCGTTGTCTTTTCGGATCGATCCGTAACATAAATCTGCTGCAAAGATAACGCTTTCCTACAAATTATAAACGCTTACCTATGTATTTATGAAAATCCGGCCGCTTTTACTTCCGAAACGCAAGTGGTCGGACTCACGACGTGAGTCCGACCACTTTACGAATCGGGTGTTTTCGTCAGAAATAACGGCCGCTCAAATCCTTCATCTCGGCCATCTCCTGCAAAGCCGGCAGGAGGCGCTGCTGCATCATTCCCTCGGCCATCGCTTCGGCACGCACCTTCTCGTCCTCGGCCGTCTGCTGCCGCTCGGCCGGATCGATCGCAGTCACCTCGAAGAGGTAAACGCCCGAAATACCCTTGACCGGAGCCGAAACCTTGCCTTTCTCGGTCGTCTCGGTGATCGCACCCACGAGCGCCGGCTCGACACCCGCACCGTCGATGTAGAACGACCCGAAGGTCACGTCCTTGAAATCAGTCACCTCGCTGCCGAAGCTCTCGGCGGCGCCTGCGAGCGACGCATCGGAGAGGTTCTTCACGATATAGTCGTATTTCTTGTCGCGCAGCAGGCGGTTCTGAATCTGCGGGGCAGCCTTCTTCACCGAAGCGTACTCGTCGTCGTCAATCTCCGTGAGCAGCGCCACGACATAGTCCTTGCCGACCTTGAAAATCTCCGACAGGTCGCCCTTGTCCGCGCCGTAGGCCCAGCGGGCCACTTCACGCGAACCTTCCAGACCGCGAACCGAGCGGTCACCCATGTTGAGCGTCGCTATGCGCGGCGTCACGGCAGCCTTCGAGGCGGCCTCGTTGAACGCGGCGGCGGAACCTTTGGCGTTCACGGCGAAGGTGCTGGCCTGATTGTGAACGTCGCGCAGCGTTGCGGCCGAAGCCTCCACGGGATAACTTACCGTCGCCACCTTGTAATGTTTCGAGGGTTTGTCGGCACGGTAAACGTTGACGAGCTGGATGGCGTCGCCGCTCATCACCTTCACCACGTCGCCCTTTCTGGCGTCCGAAAGCGCTTCGGCCATTACGGTATTGAAGGCCGAGAAGGGGTAGACGCCCACCTCGCCGCCTGCGGCGGCCAACTCCTCGTTGGCCGAATACTGACGCGACAGATCGGCGAAATTCTCACTCGTCGCCACCGTTTTGAGACTGTCGGCCAGTTTCTCGGCGGTATACGGAAGCACGATCATTTTCAGACCGAGCGTATCGGGAGCCATGCGGCTCTCCACCACACGGGCCATCGTCCAGACGTTGTTCTTCAACTCAGGGCCGAACATCTTGCCCGCGACGAGCGCCTCGGCCTGTTCGCCCAGCTGCGCCGCCGTCACATAACGGTCGGCGATCTCGCCGTGGCGATCCTGACGCACGAAGAGTTTCACGTCCTCCGCGGCGTCGAACTTCTCGCCGACGGCGCGCACCTCCTTTTCGAGGTTCAGCATATCGTCGTCCGTAGCGTTCACCTCGAAGACCACGTACGACAGCGTGCGCGACGGCGACTGCTTGAACATCTCCTTATGGGCGTTGTAGAACGACTTGATCTCGCCCGACGAGACGCTCACCAGCGAATCGGGCACCGACGAATAACGCTTGGCGACATACTTCCCGCCGAAGACCTGGTTGGCCGCATCGACACCGTCCTCGATTTCGAGTTTGTTGACATAGGCGCCCTTGCCGATCAGCGTGGCGTATTTCTGCACGGCGCGTTCCAGCTGGGCCTGCTCGTTCAGGTCGTTCCACGCCTGTTGCGCGCGGGCGTCGGAAGCGGCCTGCGACAGGAACTGCGACACGGCGGCAGCGTTGTAAGCCCCCGTACGCGGATCGCCGAAAGCCGAATAAAAGGCCTGCGAAGGAATCTTGCCGCTGACCATGTCCAGACGCTCCTGCTCGGGAACCTCGATCCCCATCCGCTCGAAGCCGGGGACGAGCACGTGGTCGGCGAAAAGCGCCTGCCACGTCGCGGCGGCCAGCTGGTCGGACTCCTGATCGGTCGAAGCCTCTACGCCGCCGTTGCGGTTCTTGATGGCGTCGTACTGATTCAGATACTCGGAGTAGCGGATCTTGTCGCCGTCGATCACGCCGACCTTCGGATCGTTGTCCGAGAAGCCCATGTCGGTCTTCAACGACAGAATGAATGCCAAGAGGGCGAGTGCGATAATCACCGACAGAAGCGCGCCGAACTTGGTCCGTAAAGTGTTCAAACTTGCCATAAAACTGTATTTATTTTTTCATTAGTTTGCTTTCCTGCGGACGTTTTTTCGCCTCGGCACAGCCCGAACGGGTGCGGCTCTGCATCCGGCTTATCGAAAACGTCCTTTTTTCGGGCCTCCAAAGATAGTAAATTATTCGTAATTAACCCGCTGATCGGCCGAAAAAAAGCTCACAACCGTCTGACCCGCGCCAGCTCGATGCGCGAACGGGTCGTGCGCAACACGCGGATTTCGAGGCCGTCGACCGTAAGCACCTGACCGGCAGAAGGAATCCCGTCCAGATGCGAGATGATGTAACCCGCCAGCGTGTCGTATTCGCGGCTCTCCTCGATGCCGAGCCCGTAGCGTTCGTTGAGGTATTTCACTTCGAGCCGGCACGAAAAGACGTACTCGTTCTCGTCGACCTGCTTCTCGATCATATCCTGCTCGTCGTGCTCGTCCTCGATCTCGCCGAAAATCTGTTCCAGCACGTCTTCGAGCGAGATGATGCCCGCCGTACCGCCGAACTCGTCGATCACCACGGCGATGTAGGAGCGGTGCTTGATGAAGTGTTCCAGCAACGCCTGCAACGGCATGGTCTCCGGCACGAAATAGGCCGTCATCAGTACCTTCCTCAGATCGGCCGGCTGGCGGAACAGGCTTTTGGAGTTGACGTATCCCACGATATTGTCGATACTGCCCTCCCAGACGAAGATGCGCGAATATTTGCTCTCGACGAAGCGGCGCGTCAGCTCTTCGACGCTCGTCGACAGCTCGACGGCCTCGACGTCGATGCGCGGCACCATGCAGTCGCGCACGCGCAGATCGGCGAAGTCCAGCGCGTTCTGGAATAGTTTGATCTCGTTCTCCTCGTCGTGCTGCACCTCCGTCGACCCCTCGATCAGACTTTCGAGATCGGTGCGGTTGAAGTCGGCCGCCGGCGCCTGCCTCTTCATCCGGCAGCCGAACAGCCGCAGGATGACGTACGAAACGACGGTCGTAAGCCATACGATCGGATAGAGCAGGATGTAAAAGACGAAGAGCAGCGGCGCGAAGGCTCGGTAATAGAAATTGGGATTTCCCTTGACGATCGACTTGGGCAGATATTCCGCCACGAAGATGATGACGACCGTCGAGATGAGCGTTTCGGCCAGCACCGACCCGCCCTGCGCCACGGCGTCCCAACCGGCCAGCGCAGCCAGCGCGCGCAGCAGCGACGACATGTAGAGCGAGTAGACGACCAGTGCGATGTTGTTGCCCACCAGAATCGACGTGATGTACTGTCCCGGATGCCGCTCGAAGACCTTCGCCACGAAATCGAGCAGGCCACTCTGCTTGCGGTCGATCTCCAGTTTGAGGCGGTTCTTGCTCACGAAGGCGATCTCCATGCCCGAAAAGAAGGCCGAGAGGAGCAGCATCACGAGGATCAGGATAACGGATACGGTCATCGCTACGCTTCGGTTTGCGGTTCGCCCGCCTGCGGCGAAAGGGCCGCAGGGGCAGGATCGCCGTTATCGGGAGTCTTC
>OATG01002371.1_pt1 | contig 10410 bp, 9 predicted proteins | sample 1516581 | NCBI WGS metagenome assembly OATG01 (sample SAMEA2579930, study PRJEB22360) | human gut metagenome | biome: human gut; feature: human-associated habitat; material: faeces | place: Denmark | collected 2008/2010
CGCCGTACAGGTGCGTACAAGTACAGACCGTACAGGTTGTACGAACTTCTTCCGTAAAAAAATGCACTTTTTACGGGCAGGGGTGGACAAGCGGCTCGATGCCTAAAAAAGTAATATCAAATGATAGACAATAGGAAAAAGTATGTTAGAATGATAAAAACGGTCTCTTTGGAATGTTGCAGAGGTGCAGAATATGGAATTGAATCATAGCGGAATGATTTATTTCGCCTTAAAAGAAGAATCTAATCAAGTGGTGCACATCTCTGAGATGGTGGAAAAAGATAGAGGAAAGGCGTGTGAGTGCATTTGTCTCTGTTGCGGCCGTCCGTTGGTTGCTAAATTGGGGCGTGGAAAAAAGACTGCACACTTTGCACATTTGGCAGAAGAAGGAAGAACAACGTGCTCAGCAGATGCAGCAAATGAAAGCGGACTTCATAAAATAGCGAAAGAAATCGTTTGCAAAAGCGAATATATTTGGCTGCCTCCAGTGACGATATCCGAACAAAATGATCCTGATCGCAATGTGGAGGACTATAAACAGCAAGAGCCATTATTGTTGGGAGAAAAGTTTAAGCTTCACTATCAAAATGCTAAAACAGAAGTGCCATTTGATGGATTCAAGCCCGATGTTTGCATTTTTCGAGAGCGAAAAAATATCCTTGTTGAGATTGCTGTAACGCACTATGTTGATGCGGAAAAATATAGCAAGATAAAAATGGCGCAGATGCCAACAGTAGAAATCAATATCGCTGATTTTATAAAAGACTATAAAGCGGAAGAAACAGAATCGATAAATGATTTTGAGAAAAAACTGAAGGATGCGCTAATCGGCGACGTTAAAAACAAAACATGGATCTATCACCCGAGCGAAAAGGAGGGAATCCAAAAACTCTGTAAGCGAAACCGAGAACTTGAAAAAGAATTTCAACAAAACCGCATAAAGAACCTGAAGGAGCAGGAAGAACGGAAAAAGCGAGAGGAAGCGCAGGAGATCTGGAAACAGGAACAACAAAGGCGTCGGGAACAGATCGATATTGAAGTAGAACGGCTTCGCACGGATGAACTGTATTATTTGAGTTGCAAAGCCAAAATCAAAGGGACGGACGCTGCCGTTCTGAATTGCATCAATCGTCTGGGAATCTGCAATCTGAAGTTTAAAACGATGGATGACATCCCCTTCTTTTTGAATATCCCGGTCTTTGGAGAGGTCGTGTTTAATTGTGACCGGAGGATCTGGCAAACGATTTTATTTGAAAAAGTGTTCTATCAATGGCAATATGACGATGTGAATAGTGCGAGAATATATTGTTGTTTTGCGGGCCGTTGGGAAGGACTGTTGAATCAAAAGTTTGTCTACATTTGGAAAAAGCAAGGAAAGGTCAAATTTTCACAAAAAGAAGATCTTCTCCGTTGTGCGGTCGAAGAATACCTTGTACATTTGTCAGCACTTGGTTTTATTGATATTCGTTATTATTTTTACCCACATTCTGGATTGGATCACGGAATCATGCACAGGTCATTAAAGCCGCTGAGAAGAAACTATGCGACTTTCTTAGAAGGATTGTTGATGAAATTTCCAGACACAAATAGTCCTTTTCAATATATACAGGAAAAATGGGTTCGTTTAGGAAAAGAAATGGAGTTCATTCAAGACCTCGATACTCTGTAAACTCAAAATCTCTCCTTTGCTCAAAGGTTCTGGCACGGATCGTTTTGATCCCTGCCACGTTCAAAGCCGGTCTCCCTTGCTGCCTCCCGACAGGAAATCTTTTTGGACTCTGTGTCGGCCCCATGCAGGGCGCTCGCTCCCCCGATGGGAGGTCTTGGCGGTCTGGGCAGTTCGGACGGTCATTCTGTTCTCAAGGTTCTGGTATGAAAGATATTTCAGAGGGCTTTCGCGGGAAGCCCTTAATATGTTCGCTGCTGGGGAGTTATATGTTTTCTTTCTGTCTATAGGATAGCACCTCCATGGCCGCTGTGCCGTATATCCATAATGTCGGAAAACAGGTGCAGAAACTGCAAAATTCCACGCTTATGGACAGGAACCGCCGGAAGTGGTATACTGTGCAAAAAACATCGGAGGTACGACCATGAACATCAAGCTGACACTGGGAGAACGGCTCAAAGACCTGCGTGTGGAGCGGAATCTGAAGTTGGAAACGCTGGCAGAGCAGACGGGTCTGTCCAAATCGGCACTGTCGAAGTATGAGAGCGACGATGTGACCGACCTCAGCATTTATGCGGTGACAACGCTGGCTGAGTTCTATGGCGTGACCACGGACTACCTGCTGGGTGTGACGGAAAACAAAAAACGCCCAGATGCAGTCCTTTCGGACTTGCATCTGAGCGATGGCGCAGTGGACGTATTAAGAAATGGAAAATTCAATCATCGGCTGCTGTGCGAACTGATCGTGCATGAGAATTTCCGGCGGTTCATGACCGATCTGGAAATCTATGTGGATGGATATGTCAGTGCAAACATTCAAAACCTCAATGCCGGTCTGGAAGCAACGCGGCAAATGCTGAAAAAGAAGTATGCAGCAGATGAAAATGATCTGTACATGAGCACCTTGAAGCGGGGGCAGATCGATGAAGATGAGTACTTTGGCCGGGTCTTGTATGACGAGTTGGTGGCTATCCTGAAGAACATCAAGACGGAACACCGCAAGGACAAGACCACTTCGGATGGTGCAATGGTCGATAACTTGATGAAGGAACTGGAGGATGCACAGAAACTTGAAGGGTCTGCGGATGTAAAGAAGATCCGAACAGCATTGAAGGCAATCGGCATCAGCTACGATAAGCTGACAGAAGATGAAAGAAAGCTGATAAAGAAGATTCTTTATAAAACGGCAATGCTAAAACCGGGGACACTTGCAGGCAACCGGGGCAAGCACAGACGCTGATTGGGGTCAGGCATACTCTGAAAACTGGGAAAAACGCTGCTGCGGCAGGACGGGAGAACGGACACCATTGGTTCCTCTGCAAGCCTGCGCTGGGTGGGCAAAGACCGTCAACTGCCACGCCCATCCACGCATCCTTCTGCCGCAGAACAGGTGCTTGCCGGAACCTCTCGCAGCCCCTTTTCCGCGTCAGCCGGAACCAAGGTGTAACACACTAGACTTTGCGGGCAAAGTCGTGTGCCACGAAACCGCCGGTTTCATTGGATTCTTCCTGCCACGGAGGGCGCTGCCCTCCATTGGATTCCTCTCGCCAAGGGTACGCTGTCCCCTTTGGATTCCCCTGCCAACAGGGCGCTCTCGCCCCTATTGGAAACCCAGAGCCAAAGGAATTTGCCATCCCTTTGGAATCCCAGCTCGTTTTGAAATGAGTACCCACAAAGAAAAAAATGAATTGTGGGCATTCATTTCAAAACGTCAACAATACAAAAATCCCCAGAACCTCATCCGATAAAAAGATGAAGTCTTGGGGGTTTTCAATGCCGCACTCAAGAAACGGCCGAGAAGATTCGTGCATCACGTAGCCGTCACGGTGCGTCATTTTTCTGAACACTCGCCCTTGTTCTGGCTGAACAGAATCTGAACGGAGGGCATTTCCGACGAAAGTCCCTGCAGAAGGAATGTCGTATACGGAGGATACACACGGATGGAACCGTGATCGCCCAGATTGGGCTCCTGGAATCCTGGTAAAAAGATTTTTGTTTTTTCTACTGTCTACTTGACAGGAAGTCCCTTTTCTGCTTAACGAAAGAATATTGCCCGAGAACGTGCGTAGCAGAACCTAAGACATCGATGTTTTACTTGACCAGATAGCCGCCGTCTACCGGGATGATCACGCCGCCCAGGTAGTCGCTGGCATGGGAGGCCAGGAAGATGCAGGCACCCTTCATGTCGTCGCCGGTACCCCAGCGGTTGGCGGGGATGCGGTCCGTGATCTGCTGGTAGCGGGGATTGGCCGGATCCAGCAGGGCAGAATTCATCTCCGTGGCCATATAGCCGGGGGCGATGGCATTGACATTGATGCCCCGGGCGATCCAATCGTTGCTCAGCTCCTTGGTCAGCTGGGTGACACCATGGTAAGGAAAATCATACGAGGATCAGCAGCAGCGAGCCGGTGATCAAAACGATACTGATCAGGATGGAAATAGAATTCACAGCACTGGACAAGCCAAAATCACCCTTGAGCTCAGCAGTAAAAGCCGGGGCTGTACTGGCAATGGGAGCCAGGGTGCACATAACAAGTGCCTGACGGTATTCCAGCGGGAAGGGCAGCAAGAACCAGCCCAGCAGGGCCAAGGCAAAACCGGCGGCATAGCGGACACCTATGATGCGGACAATGTCGCCCAGTTGCTCCCGACTGCCGCTGAGACGAAAGCCCACACCGATCATCAGCATAGCCATAAACGCATTGGCGTTGGCTATAATACCGGTAAATTCCACAACGGGATTCGGGAGCTGTATCTTCAGTGCCGACAGCACTGTCATAATGATATAGGTCATCAGGGGCACGGACTTTCCAAAGGATACAAACAGCTTTTTGGGGGAAATACCGCCAGATCGGTCCTGGATCATAGCGGCAATGCTGTAGCTGCCTCCCAGACAAATGAATGCGTTGCCCACATCGAACAGGGCCACTGCCATGACACCCACAGGCCCCAGAAAGCTCTGGGTAAAGGGTAATACGAAATTACTGATATTGCAGCCAGACTGGTTCAGTGCCGCAAAGGCCTGATCTTTGGGTGCTTTGTGAAGATTCATCACCACACCCAGGACAATCAACAGCACGCCGAAGCCAAAGCCAATCAGCGTCAGGATTATCATGGAGGGCTCCAACTCTCTGCCAACAAAGCTTTTGACAATGGCTGCGGTCAGCGTTATTTTTACAACAATTTTACTGAGGACATAAAAATCCTCCTGTTTGAAGAAACCAACTCTCCGTAATACCATACCCAGGAGGATAATGGCGATGAAACAGCCTGCCCGGGTCAGAATATCTGCCATGGGTCTTCCTCTTTTCTGTCATTCGGAAGTAAAGAATCTCATTCTTCTACGTTTTCCTTGCTCAGCTCTTCAGCAACATAGGAAATCTCTGCCCGGTTCTTCTCCAGATGCTGGAGCATGGCACGCTCTGCGGCATCCGGGTCGTGGGCACAGATGGCGTCGACGATCTGCCGGTGGTCCACGATGGTCTCCGCCAGCAGATCATTGCCGTTCAGAGAACCAAAAAGTCGAACGGAATAGGTGATGATGGGAATTAGCTTGGGGATCACCAGATCCTGGGTGCATTCCGCAATGGCGGCATGCAGATCCATGTCATGGGTGAGGTGATCTCTGCCGGACAGAATATCATCCTCCACTTGGGCGCATTTTTCCCGGAGCAGAGCAAAATCCGCTTCGGTGCTGCGCTCTGCCGCCAGTCGCGCCACCCAGGGCTCCAGACGGATACGTACATTCAGCAAATCTCTGGCGAGGGTCATCTGATCGGGATAAAAGGCAAAGCCAAAGGGATCTTCGACTGTTCCCGGGTTACTGGCAATATAGGTGCCCTTACCCCGGCGGATTACCAAAACATTCCGGGCAACCAGAAGCTTGACAGCCTCCCGAATGGTGCCGCGCCCGACATTCAGCTGCTCTGCCAGCTCAAATTCGTTGGGCAGCTTATCCTCTGCGGTGAGCTTCCGATCGATAATTAACTGTGAAAGCTGATCCGCCACTCGCTCGGGCAGCGTCGTTTCACTGCTTTTGACATTTTTGAATTCTGCGGACATATGATACTCCTGTTTTACGTGCCGATCCAGGCGACCTGCCATCGGAACGTGAATTGATTTATATTATAACCATCTTTGCCGCAGCCTGCAAGTGAAACCTTTCCAATCAAAGAATCAGAAATTCTTTGCACAAGATGGACTTCCCGGTCCTTCATGGGCCGGGAAGCTTTGCGTGGGGGATGGGAAATTGCAATTTACATCAGGCCGGGAAGAACACCCTGCACCAGGCTCAGCAGACACACAAACAGCAGAATGGTGACACCTGCCACAAAACCGCCGAAGGTCCAGCCGCGGATGGTATCGGTCTCGCTGAGGTGGAAGAAGCGGGAGATGGCCCAGAAACCGGAGTCGTTGGGCAGAGACAGACCGATGCCGCCGGCGCAGACCGCGATGGCGCACAGGATGGGAGAGACGCCGGAGGTGGCAGCTGCGGAAGCAACGATGGCGGCGGTGGTGGTCAGAGCCACGGTGGTGGAGCCGGTAGCGATACGCAGAACCTGAGCGATAACGAAGCACATGATCAGGATGGGCATATGGAAGCCGGACAGGGTATCGGTGATGACGGTGGCGATGCCGCAAGCCTTCAGAACGCCGCCGTAGGCGCCGCCGGCACCGGTGATCAGGAGAATCAGACCGACCTTATCGGCAGCATCCGCCATGATGGCAGTAATGGAGCGGGGCAGGTACTTGCGGGAGATGAACGCAGCGTACAGGACGCCGATGGTCATGGCCATGTTCTTTCCGCCCAGGAAGGACAGAACTGCCAGAACCTTGCTGTCAGCAGGCAGCAGGAAGGCGGAGAAGGAGCCGATCAGGATCAGAACGATGGGAACCAGCAGGATGGACATGGCCTTGCCGGCGCTCATGGTCTCATGCTTCACAGCGGTAGCAGCGTTGGCTTCCATCTCGGCATCCAGGTCGGAGAAGTCCCAGGTCTTGCCCAGCCGCTGATCCTGCTTGTTCAGGATGCCGCCATGGCCATGCGGCTGAGCCCGTTTGCGCGGGTGCCCGCCGTAGACGATCCCGCCGACGAACATACCCACAAAGGCGGAGATCAGAGCGTAGAAGAAGAACACGCCAACATTGATATCCATGGCGGTTGCCACAGCCAGAGGAGGGGCGGTGGGCAGAACCAGCGCGAAGGTACAGGTGGTAGCCACGGAGATGGCACAGCCGTAGGCGGCCATAGAGTACTTGGTTTTACGGGACAGAACCCGCAGCATGGGGGCGAACATGATGTACACAACATCGCCGAAAACGGGAATGCCGGTAATGAAGCCGGCCACAGCAACAGCATACTGGGAACGCTTGGGGCCAACGGCCTTCAGAACCTTGGAAACGATGTCATCGATGCCGCCGGACTCATACATGAACATGCCCAGCATGACACCCAGGCCGGTGACAATACCAATGCCGCCCAGCGTAGAGCCGAAGTTGTTGGTAACCACGTTTGCGATATCGGACAGGGAAGCGAAGCCGTCCGGCGCCGCACCGGGGGCATAGGTTGCGAGGGCGAGAAGACCGGTTCCGTAAGCGCATACAAGAAGTGCTACAAAAGCGTTAAGCTTTGCTTTGATGATACAAAACAGCAAAACGGCAATCGAAATCAAGAATACGAGCATTAACATAATTGCGGGACCTCCTGATTCTTATCTATTATCTTTTCTTTTCTTCGCATTTCGCAGAATCTTTCCCGGCGTCCCGGTGCCGATCCTGCGGATCCCAGCCGACACTGTTCCCGAAGTGCGGTCAGAACCTTTCCGCAAAACCAAAATAACACGTCACACGTCATATGTCAACGGGTATTTTTCCGTTTTTTCATAATTCAGCTTTTTCAATAAAAAACGCTGGATGATTTTGTATATTCAACCCAATGCGCTCCGTGATTCTGTATTCAGACCATGGGTGCTGTCAAGAGACACAAAGAAGCCATCCAACTTCTCCTTCTATTATATATGTATTTTATTCCTAAATCAACATATTTTCGCATCCATCTGGAGCTAATGCATCCTTTCTCTGCTGCTGAATTCCAACCGCAAAGTTGGGAAGAAAAACCGATGCGATCCAACATAATTCACAAAATACATATCCATTTCTTGTAAACACTCACAATTGAAAACGTATGACGTCAGATGTATAATGATGTCAGCTTCAGGAGAATGACCCCACCGCTCCGGCGTGTCGTTCCCGCACGGTTCCCCCGGGCGGCGCCTTCTCCCAGAACAAAGCTGCAAATTAAAAATTAAAATTGGGTAGGTGTTTTTTTATGAAAGCAATCAATTTGGCACAGCCTTGGGACATTGCCTGCGTCGATCTGTTCCCGGCCCCGGAGAAGCACTCATTAAAATCAAAACCGCGGGTATCTGCGGCAGCGACATTGGCGCATTCCGCGGCACCAACGGTCTGGTTTCCTATCCCCGGATTATCGGTCACGAGCTGGCTGGTATTATCGAGTCCATTCCCGATGACAACCCCAAGGGCCTGAAGGTGGGTGATAAGGTCATCGTAGATCCCTACCTCTACTGCGGTCACTGCTATCCCTGCTCCATCGGCAGAACCAACTGCTGCACCGACCTGCACGTCCTTGGCGTCCATGTGGACGGCGGCATGGCGGAGTACTTCTGCCACCCGGCGGATATGCTGGTGAAGATGCCCGAGGATATGGACTGGACCCTGGCCGCTATGGCAGAGCCTCTGACCATCTCCCTGCACGGCGTACACCGCGGCGGTCTGAAGGCTGGCGAATTCTGCGCCATCTACGGTGCCGGCCCCATCGGCCTGCTGGCCGGTATGGTTGCCGAGGCCTACGGCGCCCATGCCATCCTCATCGATCTGGTGCAGGAGCGTCTGGACTTTGCCAAGAGCGTAGGCATTGAGTATGTCATCAATTCCGGCTCTCAGGACCCCGAAGCCGAGGTGGCAAAGATCACGGGCGGCACCATGGCGCAGCTGGTGATGGAATGCACCGGCGCCAATGTGTGCATCCGCAAATCTCTGGATCTGGTATCCAATGCAGGCCGCATCACCTTCACCGGCTGGCCCAAGAAGGAGACCTCTCTGCCCACGGATCTGATCACCAAGAAGGAGATCGACATCCGGGGCGCCCGTACCAGCGCCGGTGAGTTTGAAGAAGCCATTGAACTGATCTGCTCCGGCAAGGTGGATGTGAAAAAGATCCTGACCAAGACCGTCTCTCTGGAAGAAGCCCCCGAAACCGTCATCGACATCGAGAAGAACCCTGGCAACTACATGAAAGTCGTCGTCAAGGTGGATTGAGGTCTGCCATGGAAGAATTGTATCTGACCGGAACCCCGGTAGTATCCCGGCAGCAGCTAGAAGCGCAGCTGGATCGGCTTCTGGAGCAGTGGCCCGGTGTAAAAAAGGTACTGGTGATTCCCCCGGATTACACCCGGTGCTATTCCTATGCCGGTGTCATCACCCAGCTGCTGTATCAGAAGCTCAGCCCCAGCGCCACTGTACACGTTATGCCCGCTCTGGGAACGCACATGCCCATGGATGAGTATGAGATGTCCCAGTTCTTCGGCGACGTTGTCCCCAGAGAGAATATCCTGATTCATCGCTGGCAGACCGACACAATTCGGCTGGGCTATGTACCTGCTGACGTCTGCTCCGAGATCAGCAACGGCCTGTTCCCGGAACAGATCGATGTGGAAGTGAATCACCTGCTGTTTGACGGCGGCTATGATCTGATCCTCTCCGTGGGTCAGGTGGTGCCCCATGAGGTTGTGGGCATGGCCAACTACTCCAAGAACATCTTTGTCGGCACCGGCGGCCGGGAGATGATCAATAAGTCCCATATGCTCTCCGCCATCTGCGGCATGGAGAAGGCTCTTGGCGTCATTGACAGCCCCGCCCGGAAGCTCTATGACTATGCTCAGCAGCATTTTATCGACGGAAAGCTGCCTCTTGTTTATCTGCAAACCGTCACCACCCGGGAAGGCGAAGAAGTGCAGCTGCGTGGTCTGTACATTGGCCAGTCCCGGAAGCCCTTTGAGCTGGCCGCAAAGCTGAGCCAGGAACTGAACATCGTCCATGTGGAGCGTCGTGCGAAAAAGGTGGTCACCTACCTGGAGCCCTCCGAGCTGAAAACCACCTGGGTGGGCAACAAGGGCATCTACCGCACCCGCATGACGGTGGCAGACGGCGGCGAGCTGCTGATCCTTGCCCCCGGCATCCGTGCCTTCGGCGAAAACGAGGAAATGGATGCCATGACCCGGAAGTACGGTTACACCGGAACGCCCCATATTCTGGAGCTGTACCGTCAGGGCGCTTTTGAGGGCAGACTCATGAGTGCTGCCCACCTGATTCAGGGCTCCACCGAAGGACGCTTCACCGTCACCTATGCGACCAAGCCGGATCTGATGTCCCAGGAAGAGATCGAGAGCGTCGGTTATCAGTGGGCGGATTATAACGAAGTATCCAAGCGTTATGATCCCGAAAAGCTACACGACGGCTGGAACATCCTGCCGGACGGCGAAGAAATCTACTATGTAAGCACTCCCGCGCTGGGTCTGTGGAAGGTCGATGAATAATTACCAATACATGGGAGGATCGTTGTCATATTAGTCAGTCAGCAAATGCGTAAGATCGCTGCCGAGTTGGATCCCCTCCGTATCGGTACCGGCTGGGAAGGGGGGGGGCTTAGCAAAGCGCACCCTTTG
>OATG01002374.1_pt1 | contig 10391 bp, 10 predicted proteins | sample 1516581 | NCBI WGS metagenome assembly OATG01 (sample SAMEA2579930, study PRJEB22360) | human gut metagenome | biome: human gut; feature: human-associated habitat; material: faeces | place: Denmark | collected 2008/2010
GACAAACAAAAAAATGTCAACATAAAATAAAGCATTTTTACACAGGTTTTCAACGGAAAAACCACAATAAATGTGGATAACTATTACGAAGGATCAATCTTCTTAATGAGAATATCCACAGTGTTCTTGGTTGTTTCATTGACGAGTACTTCTTTGGCAATCTTGTCCGCTCCGTGAATAATCGTCGTATGGTCCCTGTTTCCAAGGGCTTTGCCGATTCCCTGTAAGGCGACATTCGTCATCTGGCGGCACAGATACATCGTAATCTGTCGTGGATAAACAATGTCGGCGCTTCGTTTGGAAGAAAGAATATCCGCCGGTGAAATACCGAAGTGGTCCGCAACAATCTGGATAATCAGTTCCGGTGTGACTTCTTTTTTGGCATCCGGTGAAATCAGGTCTTTTAAAGTTTCTTCCGCGAACTCAACCGTAATCGGGCTGTGGGAAAGTGTTGCAAAAGCCGAAAGCTTGGTAAGTGCGCCTTCCAGCTCACGAATACTGGATTTAATATGGGTTGCAACATAATCCTGAACATCATCGGGAATGTTGTAGCCGCCAAGTTCGACTTTCTTCTTTAATATAGCACGTTTTGTTTCATACGTAGGAATCTGGATATCGACAGGCAGACCCATTTCAAAACGGGTACGCAGTCGTTCCGTCAGGGTTTCCATCTCTTTCGGCGGCCGGTCAGAAGAAATTACAATCTGCTTGCTGTCCTGATAGAGCGCATTAAAAGTATGGAAGAATTCTTCCTGCGTAGACTCTTTACCTATAATAAACTGAATATCGTCAATCAGTAACACATCAATATTGCGGTACTTTTTGCGGAATTCAGAGTTTTTCTGGTTCTTTACCGAATCAATCAGTTCATTGGTGAATGTTTCGGAGGTTACGTATAAAACCTTGCGTGTCGGGTCATTGGTAATAATAAAATGGGCAATCGCCTGCATCAGATGCGTCTTTCCAAGTCCAACGCCTCCGTAGATGAAAAGCGGGTTATAGACTTGTCCCGGTGTTTCGGCAACTGCAAGGGAAGCAGCGTGTGCTAAGTTATTATTTGTACCGACAACGAAGGTGTCAAAAGTATAGTTCGGATTCAGGTTCTGAAGACCGGAATTCTTCGCAGCAGAGCCGGTTGCGGCCTTTTTAATTTCCGCTGCCTGCTTATCTTTGGCTGTAATTAAGCGGACATCATATTCGTGGTTCATAATCTCACAAATCGTAATGCGAAGCATCTCCAGATATTTTTTTTCCACATAGGAAACAGCCATGTCGGGGTTCATAGAGGTACTCGACATAATCAGTGTAATGGTATCGTTTTCCACTGTATAAACTTCAATTGGCTTAATCCAGCTGTTAAAGGAAATATCCTGAAGCTCATAGCGTTCTTTAAAGGTCTGTAATATCAAATCCCAGTTCTGTTTTAAATCTTCCATATTATATCAATGCCTTTCTGGCTTTCGTTAAAGTAAATGTATTCTAATATATAATATAACAAATGTGGATTTTTAGCAAGAAGCCCATGAAAAAATAGTGGATAACTCAGTTAAAAGTGGACAAATCACAGTGCTGTTGACAACTTATAAACACGAAATATGCCCATAAATGCGCTTTTTCGTGTTTTTTTACACAGGATGTTGTGAATTTATCCCCAACTTATCCCCAATTTGTGGATAAGTTGGGGATTACTGTGCATAGCTTGTGGGTATTTGTGGAAAAGACAAAGAATACAAAAAATATCGAAAAAACACTTGACTTATAGATGTTTTATTCTTATAATTAGAAGCGATGTTTTTAAATTTGATTAGAAAATTCCTGCCATATACAATCATGGTGTGAAAAGGAGGTGCGTATAAATGAAGATGACATTTCAGCCTAAGACAAGACAGAGAGCTCAGGTTCACGGCTTCAGAGCAAGAATGAGTTCAGCAGGTGGAAGAAAAGTTTTAGCAGCAAGAAGAGCAAAAGGAAGAAAAAGACTTTCAGCTTAAGAGTTGTTTCAAGAAGGCAGATGAGTGCGGAACAAGGCATTTATCTGCCTTTTTTTACTTTTAAGATATAGTATGGAGGAGTAGTGTGAAAAATCCTTAAATCGGAGATTTTTCACACAAAACTTTGTGCCGCAGGCGTCACAAAGTTTCCGTTATCACAGAACTGAATAAATTCAGTCCGTGTTTCCTCCGGCATTAAAATGCCTGCGGAATGGAGGAGTTATGAAATATCAGAATTTTGAAACATTAAAGAAAAACAGTGAGTTTAAGAGCGTCTATCAGGCGAAACACTCTTATGCAAACAAGTATATCATTATGTATATACTTCAGAATGGAACGGATACAAACAGACTCGGCGTATCTGTGAGTAAAAAAGTCGGGAACAGTATTGTCCGGCACAGGCTGGCAAGGCTTATACGCGAAGCATTCCGGTTAAATGTTACACAGGTAGCACCCGGATATGACGTTGTGGTAATAGCAAGAGCCGGTCTGAAAGGAAAAGGTTATAAAGAAACCGAAAGTGCGATGCTCCATCTTTTAAAGCTGCATCATATTTATAATAAGGAAGAAAAAGTCCATGAAGAAAGTGATCATTAAACTAATACACTTTTACCAGAGGGCAGTTTCACCGTATAAAGGACGCAGCATGTGCATTTATTATCCGACCTGTTCCCAGTATGCCCTGGAAGCGGTCGAACAGTATGGCGCATTAAAAGGTGGATGGATGGCATTTAAAAGAATATTAAGGTGCAATCCCTTTGCAAAGGGCGGATATGATCCGGTACCCATTGTGTACAAGCCTAAAAAGGGAAGGCACTAAAAAATGGAGGTATCAGTTTGGGTTCAATTTATAATGCAATTATCAACCCGATTGCGTGGGTATTCGGTAAAATACTGGATTTCCTGTTTATGGGACTGCACGCGATTGGATTGGGAAACATTGCAATTGCAATCATTGTATTTACATTTCTGGTAAAAATCCTTATGCTTCCGCTGACTGTAAAACAGTCCAAGATGATGAAATTAAACAATATCATCATGCCGGAGGTCCGTAAAATCCAGGATAAATACAAGGATAAGAGAAACGATCAGGAAGCCATGTTAAAAATGCAGGCAGAAACAAAGGCTGTCTATGAAAAATATGGTACATCACAGATGGGCGGCTGTATTCAGATGCTGATTCAGTTCCCAATCTTAATGGCAATGTACCGTGTTATCCAGTACATTCCAATGTACGTAGGACAGTTAAAAAATCTGTTTGTCAACATTTTGACAGGAACAGATGGCGGTATTATGAATGTTTCCGGCTATGCGGATATTATGGCGGAAAACTTCAAGATGACGGGCAGAATGACAAATGTGGACTGGGGTAATATTGATTCTGCGGTAACTGCAATGAATTCATTTTCAGCAGATCAGTGGGAAACATTAAAATCTTTATTCCCGGCATATGCAGGCGTGATTGCCGAAAATCAGACAAAGATTACGGAAATGAACACATTTTTAACGATTAATGTATCACAGAATCCGACCTTCGGATTGAGTATTGCTGTATTAATTCCAATTCTTTCCGGTCTTTCACAGTACATCAGTGTAAAGGTGTCACAGGGAAATACTCAGATGGATCCGGACGATCCGACAGCGGCATCAATGAAGATGATGACACTGTTTATGCCGATTATGTCAGCATTTATCGCATTTTCTGTACCGGCAGGTCTTGGTGTATACTGGATTGCGACAGCCGTTTTCCAGACAATTTTACAGGTGCTTGTAAACCGTCATTATGATAAGATGGGTGTGGATGCGATTGTTGCAAAGAATGTAGAACGCATGAACAAGAAGCGTGCCAAGAAAGGTCTTCCGCCGGAAAAGATTGCTAAAAATGCAGTAACCAACACAAAGAAGCTTGATTCTATCGAAAAGAGCAGACAGCGTGTAGAAACACTTCAGGCAAAGAAGGAAGCCAATGACAAGAAGATGAAGGAAATTCTTTCATCGACAGAATATTATAAGTCAGCCAAACCGGGAAGCCTTGCAGAAAAGGCGGGAATGGTTGCCAGATATAATGAAAAGAACAAAAAAAATACAAAGAAGTAATCAACCTGCTTAACGCAAAAGGAGGAAATTATGGATTATATTGAAATTTCAGGAAAAACAGTAGATGATGCCTTAACGGAAGCGCTTGTAAAGCTTGAAACAACAAGCGATAAAGTGGATGTGGAAGTTGTGGAAAAGGGCAGCTCCGGAATCTTAGGATTGTTTAACAAACCGGCAGTCATCCGTGTACGCAGAAAAAAGGATAAAGACATCTTAGAAGAAGATGTGGTTGCAGAAGTATTCCATGAGGAAGCAAAAAAGGAAGAACCTGCCGTGGCACCGGCAACGGAAAAGAAGCCGGAAATGACAAGAGAAGAAGTAGAATCAAGAATCAGAAACTTCCTCTCAGACCTTTTTAACGCAATGGATATGGAAGTTGCCGTAGAGATTACATTTAATGATAAGGAAGAATGTATCAATGTCGAATTAAAGGGCGGCAATATGGGCGTTTTAATCGGCAAGAGAGGTCAGACACTCGATTCTATCCAGTATCTTACAAGCCTTGTAGTTAATAAGGGAAGAGAAAAGTATGTAAGAATCAAGATGGATACAGAGGATTACAGAAACAGAAGAAAAGAAACGCTTGAATCCCTTGCAAAAAATATTGCATATAAAGTAAAGCGCAGCAGACGTCCTGTAGCTTTAGAACCGATGAATCCATATGAGAGAAGAATCATTCACTCTGCATTACAGAATGATAAATTTGTATCGACAAAGAGCGAAGGTGAAGAACCGTTCAGACATGTTGTGATTTATCTTGATAAAGAAAAAAGTGCAAACAAATAGTATGAATTTTAAAATGGCTGTGGTATGATATACTACAGCTATTTTTGATTAGAAATGGAGTGTAGTTATGGAGGATACGATTGCGGCGATTTCCACAAGCACAGTCAGCAGCGGTGGAATCAGCGTTGTAAGAATCAGCGGGGAAAATGCACTGTCAGTGGCACAACAGGTATTCCGCTCAAAAAAGAATAAAAACGTAGAGGACATGGAAAGCCACACGGTCCACTATGGCAATATTTATAACGGTGAAGAACTCATTGATGAAGTGCTGATGGTTGTCATGAAAGCACCGAATACGTATACAAGGGAAGATGTTGTGGAAATTGACTGTCACGGCGGTATTCTGGTGACGAAAAAGGTACTGGAAGCTGTGCTTTCTGCGGGAGTGCGCCTTGCAGAGCCGGGGGAATTTACAAAAAGAGCCTTTTTAAACGGAAGAATCGACTTATCGCAGGCAGAAGCGGTGATTGATGTCATTCAGTCCAAGAACGAATATGCCTTAAAATCCTCTGTCAGACAGCTCAGTGGAAAACTTTCCGAAAAAATCAAAGGACTCCGGGAGCTGGTTTTAAACAATGTTGCCTATATTGAGGCGGCATTAGACGATCCGGAACACATTTCGCTGGATAACTATGTGAATAAACTGTCAATCGATGTGGATAAGTGTGTGGATAATGTGGATAACTTGTTGAAAACATGTGATAACGGCAGGATTGCAAAGGAAGGTATCCGCACGGTGATTCTCGGTAAAACCAATGCAGGAAAGTCAAGTCTTCTTAATGCCCTTGCAAAGGAGGAGCGTGCCATTGTAACGGACATTGAGGGGACAACGAGGGATACGCTTGAAGAACAGATTACAATCGGCGGAATCCAGTTAAATCTTATTGATACGGCGGGTATCCGTGACACGGTGGATTTTGTGGAAAGTATCGGTGTGGAAAAAGCCAAGAAACTTGCCACGGAAGCAGATCTGGTTATTTTTGTCGTGGACAGCACGCGTACACTCGATGAAAATGATAAGGATATCATTTCACTGATACAGGACAAAAAAGTGATTACGCTGCTTAATAAATCGGATCTGACACCGGTTGTTACGCCGGAGGAAATGAAAAAGCGGCTGGACTGCTGTGTCATTCCGATTTCCGCAAAAGAAGAAACGGGACTGGATAAGCTTGAAGATGCTATAAAAGAGCTGTTCTTTTCGGGAAATCTTGAATTAAATGAGGATATTTATATTGCCAATCAGCGGCAGAAACAGTTACTCATTGAAGCAAAAGAAGCCTTTCTTTTGGTAAAAGACGGCATTGAGAGTGGTATGAGTGAGGATTTCTTAACGATTGACTTAATGACTGCTTATGAAAAATTAGGATATATTATTGGTGAAGAAGTAGAAGATGACCTTGCAGATAAGATTTTTAAAAGCTTCTGCATGGGTAAATAAAGTGAAAGTTGTGCAGTGTCTGCCGTTGCGCGGACAGGTTGGAGGAAAATTATGCCGAATATACGGGAAGAATATGATGTAATAGTAGTAGGTGCCGGACATGCAGGCTGTGAGGCGGCACTGGCAGCGGCAAGAATGGGATTAAATACCATTTGTTTTACCGTCAGCTGTGAGAGTATAGCCATGATGCCATGTAATCCGAATATCGGAGGTAGTTCAAAAGGACATCTTGTAAGGGAAATTGATGCGCTGGGCGGTGAAATGGGGAAAAATATTGATGCAACCTTTATCCAGTCTAAAATGCTTAATAAATCCAAAGGTCCTGCGGTACATTCCCTTCGTGCGCAGGCGGATAAGTCGGATTACAGCCGCCGGATGAGAAAGGTTATGGAAAATACCGAAAATCTGTTTGTCAGACAGGCGGAGGTTACGGAAATTATGGTCAAAGATGGCGTGATTCAGGGTGTAAAGACACTCTCAGGCGCGCAGTATTTTGCAAAAGCCGTTGTACTTTGTACCGGTGTATATTTAAAGGCAAAATGTATCCATGGTGATGTCAGCTATGAAACCGGTCCAAACGGCTTACAGGCAGCCAATCATCTGACGGCATCTTTAATTGAAAACGGTATTGAAGTGCGCAGATTTAAGACGGGTACACCGGCAAGAGTGGACAAGCGTTCCATTGATTTTAGTAAGATGACAGAGCAGTTTGGTGACGAGCGCGTGGTGCCGTTTTCATTTACAACTGACCCGGAAACGGTACAAAAAGAACAGGTTTCCTGCTGGCTGACATATACAAATGAAGAAACACATCAGATTATCCGTGATAACCTGGACCGTTCCCCGCTGTATTCCGGTGTGATTCACGGTACAGGACCGAGATACTGTCCGTCTATTGAGGATAAGGTCGTTCGTTTTGCAGATAAAGACCGCCATCAGGTATTTATCGAGCCGGAAGGACTTTATACAAATGAAATGTATCTGGGCGGTATGTCCAGTTCCATGCCGGAGGACGTGCAGTATGCGATGTACCGCACCGTACCGGGGTTAGAGCATGTAAAGATTGTAAGAAATGCTTATGCGATTGAATATGACTGTATCAGTGCCGTACAGTTAAAGTCTTCGCTTGAATTTAAGAAAATCCGCGGTTTATTTGCAGGCGGACAGTTTAATGGAAGTTCAGGCTATGAAGAAGCGGCGGCACAGGGGATTGTTGCAGGTATTAATGCGGCGCAGTATGTCAAGGGCAAAGAACCGTTTATCTTAGACCGCTCTGAGGCTTATATCGGCGTTTTAATTGATGACCTTGTGACAAAGGAATCTACAGAGCCGTACCGTATGATGACATCCAGGGCAGAGTATCGTCTGCTGTTACGTCAGGATAATGCGGATTTACGTCTGACAAAGCGCGGATATGAAGTTGGATTAATCAGTAAGGAGCGTTATGAGGGCGTTCTTGAAAAGGAACGGCTGATTGCAGAAGAAATTGAGCGTGTAAAGTCCGTCAATATCGGAACAGGCGGACAGGTGCAGGCACTTATGCAGCAGTACGGCAGTACGGAATTAAAGACCGGTGCGACACTTGCAGAGCTGATTAAGCGTCCGGAGCTTTCTTATCAGGCACTGGCGCCGCTTGACACACACAGACCGCAGCTGCGGGAAGATATTGCGGAACAGGTCAATATCAACCTGAAATACGAAGGCTATATTGAAAGACAGTTACGTCAGGTAGAACATTTTAAAAAGCTGGAAAAGAGAATTATCCCGGAAACGATGGACTATACGGCAATTAACGGACTGCGTGTGGAGGCAATGCAGAAGCTTGAAAAATTCCGTCCACATTCAATCGGACAGGCATCCAGAATTTCAGGCGTATCTCCGGCGGATATTTCGGTCCTTCTGGTTTATATGGAGCAGTTCAGAAGAAGAAAGTAATCATTTTTCCTCAGAAAATAAGGAGAATTATCAATATGAATTTTACAGAGCAGTTAAATGAAGTAGGCATTGTGTTAAATGATACGCAGAGAAGCCAGTTTGACAAATATTTTGAAATTTTGGTGGAATGGAATGGCTTTATGAATTTGACAGGCATTACGGAATATGAAGAAGTGCTTGTTAAGCATTTTTTAGACAGCCTTGCCGTCGGAAAATACAGTGAAAAGTTTGCGGGAAATCCTGAGCTTTCTATTATAGATGTAGGAACGGGCGCCGGATTTCCGGGACTTCCGTTAAAAATCGCTTATCCACAGGCAAAAGTGGTGCTTCTGGATTCGTTAAATAAGCGTGTAAAATTCTTAGATGAAGTGATTACGCAGCTGGGACTTACGGGTATTACGGCGGTACATGCGCGCGCAGAGGAAGGTGCAAGAAATGCAGCTTACCGGGAGCAGTTTGACATTAGTGTGTCGCGGGCTGTGGCTAACTTATCGACACTTGTGGAATACTGCCTGCCGTTTGTAAAAGCCGGTGGATATTTCATTGCGTATAAGTCCGGGGATATTGATGCGGAAGCAGAGGGCGCAAAAAGGGCGGTGTCCCTGCTTGGCGGAAGAATTGAAAGCGTGGAAAAGATGACACTGCCGGGAACAGACATTGAGCGGTCGTTTGTCTTTGTAAAAAAGGAGAAGCCGACACCGAAGAAATATCCGAGAAAAGCAGGACTGCCCTCAAAAGAGCCGTTGGGGTAAACGTACAGAAAAAAATGTGCAATTATAAGTGTAGATAGAAGTATAAAGATAAACTGGCAGATAAAGAATAAAATCAGCCGTAGCGTATGTAAAAGAACATATGTCACGGCTGTTTTTTAAGTGAATATAACGGTAAATGTCTGTAAGATGTATCTGTTATCGTACCGCACAGGCAGTATACAGATTAAATCTGGTTAATATAGATGTTTAAGGTGTTGACAAATTCCTCCGGCTGTTCAATCTGCGGAAGAACCTTTGCATTTGGAATCAGATAGGTTTCAATCGCAGGATTTAAGTCGGTATATTCTTTAATAACGGCACGCATGTCGGTGTTTTTATCGCCGGATACGATATAAATGCAGTTATCAAGCTGGCTGACAGCACGTGATATGGAGGCCGTTGTATAATGGCATTGTGTACTGGCAAAGAGGTATTTGGCAGAAGCGCCGCCTAAATGCGCTGTTTCATGGTAAGCCTTGCAGGTTTCACGCGGAATCATATTCTGATATGCAAACAGCTCGTTTGTAAATTTGCGGTTGATTTCGTGGCGGTTTACAAAAATATTGTAAAGCATTGTGCCAAGAACCGGCGTATTTAAAAGCATTTTACGGATATTGCTGTGCTTCCCCGGATTAATCATGGCATGTCGAATGCCTTCAGGGCTTACAAGAACAATCTTATCAAAAAGATATGGATTGTTGTAAGCTGCCATAATGGTAAGCGGTGCAGACTGTCCGGTGGCAGCTACGCTTACACGGCGTGCAATTACATTTACAATAAAATCATTGAGCAGCTGGGTATACATATAGGCGGTGTAGGTAATATTCGGTTTGTCAGAATAGCCGCAGCCCAGCAGGTCAATGGTGTATACGGTGTGTTTTTTGGCGAGCGCTTTTACAACACGCTTCCATTCATAAGACGAACTTTCCGGTTTTAAATCGTGAATTAAAAGGAGCGGTGAACCCTTACCACAGACGGTGTAGGCAACATTTCCCAATCTCCATTTGTATTTTAAAATTGACTTGTTTTCGGTAATCTTATCTGAAACAGCAGCCTGAAAAATGCACTGGTTTATAATATGTGCGGTTGTAAAAGCTGCGGTCCCCATTCCGGCAGCAAGACCTAATTTTTTCCATTTATTCATAGCTATCTCCATTCCGCTGCATAGCAGCAATCGTTATAAAATAACGGGTAACCCGTCCCAATATTATTATCTCCTATTATAATGGAAAAAGGCTGAACTATCAATGATAAATGCACGAACACAAAAGAAATGAAAAAACATTTTCAGGGATTAAAATAATCTAGTAGAAAAGTACTTTAAATATTCCACAAAATAGAGTATTATATATAGCAAAAGCATTAATACGTGATAATATATAATATATA
>OATG01002380.1_pt1 | contig 10364 bp, 9 predicted proteins | sample 1516581 | NCBI WGS metagenome assembly OATG01 (sample SAMEA2579930, study PRJEB22360) | human gut metagenome | biome: human gut; feature: human-associated habitat; material: faeces | place: Denmark | collected 2008/2010
CCCCTGCGCCGCCCACAGCCAGAACCAGCGCCATGGTCAGCGCTGCAACGGCTGCCGCTGCTTTGCGGCGGGCTGTGCCGGATCGGTCAAATCGTTTTTTCATCTGTCGTCTCTGCCTCCGAATCTCCCGGTGGTGCAGCGTAGCGCTGCCCGGGTCTTTGCCCCCTTGCCCGGGGCGGGCCTGCTTTTATTCCACGCCGCCCATGGATTCAGGATAAAAAGGACGGCGGATGATAACTTTACGCTTCCTCTAGTATACACCCGCACGCGGGGAGCAGTCAACGGCACAGCGGGCTTCTACACAAATTCTCCACCGGGGCAGTGTGTCGGAAAATGTTCCAAATGGAATACGTTCCGGCAGGGCAGAACATTGCACAAAGCCGAAATTTCACATTTTTTCCAGCAACCCCTTGCTGTCTTGACAGGTGTATGGTATGATACAGGACATACGTTCGTAACTTTAACGATCTGTTTTGGATAGAAAGGCAAGTTTTATGTCGAAGCTGAAAGAATTTTTGGCGCGGAAGGATATCGTCATCTCTCCGCAGCGTTACCTCATTGACGCGCTGGGCGCAATGGCACAGGGTCTGTTCGCCAGCCTGCTGATCGGCACCATCATCAAGACGGTGGGGCAGCAGACCGGTCTTGCCCTGCTGGTGGATCTGGGCGGCTACGCCACTGCCATGAGCGGCCCCGCCATGGCCTGTGCCATCGGCTGGGCACTGCACTGCCCGCCGCTGGTGCTGTTCAGCCTGATCACCGTGGGCTACTCGGCCAATGCGCTGGGCGGCGCAGGCGGCCCGCTGGCGGTGCTCATCATCGCCATTGTGGCGGCAGAGCTGGGCAAGGCGGTAAGCAAGGAGACCAAGGTGGATATCCTTGTCACCCCGCTGGTGACCATCTTTGCGGGCGTCGGGCTTTCCATGCTCATCGCCGCCCCCATCGGTGCAGCCGCAAGTCAGGTGGGCACCCTGATCATGTGGGCCACCGAGCAGGCTCCGCTGGTCATGGGCATTCTGGTGTCGGTCATCGTGGGCGTGGCGCTGACCCTGCCCATCTCCTCCGCTGCCATCTGCGCCGCACTGGGTCTGACCGGCCTTGCAGGCGGCGCTGCCGTGGCAGGCTGCTGCGCCCAGATGGTGGGCTTTGCCGTGATGAGCTACAAGGAGAACGGCGTGGGCGGCCTTGTCAGTCAGGGTCTGGGCACCAGTATGCTGCAGATGGGCAACATCATCAAGAACCCCCGCATCTGGATCGCCCCCACGCTGGCCAGTGCCATCACCGGCCCGCTGGCTACCTGCCTGTTCCACTTTGAAATGAACGGCGCGGCGGTGTCCTCTGGCATGGGCACCTGCGGTCTGGTGGGTCAGATCGGCGTTTACACCGGCTGGGTCAGCGACATTGCCGCCGGTACCAAGGCCGCTATCACCCCCATGGACTGGGCTGCTATGGTGCTGCTGTGCTTTGTGCTGCCCGCCGTGCTCAGCGTGGTGTTCTGCGCGGTAGAGCGCAAGCTGGGCTGGATCAAGGAAGGCGATTTGAAGCTGAACTAAATCGTTATAGTAAAACCACCGGAGCATCTGCGGATGCTCCGGTGGTTTGTTTGTGGGGGGGACGAACTCCCCCAGTCACGGCTGCGCCGTGCCAGCCCCCTCTGGGATGGGGCCTTTGGCATGGCGGCACAGTTTCCGGCTAAAGCGCAAAGCTTGCCGCTACCGCTGAAGCCTTCACCCCTTGGGGGGAAGGTGGCGCGCAGCGCCGGATGAGGGGTAATTTGCCGTAAGCTGCTGCTTGCCTGCGCCCTCATCCGTCTGCTCACTGCGTTCGCATCCACCTTCCCCCGACCGGGGGAAGGCTTTAGCGCACCCATAAGCTTTATGGTTTGACCGCAAACTTTACCGCCGCGCCAGAGGCTCCCTCCCCGAGGGAGCTGGCGAAGCCGTCAGGCTTTGCCTGAGGGAGTCCCCGCAAAACCCCATGAAAAAATACACTCGGATTGCATAAAATGCGCATATATTTAAAAATATTTGCATAAAGATACAGATTAAACCAAAAGAAAAGCGAAACGGGCGCTATGTTTGGCAGTTTTTAGCATTGACGGAAAACCCGCGCTGCGTATAATAAAAGCATCAACCGCAAACGAAAGACAGAGGATGCGAAGGGAAAGTACGCATCAGAGAACAAAAGTGTATTTTTATTAAAAGGAGCGCGTTTATCATGAAAAAGGAAAACATCAAAAAAGTCGTGCTGGCTTACTCCGGCGGTCTGGATACCTCCATCATCATTCCCTGGCTGAAGGAAAACTACAACAACTGCGAGGTCGTTGCTGTTTCCGGTGATGTGGGTCAGGGCACCGAGCTGGACGGTCTGGAAGAAAAGGCCAAGGCTACCGGCGCATCCAAGCTGTATGTGCTGGACCTGAAGAAGGACTTTGTGGAGAACTACATCTTCCCCACCCTGAAGTTCGGCGCGAAGTACGAGGACTACCTGCTGGGCACCAGCTTTGCACGTCCGTGCATCGCCAAGGCACTGGCAGACATCGCCATCAAGGAGGGTGCAGATGCCATCTGCCACGGCTGCACCGGCAAGGGCAACGATCAGGTGCGTTTTGAGTTGACCCTCAAGGCACTGTGCCCGGATATGGCCATCATCGCTCCGTGGCGTGAGTGGGACATCGAGAGCCGTGACGAGGAGATCGACTACGCCGAGGCACACCACATCCCCCTGAAGATCAACCGTGAGACCAACTACTCCAAGGACAAGAACCTGTGGCATCTGAGCCACGAGGGTCTGGATCTGGAGAACCCCGCCAACGAGCCCCAGTACAATAAGCCCGGCTTTCTGGAGCTGGGTGTCAGCCCCGAGCAGGCACCCGATGTGCCCACCTATGTGACCATCCACTTTGAAAAGGGCGTTCCCACTGCCGTGGACGGCAAGGAGATGGGCGCTGTGGAGCTGGTGGAGTACCTGAATAAGCTGGGCGGTGCAAACGGCATCGGTCTGCTGGACATCGTGGAGAACCGTCTGGTGGGCATGAAGAGCCGCGGCGTGTACGAGACCCCCGGCGGCGCCATCCTGTACAAGGCCATCGACGTGCTGGAGACCATCACGCTGGATAAGGAGAGCGCTCACTTCAAGGCACAGCTGGCACAGAAGTACGCCGACATCGTGTACAACGGCCAGTGGTTCACCCCGCTGCGCGAGGCACTGGATGCCTTTGCCGACAGCCTTGAGAAGACTGTGACCGGCGATGTCAAGCTGAAGCTCTACAAGGGCAACATGATCAACGCCGGTGTCACCTCTCCGTACACCCTGTACGATGAGCAGACCGCTTCCTTCGGCGTCGATAAGGATTACGACCAGTCCGATGCCACCGGCTTCATCAACCTGTTCGGCCTGTCCATCAAGGAGCGCGCAAAGCTGTCCAAGAGCTGGCCGGAGGTCAAGTAATCGCAACATTTTCGACTGCGTGTGTTTTCACACTTTCACACGCGGGTTCTCACACCGGCATCGTTGCCGGCGGCACCGCCGCAGGAGCGTTTTCCCCTGCGGCGGCTTTGCCGTTTTTATAAGGAGTTTATATTATGGCAGAACAACTCTGGAAGGGTCGGTTTTCCAAGGCGGTGGACAGCCGCGTCAACGACTTCAACTCCTCCATCCGCTTCGACCAGCGGATGATCGCGCAGGATATGCGCGGCAGCGGCGTCCATGCCGCCATGCTGGCACGGCAGGGCATCATCTCGGAGCAGGACTGTGCGGACATCCTCAGCGGTCTGGCTTCCATCGCGGACGATCTGTCCAGCGGTGCGCTGACCATCGACCCCGCCGCCGAGGACGTGCACACCTTTGTGGAGCAGACCCTGACCGCCCGTATCGGGGATGCGGGCAAGCGGCTGCACACCGGCCGCAGCCGCAACGATCAGGTGGCGCTGGATATCCGCCTGACTTTGCGGGATTACAGCCACACCCTGCAGGCTTACATCGTGGAGCTGGTGCGGGTGCTGTGCAAAAAGGCTGCGGAGAATACCGCCGCCGTCATGCCCGGCTACACCCACCTGCAGCGCGCCCAGCCCATCACCTTCGGCCACGCGCTGATGGCCTACGCTTCCATGCTGCTGCGCGACCTTGACCGCTTTGCGGACGCCACCGCCCGCATGGACAGCCAGTGCCCGCTGGGCTCTGGCGCACTGGCAGGCACCACCTACCCGCTGGACCGGGATTTCACCGCCGAAAAGCTGGGCTTTGCCGCCCCCTGCGCCAACAGTCTGGACGGCGTGTCCGACCGTGATTTCTGCATCGAGCTGGCAAGCGCCATCTCCATCTGCATGATGCACCTGTCCCGCCTTTCGGAGGAGATCATCCTGTGGTGCAGCTGGGAGTTCAAGTTCATTGAGCTGGACGATGCCTTTACCACTGGCTCGTCCATCATGCCCCAGAAGAAGAACCCGGATGTCACGGAGCTGATCCGCGGCAAGACCGGCCGGGTGTACGGCGACCTGAACACCCTGCTGGTGATGATGAAGGGTCTGCCGCTGGCCTACAACAAGGATATGCAGGAGGACAAGGAAGCCATCTTTGATGCAGTGGATACCTTGGAACTCTGTCTCAAGACCATCACCCCCATGCTGGACACCATGAAAACCCTGCCCGCCAATATGCGCCGCGCCGCCGCAAAGGGCTTTATCAACGCCACCGACTGCGCCGACTACCTGACCAAGAAGGGAATGCCCTTCCGGGATGCCTACAAGCTGACCGGCTGCATGGTGTCGGACTGCATTGCCGCCGACAAAACGCTGGAGGAGCTGACCCTGACCCAGTTCCAGAGCTACAGCCCGCTGTTCGGGGCCGATATCTATGATGCCATCGACCTTGTGCACTGCTGCGAGGGACGCACCAGCTACGGCGGGCCCAGCGCCGCCAGCGTCCAGCGCCAGATCGCGCTGGCAACGGCGCGGCTGGACGCATGGGAGGAGGAAAACGCATGAAGGTAAAGGTGTTTATTGATGGCTCTTCCGGCACCACCGGCCTGCGCATCGCCGACCGTCTGGCCGAACGGCCGGAGATCGAGCTGCTGTCCATCTCCGCCGAAGGGCGCAAGGACGTGCACGAGCGGGCAAAGGTCATCAATTCTGCCGACCTTGCCTTCCTCTGCCTGCCGGATGCAGCTTCTAAAGAAGTCATGCCCCTGCTGCGCCCGAACGTGAAGGTGCTGGACACCTCCACCGCCTTCCGCACCGATGCCGCATGGGACTACGGATTTCCGGAGCTGAAGGGACAGAAGGCAAAAATTCAGAACTCTTACCGCGTGGCGGTGCCCGGCTGCTATGCCAGCGGCTTTATCAGCATTGCCCGCCCACTGGTGGAGCTGGGGCTGGTGCCGCAAAGCTATCCCTTCAGCTGCACCGGCATCTCCGGCTACTCCGGCGGCGGTAAAAAGATGATCGCGGACTACGAAAGCCCCGACCGCCCGGCGCACAGCAAGCTGGATGCGCCCAAGAGCTACGGCCTGAGCCTTGGCCACAAGCATCTGCCGGAGATGCAGAAGATCAGCGGCCTTGCGCACACGCCGATATTCGTGCCGGTGGTGTGTGATTACTACTGCGGGATGCAGGTGCTGGTGCCGCTGGATCTTGGCCTTGCGGGCATCACTGCCGAAGCCGTAGCTGCCGCCCTTGCGGACTACTACAAGGACGCTGCCACCGTCAAGGTGCACGGCCTGAACGAGCCGCTGCCGGAAAACGGTCTGTACTCCAATGCCATGGCGGGCACCGACCGCATGGAGCTGTACCTGACCGTGAACGCCGCCGGAGATCAGATGATGCTGGTCTCGCTGTTTGATAATCTGGGCAAAGGCTCCTCCGGTGCCGCCGTCCAGTGCATGAACCTGATGCTGGGTCTGGAAGAGACCAAAGGGTTGGAATAAACTTGTTTTTCTTTGTGGGAAAGGAAAATCGTTATGCAGTATAAGGAAGTTGCGGGCGGCATCTGCGCGCCCAAGGGTTTTGCCGCCGCCGGTGTCCATTGCGGCATCCGGGCAAATCACAGCGAAAAATACGATCTGGCGCTGATCAAGGCCGAGGTGCGCTGCGCCGCTGCGGGCGTGTACACCACCAACAAGGTCTGCGGTGCGCCCATCAAGGTGGACCGCGCCCATCTGGCCGATGGCTATGCACAGGCCATCGTGGTAAACAGCGGCAACGCCAACACCTGCGCCGCCAACGGCGTGGCGCTGGCTGAGGAGTGCTGCACACTGGTGGGCAAGGCGCTGAACATTGACGAAAAGGACGTTCTGCCCGCCTCCACCGGCGTCATCGGTCAGCCCATGGTCATCGACCCCTTTGCCCGGGGAATCCCGGCGGCAGCGGAAAAGCTGGCTGCCACCGCGCAGGGCAGCACGGACGCCGCCACTGCCATCATGACCACCGACACCCATAAAAAGGAGTACGCCATCCAGTTCGAGCTGGGCGGCAAGGTGTGCACCGTGGGTGCTATCGGCAAGGGCAGCGGCATGATCGCCCCCAACATGGCTACCATGCTGGCGTTCTACACCACCGACGCCGCCGTCTCGCCCGCGCTGCTGGAAAAGGCGCTCAAGACCGTTGTGCCCGGCACCTATAACCAGATGAGCGTGGATCTGGACACCTCCACCAACGATACCCTCATCATCATGGCATCCGGTCTGGCGGGCAACCCGGAGATCTGCGAGGAGAACGCGGACTACGCCGCCTTTGTGGCAGCGCTGACCGCCATTGCAGAGCATATGTGCGCCGAGCACGCCGGAGACGGCGAGGGTGCCACCCACCTGATCACCTGCGAGGTGACCCACGCGCCCGACCTCAAGACCGCCCGCGCCGTCAGCCGCAGCGTGGTCTGCTCCAACCTGTTTAAGGCGGCGGTCTTTGGCCGCGATGCCAACTGGGGACGCATCCTGTGCGCCATCGGCTACACCCCCGGGGATTTCTCCATTGATAAGGTCTGCGTCTGGCTTTCCAGCAAGGCGGGCGAGGTGTATGTGTGCGAGAACGCCGCCTACCACCCTTACAGCGAGGACGAAGCCGCCAAGGTGCTGGCTGAGCACGATATTCTGGTCAAGGTGGATATGGGCACCGGCGATGCAAGCGCCAAGGCATGGGGCTGTGACCTGACCTACGACTATGTGAAGATCAACGGCGATTACAGAACCTGACAGGAGCGCGAAACAGATGAAAAACGAAGAAATGGCGCGGCTTTTTTCGGAAGCCACCCCTTATATCCAGAAGTACCATGGCAGGACTATGGTCATCAAGTACGGCGGCAACGCCATGATCAACGAGAGCTTGAAAAACGCCGTGATGAACGACCTTGTCACCCTGACGCTGCTGGGCGTGCGGGTAGTGCTGGTGCACGGCGGTGGCCCCGCCATCAACGAGATGCTGAAAAAGGTGGGCGTGGAGAGCCACTTTGCGGGCGGTCTGCGGGTGACGGACGATGCCACCATGGAGATCGTGCAGCAGGTGCTGGCCGGTAAGGTGAACAAGGACCTTGTGGCAAAGCTGCGCGGGCGCGGCGTGGGTCTGTGCGGCATGGACGGACAGATGCTCCGCTGCACCGAGCTGGACCCCCAGCTGGGTCATGTGGGCGAGATCGTCCATGTGGACGCCACCCTGATCGAAAGCCTGCTGGACGGCGGCTTTATCCCGGTCATCGCCACCGTGGGCATGGACGACCTCGGGCAGGCGTACAACGTCAACGCGGACACTGCCGCTGCGCAGATCGCCATTGCCCTCAAGGCCGAAAAGCTGGTGTCCATGACCGATATCGCGGGTCTGCTGCGGGATAAGGAGGACGAGACCACCCTCATCCCCGAGGTGGAAGTGACCGAGATCGAGGGCTACAAGTCTGCCGGCATCATTGCGGGCGGCATGATCCCCAAGATCGGCGGCATGGCGGATGCCATCTATCAGGGCGTGCACGAAGCAGTCATCATTGACGGCCGCGTGCCGCACTCCATCCTGCTGGAACTGTTCTCCGACCGCGGCTCCGGTACCCGCTTCTACCGCCGCAGCCACCGCGAATAAAAAGATTGCGCAATCGCCGGCGGAAAGTTATAATAAAGGCAACGAATTCCCGCAGCCGCAAGGCTTTGCGCAAGAACTCCATGTTACAGGAGGTACACCTATGGATTCTGAAAAAGTCATCAAGCGGGACAACGAGTACGTCCTGCACACCTATAACCGCAGCCCCATCGTGCTGGAAAAAGGCCACGGGCTGTACGCCGAGGGCCCGGAGGGACAGAAGTATCTGGACTTCACCAGCGGCATCGGGGTAAACAGCCTTGGCTACTGCGACCTTGCTTGGGCAGAAGCCGTGTCCCAGCAGGCACACAAGCTGCAGCACACCTCCAACCTCTACTATACCGCACCCTGCGGCAAGCTGGCGAAAAAGCTGTGCAAGCGCACCGGCATGAGTAAGGTGTTCTTCGGCAACTCCGGCGCCGAAGCCAACGAGGGCGCTATCAAGGCCGCCCGCAAGTACAGCGTGGATCATTACGGCAAGGACCGCTACAACGTTATCACGCTGGTCAACAGCTTCCACGGCCGCACCCTTGCCACCCTGACCGCCACCGGGCAGGAGGTGTTCCACAACTACTTCGGCCCCTTCAACGAGGGCTTTCAGTACGTCCCGGCGGGGGATATCGAGGCGCTGCGGGAGCTGGTAGACCGCCACACCTGCGCCGTGATGATGGAGCTCATTCAGGGCGAGGGCGGCGTGATGGCGCTGGACCCGGAGTATGTGCAGGCCGTGCGCGCTTTGTGCGACGAAAAAGACCTTGTGCTCATCGTGGACGAAGTGCAGACCGGCGTAGGCCGCACCGGCACCTTCCTGTGCTGTGAGCACTATAACCTCAAGCCGGACATCGTCACCCTTGCCAAGGGGCTGGGCGGCGGCTTGCCCATCGGCGCGGTGCTGATGAATGAAAAGGTAGCCGAGGGCATGGGCCCCGGCACCCACGGCTCTACCTTTGGCGGCAACCCGGTGGTCTGCGCCGGAGCCAACGTGGTGGTGGATCGTCTGGACCAGAGCTTCCTTGCACAGGTCAGCGAGCGCGCCGTACAGCTGCGCACCGGCTTGGCAAAGCTGCCCCACGTCAAGAACATTTCCGGCATCGGCCTGATGGTGGGCATCGAATTCTTTGATGTGCAGGCTGCGGATGTGCTGGCTGCCTGCCGCGAAAAGGGCTTGCTGGTGCTTACCGCCAAGACTCGGCTGCGTCTGCTGCCGCCGCTGACCGTCTCCGAGCACGAAGTAGACATGGCGCTGGAGGTGCTGGCCGAGGTGCTGGGCACGATGGAGCCGACCGCTCCGAAGGAGCAGGCATGAAAAATCTGCTGAAAATGGGCGACCTTTCCCCTGCCGAGCTGACCCATATTCTGGATGTGGCAGACCAGCTGAAAGCGGACTGCAAGGCAGGCCGCACCGAGCCGCTGCTGGCGGGCAAAAGCGTGGCGCTGCTGTTCTCCAAGGCGTCCACCCGCACCCGCACCAGCTTTGAGGTGGGCGTGTATCAGATGGGCGGTCTTGGCAACTACATAAACACCGCCGAATTGCAGGCCGGGCGCGGCGAGCCTTTGCGGGACACCGCCCGGGTGCTGGGGCGCTACTACGACTGCGCCGTCTGGCGCACCTACCGCCAGCGGGATTTGGAAGAGCTGGCGGAGCTTTCCGGCATTCCGGTGATCAACGGCCTTACCGACTACGCCCACCCCTGTCAGGTGCTGGCTGACCTGATGACCATTCGGGAGCGCCGGGGCACGCTGGCAGGGCTGAAGCTCTGCTTTGTGGGCGACGGCAGCAACATGGCAAACAGCCTGATCGTGGGCGGCCTGCTGGCGGGGATGCAGGTATCCTGCGTCTGTCCCCCGGGCTACCGCCCGGCAGCGGATGTGCTGATGTTTGCCCACGAATACGGCAATGCCTTCCACCTGACCACCGACCCCGCCGAGGGCTTGCGGGATGCGGACATTGTAGCCACCGCCGCGTGGAACACCACCGCCCCCGGCACGGCTGAAAGCGAGCAGCGTCTGCGGGATTTTGTGGGCTTCCAGCTCACCGGCCGTCTGCTGGAAAACGCAAAGCCGGACGCGCTGGTGCTGCACTGTCTGCCCGCCCACCGGGGCGAGGAAATCTCCACCGCCCTGTTCGAGCAGCACGCAGACGAGATCTTTGACGAAGCGGAGAACCGTCTCCACGTCCAGAAAGCCGTGCTGGCGGTGCTGCTGGCGGGCAAGTAAGACGATTTGAAATGGCCTCCGCGCTGCTCTGGCCATCATCAGAGGAAAAAATATTTTAAATAGAGCAATGCCGGAGCGTCTGCGGACGCTCCG
>OATG01002381.1_pt1 | contig 10355 bp, 9 predicted proteins | sample 1516581 | NCBI WGS metagenome assembly OATG01 (sample SAMEA2579930, study PRJEB22360) | human gut metagenome | biome: human gut; feature: human-associated habitat; material: faeces | place: Denmark | collected 2008/2010
TGGGCTGATATGGGAGTGCCACCAGGCAAAAGGAAGTAGCCGTTGTCCGTCAGCAAGACGGTCATGGCATCCATCTCCTGCTCACAGCGTAGCGTGAGCTCTGCGGCAGAAAGCGGATTAGGATTTACCACTCCCGAGGGAGTGGCCACATGGCTCATTACCACCATCAGTTCCCGCTGGACAGCATGCAGCAACTCCTGCCAGCTATCTTCTGCCGAAAGCATGGAACGCACAATGCCAATCACCGCATTCAGTTCATCAAGGCATCCGTTTGCCTCGATACGGATATCGTCTTTCGGCACGCGCATGCCACCATGAATACCTGTTGTTCCTTTGTCTCCAGTTTTGGTATAGACTCTTTTCATTCTCTATTTGATAAGGAACTGTGCCCACTGCGGGATTTCCTCTACATATTGTTTGAAGAGGGTCCCGTTTACAGTGCGGAACAATAATCGAGGAATTTGATTTTCTATTGAATTATCGTAGACATATACCCTATCAACCAAGGATATTGCTTTGCCTATATTCAATAACGATTTATAATAACGGGAAATAATTTTGGAAATGGGAACTTCATGCCCTCCATTCAAATAGCGCTGTGTAATACGCCGTACATTTATCTCAGGATTATTTGTACAGACAAAAAAAATGCGAATAAAAAATCCTGCTTTTTTTGCTTCTTCAACAAATGCAAGTTTTTCGTCTGAGGAAAAGACTGTTTCAAATACAAAATCTTGCCTTTTCCTTAAACACTCATAACGCATTTTAGTCGCCAATTCTGCTGCCTTCAATACTGCAACGGGAGAATTCCAATCACCATATTGTTCTTGCGCTATATTATCAGGATTAATGTAAAGGCTATTTTCTGCCCATTCATTATGAAGCAGTTGCACTGTCGTAGAAGTTTTACCCGAACCATTCGGACCAGCTACTATACAAAGTGTCGGATTTTTTTCGTTCATCACATGGATATATCACTTACATTTTTAGCTCTATATGCTTTCAATTTTTCTCTCACCTCTTGCATTCTCCGCTCCAATTCTCTTTTTGCCTTGCGAGAACTTTCACGGGCCGCAACAGCCACTTGTTCCATCAAAGCATGCAGTTGTTCATCAGTAGGGTCTTCCAAAGAAGACAAGCGATAAGTATTCAGTTTCATAATCAATATATTTAAATGAAAACAAAGATACTCCACTATTTCGAGAACACAAACGAAATTACATAAAATATCAATGCGCTATCCGGACTTTTTCATAATGAATTCAAACTTAGATTAGGACTATTTTTAATCAAGGAATGATTAAAATGCAAAAAACGGCCGGACATGCCATGCAGAAGTCTTATTATATCCTTGTAAGCAAACCCTTTCCCACTTATATAAGGGATCATCAATATGCCAGAGAAGCATCCAGCTTCTATCTTTATCATATTGAGAACTGCAACTGAAACCAAGTCTGTAGTTCACGTTAAACTGCGGTAACGATTTACCAACTTTGAATAACTGTCCTTCTAATTTATCTAACGTTTCCTGTCCCCACTTTTCATCTTGTAAACCATTACCGGTATTGTGTTGGAAGTTTTCCGGAGATCTTCCACAAATATTCACCAACATATCAAACCATTGCCCTATACTTGGCAGAAACCACGGACTGCGTTCAATCCCATCCGGTACCTTATTGCTGTTATTGTAAGTTTTCACCAGATAAAAAGCACGACAGTCGCTTACAAAAGATGCATCACCCTCATGATTTGCCAGCATCTGTAAAGTTTCAGAGTAGCCATTCATGTTATTCTTGATTCTACTAAAATCATGCTTTGACTTTACATCAGCTATTGATATTGTGTCAATACCCACTTCGATTAAATCCACCGGTCCCCAATTCCCTTCTTTCAAACTATCCAACATCATCACATAGGCATGATTCCATCCCTTTTCATTGCACTTCTTGTCTGTCATCCTTTCCGGATCGCAAGTAATTACCATTCCGATAGCATTTTTATAATCATAGATTTTCCCATCTTCTTCCAACATTCCATTTCCTGGATGTACCTCTATTCTTCTATCGATTTCGTTCTGAAAGATAAAATCCCCGGGATAAAGCTTTCTTTCTATACTTCCTTTACCGGGTACGGGACTGATAACTTTCAGAGTATAGCATTTTCCAGAAACAAGAGTAATGGAGCTGCCCGAATAATTTATCTTTATATTCGTATCATCTCTTCCATTGGTAGTCGTATAGTTTCCGGTAACCCGTGCATTTGCTTGTGGCGGAACAATGGCACAATATTTCATATATTGTATTTACAACCAGTTATTACTCAATAATTTGCAAGTAATAAGTCAGAAATATGGTCGTAACCTTTAAGGGTACATTCTAAGGGGTGAAGATTTAACGCTTTTATTGATTCTTAACTCATTTGGAGTGTCAATACGAGCGGTTTCTTCTTTTTTCGATGCAATTTATTTCCGATATTCCACTTCTATTTTGGCTCATTGCTTAAGCCTGTACAAAGGTACAATATTTTTCCGATATTGTTCGTTATCCCTTAGCTTTTGGGTCGCAGAGCAGATTCTCCTCCAAAATTTTCACTAAGTACCATATTTTTATCGTATTTATTTGTAAACTTACAATCATCTTCTTTCGGAAAGAAAATCTTGCAACGAAATTGTTGTAATGCCTAATCCGAGAGCCTTGGATTGCAAGAGATTGTCGGAAGTCAACAATATAGGATTCTTATCCTCTGTTTTATATCTTAGTGCAACGGAAAGAATAAGACAATCGGCTTTTTGTGCATCGAAACCATTGGGAAGCAAGGACGAGTCGCCTTCTTCCATGCTGGAATAATTATTAAGAAAAGCCTTGTTGATGTTTTTAACCGCATCGTTGAGTGCTTTCTTGTCAATACTTTGTTTCAATTTTAAACGATCAAGTTCTTCCAATACTGTAGTGGGAATCACAACTTTATACTTTCCTATTTTTGAGATAATGGTTGGACATTTTACAAACACATTCGTGTCAATAATGAAAATATTCTCCTTGTCTGCCACAATCTCCTTCAAATGTTTTTCAGGCAGATTGATTTTCCCAAGAACCGTTACCTTTAATTCACCAGATGTTATGGTTTGAGTCATGGATGGGTTTAATGCTGCAACTTTGTTTTCATTGATTTTCAGCAAGAAGCGTCGAACCTCATCTGACATGAAGTTTTTGAGAATCATCCTATCAGCAACAATTATAGTACAACGGCTTGCACGAGATGTTGCTACATTAAAAAGTTCGCTGTCAAGAGAATAGATAACAGAAGCATTGGGGATGAGAAAAATGGTATAATCGACAGTCAATCCCTGTATTCTGTCAACAGTTTCTATTTTCAGATTGTCGGGAATCTCCTCGCTGTACAGTTTCGTGATGAATGTCTTTTGCAATTCCTTGACCGTTTCTTTGAACTTGGATAGAATTGCTATTTTAGCTTCGGGACTTTCTTTCAATATTCGCTCAGTCAAATCAAAGGCAACATTCAACGCATTTACAGGTTTCTTATCTCCTATTTTAAGTTCTAAATCCACCAAAGACGGTCCTCCCAATCTATTCAATACAGGCAAGGATGTTTGTATCTCATCAACACCTGCAACCGAGTTCAGTTCATTGTTGTAGAAGACACCAGTGAATTCAGCTCCTCTCTTAGTCAAACGGAATGTATCGCTCAACATGAATGTTGGCATAGGAATATTATTGCAAAGAGTATCAAATCCTTTCACAATAGGACTCCATCCACAAGTATTGATTTTGTCTTCATTGGTTTTAACAATAGGAGCAAGCTGCTTCTGGTCTCCTATCCATACGACTTTGCTTCCTAACTTCTTCGATGCGGCAATCATTGGTAGTAACGCCTGACTTGCTTCGTCTACTATGACATAATCAAAAGGAGTAGTTTCAAGCATGTCTTTAGCCCACCCACTTGAAATGTAGAACGTGGCAAGCGAGAGATGACCGGGCGTGGCATTGCAAACGTTTCCTTCATTTGCCACCAATTTAGGTAATTCGTGTCGCTCGTCTATCGTCAGGCTTGTCTTTGATACTTTGCCACTTTCAAGATACGGTTTCAAATCCTCTTTGGAAGCAACGACTTTCAATGCTTCATTAGTTAGTGCTGTTACCAACACGCTTTTTCTTTCTGACAAAAGCTGTGCGACTAACCTTCCCATCCTATATGTTTTACCTGTTCCAGGGGGGCCTTGAATGGCAACAGTATTATGAGATTCCAAACTACGCAGAATGTGGATATTCAGGTCTTCTGTCGCGGCAACCTTTTGTGGATTCCATGTGCTTTCTTCAACAGAAAAATAATCTAAAATTTCTTTTGTCGCTTTACATTCAGAGTTTTGGACAATATCTTTCAAGTTGAGTAGATATTTCAATGGTGGGTCGTTAGGCCCGAAGGCAATGATTGGATTTTGGGATTCAAGCAAATTTGCAAAATCCACGGTAATATTCTTCACCCCAACCAAGCAAAATGCAGGGTCTTCTGATTTTGAAATCCAGACGCAATGTGCATCAGAGTAATCACATTGATATTGTTCCCGAAGGTCTGCCCAAGCACAATCACCCCAATTCTTGTAACTTGCCATCTCGCCGATAAAACAAGATGCTGTCCAGAAAGAATTTTTACGAGGCATGTTGTCAGAGATACGCACTTTGAAGATGGAGAAATCTCCTCTAAAGCCAACAAACTTGCCAACAAATACTTCGCCACGTTCTTTCAGAACTGTAGCTTTAGTTGCAATCAGACGACCATACTCCTTCATCTGAGTATCATACTCAGTTTCAAGAAATGCTATATAATCTTCTCGTTTGAACTTCATAATGAATCCTCCTCTGAATATAGGTTCTGCACTCCTTGCTTTTTTGCATAGATATTCTTGACAGATTTTGCATTGCCTGGGATTCGAAAGGATGCGAAGTTGAAGTGCATCTCATTGAAATATTTCAATAGTGATGAAAAACTATTCAATCTGTCTTCGTGTTCATCCACATTAAGATTTTCTGAATCGAATGTGATAGAGAACGTTGACTGTTTTTTAACGAGATTGTCTTTAGGGACTTCTACTATCTCATTATTAGACCGATACACCAACAGCTTAGCGTTTTCTTTTACAACCCATTCCCATTCCGTTGGATTTACCTTGAATGGTTCTGTTTCAGTTCTATAGCTTTTAAGAACTATTTTAATTGTCTCTCCTAATTCGTCTTGAACCTCCTCGTTTGAATAGCAATATGGAACACCATCCTCATCGCATTCTCCATATCCTGTTGGGAACTTCCAGTCTGGACGTTCTTCCATTAGTTTTTGCTGTGCTTGAAGTTGAGCCTCATACATCTTTCGTTTAGACATTTCGCTTTCTTCCAAACCAACTTTTGCGGTTCGTCCCGACTTTAATCTCTCCACTTCCTGTTTCAGGCGGGCGTTCTCGTCCTCCAGTTCCTTGTTACGGCTGCTCAAATCCTTAAAATCTGCAATGTGAGTCACAAGTTCTGTCAAGTCTTCTTCATTCAAACTATTCTTCAAGGTCTGCAATTGCTGTCTTTCATTTTTAGTCCAGACAACATTCATGCTAACAGAATCTTTGATAGGATACACTTTGGGGAAATGGTTTTCATCAAACAGGCTCTTGTTTGATTCGCCCCATTCGTCAATCAACAAACGTGTAGCATTTCTGAAGTTTTCATCTTCCCAATTTAAATTATTGCTATAGAGCTCCTTAATTCTTCCATCAATATAGGCATAAGCATCCGCAGAGTTTTTCTGCTTGGAGATTGTTGCTACACAACGTGGGTCAATAAGGATATTGTAGTAGTTGTTCGCTTCATCAGAAATCAATGCAATAATGTCTTTAAGCGGTTTATCTATACTTTCAGCTTCTTTATAAAGTCTGTCTTTAGCGACAAAGTTTCCTGCTTGATTTGGATATATTGCCTTGTTTGAAAATTGAAGATTGCGACTTTCAATATATTTGTATACATAAAATCGGGTGTTGTACTCGTTTTCTCACTATCCCATCCTTCCTTGCTTGTTTTATAGGCAAAAATACCGAAACCGGCATCCGCTTCTTTCAGCGTGGACGTAGTGGTTTCCGTTCCTCTGGTCTGTACTCCCGTATATACATCCAAACCGATTGTCCGGTCTGCATCCGGATTTATCTCCGTTACTTCATTTTGCGAGCAACCGGCTATCGTCAGCGCTGCCATTGCCATCAATAAACTTTTCGTTCCCATCTTCTATTCATTTTTTCAATTAATATTAATTATGTCCTCAAATATCTATATCACTGTTCACTTCATCCTCCCAGTCATCCACGTTGGCGTCAAAACCCGAACTTCCTTCAACTTTCACATTCGGTACTTTTTTTTCGCACGTCATGTCGATGAAAATGCTCATTCTTCCACCTCCTTCTTCCAACTGGCTTATTTTCAGATCATCAAAACTTTCTTCAAATGTGGTTTTCCCGTCCACCAATTCTGCTCTCAAATGCAGGTTATGTGAAATCTCCGTATCAAAACCAAACACGCTGATAGAGGCGCTTAGTGTGCCGTCCACCGCCGATCCGGAATCATAAACGGGATTACTGAGAAAAAACTCCTGCGTCACAGTCTTTTCTGAAATCTGTCCCGAAGCGAGAAACACAGATTCTGCAATACCATCCAATTTACAAGTGGCATTACGTATATTGTTCATTCCTTTAATACGGATTTTAACTGTTATCTTTTGAGTCAGTTTTTGGGGAAGGAAACAGAGCTGGCAACCATCTTTACTACCGCCAATCTTTTTGCTCCCCCGGTTAGCCATGCTCGATGAATAGTTTCCCGACATACCTGAAGTCACTTCAAAACTTTCCATACAATCGGCTGCAAGTTCGTCAGGACTATCCGTAATGATTATCTCCGTGGAAGGGGCATCCTTTGTCACCACATTTGTGGCATGTGCCTCCAACGTCCGGTAGGCATCTTCTCCCCTAAAACCGAGATTACCAAAATCGCCAAATGAACGGTTGAAAAGAACAACGTCATAACGTCCTTCTTTCAGGTGCACAGTCTTATACGTTCGGTCGCCCATCAGTACCATAATAGGACTACTGCCGTCTGTAGGATAGAATACAGTGGTGGCACCATAATCCTGTTCCCTCTCGTTCAATCCCGACCGGCTCCAATCGGCACTGATCATGATTTCAGTCTCAAGGGAGTAAACCTGATCACGGTGACTACAAGCGACCAACATGAAGAAGGCGAAGCTGTAAAACACCCACAGTAGCAGCATGTTTCCCGATGCAGAAAGTAAGTGTTTTATTTTTATAAGCATCATTATAATTTGCTTTGTCAAACCGTTACTTACCAAGTAACGGATAGTGTTTTCTATCAAAAATAAGAAGAGCCGTTTGGAGAGTCATATAATAGTGTAAAGAAATATATTCCGTTTTTGAGGCATCAGAAATGGAGGAGTGCTTTGTGTGTTTTTCAGAATACACGCCGGGACAATATGTATTTTTCTCGTGTGCTGTGTCGGTAAATAAATAAAATGATAAGATTATTATAGAAAACTAAACTATTATTTGGATTTATGAGGAAGAATTCTAATCTTTGGGAATTAAACTATCCGTTACTTGGTAAGTAACACTTCCCTTACCAGAGCCATTGTCAGACAGCATTTTTCATGCAACTTTCTTTTCACTGTATCCTGCGACCGAGATTATTAATTCTTCATTGGCCGCATCCACCTTTTCATTCTCAAAAGGTTTCAGATATGTTTCCGTCACCTTGATAGAGAAATGGCCCAGTGCCTTACTGATGATGCCGATACTCATTCCTGCATGAAAAGCCAACGTAGCCCATGTATGGCGGGCCACGTATGAGCTGAGCTTCACACCGGGTAGTAGCAGGGACGCTATTTTTTCAAGTTTCAGATTGAAGTTACGAAGAGCCCGAAGATAATCCATATACAATTCCTTATCTTTTTTCACCTTCCCGGTCCGTCTCTTCTTGGTCCCTTGCCTGTGCAGAATCGGAAAGAGATAGATGGAATCCGGATTATTGCTTTCGAACTCTTTCATCAGTTCCATCGCTTCTTTGGGAATACGTACCGTCATCTGCCGTCTTGTTTTGTGGCGACTATATACAATACAGTCTCCTTTCACGTCTTGTTTACGCAGATAGGCAAGGTCAATGAACGGCATTCCCCGGAGCAAGAACATCAATAAGAAATAAGCCAATGTGCACTGCAGATTTGAAGGCAATTTTCCTAAGTCTGTACACAGCAACGTATTCATCTGTTCCAGTTCCAGCGCCCGTTTAGTCTGTGATTCCACTTTTGTGTACACGTCATCAAACAATTTCGGATTATAGGGCAACACCTTTTCACCAACCATCCGGTGATATACCGCCTTCAAGTTCCGCATATAGGTAGAAATGGTATTCAGGCTCAACCCCTTAGGCTCTCTCTTCCGCTTCCTCATTCCTTCCCGCCTCATCCATTCTTCATACTCCTTCAACCTACCTGGCGTAAAGACCTCATCCACCGGCATCGGCATTCCTGCCCCACCATAAAACTCCGCGATAGATTTCAACGCATACGTATATGTATGTGCCGCCGAGCGCTTCTTATCCGCTTCCAACTGCTCAATCACCGTCTGCATATAAAATGCCAAATCCGGTATCTTCATAGCTCTCCCCACTTCTACATTCTTTTCTTTTTTAGTCATAATAATCTGATTTTAAATTCCGCACCCTACGCATATCCTGAAACGACCACGTTGATGGGAAAAACTTATGAGTACAAAGTAAAAGTTTTCAAAAGATATCTTCCATATTAGGAGCCACTAAAGGAGGTACATTCGTTTATTTCTTTTTTAGCGATTTACATAATAGTGAAGTACGTTTTAGGATATGCCCCATAGAAAGGGCAGCCATAACAATCCCTATTCTATAATGCCATAGTCCCATAGCAGAATTTGCCCCATTCACACCAAGTAGAGCAACTCCCGTAACTAAACATAAGCAAAAAGCAATTGATAACATTACCGTAACTTTACTTCTTTTGCCAATCCCTTTTCTGATAAGTCCTTTATACCATCCCCAATGTGTCGAAAGATGGGATATTACAGTGATAAAAAATAGAAAACTTGTCAAAACATGAGATACAGCCCAATTATGCCATAGTTCATGATTGTTCCCATATCCTACAATATGCAATCCTATTCCAGAAAGTGTGGACAGCATAAATGCAATAATCAAAATCCAATCCGTTACAAAAATCTTTTTCATTGTTTACCTGTTTTATATTCACTGGTGCAAAGTTCGCTATGCCAGTAGAATCCGGGCGATAACAATTGTAAAGAAATGAATCAGCGTCTATTCCTTATTCGGGATAAAGATACGGGAGTAATGCCAAGATAAGATGCAATATAATGTTGGGGAACCCTCCGTATGATGTCAGGACGTTCTTTCAGTAGTTCTTCATACCTCTGCTGCGGAGTGTTATTTATGCGAGAAAGAAAAAGTTGTTGATAGACATGAAAACGTTCTATGAGTTTTTCTTCATATTTTTTTCTCAACGAGGGAATCATTTCAATGAGATTATAAAAATCATCCCTCTTTATCATCGATACTTCTGTAAGTTCAATACTTTCCAAAAAGAAAAGACTCGGTTGCCGTTTGTATAGGCTGTCGAATGATGCAACAAAATCCCCTTCAAAAAAGAATTGAAAAGTCATATCTTTTCCTTCATTATAAAAAAAAAGACGTAAACAGCCTTTACGAATTAGGTATAATCTATCTGCAACCTTACCCTCTTCTAATAATATAGTTTTGGGTAAAATGGATAAGGTTTCCGTCTCCGTAAAAAAAGAAAAATATTCATTTGAATCATTATTTTCTATCATATCGCAAAATTAAGCAAAATTCTTGCCTTAACTTACCAAATTATTCCGTAGACCTTTTCTCTATCGCAAAGATACAAACAAATTTGGAATATAAATATGCAGAAATACCGGGACTTTTCAAGCAAAACATGAAAGGAAAAAGAAGGAAAGTCCAGCAGATTCAAAAGATGTTTTACAAGATTAGGCTCCACCGAACAAAGACATCACATCCATCTCGCCCCAATACAGATGTGTATAGCTGGCAATCAGGTTCTTATAACGAAAAATGGGAGTAGCGACCTTCTCTCCTCTGGCATTGAAAACCTGCACTATCGAGGGAGTAAGACTGTACGCACCACTTTCTTTTCCACCAGCTTCGGGCACAGCAAGCTGCGTATAATGGAATTCGTGTCCTTTAAGCCGCCATCCGTTATAGTCGAACCGA
>OATG01002428.1_pt1 | contig 10122 bp, 8 predicted proteins | sample 1516581 | NCBI WGS metagenome assembly OATG01 (sample SAMEA2579930, study PRJEB22360) | human gut metagenome | biome: human gut; feature: human-associated habitat; material: faeces | place: Denmark | collected 2008/2010
GGGTGGATGGCCCCCCGGGCGGCGCCTGCCGCTGCCGGGGGTGTTCTGCTTGTAGCACAAAGCTCAGGTCTCGCTTTGCCGGTATACCTCCTTCAGGTGGGCAGAAAGCTTCATGTTTTCGCTGTAATCCACAGGGACTACGATCACGCTGGGCACCGTCTGCCGGAAGGCTTCTTCCAGCGTGGGGATGAGGTCGGCGGCTTTTTCCACCCGGTAGCCCTTGCAGTGCATGGCCTCGGCCAGCAGCTTTTTGCAGACTTCTGCAAGAGCCAATTTACACAAAAAGTGCGGGGCGCAACGGCGTTTCTTGTCTTGTTATGCTTCCTTGCTTTTATCCAGCGCATCGAACTGCTGCAGGATCTGGGGGTCTTTCAGCTTGATGACCTTGCCGGAAAGGTAGTGCAGGGTGTTTTCCTCCGGCACATCCAGAAAGCTGATGCGCACCGCGCACAGCGCCTGCGTTTTGGTGCCGGTGCGCTCGTTCATCTTGCGGTTGCCGTATTTGATATCGCCCAGCACCGGCTTGCCCAGATAGGCCAGATGTGCACGGATCTGATGGGTGCGCCCGGTGACAAGGCCGATCTTGCACAGGGCAAAAGGGCCTGCGGTGCGCAGCACGTCCACATCCGTGATGATCTGCTTGCGGCGCTCGTCCTGCGATTGATGGGCGTGGATGCTGACCTTGTTGTTCTTCTCGTCGTGCTCCCACCATGCGGTGAACCGCCCGGACTGCGGGATGCCTACCGTGATGGTGTAGTACTCCTTTTTCAGCAGGTCGGTGCGGATGATCTCGTTCATGTCCCGCAGGGCGGCGTAGTTCTTGGCGGCGATCACCAGCCCCTCGGTGCCGCGGTCCAGCCGGTTGCAGATGCCGGGCTTGAAGCGGTTCTCGCCGTGGGGGTCGTATTCGCCCCTCTGGGTCAGGTATTGGGTAAAGGCGTCCACCAGATTGGCATCGCCGGTGCGGTCGCTGTGGCACAGCAGGTGAGTGGGCTTGTACAGCACCGCAAGGTTTTCGTCCTCATAGATGACCGTCACCTTGGGCTGATTGGGCTGCTTTTTGGGGGCAGCCTTCTGCACCGGCTTTGCGCCCTCGGGCGGGAAAAACTCGTCGTTGATGTACAGCTCGATCAGATCTCCCGCCTGCAAACGGTATTCCGGCGCGGCTTTTTTGCCGTTTACCTTCACCCGCTTGTTGCGGAAACTCTTGTACAGCAGGCTGGTGGGAAAATCGCGGGTCACGCTCTGCACAAAGCGCGAAAGACGCACGCCGTCATCGTTGGCGGTGGCAGTAAATTGTTTCATAAAGCTATCCTCATCGTTTTTGTCAGAATCATGCTTTTATAGTAATACAGTGCGGGCGGGAAGTCAACGCGCATTCCGGTGCAAAATCCGGGTTATTTTTGCAGAACGCTTGTGTTTGCGCCGCAAAATGGGTACTATAAGGAGAGAACATAGAAAAAAGGAGTACCGCCATGGCAGAGAATAAACGGCACAAGGGACATCGCCAGCGGATGCGGGAGCGGGTGCAGAACTATGGGCTGGACAGCTTGGCCGAGCACGAGGCGCTGGAATATGTGCTTTACCTGACCAACGCCCAAAAGGATACCAACGGCATCGCCCACGACCTGATCGACCGGTTTGGGGATTTTGCGGCGGTGCTGGAAGCCAGCGAGGAAGAGCTGTGCACTGTAGAGGGCGTAGGCCCCTCTACTGCCCGGATGCTGCATCTGCTGCCCCAGATCAGCCGGTACTATGGGCGCAGCCGCACCAGCACCACCCGCTGCATCAAGACCACCGAGCAGATGGGCAGCTATCTGATGGCAAAGTTTGCGTGGTCGGACTACGAGCGCGCCATGCTGGTCAGTCTGGACAGCCGCAAGCGGGTGCGCGCCGCCGTCTGGCTGCGGGAAGGTACCTCTGACCGGGTCAGTCTGGATATCAAGAACGTGGTGGCTGCTGCCATCAAGGGCGGCACGGACGCCGTGGTGCTCTGCCACAACCACCCCAACGGGGTGGCGCTGCCCTCGCTGGAGGACATGGACGCTACCGGCAGCATTGCCCGGGCGCTGGGGCTGGTAAATGTGCACCTGCTGGATCACTTTATCCTGACCGACACCGAGTATTTTTCCATGCGGGATGCCAACCGCCTGCCCATCTACGATTTCAAGACCGGTACGCTGTTCTGGCCGTAAAACAAAAAACTGTTTACATTATAAAATGTGCGTGCTATAATACAACTTGAAACAACAACAGATTGTGGTTATGTGTGCGGAAGGGAGAAAAACGATGGCAGAGGAAAAATTTGAGCTGGTGTCGAACTATGCCCCCACCGGCGACCAGCCTCAGGCGATCGCGCAGCTGGTGGAGGGGGTGCAGCGGGGCGACCGCTGCCAGACCCTGCTGGGCGTGACCGGCAGCGGCAAGACCTTTACCATGGCCAACGTCATTGCCCAGTGCAACCGCCCCACGCTGGTGCTGGCACACAACAAAACGCTGGCGGCGCAGCTGTGTACCGAGTTCCGCTCGTTTTTCCCCAACAATGCGGTGGAGTACTTCGTCAGCTACTACGACTACTACCAGCCGGAAGCCTACATCCCCAGCACCGATACCTATATTGAAAAGGACAGCGCCATCAATGACGAGATCGACCGCCTGCGCCACTCGGCTACGGCGGCGCTTTCCGAGCGGCGGGACGTCATCATTGTGGCCTCGGTGTCCTGCATCTACTCGCTGGGCGACCCCATCGACTACCGCAGCATGGTCATCAGTCTGCGCCCCGGGATGCAGATGGAGCGGGATGAGCTGTGCAAAAAGCTGGTCACCCTGCAATACGAGCGCAACGACGTGAATTTTGTGCGCAATAAGTTCCGGGTGCACGGCGACACGGTGGATATCTATCTGGCCTATATGAGCGAGCTGGCCATCCGGGTGGAGTTCTTCGGGGACGAGATCGACCGCATTACCGAGTTCAACCCCCTGACCGGCTCCAAGCAGAACGTGGTCAAGCACGTTGCCATCTTCCCGGCCAGCCACTATATCGTCAGCGCCGAAAAAAAGGCCGCTGCGCTGGAAAAGATCCGCGCCGAGTGCGACGCACAGGTCAAGCAGTTCACCGCCGAGGGCAAGCTCATTGAAGCACAGCGCATTGCCCAGCGCACCAACTACGATATCGAGATGCTGAACGAGGTGGGTATCTGCAAGGGCATCGAAAACTATTCGGCGGTGCTGTCCGGCCGCGCGCCGGGCAGTATGCCCACCACCTTGCTGGATTATTTCCCGGAGGATTTTCTGCTCTTCGTGGACGAAAGCCACGTCACCCTGCCGCAGGTGCGCGCCATGTACGGCGGCGACTACGCCCGCAAAAAAACGCTGGTGGAGTACGGCTTCCGTCTGCCGTCCGCCTTCGATAACCGCCCCCTGAAATTTGAGGAGGTGGAGTCCAAGCTCAACCAGATGATCTTTGTCTCCGCCACCCCCGGCGAGTACGAGCGCCGGAACAGCTCACAGGTGGCGCAGCAGGTCATCCGCCCCACGGGTCTGTTGGACCCGGTCATCTCGGTGCGCCCGGTGGAAGGGCAGGTGGTGGATCTTCTGGGCGAGATCAACGCCCGCATCCAGCGGCAGGAGCGGGTGCTGGTGACCACCCTGACCAAAAAAATGGCCGAGGATCTCACCGATTACCTCACCGAGCAGGGGATCAAGGTCAAGTATATGCACCACGAGGTGGATACCTTCGAGCGCATGGAGATCATCAAGGATCTGCGCTTGGGCAGCATCGACGTGGTGGTGGGCATCAACCTGCTGCGCGAGGGTCTGGACCTGCCGGAGGTGAGCCTTGTGGCCATTCTGGATGCCGACAAGGAGGGCTTTCTGCGCAGTGAGACCAGCCTGATCCAGACCATCGGCCGCGCCGCCCGCAACGCGGAGGGCATGGTCATCATGTATGCCGATGTGGTGACCGACAGCATGGAGCGCGCCATCACCGAGACCGAGCGCCGCCGCGCCATCCAGATGGCCTATAATGAGGAACACGGCATCGTGCCCAAGACCATCGTAAAAGCCATTGCGGACAGCATCGAGATCAGCGATAAGGCCGAAAACGCCAAGCGCAACACCCGCCGCATGGGCAAGCTGGAGCGGGAAGCTGCCATTGAGCGCCTGACCCGGGAGATGAAGGAAGCCGCGAAGCTGCTGGAATTTGAGCACGCAGCCTTCCTGCGGGATCAGATCGATCGTCTGCGCCGGGGCGAAAACCCCACCGTGGACTCCGCCGCCGAGACCGAGCGCAAGCAGAACCATGCACAGACACAACGAAAAGGGAGAAAATACCTTGGCAAACGATAAGATCATTATCAAGGGTGCCCGCGAGCACAACCTGAAAAATATCAACCTGACCCTCCCGCGGGAAAAGCTGATCGTCATGACCGGCCTTTCCGGTTCGGGCAAGTCCAGTCTGGCCTTCGATACCATCTACGCCGACGGTCAGCGCCGCTATGTGGAAAGCCTTTCCAGCTATGCCCGGATGTTTCTGGGCCGGATGGATAAGCCGGACGTGGACGAGATCACCGGTCTTTCACCGGCTATCTCCATCGACCAAAAGACCACCAGCCATAACCCTCGCTCTACCGTGGGCACTGTGACTGAAATTTACGATTATCTGCGCCTGCTGTACGCCCGCATCGGCGTGCCGCACTGCCCGGTGTGCGGACGGGTCATCAGCCAGCAGACCGTGGACGAAATGGTGGATGCCGTCCTCAAGCTGGAAGAGGGCACCAAGTTCCAGATTTTAGCCCCCGTGGTACGCCAGCGCAAGGGCACTCAGCAAAAGGAGCTGGACGCCGCCCGCCGCGCCGGTTATGCCCGCGTGAAAATCGACGGCAACCTGTATGATCTGGACGAGGAGATCAGTCTGGAAAAGAACATCAAGCATACGGTGGAGATCGTGGTGGATCGTCTTGCCTTGCGCAAGGGCATCCGCAGCCGTCTGGCGGATTCGCTGGAAACGGCGCTGGCGCTCACCGGCGGCGTAGCCGAGGTGGACGTCATCGGCGGCGAGTGCATGACCTTCAGTCAGAACTTTGCCTGCCCGGAGCACGGCATTTCCATCAGCGACCTGTCGCCCAGGCTCTTCTCCTTCAATAACCCGCTGGGTGCCTGCGAAAAATGCACCGGCCTTGGCACTTTTATGCGGGTGGATGAGGATCGCATCCTGCCTAACCGCAGCCTTTCCATCCGCGAGGGCGCCATCAAGGCCAGCGGCTGGTACTACGCCGAAGGCTCGGTGAGCGAGATGTACTACCTTGGTCTTGGCAAAAAATACGGCTTTACGCTGGATACGCCCATCAAGGAGATGAGCACCGAGGCGGTAAACGCCCTGCTCTACGGCACCAACGGTGAAAAGATCGAGATGCACCGCACCAACGAATTCGGCAGCGGGGTGTACTACAACACCTTCGAGGGCATCGTGGAAAATCTGGAGCGCCGCTTCCGCGAGACGAGCAGCGAGTGGATGAAGGAAGAGATCGGCAGCTTTATGTCCGGCGTGGAGTGTCCGGACTGCCACGGACAGCGCCTGAAGCCGGTGGTGCTTGCCGTGACCATCGGGGACAAGAACATCAGCCAGTTCTGTGAAATGTCCATCCGGGACGAGCTGGAATTTATCCGGCAAAATGAGCCGAACCTCACCGAAAAGCAGCAGCAGATCGGCGGCCAGATCATGAAGGAGATCAAAAACCGCCTGCAATTTTTGCAAAGCGTGGGTCTGGATTACCTCACGCTGGCCCGGGCGGCGGGCACGCTGTCCGGCGGCGAGAGCCAGCGCATCCGCCTGACCACCCAGATCGGCAGCGCCCTGTCCGGCGTGCTCTATGTGCTGGACGAGCCCTCCATCGGCCTGCATCAGCGGGACAACGATAAGCTCATTGCCACCCTGAAAAACCTGCGGGATCTGGGCAACACGGTCATCGTGGTAGAGCACGACGAGGACACCATGCGCAGCGCGGATTATATCGTGGACGTAGGCCCCGGTGCCGGTGTGCATGGCGGCGAGATCGTGGCCGCAGGCAGCGTAAAGGATATCTGCAAGGCCAAGCGCAGCATTACCGGCGATTACCTCTCCGGCCGCAAGCGCATTGCTGTGCCCCAGACCCGCCGCACCGGCAATGGCCACTGCCTGACCGTAAAGGGCGCACGGGAAAATAACCTGCGCAACATCGATGTCAGCTTCCCGCTGGGGGAGTTCATCTGCGTCACCGGCATTTCCGGCTCGGGCAAGTCCAGCCTTATCAATGAGATCCTTTACAAAACGCTGGCCAGCGAGCTAAACGGTGCCCGCTCCCGTGCCGGCAAGTGCGATGGGGTAGAGGGACTGGAGTTCGTGGATAAGGTCATCGGCATCGACCAGCAGCCCATCGGCCGCACCCCGCGCTCCAACCCCGCCACCTACACCGGCGTGTTCAACGATATCCGCACCGTGTTCTCCCAGACGCAGGACGCCAAGATGCGCGGCTACGGCCCGGGACGGTTCAGCTTCAACGTCAAGGGCGGCCGCTGCGAAGCCTGCGAGGGTAACGGTATTTTGCAGATCGAAATGCACTTTCTGCCGGACGTCTATGTACCCTGCGAGGTGTGCAAGGGCGCACGCTACAACCGCGAAACGCTGGAAGTGAAGTATAAGGAAAAAACCATTGCGGACGTGCTGAACATGACCGTGGAGGAAGCGGTGGTGTTCTTTGCCAACCAGCCCAAGATCGCCCGCAAGCTGCAAACCCTGCTGGACGTGGGTCTTGGCTATGTCACCTTGGGGCAGAGCGCCACCACCCTGTCCGGCGGCGAGGCACAGCGTGTGAAGCTGGCCAACGAACTGGCGCGCCGCGGCACCGGCAAGACGGTGTATATTTTGGACGAGCCCACCACCGGCCTGCACATTGCAGACGTGCACCGCCTGATCGAGGTGCTGCAAAAGCTGGTGGACGTGGGAAATACGGTCATCGTCATTGAGCATAATCTGGATCTGATTAAGTGCGCGGATCACATCATCGACCTTGGTCCCGAGGGCGGCAGCGCCGGCGGCGAGATCGTGGCCGAGGGAACCCCGGAGCAGGTGGCCGCCGTGCCCGGCAGCTTTACCGGCCAGTATCTGCGCCCGCTGCTGGAACGCGACCGCGCGCAGCGCGCCGCAGAAGCGGAAAAACACTGAAAAACAGCAAAAACGAAAAAGCGCGTATCCGTGTAAAAATCAGACTTTTCTCAGAAAAAACCAAAAATAATCAAAAAATCTGTTGACAAAACGGCCTTGCCTGAGTATAATATTCCTTGTCGCCACGCTTCGGTAGGGAAGCGGCGGTCGATATCCGGGTGTAGCGCAGTTTTGGTAGCGCGCTTGAATGGGGTTCAAGAGGCCGTGAGTTCGATTCTCGCCACTCGGACCATAAATCCAACGATTTCACGTTAGAAATCGTTGGATTTTTTTGTTTATAGGCTAACCTCATTTGGTTTTGACCACAATTTTGACCACAATGCCAACGATTTTATCTGGTCTAATTAGTGACGTTCCGTCCAATTTTCAGGCCGAAAACGCCTCGCTGAACAACTGGATTGCACTCTGCCGAATGGACTCCTGAACATGGAGATAATGCTCAGTCATCTCGGTGTCGGCATGGCCTACGATGCTCTGGATGGTCTGAATATCCACGCCCAACGCCTGCATCTGCGACACATAGGTGTGACGGCAGCTATGCGGTGTGAGCAGGCGGACATCCCCTGCTTCCTCCAGAGATTTGCGGAATACATCCCGGAAATGGGCGGGATTGCAGGGCAAGCCCGTCTTGGGGCTTTCCCAGATGAACTGGTCGGTGGTATCCCGCAGCTTGATGGCACACGGGCGGACATTCAGCGGCACCGGAATATCCCGGATACTGTCTTTGGATTTCGGACTGCCGATGCTGACTGTACCTTTTACGACCTTTACTGCCTGCCGGATGTGAATGACAGAGCCATCTTCTTCAATAAACTGCGGCTCCAAAGCCAGAAGTTCCTGCATTCTCATTCCAGTGCCGAGCAAAAGCCGGATGCTCAAGCCCATGCGGTCATCGGGGAGAACTTTCATTAAGTGTGCGACTTCCGCTGTGGTAAAGGCTTCCTTGCGTTTTGCGGTGCCGGATGCCCGCATCTTTTCAGCAAGCCGGACCGGGTTGCGGCGCACAAGGTCATTGGCTTCTGCCTTTTGAAAGATCTGGTAGAGCATCCCTCGTGCCTTGCTGATGTAAGAATCCGAGCGGCCATCGCGCCGCATCCCTTTCAGGAAGTTTTCAATGTCGATGGGGCGTATGACGGTCAAGGGGCGATGGTAAAATCCCTCTTTGAGCATTTTCAGGCAGTATTTGTAGCTTTCCTGTGTCGTGGGAGCGATATTATCCTTGTGACCCTCGAACCATGTATCAGCCCAATCCTCAAAGTACAGGATCGTGTCCAGCTGGACACCGCTGATAAGCGCATCCTGATACTCTTTCAGTTTGAGCTTGACCTCCTTCTGGGTTTTGCCATAGAAGGTCTTGAAGCGCGGCGAACCATCTTTCTGGTAGCCGTCCATCATACGTAATTCCCAGCGACCATCGCTGCGGTGGCGAAGCGTACCCTCGCCGTGTGAACGTTTGCTTGGCATATTGCCTCCTTCCTGATGTCAAGTCGTTTCGGGAATAGTATAGAAAAAGAAACCTCTTGAATGTCCACCAACAGATGGAACGGCTGCTCTTTGGGCGGCTGCTTCTGGTACGGCTGGTGTTTCGCCTTGCCCTCCAGCACTGCCTTGATTTCATCTTCGCTGTATCCTGCGCCCAAAGTGCGAAAACGGATGAAGCGTTTCTGCCGTGCGCCTTTGACCGAAGTGTGTTTTCCTCGTTTGATTTCGTAGCCTTGCTGTTCCAGCTTTTGAAGAAAGGATTCAAAGTCTACAGATTTTTCGTTCAGCAGGATGTTGTCGATTACGGCACACAGCTTATCCCGATTGCTTTCTCTGGGTGGATAAAGGGTGCGTTTCTGCCGCTCCCGATACGGCTTGATTTCAATGACGGACAGCTGGTGTTCCAGACAAATCAAATCGCTCAATCGCTGCACCGCCAGCCCGGACAACAAAAAATCCCGGAATTTTCGGGTGCTGTCCAATGCAGTGGAGTTGTAGATAATGTGATTATGAATGTGTTCTCGGTCGGTATGCGTTGCGACAATAAACGCATACTTGCCTTTGGTGAAACGCATTGCCAGTTCGTGGCCCACCTTGTTGGCTTCCTCGGCGGTGATCTCTCCGGGTTTGAATGATTGACGAATCTGATAGGCGATCACGTCACTTTTTTGTCTGCGTCCAGTCATCAGCTCATACTGGCGTTTGGAGAGCATAAATTCTTCGTCTGCGGTCAATGGGCTGCACTCATAGCTGCTGACCAACTCTCCCTTGTTCGTTTTGTCAGGATTCTGCGCATAGTCCGTGCGGCTTTTCAGGCAGGCCGCAACCGACTTGCCCTTGTTTTTGTGCAGCGCGATCAAACGTGTTGCAGCCAATTCTACCACCTCCCGGCAAAAAGAAAATGCCGCACAATGGCGGCATAAAGATTTTATAATTCTGCAACCCAGCCACTGAACCATTCCACGGCTTCTACAATGACTGTTCCGGCGGTGATGAGCAGGAAGCATCCAAACTCTGCCACCAGCAAGATCAAAAACTGCATCCACTCCCGGCAGTACAGCGTATAAAGGCCGCAGCCGAAGATATACAGCATGGGCAGAGCCAGTACGAACGCCGACAGGTTCAGCGTCCATTTCAGCATCAGCGCAAGGAAAGCCGTAAGCAGCCAAAACGGAAAAACGATCATCTTAAAAACGAACCTCATAGCAAGCACCTGCCTTTCAACTTTATTATAAAGGCATCTCCACACCCCTTGCAAGGATGTCACCCCTTATGTACCCCCGCAGTCCTCCAACTGCGGAGAAAATTTTAGAGTTCAGCCAGCCGGGAGAGGATCTGCCGACCAATCTCAATCAACTCGTCCAGCCGCTGCCGCAGGTCCTCCATGTCGGCGGCATAGACCCGACCATTTTCATTGGCGGCTTTGGCGTACTGGTTCA
>OATG01002430.1_pt1 | contig 10108 bp, 4 predicted proteins | sample 1516581 | NCBI WGS metagenome assembly OATG01 (sample SAMEA2579930, study PRJEB22360) | human gut metagenome | biome: human gut; feature: human-associated habitat; material: faeces | place: Denmark | collected 2008/2010
ACCACCGGTCGCCCCACCCCCTAAAACAGACTTTTCGTCACTTCCCGAAAACGTCGTTCAGTACCGCTGCCAACCGATAACCGGCTTTTGCGATCTGGCTCTCGGCCAGCGGCTTGTACTTTTTTATGAAATCGTGGGCTATGGACTCGCCCGGCTGCACGTCGTAGATGCACTTCGACGCCGCGGCCGATTCGCGCCCCCAGTCGTAGACCGTACCCGAGGTGATCTCGGCCCGTTCCGCCTCCGTATACCGGTCGAGCAGCCACGCCAGATCGGTGAAACTCCACGGATGGGGACGCTGGACGATCTCCGAATCCCAAATGGTGTGGTAGCGCATCTCCCTGCCGAAATAGTCGACCTTGTAGTAGCCGATCGTCGTATTGCCCGGATAGCGGATATGCGCCGGACAGTGCATGTCGCCCACGCAATGGACGATCAGCTGGATGCGGGCCAGCCGCGTCGAGTCGTCCAGCTCGCGGATGCGGTTTTTCAGCATATCGGCCGACTCCTCGATGTAGTAGAGGCAATTGGCCAGATACTTGTCGGTGCCGGGCCAGCGGTTGCCGGGCACGACCTCGCCCTCGGCGTCGACCGAGAAGGTATGGGGCAGCTGGTGCATCCGGTCGCCCTTCGCGGGATCGTAGCCCAGGTCGACGAGCATCTGCGGTTTGTAGTCGTCGAGCCACGAGGCGTAGTAGACGATCGACTCGCCGTCGAGCCACTTGTCCAGATTGGCCCTGGCCTTTTTCGTAAGGTGCTCTTCGGCGATACGGGCCACCGTCGCGTGGCCCAGACGCCCCCACGCAAAGAGATTTTGCGTCGCACACAGTGTTGCCGCCAACGCGAGCAGCAGAATCGGTCTCTTCATGTTTGCAGTTTTTTCGGTTCATCGGGGATCTGCCCCGTTCTCAATATATACGGTTCCGGCGGAAAAAAGTTTTCTCCGCGATGTTACTTTCTGAATGTCCCGATCAATTTTTTCGGATAATTCGTCGCAATGGCGCGCAGGCGGTCGATGTAGTTCGCATAGTAGGCCGCGTCGACGTCCTTGTCGATGGTAAAGACGCTCACTTCCACGCCTGCCGACGCATAGTCGTCGATTCCCCACTGCCCGCTGCCCGCCGCGCCGTCGAACCAGATGTTCGAGGCGTCGATGTTGATCCACGGATCGATGTAGGTCTGATACTCTGCCGGAGCGACGTAGCCCATCCAGCCGGCGCGCACGCCCGCGCTCTGGGCCGCCGAATAGCAGAGCGTCCAGACGGTCTTGTTGCTCGTAACGATGAATTCCACGAAATTGCGCGCCTTCATCCGCTCGATCACCTGACAAGCCAGCTGGCACGAACGCGCCGAGAAGCCCGTATAGCCCGCCGACGAACCGTCGACGAGGATGTTCTTCACGTCGAGCCACAGTTTCGACGTTCCGGCGCGCATCACCTCTTCCAGAAAATCTTCCAGCAGCGGAAGCCGTTCGCCGTTCGACAGCGTCCCCGCGGCGCACAATTCGTCGTAGGTATGCTCCCACGGCTTGAGCCCGTTCACGAGACAGCCCTGGGTGGCGTGGGCCACGATCACGCGGTTGTCGGCCGTGGCGTAGATGTCGCACTCCACGGCGTAGACTTTCAGGTCGAGGGCGTATTTCAGTCCCGCCAGCGAGTTGTCGGGATGCCCCGACTCGGTCGCACCGCCGCGATGCGCCACGACGATGCTCCCCAGCGGGTTGGTCGGGGCGGCGTACTGCTCCTCCGGCGCAGGCGGCGCCGCGGGCGTCATGTCGAAATCGCGCGGCTCCTCCGTACAGGCGGCCGTCACCGCAGCCGCGCAAATCAATAAAAATCGGTATAGTTTCATTGTTCTGTTTCGGTTTAAAATCGTTTTCTGTCGCTGCCCCTCCTTTTCCGAGGAGGGACGGGTCGGGAAGAGGGTGCTCCGCCCTCCCCCGACCGCTCCTTCGGCGGATCACTCCGCGTCGTAGTTCTTCACGCAGCGTACACCGTGCGCGACATTGCCGTTCTGGTAGTTGTCGCGGAAGATCCAGTTGCCGTTGTTGGTCATCGCCACCAAACGCCACCCCATGTAGCAGGTATGGCCGTTGCCGGTATAGGTCGCCGTCGTGGGCATCGGAATCCATACATGGGTCTTCAACCCCAGATCCTGCCATCCCACCGACATCGCCCGCCACCCCGTAGGCGCCAGATTGAAGCCGAACTCTTCGGAGTTGTCCGCGATATCGGCCTGAGCCGGGCTCTTCGTCGTCGAACCTTCGTTGACGGGATAGAGACTGCCCGCCTCGTCCCACAGGCACTTGCCGCCGACCGTCCACAGCGCCCGAGAAATGCGCAGGTAGGGCACCACATTGATCTTGTAGGCGGCCGACGAACTGCCGTAGACCGTATTGGCGAACGACGGCTCCTTGGGCACGTATCCGCCGTTGTTCTTCGACCCGAAGTCGTAGGCGGCGTAGAGGATGTCGTACCAGTCCTGGAAATTGGCCACATGCCAGCCGTAGGGGCAGATACCCTGAATCTGGATGCGCGAAACGGGATGCTCCTCGAAGAACTCCTCCTCGCGGCCGGCGTACTCCTGCAACTTCGCGCTGGTCAGCCCTTCGAACAGGATCGTGTAGTCCGCCGCGTCGCGCACCTCGCGTCCCACGGTGTAGGGCGCGGGCCACTCGCTGTAATACTCCTCCATCAGACCGCCGCGCGGCGCGCCCGTCAGGTATTCGTAGAAGGTATAGTGGCGACCGCCGAGGGCCGTGATCGCGGCGTCGGGCTCCAGCTCGCCGCCGTTCCCGGTGTCGTCCCACGCCGGATTGCGCACCGCCGTGTTGCGGTAGCTGTACGTGGGGTCGGTCTTCGAGTTGTAACCGCCCGTATCCTTGTTCGTCGCGCTGAAAACCAGCGGGCAGCCCAATTTGTAGACACCGATGCCGTCGCCGCCGTCCCAGTCGAGGTTGCGCGTCATCCACGTCTTGTAGGTTCCGCGCGGTGTGACGTAGGCTTTGGTCGGATAGTCGGCCACCCGATCGTCGGGCAGGCAGTTGGGCGTCGTAATGCGCTCCCACTGCCACGTCATGCGGTTGAAGTCGACCGTGAGCGTGCGCAGACCGTCGGCGTCGATTTCGGGCCCTGCGGGCAGCGGCGCCTCGGCCGATGCGATCTCGGCGACCGTCCCTCCCGCCGCCAGCACGTAGCAGGGATAGGAGGCCGTGCGGCTGTCCTTGTTGATGCGCACGGGATTCGTCCCGTCGGCCGCGAAATAGGTCTCGGCCGTATAGACACCCTCCTCCTGCTTGGTCATCTGCAACGCCGCATCGATCGCCTCGTAACGGGGCACCGACGCGCCGTAGAGATAGTAGTAATCGTCCACACGCAACTGCACGACGGCGATCTCGGCCGACGCCTCGCTCGTGTCGGCCGTGCCGACATGGATGGTGAAGACCGCCGTGCGATTGTCGCTCTTCGAGGTCCACTCCGCAGCCCGCAGCACCACGCGGCCTGCCCCTTCGTCGCTCCACGTGAGCCACTCGCCGGCATCCGGCTCGCCGTAGGTCACCGAGTAGTCGTAGACGTCGCCCATGTTGGTCGTGTAGTCGATCGTCGTCTCGCCGCCGGCAGAGGCATACTCGATGCCCGTCTCGGCCAGTTCGCAGACGATCTCGGCGTCGGCCTTCAACCCCGCCTGCGTAATGGGAAAGGTCTCGACGGTGCCGTCCTCGGCCGTCACGGTCAGCACGCCCGAACGGCGGTACTCCGTGTTGGGCGTCGCCATGATCTCCACGGCCCGCATCCGCGTCGTCGTCACGGCGCCCGTCCACGTATCGGCGAACGATTCGTCGACGACGGTCTCGCCGACCGTGGCCCACGCCACGTCGCCCTCGGCGCGCCACGTGTAGCGGCCCTTCTCGAAGGGCATCACCTGCACGACACCCACATAGGCCACCTTGCCGTCGACGGTCGTGCCGTCGGCCGTGAACCCGATTTCGGCGGGCGACAGGGCGATGCGGGTAGCCGTATCGACGCCCAATTCCCCGGCATCCTCGTAACATCCCGCAAGGAGCGCCGCCGCCGACAAGAAAGATATGATTCGTGTTTTCATCTGCTCTGAGTTTTAGGTTATCGGATCAGTTCCAGCCCTCGGTCTGCGTGAGCTTGGTGTTCTTGTTGCGCGCCGACGCCGAAATGGGCCACAACAGGATGTTGGGGTTCAGCGCGCGGCGCTCGGCCAGCGAGGAATTGTAGTCCCAGATCTTGTCCAGTCGGATGAGCGTCCACCACACCACCCCTTCGCACGGGAATTCGAGCAGCGTCTCGGTACACAGCGCATCGAGCACCGCCTCCTTCGTGGCCTCGGTGTAGAAGTTATCCACGCCGTAGGCGCGCTTGGCGATGAGATTCAGCGACTTGACAGCCCCCTCATAGTCTTTGCGCCAGTATTTCAGTTCGGCGTCCAGCATCACCGCCTGCGCATAGCGATAGTAGAGCAGGTCGCAGTCGAGGATCATCATGTTGGTCGAACAGTCGCCTTTGAGTTTGTTGGGGCACGAAATCGTATTCATCACCCCCTCCGACGACGAGCCGTAAGGCCCTTCGAGGTAGTTGCAGTCCACGCGGCGGTCGTTGTGCTCGGCCTTGCTGCGTTTGAGCACTGAGATGAAGTTGTCCGAATAGTTCCACCACTGCGTCGTGTAGATCGGCACGGGATTCATCTGATAGGCCGGCGCCACGTTGGTCGCGGGCCAGTAGAAGGTCCAGTAGTAGCCGCCCGTGAGCTTCTCGGTCTGGTTGTTGTTCAGCGCGAAGATCACCTCGGCATTGCACTTGTTGTCCACCGCGAAGATCGAGGCGTAGTCGTCGAGAAGGCGCGCCGACGAGATGCCGATCGCCTTCAACGCCTCGTCGGCCAGCGCGAGGTAGTCGTCGCCGCCCGCCTGCGTGGCGTACATCCACAGCGCGTATTCGGCTTTGAGCATGTTCACCGCATCGGGCGTGGCGACGTACTTGTCGGTGCCCGAGGTGACGTAGGCCACGGCCGTCTCGATGTCGCGGCCGATCTGTTCGTAGACATAGGCTTTGGGCGAACGCGCGGGATAGCACTCCTCCGCATCGACCGACTCGACGGGGTTGAGCAGCAGCGGCACGTCGCCCCACAGGCGCACGGCCCAGAAATAGAGGTAGGCACGGGCGAATGCCGCCTGTCCGATCGCCCACTGGCGGTCGGCGTCGGTCATCGGCACCGTCGGGGCGTATTTCAGCACGGCATTGGCGGCGTTGACGGCCGTGTAGAGCTTCGTCCAGACCGTCGAGGCGTTCGAATCGTTCATCGTGCTGTTCTGCACGCCGTACATGTCGTTGTCGTGTCCCGTGCGCCACGATCCGGCGCCCCACATGTATTCGCCCACACGCGCTTCGCCCCAGTAGAAGACGTTGACCTTGTCCTGCACGAAATTGGCGCGCATGAGGTAGTAGATGCCGTAGGCCGACGTGGTGACGTCGCTCGACTCGGTCCACATGTTGCTCGCCGTGAGCTGGTTGTCCTGTATGATGTCCAGATCGCCGTGGCAGGCCGTCGCCACGAAGGCGGCGCATCCCGCCAGCGCGATCAGCAATTTCTTGGATTTCATGGTTTTATCTTGGTTGTAGTGAAGCATTAGAAGACGCATTTGAGCGAGAAGAGCACCTTGCGGGCATTGGGCGCGATGTTGCCCGTGGCATCGCCCGTCGACGTACTCTTGTAGAGGTTGCCATCGGCGCCGGCGCCGCTTTCGGGGCTGATCGAACCCGATACCTTGGTGAAGTAGTAGAGCGTATTGCCCGTGACGCTCACCGTGAGTTTCTTCATGCCCAGCTTCTTAATCCAGCGCACGGGCAGGTCGTATGCGAGCGTCACGTCGCGGATGCAGAGGTAGTCGGCCTTCTCGACGTTGAAGTTCGAGATGCGCGAGAAGTTGCGGTTGCCGTAGTCGGGATCGTTGGCGTAGAAGCGCGCGTACTTGGCCTCCGTATCGCCCGGATAGCGCCAGCAGTCGTAGACCATCTTGTCGAGGTTGGCGTTGTTGCTGCCCATGCCGTTCTGGAAGACGCGCGACTTGAAGTAGTTGTAGATCGAGTGTCCCAGCGCGTAGTCGAGATAGACCGACAGCGAGAGGTTCTTGTATTTGAAGGTATTGTTGATGCCGCCCACCGAGTGCGGGATCACCGAGCCGAGATAGAACATATCCTCCGACGAGATCTGCTCGCGCCCGTCGGCCAGGCGCGCCGAACCCTCGCGGTTGCACCACTCGTAGTCGCCGATGTCCTTGCGCCCCTTGTATTTCGAATCGGTATTCTCCGAGAAGCCGTCCGAACGGCGGTAGCCGTGCGACTGGCTGGGCGGGAGGTGAACTGGAAGCGCTGGGACGGGCCGGGCTGTCGTAGAGCGCCGCGTCGGCCTCGGCCTGCGACTGGATGATGCCCGCGATCTTGTAGCCGTAGATGCGTCCCAGTGGTTCGCCCACGGCCGTGCCGCCGAAGCGGTAGCCGCTCTCGGTCATCGTGTAGCCGCCGATGCGCCATGCGTCGCGGCCGTCGACGTCGGTATACTTGTACTCGTCGGGCAGCGACAGCACCCGGTTGCGGTTGTAGGTGTAGGTCAGGTCGGTCGTCCACGTGAAGTTCTTCTTCTGCACGTTGATCGAGTGCACTTCCAGTTCGAAACCGGAGAAGCGCGCCGAACCGACGTTGGCCTTCACCGACGAGTAGGCCGACGTGTCGGGCAGCGTGATCGAGAAGATCATGTTGTCGGTCACCTTGTTGTAGTAGTCGGCCACGATGCGCAGGCGGTTCTGGAACATCCCCAGATCGAACCCGATGTCGAACTGCGTGGTAGTCTCCCAGCGCAGCGCACTGTTGGCCATCGCCGAGGCGATCGTCGTCGAGTGGCCGGCGTAGTTCTGCGCCGTGCTGTACGAACCGTAGGCGTCGTACAACCCGATGCCGTTGTTGCCCGTCATGCCGTAGCTCACGCGCAGTTTCAGGTCGTTGATCGGCCGCACGTTCCAGAACTTCTCGTCCGAGACGTTCCATGCGGCGGCGCCGGCGGGGAAGAAGCCCCACTTGTTGCCCGGCGCGAATTTCGACGAACCGTCGGCACGGGCCGTGAACGAGAGGATGTAGCGCTTGTCGAAGTTGTAGTTCACGCGGCCGAAATAGGAGATCAGCACCTCCTTCGTATCCTTGTTGCTGGCCGTGAAGTTGCCGCCCGATTGGAGCACGGGCACCTTGTCCGACGGCGCATAGGTCGAATTGGCCGTCAGGTAGCGGTAGCGCTCGGCCATGTAGTCGTAACCGGCCGTCACGCCGATCTGGTGGCGCTTGAACGTGCGGTCGAAATTGAGGTAGGCCGTGAACTGGTCGCGCAGCGTCTCCGTGCGCGTCTCGGTGCAGCTGCGGGTCTGTTCGAGCGAATTGCCCTTGTAGTAGTAGCTGCCGCGGTAGTTGTAGTCGTGCATGGCGTACTGCGCCGTGGCGGTCAGCCCGTCGACGATCTCCCAGTTGAGGTTGAAGTTGCCCGTGGCGCGCTTGTCGGCGCATTCGCGGTCGTAGTAGGTCTCGTACCACATCGCCGTGTGGCAGTTTTTGTTGTCGCCGCCGCGCAGCAGGTTGCCGTCGGCGTCGTAGTCGCGGTGCGTGGGCGCGATCAGCAGACCGCGTCCGAGGCTGTTGAAGTAGTTGTCGACGAGCGGGTGGCGGATCGAACGCGACAGGTCGAAGGTCGTCGAGGCCGACAGCCGCTTCGAAATCTTGAAATCGGCGCTGCCGTGCATCGTGAAGACCGAGTAGTCGGTCATCGCCACCACGCCACCGTCGTCGGCATAACTCACCGACGCGGCGTATTTCACGTTCTCGTTGCCGCCCGTCACGCCCACGTAGGCCTTCGCCCACAGCGCGTCGCGGAACCAATGTCCCTGCTCGTCGGTATCGGTGAAGACGATCGTGCGCCCCGTCACCGGATCGGTCATGCTCCGCCAGCCTGCGGGAACCGCCTCGCCGGCGCCCAGGAAGCGCGTGGTATGGATCGAGCCGTCGCCGTTGCCCGTGCCGGCGGCCGTGGCCGACGTGAGCACCGACGCGCCGTTGTACGACTCGGCGATCGCCGGACGCACGAACGACAGGAACTCCTCGGCATTCATGAAATCCCATTTGCGCGAAGGCGACTCCCAGCCGATCTGCCCCTCGAAGACGATCTCCGGCCCCTTGCCCACCGTACCTTTCTTAGTGGTGATCAGAATCACGCCGTTCGACGCCCGCGAGCCATAGATACCGGCCGCCGCAGCGTCTTTCAGCACCTCGATCGACTCGATGTCGTTGGGGTTGATGTCATTCATGGCACGCGTGATCCCGTCGACGATGACGATCGGCGCATTGCTCTGGTTGATCGACGAACCGCCGCGGATGAGGAACGTCGGCGCCTCGCCCGGCAGCGAGTTGGTCGTCGAGACCTGCATACCCGCGACCTTGCCTTTCAGGGCGTCGCCCACCGAGGTCACGGGAGCCGCCGCCACCGCACTGCCGGCGATCTTCGACACGGCCGTCGTGAGCGTATGGCGCGACTGCGTGCCGTACCCCACGACCACCACCTCGTCCACGTCGATCGACGAGGCGGCGAGCGTCACGTCCACGACCGTCTGCGCCGGTGCGACCGCCACTTCGGCCGTCCGGTAGCCCACGAACGAAATCTGCAACACGGGATTGTCCGCCGACACGCGCAGCGAATAGCGGCCGTCGATGTCGGTCGTCACGCCGGTGGTCGTCCCCTTGACGACGACCGTCGCCCCCACGATCGTGGCGCCCTTGTCGTCGCGCACCACGCCGCTCAGCGTCCGCGACACGGCCTTTTCGGCCACGCGCGGCACGGCACGGCGCGTGACGACGATGCTCCGTCCGTTTATTTCATAGCTCACGTCCTGTCCCGCGAAGATCTGCGCGAGGACGTTCTCGATCGGTTCGTCCTCCGCCGCGACCGTGATCCGACGCTCCATGTCGATCTGGCTGGCATCGACCGTGAGCGAATAGTGCGACTGTTGCAGGGCGGCGATCGCCCGCTTCACGGTTACGTTTTTCAGGTTCAGGGAGATGTCGTCAGCCGACGCCTGCAAAGGCAGAAACAGCGCCGCCGACACAACGATTCCGAGACAAAACGATTTTATACCCGGAATCGTTAGCAAGTTTTCAGGTTTTTTCATACATTTGTTAGGTTTTGGTTCTGTGCTTGGAGTGTACAGCTCACGACCGGAACTGCGGGCGGGGATAGTGCGAATATCTCCGCCTTTTTTTACGAGGATCGATCTTATTCCATGGGCGGTTTCTTTTGAGGGTTAGCGTTTGGTGATGTTGACGATGCGGCCTTCGCGGCGAATGCGCATCGCCTCGTCGGCATTGAACGAAGCGAGCATCTCGTCGAGCGACTCGCCGTTGACGAACGAGGCGATGAAGCGCCGCTCGGCCAGCGCGCGGTCGGCGACGTTGATCTTCACGTCGAAGCGTTTTTCGAGGTAGGCGACGATCTCGTCGAAGCGTTTGTCCATGAAGAAGAGCCCGCCCCCGCAGACGACGGGGCGGTAGGTATCCGTCGGCACATCGAAGGTTTCGGTCGATCCCGTACGCTTGTCGAGCTTCACCAGCTCGCCCGGGCGGAGCCGCACGATGCGGTCGTCGCCGCCGAGTTTAGTCTCCATTTCGACGCTGCCCTCGACGAGCGTCACCTCGACCTCCGAATCCTCGGCATAGGATTTCAGATTGAATTTCGTGCCCAGCACCCGCACGTCGACCTCGCCGGCCGACATCACGAAGGGGCGCCCGGGATCCTTCGCAATCGTGGCGTAGCCCTCGCCCGCCAGAAAGACCTGCCGGCGATCGGGCCCGAAGCGGTCGGGATAGATCAGTTTCGATCCCGAATTGATGACCACCTCCGAGCCGTCGGGCAGCACCACGCGCAGCGTCTTGCCGTAGGGTGCATAGGCTTCGAACCACTCGCCCGGCCGCTGCGCCTCGCCGTAGAGATAGAACGCCAGCGCCGCGACGGGCAGCAGCAGACAGGCGGCGGCCCGCGGCCTCCAAGAGTCGAT
>OATG01002432.1_pt1 | contig 10102 bp, 9 predicted proteins | sample 1516581 | NCBI WGS metagenome assembly OATG01 (sample SAMEA2579930, study PRJEB22360) | human gut metagenome | biome: human gut; feature: human-associated habitat; material: faeces | place: Denmark | collected 2008/2010
TGCTCTGTATGGGAAAGGGGACCCCCCCTCCCCCGCTGCCCCCCCCAGCCACTACCCCCAAAGCCAATATTTTCTGGATGAGTGCGATCGGCGGGGTCTGCTGGTGTTCACTGAACTGCCGGGCTGGCAGCACATCGGGGACGACAACTGGAAGGATGCCGCCTGTGAGATGCTGCGGGAGATGCTCTTGCAGAACCGCAATCACCCCAGCATCATCCTGTGGGGTGTGCGCATCAACGAAAGCGTGGATGACGATGCCTTCTACACCCGCACCAACAAAATTGCCCATCAGCTGGACCCCAGCCGTGCCACTTCTGGCGTGCGGTATCTGGAAAAGAGCCATCTGCTGGAGGACGTCTACGCCTACAACGATTTTTCCCACAACGGCGTAACGCCCGGCGCTAAGCCCAAAAAGGACGTGACCCCGGATATGGGCAAGGCGCTGCTCATATCGGAATGCAATGGTCATATGTACCCCACCAAAGCCTTTGACGATGGCCCGCACCGGCAGGAACACGCTCTGCGGCACGTCCGGGTGCAGAACGCCGCCTATGCCAGCGGAGAGCACGCCGGGTGCTTTGGCTGGTGTATGTTCGACTACCAGACCCACAAGGACTTTGGCTCCGGGGACCGCATCTGCTACCACGGCGTGCTGGACAGCTTCCGTAACCCCAAATTGGCGGCGGCGGTCTATGCCAGTCAGGGTGATGCTGACCCGGTTCTGGCGGTCAGTTCCTCCATGGACATCGGCGATAACCCCGCCGGGCAGCTGGGCACGGCATACGTTTTCAGCAATGCCCAGCAGGTCAAGTTGTACAAAAACGATGTGTTCGTTACCGCCCTGCGCCAAAGCGAGTGGACAGCACTGCCGCATCCGCCCTTTGTGGTGGACGATACCATCGGTGAGCTGCTGGAAACGCAGGAGCACTTTTCCCCCTCCAAGGCAGCCGCTGTGCGGGACTGCCTGCTGGCCGCCGGGAAATATGGCTTAGCGGGACTGCCGCTGGCTTACAAGGTCAAATTCGGCTGGTGTATGCTGCACTACAAAATGACCTTTGAGGATGGCGTGGCGCTTTACGGCAAATATGTGGGCAACTGGGGCGGCGAAGCCACCCGCTGGCGGTTCGATGCCGTGCAGGACGGCAACGTGGTGCGCAGCGTGACCCTTTGCCCCAGTGCAAAGCTGCACTTGGAGGTCAAGGCCAGCCGGACGACCCTGCGGGAGCAGGACACCTACGATATGGCCGCTGTGCGGGTACGGATTCTGGACGAGAACGGCATTCCCGCCCCTTACGCACAGTTCCCGGTGCAGTTTACGGTGGAGGGCAGCGCCGCCCTTGTCGGCCCGCAGACCGCCGTGGCAGAGGGCGGCATGACCGGTACTTATCTGCGCACCGTGGGCATTGCCGGAGAATCCGTGCTGACCGTTTCTGCACCGCAGACCCAGCCCGTTGTGCTGCGGTTCACCATCGAAAAGGAGGATGCTGTATGGAACTGACCCTGAAACAGAAAACCGCATTCGGTATTGGTGCCGTGGGCAAGGATATGGTATATGCCCTGTCGGCTTCCTACGTCATGTATTATTATCAGGATGTGCTGGGGCTTTCGGCCAGCTTTGTGGGCGTTGTTCTCATGGCAGCCCGGTTCTTTGATGCCTTCAATGACCCCTTTATGGGCGTTCTGGTGGCAAAGACCCGTACCCGCTGGGGGCGTTTCCGTCCGTGGATCTTTTCCGGCACGCTGCTCAATGCGCTGGTGCTCTACGCCCTGTTTGCCGCCCCGGTGCTGGACGAAGCAGCGCTGATGGTCTATTTCAGCGTGGTGTACATCCTGTGGGGCATCACCTACACCATGATGGATATCCCATACTGGTCCATGATCCCCGCCGTGACTCGCACCCCAAAAGACCGGGAGAACCTTTCCATGGTGGGGCGTACCTGTGCAGGCATTGGCTCTGCCCTCATCGCTATGTTCACCATGCTGCTGGTGGGAGCCCTTGGCGGCGACAGCGAGCGTGCAGGCTTCCGCTGGGTGGCGCTGATCGTATCAGTGCTCTTTGTGGTGACGGAATTGGTCTGCTGCGCCGCCATGCAGGAGACCACCCCCAGCGAGATGAAAACTGCCACCGTAAAGGAGATGTTCTCCGCCCTGTTCCGCAACGATCAGGCTATGGTAGTGGTGGGCAGCATCGTGCTGATCAACTCGGCGCTGTACCTTACCTCCAACTTCATCATCTATTTCTTCAAGTACGACCTTGGCGGTGCAGGCTGGAAAGCCACCTATACCCTGTTTTCCACCGTGGGCGGTGCGGCACAAATTTTGGGCATGATGGTGCTTTACCCACTGCTGCGTAAAAAGTTCAGCAGCACACAGGTATTCCAGCTGAGCCTTGTGTTGGCGCTGTGCGGCTACGGCACGCTGCTGGTGTTCTGCTTGACCGGGCTTTCCCATAGCCTTGCCCTGCTGTGCATTCCGGGCGTGGTGGTGTTTGCCTGCAACGGAATGCTGACCGTGCTGACCACCCTGTTCCTTTCTAACAGCGTGGATTACGGCCAGCTCAAGACAGGACGCCGGGAGGAGAGCGTTATTTTCTCCATGCAGACCTTTGTGGTCAAGGCGGCCTCCGGCGTGGCGGTGTTCCTGACCGGCATCGGGCTGGATCTCATCGGTCTTGTGGGCAACACGGAGGAGACTGGCCCCGTAGCGGTGCAAAGCGCCGGAACGCTGCTGGGTCTGCGCCTGATGATGACGGTTCTGCCCATGCTGGTGCTGGCAGGCGTGCTGGTGCTGTTCCGCAACAAGTTCGTTCTGACCGATGCCCGCGCTGCCGAGATCAGCGCACAGCTCCATGGGGAGGAAACGCACCATGACTGAGACCCTGCACTGGTATGCGGAAACCTCCGGCGGCACACGAAAGGGCAGCTGCGCGGTCACGGAGAATGGCGGTGTGCTGCATCTTTCCGCTGACCTGCCCGCCGGGACGCTGAAAACGGTGCGTGCCGAGCTGCCGTGGACGATGGAAGCAGACGAACGTCTGTTCATGAACGGCTACCAGACATGGACCTACAGCCCGGAGCTGGACCGGAACGGCAAGCTGCGCGGCACCGACCACATCCCTGCCTTTCTGCGCAAAAAATATGCCTTTGACCGCTACGGCGATTATCATTTTGCGCCTTACGGACATCAAAAGGGGCAGAGCCACGGCTTTTCCTACTGCTATTTCCGCAAGGGCAAGCAGTTCCGGTTGGTGGCATCGCTGGACGAGAAGCCGGGCTACACCATCCTCCGCTACGACAGCGGCAAAGCCCTGCTGACGCTGGAGCGGGACTGCGCCGGGGTGGAGCATCCCGGCGGCAGCTTTGCCCTGTTCGACCTGTTTTTTGCCGAGGGCAGCGAGGCCGAGGTGTTCGACGGCTGGTTTCAGGCTATGGGCATACGCCCTCGGACGGAGAAAAAGCTGGCAGGCTATTCCAGTTGGTACAACCGCTATCAAAACATCACCGAGGACACCATCCGGGAGGACCTGACCGGATGCCGCAGCCTGCTTTGCCCGGGAGACCTGTTCCAAATCGATGATGGCTGGGAGCCGAAGGTGGGGGATTGGCTGGAAACGGATACGCAGAAATTCCCCCACGGGCTGAAAGGCATGGTGCAGGAAATTCACGCCGCTGGATTTCAGGCTGGGCTATGGCTTGCACCCTTTGTGTGCGAAAAGGACGCTGCCCTTTTCCGGCAGCACCCGGACTGGCTGCTGAAGGTGAACGGTGCGCCGTGGTGCTGCGGCAGCAACTGGAGCAGCTTTTATGCGCTGGATATCGACAACCCGGCCGTGCTGGATTATCTGCGCCGGGTATTTGACCGGGTGCTGAACGACTGGGGCTTCGACCTTGTCAAGCTGGATTTTCTGTATGGTGCTGCCCCCTTTGGCAACGCCCGTGAGAGCCGGGCGGGCAGAATGTACCGTGCTATGGAGCTGCTGCGCAGCTGGTGCGGGCAAAAGACCATCCTCGGCTGCGGTGTACCGGTGATGCCTGCCTTCGGGCTGGTGGATTACTGCCGTGTCAGTTGTGACGTGAGCTTGGACTGGAACGATGTGTGGTATATGCGCCTGTTCCACCGGGAGCGGGTGTCCACAAAGCAGGCCATCAACAACACGGTATTCCGGCGTCAACTCAATGGCCGTGCCTACGGCAGCGACCCGGATGTGTTCTTCCTCCGGGAGGAAAACTGCAAGCTTACCGCAGAGCAAAAACGCACTCTTGCCACGCTCAATGCCCTGCTGGGCAATGTGTTCCTTACCTCGGATATGCCGTCCCGCTACACACAAGCGCAGCGGGCAGAGTACCGCCGCCTGCGCACCCTCTTTGAGCGTGCCACGCAAGTGCAGGCGGAAATGGAAAACGGCCGTCTCTATATCCGGTATCTGCTGGGCGGAACACCGCAAAAACTTTGTTTCGACCTGTTTTGACAGTGCAAACAAACCACAATCAAACAACAACACCCGCCCATATACTGTGCTTTGCACACGATACATGGGCGGGTGTTTTGCTGTTCTGCCAGTATGATTTCTCAGCTTTTCAAATGTAGCTTGGGTCTGCGCAGCGCCGCCGAGGTTTCATACGTCCTACTGCTTTTCCTGTGCTTCAAAATGACACCGGCTCTATTATAATGGATGGAAATGCTGGGAACAAGATGAAAGATACCGGTGTACAGGATCTGTCCCCGGAGAGTTGTAACAAGCCATCCGGGGACATTTTTGTTTTTCGGTATCTATTCTGTAGGAAAAAAGCGTGGTATACTGAACAAAACAACTTGGAATTTGTGGAGAAAAACCCGATGGAAGAAAAAACGTATCGTACCCGTTGCGGAACGATCCACTATTGGGCAAGTGTGTCAAACCTGAATCTTTTCAAGTTTGCGGCGACCAAAGGCAATCTTTCCGCAGTAGACGGGATTTTTCAGAATGGCCCGAATCAATGTTGCGCTGAAAAGGGGAGAGGTACCGTTCTGACGGGCGAGTTTCTGAAAACCGTGGGTCTCCAGATATTTGGAAAGACCATTTGCACCTGTGTCCGTATTTACATATTGCTCAAAAATCGTGCGTATGGCAGGGGATTCATCCTCATTGATTTGCAGCACACCGTCAACCAAACGATAGCCATAAGGCGCAAAGCCGCCGTTCCAGCGGCCTTCTCGTGCCTTGTCCACTGCCTGCTTGTGGGTCACACTGCCATTTCCAACAAGAAGGCGCTCACCGCTCATGGTTAAAATGCGGTCAAGGTGGTTTGCCCAATCCTGCATGGTCATGGGCTGTTCGCGTTCTGCCTGACGTTCTGCGAAATCCAGATAACCGGAAACCAACTGCCCCATAGCACGAAGCTCTTTTTCATTCAGATAGTTTTTGGCAATAGTAGCTTCTCGTAAAGTGGGCTGGTTTCCTGCAAAAGTGGTCAGACCCATAAATTCCTTTTCGGCATCTGCACGATTGTAAATGACCTCAGCGGCAGTCTGACCGTGGATGGCATAATGAATTTTATTCTGGACTTTTTTGAAGAACTGGACGGAGATTTCTGCTTTTGGGTCGTAGTCAATGCTGGTTGCATAGATTTCCAGAACCTGACGGTAGAACACCTTTTCAGAAGCACGGATGTCGCGGATGCGTTCCAACAGCTCTTTGAAATATCCACCGCTGCCCAAATTTTTCAGGCGTTCATCATCCAGCGCAAATCCCTTGCGCATATATTCTTTCAAAATGCCAGTTGCCCAGATACGGAATTGTGTGCCTCGTTTGGATTTGACGCGGTAACCAACGGAAATGATAACATCAAGATTATAGTAATCCACGTCGTATGTTTTTCCATCAGCGGCAGTGTAGGCAAATTTTGCCCACACTGATTCCTTTTGGAGTTCACCTTCTTTGAAAATGTTTCGAATGTGTTTTCCGATAACGCTGCGGTCACGTTGGAACAAATCGGCCATCTGGTCAATGGAAAGCCAGACAGTGTCACCATCAAAGGTAGTATCGATTTTGGTCAGGCCGTCTTCCGTGGTGTAAATGAGGATGGAATTTTTAGGAGAGTTGTCTGGTCGATTCATTTTAAGCACCCCGTTCCGTGTATGTAATACAATGGAAGGGGAGACCTTGCCACTGTGTTGGGACAAATATTACAAGAAAATTATATTATGCTGCAATGGTGGTATCAACAGCATCTTGTCGATTTTCGTTGTTGGTTGAGGATACGGCGTTGTCTATTTCCAAGGCCGATGCGTACTTCTCGATCACGTCGGCTAGAAAGGTTGCGAATGCGCTCCATTCATCGAGTGTGGGCGTAGAGCATTCCGAAGAGGTGGGATTGTTTTCTGTACGGTGGCAATTATTCAATGGGCATCTCTATTTCCTTGTAGCAGAACTTAGGACGTCCTGCGGATTTTTTTGGAAATGTTTTTTGATTCATCCGATTAAACTTTTTAAGCGTTCCATTTTTTCCTGCGCTGTTTCTTTCCGGAAACTGACCCCAATGCAGGAAATCGGAACGCACATTTCCAGCAGGCGGTCATAGATGCGGGCATGAGCGGTATCCTGTGGATGGCGTTCTCTCTGCATGGATTTTCTACCCCCTTCCGGCTCGCTCTTGCAAGGTTATCGCCGGGTATCCCGTGCAGACGGTCATGTGATTTTCAAAGTTCGATGATGGCTTGTAGAAAGCATATGATTAGCGCCTATTAGGAAAACACACTGTCAAAGGGGTTCGTAGCGGGGGTTAGCCCGCTACTGTGGTATCTTCCGTAGTGTTGATTTCAATGTACTCGGCAATCTTGCGGAGCTCGTCAGCAAATTTGAATTTCACGCTGATATTGCCGTTTTCATAGACCTTGATATAGTCCACAAGTTCAACCAAGATTTCACGGTTGAGGGCTTCAATGTTCTGATACTTCATAAAGGCTACCAGTGCAGGATGCTCGTTGTCTACACCGTTTGCCAGTTCTGCGCGTTCAGCGTTCAGACGAGTGAGCACTGCGGAAATATCAGAAGTCTGCCGTTCATAGTCGGCCTTCATATCCCGGTATTCCTGCTGGGTGATTTCACCGTCTTTCCAGTCCTGATAAAGAGATTGCTTGTAGCGTGTTATCTTTGTCAGTTCTCGCTCTTTTGCAGCTATCAGATCGTCCAGTCGGTAAGACTGGCTTTTTTTGATTGGAGCGGAATTGATCTGCGTAACGATTTCCGAGTAGGAAACAGCTAAATGTACCTGATGCTGTACGGCGAACAGAACAGCAGCCTCCAGACGTTCATGCTTGATTGAGTGCATGGTGCAGGCTGTCCGGGAACGGTTCTTATAGGTTGAGCAAGAATAATATACATTGTTGTTCTTGCCAACGCATCGGGTAATGGCCCGCCCGCAATCGGCACATCCACATAGACTGGATTGACGCCAATCGCCAGCCAGACATAGCCTACCTTGTCCGACCAGAGCAGTTCAAAATCAGGGCTTTGCCGCAGATGTTCCGCAAAGACCTCCTTTACTCGTTCAATTTCATGCTTCTCTTTTTCTGTGTAAAGCATTTTCGTGTCCTCCTTGACAAAAATTTTGGTGCGTACCATCATCAGTTTAGCACAAGGCGGCTTCGTTTATCAGTCTGTCACATCTGCTGAATTTCATTTTTGAGCATACGCTTGATTTTATCGCTCATGGTTTCTGTGCTGGTATTGCTGAAATGGACATGAACCTTGTAGGTTGTCTTGCCGATTTTCTTTACCATCGCTGGCGTGTTTTCCGGCGCTCTGGACACAGTAGCGGCGTCTGCCGCCTGCATAGTACGGGGTTCTCTGTTCATGGCGCTCCTTTCTCCGAACGGGTCTGTGCCGCCCGGTAAAAAATCAGTCATGCTTACTGCTTACAATGTCTTTTGCTGCCTGTCGGGTAGCACCGGCATTTTCTTCCCGGAAATTCTTCCCGTCAAAGAGAATCGGCGCACACCGTTCCAGAATACGGTCATAGATACGGGCGTGGGCCAGATCAGGCGGGTTTTTCAGCTCGGACAGTTTCAAGTTTGTTGTGATAATCATGGGTCTGCGGCTGCGATAGCGGCTGTCAATGACGAAAAACATCTGCTCCATAGCATATTCGGTACTGCGCTCTACTCCCAGATCGTCAATGATAAGCAAGTCATATTCATCAAAGCTGGCAATAAACTCTGACCTGTCCTCAGAGAACATCCCGGTCAGGCGGTTCAGAATGGTGGGAAAGTTCGTCATCAGCACCGGCACATCCCGGTCAAGCAAAGCATTGGCAATACATCCGGCGAAAAAAGACTTGCCGGTTCCCACATCTCCAAATAGCAAAAGCCCGATATTGCTCTTATATGCCTCTTTCCAGTTCTCCACATAGGCGTGAGCCTTGTCCATCAATGGGTTTTGCCCGTTATCATTGGAAAATGTGTAGTCATACAGATAACGGTCTTGCAAGCCCTGTGCCTTTCGGCGTTTGATACGCTCCATACAGCGCTGCCGTTCTTCAGCAGCCTTGCGCTGCTCCTCAGCCTCCCGCTGGCACTGGCAGATGCAGCGCGGCATAAAGTAGCCGGATTTCCCGAAGTATGGCACAACGGTCTGCCTCTGGCCGCCGCATTTCTTACAGTGAATGAGCCCGTCTGACGGGTCTATATACTCGTCCCCGGCCAATTCCACACCGGCAGCTGCCTTGTCGATCAGCGCCCGGATTTCTGCGGTAATCTCAATCATACAGTTTCATCCTCCTTTACGCTGTAATCCCGGTTGCGGGTGGGCGGGGCCGCCTTTTTCGCGTCCTCACCGGCCCAGCGCCGGATGGTGGCGGCATGGCTCTGATACCGCTTGCCGGTAGAAGCCATGTACTCGGACAGCTTTTCGATGTACTGGCCCCATACAGTGGGAAAGCTGGCCTGCAAGTCTGCCAGTTCTTCATCCGTCAGGAAAACATTCTGGTAACGGCCATAGGTGTGGGAAGGGTGCCCCGTTTCAGGGCGTACCTTCTCTATCTCTCTCTTTATCTCTATCTCTTTCTCTAACTCTATCTCTATCTCTGGTGGACGAATGTCGGACAAATGTCCGCCGTTTGTCCGGGGCGCAGAAAGAGCCTTATTTTGAAGCCTTGCAGCCCGCTTTCGCTCGGCCTCGGTAGAGGACTGGCCTATTAAAAGTTCGATGTTGCTCATGTAGAATGTGCCGCTCTCCAGCACTTCCACAAGACCCAGCTTCAAAAAGATCTGCAAGGCTCTCTCCACAGTGCCGATCTGCTGGCGGGTAATGGTGGCGATCATCTGCGCCGTGTAAGGAATGTCCTCGTCAAGTTGAAGCCGTCCACCATGTTTCAGCGATTTCAGATACAGCTTGAGCAGAATGTTGGAATATAGCACACCATCCTGCATACTTTCCAGCAGCACGATGGAATCATCGTCAAAATAGTTTTCTTTGAGTTTCAGGTAATAATATTTTCGGTTGTCTGACATAGGGTTCCTCCTTGGGGTTTCTCTTGGGATTCTGTACGCATTTTAAGGCTATTTTAGGGGGCAGAGGATAAATCTATCAGACTGCCTTTGACACCCCCGAAAAAAGCCTTGATTTACAAGGGTTTTTCAGCCCCTAAAGCGTGACATTTCTCCCGTTGTTTCCGCTTGCGCTTTGCGGCGTTGATCCGCTTCATGCGTGCGGCACATTCTGGGCAGTATTTGGCCCGGTTGGAACCGGGGGTAAACAGCGCCCCACATACGGCGCATTTCTTTGCATTCAGCCGGTGGAACAGCGCCGTTTCCAGTTCCTTATCCTGCGGCAATACCGCCGCCCGAAACCACTTGCACAACAGGGAGTAGGAAATAGACTGGACACAGACACATTCCTCCCCATCGTCCAGGGCGATACAGTTTCCGTCGATGTAGTTACAGCACTCATGCACCAGCCTCCGCACTCTGCGGTACTGGCGGTAATCCATGACGGGGATAGGTTCAGACTTATTGTTCTTCATAAATGATTTCTTTCATAAAGTTGGTAACCTCCTTAAATGAATTTATTGTTAAATATTCGTGCAAAGTATTGTTTTCTTCGTGCAAATGGCATATACTATAA
>OATG01002433.1_pt1 | contig 10100 bp, 9 predicted proteins | sample 1516581 | NCBI WGS metagenome assembly OATG01 (sample SAMEA2579930, study PRJEB22360) | human gut metagenome | biome: human gut; feature: human-associated habitat; material: faeces | place: Denmark | collected 2008/2010
CGTTGTGCCAGTCGTATGCGCTGAAATAGCTGCCAATCAGACTGCCCATGATGTACGTGCTGTTATAGAGCATATCCAGCACAACATAGTTCGTCATCGCCGGTAAAAACACCATGGAAACCCCGCTGACAATTCCAGGAATTGACAGTGGAAAAATAACCTTTATAAATGTCTGAAATGAATCTGCACCCAGATCGCCCGCCGCTTCTATCAGCGAAGAGTCCAGTCTTGAAAGCGTTGTATACAGCGGCAGAATCATAAACGGCAGAAAATCATACGTCATTCCGATAACCGTATTTAAAAACGGGTGAAATGCCAAATTTCCTTCTATTAAAGAAAGGATTTCTTTTAATGCCGTAATACGCAGTGTAAAGTTAATCCACATCGGCAGCACAAAAAGCATCAGAATAACACCCTTTCTTTTTAATGCACTGCCCGCTAAAATATACGCCACCGGATAGGCAATCACCAGACAGACCAGTGTCACCGTTACCGCCAGTACAATACTGTAACACAACGTCCCCATTGTATTGGGGTCGACAAAGAAATTTTTCAAATTATTTAATGTAAACTGTCCTGAGCCGTTGGTAAAGGCATAATAAAACAGCACAATCAAAGGCGCAGCCACAAAAAATGCAAGGAACACGCCATACGGAATCCCCATCTGTCTGCGCGAAAACACGTTTTTCATATTCTACTCCATTCCGTTTCTACTTCTTCAACTGAAATTTCATCTTGTCTTCCGGCATGACTAAGCTGACCTTATCGTTCATATTCCACAGATATTCGTCATCTACAATAAGGTCATATCCGTATTCGGTACGCACAACGTAGCTGTAGTGGTCGCCCTTGTAAATCAGGTTGATAATCTCTCCCGATACAAGACCGGCTTCTGCCTCATCGCTCATCTCAATGTCGTCCGGCTGAATGGATACCTGTACTTTTAACTTGGAAATATCCACCGTTTCTCCGTTTTCATCAATCAGCGCATTGTCCTTCATCTTCGACTTCGGTACAACCTTTGTCAAATCACAGCGGATGACTTTCCCATTAAAATCTAATGTATAGTCGCTGTTTATTGTTGTTACAAAGCTGGTTGTATGGTCTTCGGCAAGCATGACATGAATACCGTCCGGCTCTAAACAGATGCCGACTTCATCACCGACCGCATAACACTTTGTGGTACGGATAATAATTTCATACTTTCCGGATTCCACCGCCACTTCATAATGCATCCCCTTAAAAATAACCGAAGTTACAACACCTGCAACCGTTCCGTCCTGCGGTGCCGTAATAATAACATCTTCCGGTCTGACAACGACATCAACCAGTGTTCCTTCCGGCACATCATCCATTCCAGTAAATTCCCCGCCGCAGAAACGCACCTTCATATGTCCTGTCATAATACCTTTGAAAATGTTACTCTCTCCGATAAAATCGGCTACAAACGCATTTTTCGGTTCATTGTAAATGTCCTCCGGCGTACCAATCTGCTGGATTTTTCCCTCCGAAAGCACCACAATTTTATCCGACATCGTAAGCGCTTCTTCCTGGTCGTGCGTTACATAGATAAATGTAATGCCAAGCTGGTCGTGCATATTTTTTAATTCAAGCTGCATTTCCTTACGCATTTTTAAATCCAGTGCGCCTAACGGTTCATCTAACATCAGAATTTCCGGCTCGTTGACAAGCGCTCTCGCAATCGCAATACGCTGCTGCTGTCCGCCGGAAAGTGTTGCAATCTTTCTGTCTTCAAAGCCTTCCAAATCCACCATTGCCAGAACGTGCTTGACTTTTTTGCGGATTTCTTCTTTCGGTAACTTTTTGAGTTTTAATCCAAATGCAATATTTTCATAGATATTCATATGCGGAAACAGGGCATACCGCTGAAATACCGTGTTAATCGGTCTTTTGTTTGCAGGTAGATGTGCAATGTCCCTGCCATCTAATAAAATTTCTCCGCTTGATGGCAGTTCAAATCCGGCTATCATTCTGAGTGTCGTTGTTTTTCCGCACCCTGACGGTCCTAAAAATGTTACAAATTCTCCCCGCTTTACTTCAAGATTAAAATCATCCACTGCCTTAAAACCATTATCACTGTAAACCTTGGTAATATGTTTTAGTTCAATGATATTTTCTGCTTTTTCTGCCATTCTTCTTTTCCCTTTCGCCTCTTTATGTCAATTCAATTACCGCTGAAATTTGCCTATCTTTTTAATAACAAAAAAAGTGCCACAAATCAAGCATTTTTGATGATTTATGGCACAAAATATTAAAGATAACCGAATTCCTGAAATTTCCGTACAAAAAGCCGGTACACAAATCGTTGATACGACTTAAATACCGGCTTCCCTGAAAATAAAAAGAGCGCGAGACGGGGATCGAACCCGCGACCCCCTCCTTGGCAAGGAGGTGCTCCACCACTGAGCCACTCGCGCATAAAATATTTAACTGACAAGATTGAATTATATAGGAATCTCCTTTAAATGTCAAGCATTATTTTTGACTTTTTGTTGATTTTTTGCAATAAAATTTTATTATGAAAATTTTGGTAGCAATTTATTTACCTTCCATTCATAATCTGTTCAAAAGTTTATCGCATTTTCGACACATTTATCTATTATTATAAATACTGTGATGAGGCAGTAAGCTTTTTTACAATTTTCATAAACCAAAACCAACCAAAAACCAAATGAGAGCAGATGTAAATATTTCGCGCATTTACATCTGCTCTTATTTTTGTTTTATAAGTGAAACTGAACCGGACACTCTTGGTCTTTTCTGTATCCTTCCCACTGCCAGGGCGGATTAGGGGCTTTCATCCATTCGTGACATGCGCTGTCAGGCACAACAACAACCGATGCCAAAGCTTTTCAGCTTTAACATCGGTTTTATCTTTTCTATAGAGCGCGAGACGGGGATCGAACCCGCGACCCCCTCCTTGGCAAGGAGGTGCTCCACCACTGAGCCACTCGCGCATATTTCCCTGCATCTGGTTGTCTTACGACTGCCGTAATGCAAGGAATAATATACACCATTTTTAATGTATTGTCAATAACTTTTTTTGATTTTTCTGTCAATTTTTCTGTCACTCAAATCTTAGCGGTGTAATATTATACCCGCTTCCCGAATCTACACTGATAAGCGTTGCACCCCGTTGTTCTTTCTGGTTTTCAATGCCCGGATAAGCAATGTAATCAATTGATTTACCGTAAACCAGTTCAATGCCCTGATAATAAATTCCATAGTCATTCACATGGTCATGTCCGCAAAACATCGCCACCGTGCTTTTTAATTCCAATGCCCTTGAAAAGATACCGCTGTGCATCTCTGATGCGAATACCGTTTCGCGTTTTGTTCCAAACACCGGTGTGCCGGTATCCCATGCTGTCTGATATTCCTGAAGCGGAATATGGAAAAACATCAGCGTTTTTGCATCTGCCCCATACTGTCCCTGCAACAGCCCGATCTGCTTTGCATACCACTCCACCTGGTCATCACGAATATAATCATACCCCAGACTGCCACCGTTTTCATCAAAAATGCGGTCGCCGGAATCCAGCATGACCAGTCCCATGACAAGATTTCCTTTTTTATTGCACAATTTAAAAATGCCGTTGGTGTAGCCGGAAATCGTTTCATTTTTCGGATAAATTCGAAGTGTGCTGCTCTGCGCCAGCATGGCTGCAATTGTAGATGATGAAAACTGGTCAAAAAATGTATGATCATGATTTCCAAATGTCCATGTCCATGGAATCCCTATCGTATCCATCAGTTTACTGACAACATTTAATGCACGCATGCCGTCATTGGCATCGTATCCGTCCACACCAAAAATGACATCTCCCGTCAGCACGATAAAATCCGGTGTTGTGCGCTGTATCATTGTATACACGGTATCAATCGCCTGTATATCCTTTTTATAAGAACCTTCCGTTCCCGTAATATGAATATCCGTCAGCTGCAGAATGTTAAAATTGCGCGAATCGTCTTTGCTGTTCATCTGATAACAGCCGTCTTTGCCCATCTTCATCTGAAGCCCGCGGTTTGGCACTTTCTCCAGTGTATCCAAAAAATGATACACATTGATATAATCACCGGTTGCATACTGCGTTTCATCGCTGTATTTCTGCGTAACAGCCGAAAGTGTCTGTTTTTCCTGCGTATCAGATTTATCGGTTTCTGCCGCAAACCACGCACCGGTATTTAACAATTTACCGGACGGTGTCGTAAAAACATACCAGCCTGCTGTCAGTGCCAGTGCAAGCAGTGATAAAAGTATCAGATTTTTATGCCGCTTTCCGGCTTTCTTTTTGTTTTTCTTAATCTGTTCCCGCTTCAACTACCCCTTCACCTCTTTTTTATTATTCACTCCTATTTATTTTATTCGAAATGCCTTAAAATTAAACTCTTATAAATCTTTAAATTTCTTAAGAATTTGTCTGCAATTGTTTATTGTAGCATACTGTGGAATAATTTTCAAAAAGGTGTTTTGACTTTTTATTTAAGTCCTTTTGTTAGCGGAATCAGCATCATTAAAACTATCATTCCTGCAAGTCCGATAACAATTCCCAGTATCATCTTTGCAAATATCATAGTAAGGCACATTCCAATGCCAAACAGCAGTGCGCCAAAAACACCGGTGCAGACAGCCACTATCGTTTTTGCATTAAACCGTACCGGCGTTTTTCCTTCCATTCTCCGCCACACAATCACGGTTATCAAAAAAATGACAAGCCCCGCTGTGCCTGCCGCTATTCCCTGCCGGAACATGCCCCATTCCGGCAGCAGTGCCATGCACATTCCCAGTGCAAAAAATACCATTCCGATTGTTCCCAGTATCATTGCCGTAAAATTACTCTTTTTCATTGTCTTCTACCTCTTTTCTTCCAAAAATCTGTCTACAAATGCATCTTCAATTTTCTGATAAGTTCCTACCACACCGTTTTCGATTTTTTTGTAAGTCCCCGTCACACCGTCTTCAATCTTCTGATACGCGCTGGTAACTTTTTTTGCGTTTTCCCCTGTCTTTAGTGTATATCCGCCCGGACAGCCTGCATCTTCCTGTAAAAAAGCATCAACAAATTTTTCTTCGATTTTTTGATATCCTGCAATCAGCTTCTTTCCAATCTTCCCCGGTTTTAATGTGTACCCTGGCATCTTTTTACTCCTTCCGCTGTAGTTTGTTTTTGCAAGTGTCTGTTTGCTTTCTTGCTTTTGATGTGGTTATTATATCTTCCGATTGTTTCATATTTGCTTGAGTTTTGTTTCGGAAATATTAAAAATCCCGTTTTTGAACAATTTCAAAAAACGGGATTTTCCTGTAAATGTATGTTATTCTTTGTATACTCTCGTATATCTTCCTATAACAGCGCATGTCCTTTTTCGCAGATTTCATAAATTTCATCGTATTTTTCTTCAATATACGGCGTAACTTTTTTTATCTTTTCCGCCTTGACTTTTTTGTATACAAAATACGGTAAAATCCAGCCTGCAAATGCCGGAACTGCCAATATAATGCACAACAGAATCTGCGACGGGTCTGCCGTCACCGCAAAAACCGAACCTGCCATAAATGCCGTGCCGATAAGTCCGATAATCAATGCCGTTACCACCGCCGCACTCGTCTTTGTGCCCTCCAGCGAAAAAATATCTTCCATATCGGCTTCAAAATTGCGCTGTAGACGGGTTAATTCTACTTTATTGACAAGCTTTCTGTTACGATTTAATTTGATTATCATTTTTTCACCGCTTTTCTGCGGCGGAAATTTTTCGTCCCGCTGCCAGCCGAAGCTTTCATAACAGTCCAGATAAAACGATGCCATATCTTCTTTTACATTTAATTCTTTATATTCGTATGCAATAAATTCCTGCGTATTCACCTATCTTTCCTCCTCTCCGGCAGTCTTATCCGCTTTCGGAAAACGTACCGCAAATACCGAACCTGCTCCCGGTGTGCTCTGCACCGTCACCGCCGCATCGGACAGTTCGGCAATCCTTTTGACCAGTGCCAGCCCCAGACCATTCCCCGCCGAAGCATGACTTTCGTCTTCCTGATAAAATTTATCAAAAATGCGGGAAACAGCTTCTTTTTTTATCCCGCCCCCTGGGTCGGCGCCGCACTTGCGGAATGTGGACTGCCAAGAGAAGAATTTTTTCTGACAACAAAGGTATGGATTACCAATGCCGGAAAAATCCGTGCAATCGGTGTTTCTAATTTCGGACCGGACCGCTATTTAGACATTGAACATTTTACAACGGTAAAACCGGCGGTTAATCAGATTGAAACACATATTTTCCAGCAGCAGAAAACTGCAAAAGAATATCTGAAAAAATACGCCTGTCAGATTGAATCATTCATGGGGACCGTTTGCAGAAGGACGGAAAGATATGTTTACAAATCCAGTGATTACAAAAATCGGCGCAAAATACGGTAAGACTGCTGCCCAGACTGCACTCCGTTTCTTATTGCAGAGTGATGTCGTTGTCATTCCAAAGTCCGTACACAAAGACCGTATGCAGCAGAATTTTGAGCTGTTTGACTTTACACTGTCACCGGAAGACATGGCTGCCATTGAAGCTTTAGACGAGGGCGAAAGCCTGTTTTTCTCCCACTACGACCCAAAGACAGTTGAGTGGTTTATGTCAATCCTGTAAATTTTAAAGTTAAAATAAATAAAATCCCTTCCTGCCGGAGTTTGCGTATGTGCTGTTGTCCGGCGGGAGGGGATTTTTATCTTACATTCCCCGACGAATCAGGGAGTTATATTTTTTTCTGAAATAATACAGTTTAACACCTGCGTATTCTTCACGTTCATCACTATTATATAATTCTTCTATTAATTTTTTTACGGTAACGGATGTACATTTCCCTTTCGCATTCAACCTATTCATCATCTTTCTAGCTCTTTCATATGTATCTTTTCTGCCTTTTAATAATTCGGTTGATGTGTCACGTACTGTTCCGTCACTTTTTTGAATTCCGTTCAACAACAAAACATCATTAATATCTTTTTCCATATCCGCATCCCTGGGTTCCGTATATATCTTTCCCTCACTGTCGTACGCAATTTTATCCATTTGAGTTTTATTTAGCGGACTGAGTTTTATTTCTGTTTCTCCTTTATGAGCATCACAGCAAAGAATATGTCCCTGTCTGCCTGTTATTTTCTCTCCGCCGTCACATACGCCAAGCATATTGTTATAATCTATTGCTTTTTCCTTATTTTTACTTAAAGGCAGCAGATGCTCTACTCTAGAATGATTGTCCATATGAATCCGCCTCATGCAATAAGCACAAATGCCATGCTGTTCATGCAGTAATATCTCTTTTACATCATTTTTCGGAAAATCCGTATCGAATACACGGCGAACCGCTTCTGTGTCATCTTCTTTTATATTCTTCCATTCCTCACTTTTACGAAGTTCTATAATCTTTCGATTAATGTCATCCGGTAAACCTTCTTTTTCGATATATAACATATCAGCACTCCTCTATCAGCTTCGCATCTGCAATTATTCCTGCCATTTTCTTATACTCGGAATTATCTTTTCCCAAGACCGTTTTTAAATTTTCCAATAATACCAATGCTGTGTCAAAATCAATATCATCTACTGCATTTTCTATCTGCTGAACCAGCACTTTGACCTTTTTAGGTCTTGATACACTCTCCTGACGGTAACGAAGAACATCCTCCACCTCATAGCCATAACAGTCCGGTAAATAACTGACCTCCTGTTCATTGTCCAAAAGAACAAGATTGGTTTCTTTTGACGAAGATATTACAATAGGGGAATGTGTTGCAATAATAAACTGTACATTTTCAAATGTTTTACGTAATGCTTCTATTACATTCCACTGCCACTTTGGATGTAAATGTAAATCTATCTCATCTATTAAAACAATCCCACTGATTTGATTCTTACTTTCTAATTCCGGGTTCAGCATACATACACGATATGCCAAATCCATTATCATCCATAATAAAGATTGATACCCTGCACTCAGCTTTGAAATTGGCATTTCGGTCTTATCATCTTTATAAACCAGTTCATCAAACTGTGGCGAATAGTAAATCACCGGTGTATTCTCCAGTTCATTTATTTCTTTCATAAATGAAGCTACAATTCCCTTAAACATTTCATATTCCCGTATTTTTTTCTCTTTTGCGAAAGCTGTAACTTCCTGTTTAAGACACCACTGCTGGACGGACTTAACGTCCATAGACGAATCCAGACACCCAATATATCCGCACCTTCTGTCATCCAGTTTTTTCTTTAATTCTGTTCCAAAGTCGCCTCTTTTTACTCTCCATGCTCTGGCTGCACTTTGAAAACTAATCAACGGGAGAAGGGTTTCAGAATTATTGGTCATTTTTTTCATCCATGTGCACACATCTTTATTCTCAATTTTTGTATGCGTGGAAGACACTTCCTCTTTTATTCTGTTCCATGTAAAATCCTGGCCTTCCGATACATGAAGCATGCATCCTGCCAAAACCGGCTCACAATATTCAACCGATGCAGAAGAATCCCCAAGTGGTTTTATTTTTAAACGTACATCATCTTTTACAATGTTTTTTGTGTTGACACCTGCGACATTTACAAACATTCCGCCAAGCGCCACCGCAATTCCCTCTAACACCGAAGTCTTTCCCGCTCCATTATCTCCGATAAGCAGATTCACTCCCGGCTTTAAATCTATGTCTAATTCCTCGATTGCTTTGTAATTCTTTATATGAACCTTTTTTAAATACATCTTTTCCCCTCCTCCTTTTTCTATTTTTACCGTCAAACCAACATTTAATGCTTTATGCAAAACCTTATTGTGACTATTTTACAATAAATGTGTTATTCTATCAACAATATTATTTTCCGTGTACTATTGACTTTTCGTTACTGCTACAGCTATTCCTTGATAAGTTCAAACATTTTTTATAAATCTATGCGGTTATTGTATGCTTATCTTACTGTTTTTTCTTATATCCGCAGTCACAGTACGGTCCTCCGGACGCCAGCGTATACTCCCGCACAAAATTTGTCACACCGCCTGCTTCACTCATCGTATAATCCAGACGGCACATTGCAGGAATCTCATTCTGCAAGCCCAGTTCTGTCATCAGCGTACAGATACCGCAGGCGGTGAACCGTGCTTCGTAACCGCTTCCGTCCGCATATTCGTAAAAATCCATATTCCACGAATACGGATTTCTGTCCCCTGCCCGAAGCTTTGCCGTTTCTTTCATAGACTTTATATCCGAAGCAGAATATTTTTTCTTTCCGCTCTTTCTGCAAAACCACTGCATTGCAGGAATCATCATGGCATTTTTATAATACTCCGTCACCTTTTCCACAGACGGAAGCTTGCCTGCTTCCTTTACATTTAAAAGAAATGCGGACAGCATGGCACAATTTACAATGTTCATCTTAAACCGGTCTTTTTTCTCAAATTCCGGCAGTTTTGCGATAATTTCTTTATATCTCGGCTTTGCCTTTTTTGTAAGCTTTTTGGCTTCATTGGGGTTCAGCCCGAATACCTCAACCAGATTTCTTTCAAACGACCTGTTAAAAATCACCCACATACCCATTGGCATTCCCATGTATTTCATTGTAAAAACCTCCCTTATCCCACACTTTCAATCTTTTATCTGCCGTCAAAGTACTGAAATATGATATTTAATAGTATATAATTCTCTGTTATATGTTAGCTACAACGAACTACTTATACTATACTATAACACCTGACGTAAAACAATCCCGGCGGCACATCTGTTTTTATCATTACAACTTCGTACAATTACTGAACAGTTTTTATATCAAGTTCTATTATAATTGTCCGCCACATTTACTCTGCTACTACAAATGTGATAGTTATTAGACTTCATTGTCTTTTGCCAACTTGTCTCTCATAGCCTAGCCTTATATGTGATTTCTGTTCGGCTATACACTTCCCACTATCTGGGCGTATTCGGGACTTTCACCCGTTAGAGCGCGCCCATGGCGTGCAAACCAAAAAAAGGAAGCCGACAAACTACCGGCTTCCCTAAAAATAAAAAGAGCGCGAGACGGGGATCGAACCCGCGACCCCCTCCTTGGCAAGG
>OATG01002437.1_pt1 | contig 10078 bp, 3 predicted proteins | sample 1516581 | NCBI WGS metagenome assembly OATG01 (sample SAMEA2579930, study PRJEB22360) | human gut metagenome | biome: human gut; feature: human-associated habitat; material: faeces | place: Denmark | collected 2008/2010
TTCTACAGCCATGGGTGGCAGTACGACAGCGGCAGGCAACTGGTCTTTGGCGAGCGGCGGATTGTCAGAGGCGAAAGGTGACTATTCTACCGCCATGGGATATAATAGCAAGGCAAATGCACGGAACAGTTTTGCTGTTTCCGGCGGCATTGTAGAAACCGCTGCAGAAAATTCCATAGCTATGGGTGAGGGTGCGAAAGCGTCTGTATCCGATGCGGTAGCGCTGGGAAGCGGTTCTGTGGCGTCCACGGAAAAAGGTAAAATCGGTTATGATATTTCCGGTGCCGATCATTCCAACGATACGACAGGCGTATGGAAATCGACAGCAAACGCCGTTTCTGTAGGCGATGCGTCCAAAGGTATCACCCGCCAGATCACCGGTGTAGCGGCCGGTGCGGCAGATACCGATGCTGTCAATGTGGCACAGCTGAAGAAAGTGGAAGCCAAGGCAGAAGCGGCGGAAAAGAAACATACCACCGTGAAAGCGGGAGATTACGCAACCGTAACGGAAGGCACCAATGCCGACGGCGGGAAAGAATACACTGTCAGCGGACCCAAGATGGAATCTACGGACGGGACAGTAAAGATTACGGATAAAGTGGAAAACGGCAAGAAAGTCGGATATAACCTGTCCGTCGATACAAGCAGTCTGGGAATTGAAAAGACAAAGGTAGAAGCGGGAGACAATGTAACCGTAACATCCAAGAAAACCGGGAATACGACGACATATACCGTCAATGCCAAAGACACGGTAGTAACCGGCGGCACGGCTACCTATGCTGCGAATGGTACAGGCAGTGCTACCTTGATAAATAATGACGGAACGACAGCGACCATCACCGGCCTGAAGGATCGTTATACATCATCCGCAGCACTTGACGGGAATACCTTGAACTTCACCCGTAATGACGGCAGCACTTATTCCGTTTCCGGCATCGCTTCCACGCAGGATATAAAAAATGTAACCAATAAAGTAGGCGAATTGGGAACCCGTGTGAACCGTGCAGGAGCGGGAGCGGCAGCACTGGCGGCTCTCCATCCGCTGGACTTTGACCCCGATGACAAGTGGGATGTGGCAGCCGGCTACGGCAACTACAAAGACGCCCATGCAGTATCGGTAGGCGCATTCTACCGTCCCAATGAAGACACCATGTTCAGCGTGGGAGGCTCTTTCGGCGGAGGAGAAAACATGGTGAATGCCGGAGTCAGCGTAAAGCTGGGACAGGGCAACCATGTGTCTACATCCAAAGTAGCTATGGCAAAAGAAATTGTTGACCTGAAAGATGCGGTTACCCGTCTGGAAGCGCAAAATGAACAGTTCCGGCAGATCATCGGACAGATGGCGGGACAGCCTGTAAGGAATGTAGAGTTCCCCGATGTGCCGAAAGACCACTGGGCCTATTCCTATGTGAAATCACTGGCGGACAGAGGTCTTTTGGAAGGCTATCCGGATGGTGAATTCAAAGGGGATCGTACCATGACCCGCTATGAATTTGCGGCCATTATTTACCGCGCGCTGCAGAATGGGGCGCCTGTTGATGGAAATATGGGTAAAGCTATGGAAGAATTTGGTCCTGAGATGGAAAAGGTAAGAGAAGCTTATCGTTTCCGGGTAGACCGTATTTCCGGCGAAGATAATGACAGGAATAAAGTAGAACGCGTCCGTGTCAACAATGAAGGCAATAAAGAAAAGGGTGATTACCGCGACATATACGGTTCGCATATCACAGCCGGTAAATAATTCATTGCAGATAAAATAGAAGCCGGTTGTTTTGATAAAAGTGATTATTCTTTGATTTATTAATAATTTTAAAGATAAAGTATAAGGGAGGAAAATTATGAATCAGATTTACAAAGTCATTTGGAGCCGGGTGAAACACTGCTATGTGGTGGTTTCGGAAGTTGCCGGCCGCTGCGGGAAAAATGGAGGAGCAGCTTCTGAAAAGGAGAGCCTGCCCATCCGCGCGTTTCTGTGCGCCCTTGCTCTTACAGGATGCCTGATGCCGGGGGTGGCGGAAGCGAATACACAGTATGGTCCGGGTGCTTCCGCTACCGGCGGTGACAGCGTGGCGGTAGGTGACAGTGCTAAGGCGACCGCAGGCCATGCTACCGCTGTCGGAACCTTGACAGAGGCTGATGGGGAGAATTCTTTTGTGGCAGGGTTGCAGGCAAAGTCAGGAGCGACTGCTGAAAACAGTGTTGCCATAGGACGGGGGGCCCAGGCTTTAGGTCAGAAGCGGGCCAGTGATCTGTTTACTACGAGCACCATCGCCATCGGGAATAATGCAACAGCGACGGAAAACGGGGATATCGTCATCGGCCGCCAGGCGAAGAGCACGGTTTCCCAGTATCATAATCATCCCCTAGGCGGTAATGGCGCGGTTGTCATGGGAGGTTTTGCCTCTTCCTACGGTTCCCGGGGCGATGTGGTTCTCGGCGCCGGAGCGGAAGCCTGCCTGCTCAGAAAAGATGTAACTAATCCGGCGGATAAGTCGGAGTATTCACAGGGCGTAGCCATCGGCAGCCGGGCTAAAGTTTATGGTACCCAATCCACATCCATAGGCGCTGACTCAAGATCTATCGGGCATTCTTCCATTGCCATCGGCGGGGATGATATTGATAAGGCAAAACCTGTTCTAACGGCTGCCATTCCGGACATGGCGACCGCCGGTGTGCAGAAAAACTTTAACCGGGAACTGGCTGTATTATATCCCGGGACGACATTGGGAAGTGCAGCTATCAATGACAGTAAGAATTATGTGAATACTGCTTCTATAGGGAATGCCAGTATGGCCATCGGTATGATGACTCAGTCTTATGGTACAGGTTCGACGGCGATTGGCGTCAATACACTGACGAAGGGGATTGCCAGCACCGGTATCGGCGTCATGGCGCGGAGCTGGGGCGATAAGTCTCTGGCACTCGGCAGTCGGGCGGAGACTTACGGAAATAAATCTACAGCTGTCGGCGATGCGAATACGGTGGGCTTTGACATGACGGACGGCACCACGTCTGGTGCAGCTTCTTCGGCTGTCGGTACAGATAACAAAGTCTATGGGAATAATTCCTATGCGATCGGTGGCGGCAATACGATTGGTTCCGCCACCATTACGGAAACGACAGAAGCCAATGGCGATAAAATTAAGAAGGTTACTGCCGGTACGGTCAAAGGAAGTACGGCAGGTACTTTCGGTTATAAGAATACCGTCACAACGGATAATGCCTATGTGGTAGGGAATAATTCCACAGCTTCTGCTGATGGGGCTATGGTTCTGGGGAGCAGTGCATCCGTGACAGGGAAGAATGGCGTTGCTCTTGGCAATAATACAAAAGTGGCCAATGAAAATGCCGTGGCTATCGGCAATGGGTCAGAAACAGCAGCTGCTGTAGCGACACCCTCCGCAACAATCAATGGCGTAGCACATAATTTCGCAGGAGTAAATCCGGCTTCCACAGTAAGTGTAGGCAAGGCAGGCGCAGAACGGACAATTACCAATGTGGCGGCCGGCCGTATTTCCGCGACTTCTACCGATGCCATCAATGGCAGTCAGCTCTATGCGGTAACCTCAGAAGTAGAGAAAGGCCTTCGTTTCGACGCGGATAATAACAGCGAAAAAACGAACAAATTAGGTTCTAAAGTCACCGTTAACGGCGATAATAACATTACGACGGAAATTACCCAAACCGGCGACGATACGAAAATCGGCGTAAAACTCAACCAGGACATTAACGTGAAAACGGTAACCGCTACGGATACAGTGAAAGCCGGCGGTGTGACCATGGGCGGTCAAACAGTGGCTAACGCAGCCGGAGCTAATGAAACCGGTAATTATGTAACAGGTCTTGATAATAAGACTTGGAATATTCAAAATCCCAATGTCGTATCCGGCCGTGGCGCGACAGAAGACCAGTTGAAGGTCGTCAGCGATGAAGTGAAGAAACAAGGTGCTAATGCCACCGATTATCGGCTGGTACAAAACGCATCCAGTGCGGACGGGTCTTATACGGTCGATACCAACGGCGATATCGATCTCACCGTAGAAGATAAAAACCATGCAGGCCAGAAAGAAACTGTAAAATTAAAGGACATCGCGTCCAAATCCAAATTGGATGATGTGATTAACAAAGGCTTGCAGTTTGATGCCAATGTAGGCGGTGTACAGACCAATAAATTAGGCTCCAAGATAACCGTGAAAGGAGAAGGTACCGCGGCCGATACGGACTACAGCGGAGAAAACCTTAAAACCTTTATCACGCAAGACCCTGCCGGAAATACGACAATCGACGTGAAGATGAATAAAAACCTGAAAGTCGAAACCGTCGTTGCTACAGGTGAAAACGGCAAAGACGGAAAAATCGGCATCAATGGCAAAGACGGCCAGACGACAAACATCTCCGTTACCCGTGACGGCAAACCTGGAGTAGACGGCGCGCCGGGGACAACCACGACCCGTATCGTATACGAGAAACCGGACGGCACCAAGGAAGAAGTGGCTACCTTAAATGATGGCATGAAATACGGCGGCGATACAGGAGCGGTCATCAAGAAGAAACTGAACGAACAGGTGAACGTCGTCGGAGGGATTACAGACACAAACAAACTCACAACAGAAGACAACCTCGGCGTCGTATCCGATGGCAGCAACAACCTGAAAGTCCGTCTTGCCAAAGCCCTGAAAGGCCTCGAAAGCGTGACAACCGGCGATACAGTTATGAACAATAGTGGCGTTACAATCAATAACGGTGCGGCCGGAAATCCTGTATCCCTGACTAAGAACGGTCTTGATAACGGCGGCAACAAAATCACCAACGTGGCGGCCGGTGTCAATGGCACAGACGCGGTTAATGTAAACCAACTGAATACCGTTGCTGGAGAAGCTGCTAAACATACGACCGTCAAAGCCAAAGACAGCAATGTAACTATCACCGAAAGACCCAATGCGTCCGGCGGCACGGAATATACTATCGGACTCGGCGACAAAGTCACATTGGGAACCGATCCGACCAAACAGGTATCCATCGACGGAACAACAGGCATCATCAAAGCCGGAGATAAAGTCACCATTGATGGCACGACAGGAAACATCGATGCCGGAAAAGTGAAAATCAACGGGAAAGACGGAACCGTCAACGGACTGACCAACAAAACCTGGGATCCGAACAACATCACCAGCGGACAGGCCGCTACGGAAGACCAGCTTAAAGAAGTGGACAATAAGATTACCAACACATCCACGGAACTGACAAATAAAGGCATGGACTTTGCCGGCAACGAAGGAGAATTCCACCGTAACCTGGGAGAAAAAGTCACCATCAAAGGAGAAGGGACAAAAGCTGCCTCCGAATACTCCGGTGAAAACATCAGAACCTTTGCCGACACGAATGGAAATGTTGTTGTTAAGATGGACAAAAACCTGAAAACCGAAACAATCGTCGCCACAGGTAAAGACGGCAAAAATGGTAAAATCGGTATTAATGGTAACGACGGCCAGACGACAAACATTTCCGTTACCAGTGACGGCAAACCCGGAGTAGACGGCGCACCGGGGACAACCACGACCCGTATCGTATACGAGAAACCGGACGGCACCAAAGAAGAAGTGGCTACCCTAAATGACGGCATGAAATACGGCGGCGATACAGGAAACGTCATCAAGAAGAAACTGAACGAACAGGTGAACGTAGTCGGAGGGATTACAGACACCAACAAACTCACCACAGAAGACAACCTCGGCGTCGTATCCGACGGCAATAACAACCTGAAAGTCCGTATGGCCAAAGACCTGAAAGGATTGAACAGTGTGACCACCAACACCCTGACCGTGGGAGACGTGAAAATCGACAACAGCGGCATCAACGCAGGAAACAAGAAAATCACCAACGTAGCAGCCGGTGATGTCAGCCCGAACAGCACCGATGCCGTGAATGGCGGACAGCTGTGGAAAACAAACCAGACAATCAACAATATAGGAGGAGCCGTTAATGAACTGGGAACCCGTGTGAACCGTGTAGGAGCGGGAGCGGCAGCACTGGCAGCCCTCCACCCGCTGGATTTCGACCCGGATGACAAGTGGGATGTGGCAGCCGGCTACGGCAACTACAAAGACGCCCATGCCGTATCGGTAGGCGCATTCTACCGTCCCAATGAAGATACCATGTTCAGCGTAGGAGGCTCCTTCGGCGGAGGAGAAAACATGGTGAATGCCGGAGTCAGCGTGAAGCTGGGACAGGGCAACCATGTATCTACCTCACGGGTAGCTTTGGCCAAGGAAGTAGAAGACCTGAAAGCGATTGTCAAGGCGCAGAGTGCTGAGATTAAAGCTATGCGCGGAGCCATGCAGTCTGGGACATCGGTAATGAAGGATGTTAATTTCCCCGATGTGTCGAAAGATCACTGGGCATACTCTTATGTAAAATCACTGGCGGACAGGGGTCTTTTGGAAGGCTATCCGGACGGTGAGTTCAAAGGTGATCGTACCATGACCCGCTATGAATTTGCGGCCATTATTTACCGCGCACTGCAGAACGGCGCACCCATTGACAGCGATATGGCAAAAGCCATCGGTGAATTCGATCCTGAAATCAATCGGATAAAGGATCTGGACCGCACCCGTGTCGACCGTATTTCCGGTAAGGATAATGACCGGCATAAGGTGGAACGCGTCCGTGTCAATAATGAAAGCAATAAAGAAAAGGGTGACTACCGTGATGTGTACGGTTCCCATATTTCACCGGAAGCGTAACCCGGAAAGCAAAGACAAGGAAATAGTATAAGAAACAGAAAGTACGGTATCCGTCAGGTATGATGGGTACCGTATTTTTATGTGGGCGGGGGATAGGATGTAATCCGGAAACTGGAGGATAAGCGTTGTCCGTCCCTCGTTACCTGGAGCGATTGTAAGGAGTTTGCTGCCGTGGTGAGGAAGACGGTAAGAAGATAAAAGTTATTAGCTGTGAGCTGTCAGCTATAAGCTGTTAGCTGTGAGTTAAAAGCCGAAGCATATGATTTCCGTTAGGTGTCATACGAAACAACAGCAAAGGATTTGCTGTTGTAGTGAGGGAAACGTTAAGGCGTTATCCTAAGCGAATGTGAAGAGTCTGCTACCGTGGTGAGGAAAGCCGTAAGATGTCATCCGGGTAATAGATTCTTCACTCTGTGTCACTGTCCCGTTTCCCTGCTTTCTCACACAGCATTCTTACCCCCGTTCAGAATGACGATTGGAGGAAATGGCGTCATAATGAGGGAAACGTCAGTCGTCATCCTGAGCGATAGCGAAGGATCTGTTGCCGTGGTGAGGAAAGCAGTAAGAAGATAAAAGTTATCAGCTGTGAGCTGTCAGCTATCAGCTGTTAGCTGTTAACCGTTAGCTGTGAGTTAAAAGCCGAAGCATATGATTTCCGTTAGGTGTAATACGAAATAACAGCAAAGGATTTGCTATTGTAGTGAGGAGGGAAACGTTAATCGTCATCCTGGACGAATGTGAAGGATCTGCTACCGTAATGAGGGAATCGGTAAGGCGTCATCAGCATAATAGATTCTTCACTCCATTTCACTGTCCCGTTTCCCTGCTTTCTCACAAAGCATTCTTACCCCCGTTCTGAATGACGATTTTGGGAAAGCACGTCACTAACAATGGAGAACGGAAAGCATCATAATGACGGAGACGGTAAGGCATCATAATGAGGAAAACGTCAGGCGTCATCCTGAGCGATAGCGAAGGATCTATTACCGTAGTGGGGAAAGCGGTAAGAAGATAAAAGCTGTCAGCTGTGAGCTGTGAGCGGCCAGCTGCAAGCTATGTTATAATGAATAAATTATAGGGTGTGTATTGTCTTTGGAGGGGGTATCAGGGTGGCAAAGCTGAATTTACTGCAGGAGAAAATTTTGAGCGACGGGGTGATCCGTCCGGGGAATGTGCTCAAGGTGGACAGTTTTCTGAATCATCAAATCGATGTGCCTTTTATCAGTGAACTGGGGAAGGAATTTAAAAAGCTTTTCGGGGATCGGAAAGTGGACAAGATTCTGACGATTGAAGCGTCGGGAATTGGTATCGCCTGTCTTACAGCAGTGTACTTCGGCGTGCCTGTGGTTTTTGCGAAGAAATCTGCGGGAAGCAATATGGATAAGGAAATGTTTGCTACGGAGGTTATGTCATATACCCATAATCGGAAAAACCATGTGGTGGTATCAAAGAAATATCTGAAACCCGGCGAACATATCCTCATCATGGACGATTTTCTTGCCAACGGCTGCGCCGTGAGCGGGCTTCTTGATCTGGTAAAACAGGCGGGCGGTATCGTAGAAGGCATCGGCATCTGCATCGAAAAAGGTTTCCAGGGCGGCGGCGACGCGCTCCGTGAAGCGGGATATGATGTCCGCTCTCTGGCAGTTATTGAAAAAATGGATGCCGAAACAGGCGTCATTACGTTCCGCTGAGGAGGCCGGAATGAATACAGATCCGATTTATGAAGCGGATGGGAAAATATCTGTCCGCAAAGCGGTGCCTTTCGGTCTTCAGCATGTTCTTGCCATGTTTGTGGCAAATATCGCGCCGATTCTTATCGTGACGGGGGTGGTGAAGATACCCGCCTCAGAAGCGGGCGCTATTGTCCAGGCAGCCATGATCATTGCAGGCATCGGCTCCCTGCTCCAGATGTATCCCGTCTTCCGTCTGGGCAGCGGACTTCCTGTCATCATGGGAATCAGCTTTACCTTTGTTTCTGTTTTTTGTGTGATCGGATTGAAATACGGCTACGGCGCTATTCTCGGTGCTGTCCTTATAGGCGGTGTTCTGGAGGGAATCCTCGGTCTCTGCGCGGCATGGTGGCGGAAACTGGTACCGCCCATCGTTTCGGCGACTGTCGTGACGGCCATCGGGTTTTCACTGCTTCCCATCGGGGCGAATTCTTTTGGCGGCGGTTTCGGCCATCCTGAGTTCGGTGATGCCCGGTTCCTCATTGTCGGAACGGTTACCCTGGTTTCCTGCCTTATTTTCAATATCCGCGCAAAATCTTTCTATAAGCAGTTATCTGTTCTTTTCGGGCTTTTTGTGGGGTACGTTACGGCATACTTCTACGGTATGGTTGATTTGAGTCGCCTGACGGAAGTATCCCTTGTGTCTCTGCCGGTTTTCATGCCTTATTTTCTGGAATTTCATTATGACGCCATTTTCTCCGTATTCCTTATTTTCCTGGTGTCTGCCACAGAAACGCTGGGCGACACCTCGGCGCTTGCCGCCATGGGGTTCAATCGGGAGGCGAAAGACAGGGAAATATCCGGCTCCATTGCCGTGGACGGGTTTGTTTCTGCCGTGTCTTCTCTCTTCGGGTGTTTGCCGATTACATCTTTCAGCCAGAATGTGGGGCTTATCGCCATGACCCGTGTGGTAAACAGGAAAGCCATCGCCAGCGGCGCCGTCATCATGGTTCTGGCAGGACTTGTTCCCGCGCTGGGGGTCATTTTGGCGTCACTGCCTGAAGCCGTCCTCGGCGGCTGTACGCTTATGATGTTCGGCTCCATCGTGATGTCCGGTGTACAGATGATCAGCCGCTGCGGATATTCACAGAGAAATATGAGTATTGCCGCCCTGTCTCTTTCCATCGGACTGGGATTCACGCAGACACCGCAGATCTTCCGCATATTTCCCGAATTGCTGCGGAGCGTATTTGCGGAGAACTGTGTAGCGGTGGTTTTCATCGTGGCTGTTCTTCTGAATCTTGTATTTCCCAAAGGGGAAGAGGAAAAAGCAGCGGCAGGAGCTGCCGAATGAAATACAGGCGCTGACCGATATGAGGCGTTTCCCAAAAGTTAGGTTTTTACTCCAGTGAGAAATCTCTGGAGTTTTTGTATGCTATTAACATATATTTTCCGTTTCTGCGTACCCGTTTTTGCATACAACGGTCCGCCCGTCTGTTTCTTTATGAGTATTTCCTATACAGTTGCAGGCAAGCTATACATTGTGCTTATAAGGTGTAGACACAGGAATGAATAATGATACAATATACATGGTATTATTTAAATAGTGTTATGTAATAATACATATGTGACAAAAAAATAAAAAAATAAGGGAACTCTTTT
>OATG01002441.1_pt1 | contig 10041 bp, 4 predicted proteins | sample 1516581 | NCBI WGS metagenome assembly OATG01 (sample SAMEA2579930, study PRJEB22360) | human gut metagenome | biome: human gut; feature: human-associated habitat; material: faeces | place: Denmark | collected 2008/2010
CGCTTTTCCCTCACCGGGCATCACCATCCTTGTCGTAATAACTGCGGAAGGGCTTCACCGGCTCCGGCTTATCCGACTTTTCTTCCAGTGCCGCCAGCACCGAGGGGCGGCGAGGGGCATCCTCCTGTTCTTCCTCGTCCTGTTCCGGCTCATGGCTCTTTTCGTCCACATCCAACTGGGCGTTCAGCTCTGCAAGGCGGGCCGACTTTTCAGCCAGTTCTTCTTCCTGTGGGAAGGGCTTTTCCACTTCAATTTGCGCCGCTGCCTGCTGCTGATGCAGAGTGGCTAGTTCATTCTCAGCAGAGTTAATGCGCTCCGGGAAGTTGTTCAACGAATTATCCAGACGGATAATGTTGCCCAGAGGGTCGGTGCCCAGTGCTACCGGGTACCTCCGCTCACCCTTCAGAATCGCCTGATATTCGCTGCGGAAGGTATCGAACCGCAGAGACAACTCAAAGCCCCGGTAGCTGCCGATCACTTTTTCTTCGGCGTTGGGCAGTTCGGAGCAGGCAAGCACCAGACGCTCACCGGCGGTCTTTTTCTCATCGTAGGTCACGCCCTTGATGGTCATGCCGCAGAAACCCTCTTGCACCTGCGGGTGGGCAGCGGCAAGCTGTGCGTCCGCTTTCACCCCAGCAATATAGGCGTTCGTTTCCCGAATGTCAGCCGGGAATTTGGTCAGCAGCTTGTCTTGCAGGCGGAATTTTTGGCTCTGGTGGTCGGCTTTCAGCACCTTCAGCTTGGCGACCTGAACGTCCAAGTCCATCTTCTCTTTGATGAGCGGATTTCCGGCGCACAGTGCCTTGATCTCCGCATAGGAAAGTGCCTGTTCATCTACGTCCTCGCAGGAGCGCACCGGGGACTTGCTGGTCATAATCTGGCTGATAAACCGCTGTTTATTCTCAAGGGTCTGAAAGAGGTAGCTGTCAAACGTCCCTTCTGTGACGTAATTGAACACCTTGACTTCCTTATTCATATTGCCCTGCCGGATGATTCGCCCGTTGCGCTGGGTCATGTCGCTGGGCTTCCAGCCAACATCCAGATGATGCACCGCCACAAGCCGGGACTGCACGTTGGTGCCTGCTCCCATCTTTGCCGTACTTCCGAGCAAAACTCGCACATCGCCAGAGCGTACTTTGGAGAATAATGCGGCCTTTTTGGCTTCGGTGTCGGCGTTGTGGATAAACTCGATCTCGTTTTCCGGCACACCGGCAGCGACCAGCTTTTTGCGAATGTCATCGTAGACGTTGAAATTGCCATCGTTCTTTGGTGTCGAGAGGTCGCAGAACAAAAGCTGTGTCAGCTTCTGATCTTTGCCCTCCTCCCAGATTTTCAGCACGTTCTGCACACAGACGTTCAGCTTGCTGTTGGGGTCGTCCGGCAGCATGGGGTTCATCAGGCGAACATCCAAGCCGATCTTACGCCCATCGTTGGTGACGCAGAGCATATTGTCCACGGACGCATCCACGATGCCGGAGTGGATATCTGCGGCACGTTTGCTCAGTTCCTGCACCATTTCCTTTTGAATTTCGGACGGCTTTGCCACCACCGTTTCAAACTTCGCTTCGGGAACCGGCAAATGAAGCTGGTCAGAGGTTTTAATGTCCGCAACCTCCTTGAACATGGACATCAATTCCGGGAGGTTGAAGAACTTGGCAAATCTCGTTCTCGCCCGATACCCAGTACCTTCCGGGGCCAGTTCGATGGCCGTGGTCGTCTCACCAAAGGTGGATGCCCAGCAGTCGAAGTGGGTCAGCTTTTTCTGCTGCAAGGTGCTGTACTGCAAATACCGCATGACCGTGTACAGTTCGGTCATGGAATTGCTCACGGGCGTGCCCGTGGCGAACACCACGCCCCGCCCGCCGGTGATCTCATCCAGATAGCGACACTTGCCGAACATATCGCTGGATTTCTGCGCTTCGCTGGTGGATAATCCTGCGACATTCCGCATTTTTGTGGTCAAAAAGAATGTGCAGCACCTCTGCGGCTGCGAAGCAGTCCGCAGAGTAGTCTGCTTTGTTGTGATAGGTAACTTTTTGAAGTAATCTCCAAGTTTTCCCCCACCTCACGCCGGGCGTGCACCTTTCAGCGCACCCGGCGTACCATCAAATCGATTTACTTTCTTCCTTCAGATTTTAATACTGCTGTGTTCTCACGGACACAGAGTGGTTGTAAATTTCACAGTTTAAGCTTTTCGCGGTATTTCATGATTTTGCCTACCGTCTTTGCATCAAGCTCAGGCGGTATTGGACTGTTGTGAACCATGCGGTGGCACGGTTCACACAGCCAAACCAGATTCGGTACTTTATTGATTCTATCAAGTGGAAGCTTGTTTTTAACGTGGTGACAATTCTTTTGAAGCATGGGTGAGAAGGCATTTCCACAGCATTTACATTTTCCTTTGTCCCTGCTGTAAGCATACTCCCGGTTCATATAATACTCGAAATTCATCTTACCCTTTGCGTATGCTGATATTGCAATATCGTTCGGGGAGTTAACGGATGGACGGTCACATGGCAGTGGCTTGTGCTTAGCACGATAGCTCACATACCGTCTGCGCCCTTCCGCTGTGTACGGTGTCATTTTCTGGTCAAATGGCTTGGATTCATAGTGACTATGCGTGATGAACGCATAAGTTATACCAAACCAATTTCCTTCGACCCATACAGCAAATGTCTTGCTGTCGTAGCCTTTGTGTCGGTTAGGAAGATTGCAGAGCACCTTCAGCGGCACCTGCATGGAGTTGTACCGTTTGGGGTACAGCTTTTTCCATACAGCCAGTGCAGCGTTGTTTACTCTGCGGTCTATCGCATGGTAGGCACGAGAGCAGATGGATGTCTGCAAGTACTGTGCCATACCCATAATGACAGAGTTGACGTACTGAATTTGCGCAGCCTGCACATTGACTTTTTGACAAAGTTCTATGCGGTGCACTTCTTCGAGCAGTTTCTTAATCTTCTTTCCTAACCGTTCCATATCCGGCAGCGGCTTTCCAACCAGATGTTTCGTCCATGTTGCCGGGTCAGGAGTTTTCCGTTTTCGTTCGGCCTTTACCACAAAGCCAAGAAAGTGTATACCGTTTGTCCGCAGGTCTGTTACATAGGTCTTTTCCTGCGACAATTCGAGTTTCATTCTGTTCCGAAAATATTTTGTCAAGACACGTTTCAAGCGGAGCGCTTCCTTCTCCGTTGACGTCAAAATCACCCAATCATCGGCGTAGCGATAATTGTACTTTGGCGTTACACCAGCTCATTTTAGTCGCCTTGTGTCGTTGCCTTTGTGCTTGCACTGTCTGTGCGGTTCCATATACATACGACCAACATACCAATCGAAATCATTCAGATAAACATTGGATAAAAGCGGTGAGAGGATTCCGCCCTGCGGTGTACCGAGCTCTGTTACATGAAACAGGTCATTTTCCATATATCCAGCTTTCAGCATCTGGCTGATAAGTTTCAGCACACGCTTGTCATGGATACCAAATTTCCAGAGCTTTTGGAGCAGCAGGCGGTGATTGATATTGTCGAAGCATCCCTTGATGTCGCCCTCAATGGCCCACACGGGCTGGTCGGGCGATTTACATCCAGCATTTATGACATTGATGATACCCCGGATTGCATGTTTCTGTGCCCGATAGGGGCGAAAGCCGTAGCTTTGCGGATAAAATCTCGCTTCACAGATTGGCTCGATAATGATACGCACGCACTCCTGTATAATCCTGTCCAATACAGTGGGGATACCCAGCGGTCGTTTCTTGCCGTTACTCTTTTCGATATATTCACGGCGGGCTGGTTTGGGGCGGTAGTTGCAAAAACTCGATTGAATCAATAAAATAAGCTCATCTTTGGGCATTTGAAGGTATTTGTCCATTTTTATCTTATCCACGCCAGCAGTTCTGCTGCCTTTGTTGGACTTGATATTGTGGACGGCGGTTACAATGGTCACTTCATTTACCATCGCTTCCACCAGACCGGTGAACGATACTCCTTGACCGGACTTCTCATAGAGAAAATCCTGAATCTTTTTAAGTTCCGTTTCCGTTGAAAATCTGACGTTCAAATGCACAAGGTTTTCACCTCGCAGTTCGTCACCCATCTTTCAGGGAGTTATAGGATTTTCGTTTTGTGAAATTTACAAATCGATTTGACTCGTATCCTTCGCCATGGAATATTTCAATTCCGTTTGACTGGCATTACCCAGCCCAGACTACTATGATACGGCTGACTTCCTGTTGCTTTCACTGCGCTGTAACGCTCCAACAACAGGCTCTCAAACGTTCCTTAATCTCTATCCTTGTTCTGAAACCCGTAGGCCGCTACCTTACACCGGGAAAATCTAACCATGCTTTGAACCACAGTTGCTGCATGATTCCTGATGGGGATTTCATCCCACAGGGCGTGTGCAGAAAAACCAGCCACACACACTTTTTCCAAGGGTCACCCTTTCGGATGTCGTTCGCTCTTACGATGCTGCATAGCTTTCCCTGACGGATAGCCATAGGTTTCGGAAGCCCGCACCATTATTATCCATGCCTCTTTGCAGAGGTTTAGGTTTTCAGGTTACGTCTTCACCACGCTCTGTACAATGCACACTTACAGGTGGCAACGCACAGTGGAGTATTAGCTCTCGTACTGTCTTGAATTTTGACCTATTCTCTGGAACTTTGTTCCTCGACATTGGTTCTGTACGGCAGAGGAATTTCACCCCTGATTTTGAGATTAAAGTTCTCTGTGATATTTTCTTATTGCTAAGTGCAATCACATGGTGCTTTTCGTCCTTGCTGTCAACAAGGGCTTATGCACAACGTTTCGCACGGTTCTTGTAAAAATGGCTCTCGTCCACAAAAAGCCTGTCAACGCCCAGTTGCTCAAAGGTAATCACATCGTCTTTGCGCTCATCAGAGCGCAGTTTTTCCAGCTTGGTTTCCAGCGTTTTCCGGGTCTTTTCCATCTGCTTGATGGAGAAATTCTCGCCTGCATGGGCTTTCAGTTCGTTGATGGCGGCGAGGGTCTCGTAGATCTGCTCCTGAATAATGCGCTCCTGCCGCTCAAAGGACAGTGGAATGCGCTCAAACTGACTGTGCCCAATGATGACAGCATCATAATCGCCGGTGGCGATGCGGGCACAGAATTTTTTGCGGTTGGCAGTTTCAAAGTCCTTGCGCCGTGCCACCAAAAGTTTGGCGTTGGGGTAGAGGTTCAGAAACTCCGAAGCCCATTGCTCCGTCAGGTGATTGGGCACTACGAACAACGATTTCTGGCACAAACCAAGGCGTTTTGCTTCCATAGCAGACGCTGCCATTTCGTAGGTTTTGCCTGCGCCGACTTCGTGTGCAAGCAGCGTATTACCGCCATAAAGCACATGAGCAATGGCGTTGCGCTGGTGCTCCCGGAGGGTGATTTCCGGGTTCATGCCAACAAAGTGAATGTGGGAACCGTCATACTCACGGGGTCTGGTGCTGTTGAACAACTCATTGTACTGTTTTACCAGCGCAATGCGCCGCTGAGGGTCCTGCCAGACCCAGTTGGCGAAAGCGTCCTTGATGACCTGCTGTTTCTGCTGTGCCAGCATTGTTTCCCGCTTGTTCAGCACACGTTTTGGCTTGCCCTCGGCATCCTCAATGGTGTCGTAGATGCGGACATCTTTCAGGTTCAGAGTCTCCTCCAGAATCTTATAGGCGTTGGCACGGGATGTGCCGTAGGTCTCGGAGGAGATAATATCGCCCCGCCCGGTGGCAGTCTTGCCCTCCACACGCCACTCGGCAGTGTAGGGCGAGTAGCGCACATTCACCGCCCGGCGCAGATAGTAGGGGATCTGGAAGGTTTCGGTCATAAACTTCTGGATAATATCTGGGTCGAGCCACGTTGCACCCAAGCGCACATCAATTTCAGAGGCTTCCAGTTCTCTGGGCTGCGCCTTGGTCAGCGCATCCACATTGACGGCAAACTCCGGGTTCGTTTCGGCGGCAAACTGTGCCATCCGCAGCTTTGCCCGGACATCGCCGGACAGGTACTCGTCTGCCATCTGCCAGCCTGCTTCCGGGTTGGTGGGGTCGGCGGCAGGGTCTTTGAAGATCACACCGGAAAGTTCGGTGGTGATGCGCCCGTACTCACCGGGAGTGCCCAGCAGTTCTGCCATATAGGGCAAGTCTACTTTGCCATGCTCCCCGATGGACACCGCCAACGCCTCGCTGGGGGTGTCCACACTGGTGACGGTGCGCTCCGGGCGAATGGTGCGCTTCGTAAACATCGCCGCCTTGGATTTGAGCTGCCCCTGCTCGTCCAGATTTTCCAACGAACAGAGCAGATAGTAGGAAGAATCCTGCTCAAACAGCCGCCCGTTTTTGCGGTCGTTCAACAGACCGTACTTTGCGGTAAAGGCATCGTAGGCGGCGTTCAGCTTTGCCTGTGTCTCCTTAATGTCCTCGTCCGAGAAGTCGTTCAACTGCTGGTCAATCAGGTCATTGACGATCTGCCGCAGTTCCACCATGCCGGTGACACGCCCCTTGGCGGTGTCGGAAAGTTCCACCTGCGTCATCACGGAGTTTTCCCGGTAGAACACCTCACCGTCCACCACCGTGTAGGAGAAGTTTTTCACATCCGGGTCAGCCGGGAGAATATGCTTCTCGTTTTCGGCATCCGCAATATCTGGTGTTTCTACCTCAACTTCGGTGTATTGCCCCTCAATATGCTGCACCGCTTCTGCAAGCTGGTCTGCAAGATTTGCACCCTCGATGGGAGCAACGGTCAATTCCTCTCGTCCATACTGGGTGCTTTCGGTGGAGAGTACGCCCAGAACCATCTCCGGGTGGTCTACGAAATACTGGTTGATGGCAAAGCCATCTTCGGTCTTACCGAGCTGCACCCATGCAGGTTCGATGTCCGCAGGGCGGTCACGCTTCTGCAAAAAGATAATATCACTGACAACATCTGTGCCAGCGTTGGCACGGAACGCATTATTCGGCAGACGGATAGCCCCCAGTAGATCGGCACGTTCTGCCATGTGCTTGCGGGCGGTGCTGTCCTTGCTGTCCATGGTGTAGCGGCTGGTGACGAACGCCACCACGCCGCCCGGACGCACTTGGTCGATGGCCTTGGCAAAAAAGTAGTTGTGGATGCTGAATCCCAACTTGTTGTACGCCTTGTCGTTGGCCTTGTAGTTGCCGAAGGGCACGTTGCCCACCGCCAGATCGTAGAAATCACGGCGGTCGGTGGTTTCAAAGCCGGCAACGGTAATGTCTGCCTGTGGGTACAGCTTTTTGGCGATGCGCCCGGTGATGGAATCCAGTTCCACGCCGTACAGACGGCTATCCTGCATGGTGTCCGGCAGCATTCCGAAGAAGTTGCCCACACCCATGGACGGCTCCAAGATGTTGCCAGACCGGAAACCCATGCGCTCCACGGCATCGTAGATGCCACGGATAACGGCGGGGCTGGTGTAGTGGGCATTCAGGGTGCTGGAACGGGCAGCAGCGTACTCATCCTCGGAAAGCAGCCCTTTCAGTTCGACGTACTCTTTTGCCCAACTGTTTTTGCCGGGGTCAAAGGCATCCGCCAGACCGCCCCAGCCCACATACCGGGAAAGCACCTGCTGTTCCTCGGCGGTGGCATCACGATGCTCCTGTTCCAGCTTGAACAGGGTGCGGATGGCTTCAATGTTCCGGGCATATTTCTGTTTTGCGCCGCCCTCGCCCAGATGGTCATCCGTGATGCGGAAATTCCCGGCAGGCTCCGGCGCAGGAGTGAGATTGACCGTCAGGTTGTGCAGATGGATGTTGCCCGGCTGGCGCAGCAGCCGTTCCAGATTTTCCTTGCTTTCCGAGCGGGCAACCGGATAGACCTCATCCGGGTCACGAAGCTGGATGTTCAGAGTTCCGACAGTTTCGACCGTAAAATCCTTACCGTCCAGACGGATTGTATCGCCCACACGGTAATCACGCTCTTTTGGGAGAGCGAGAATAGGTTCATTTTCCGCCAAAAACTTTGCCTTTTCCACTGCAAGCCAATCGGCGGCGGTTCGTTCATCCGTCTCTTTTTTCAAAGCGGTGCAATAGGATTCGGCCTGCTCCTTGTCTGGAAATTGCGCCATTCCGTTGTCATTTGCATAGTAGCCCTCATTGAGATCATCCCAGATAGCAAAAAGCTGGGACGTACCTCCGACCACTTCGCGGACAGAAAAACGCTCATATTCCGGCACCTCGGATTCCTTGTAGATGGTTTCTGCCTGCTCCAGCATTTCATCCACACGCTGGCTAGGTTCATTCTGCCGCAGACCGTCCTCGAATTGTCGTTTGTTGATAACTTCGTTATCCCACGACTGTCCGTGTGCGCTGGTGTCGATGCGAACATCCGTTTCGCCGATATAGCCAATGGTGCCCTCGATGGTTCCAGTGGGCAAATCAACCATTACATCGTCACCGACTTTGTAGCCGTTTTCTTCCTGTACAGTGGTACACTGCTCCTTTTCTTCATCCGTCAGGTAGCGGTCGGACTGGATCATCAGGTCGATATACTTTTCCACCTGCGCCCATTTCAGGGTGATTTTCTGGTGGTCGGGGTAATGGTCAAATTCCAATCCCTTCCAGTCGTGGTTGACGAAGCCTCGGCTTCCGTCCAGAAAATCGTGGGAGTGCCCACCAATGCCGTACTCCTTTGCCAGTGCTTTGGCACGGAGTTTGCGGTCAGGCTGGGTCTGGTACAGCGCCATAATGCGCTGTTTGCCGCCTGCAAACCCCGAACCATGCCGCCGCAGCTCGTTCTCAATTTCCGATTGCGATAACGAAAAAGCGGAGGGCGTTTTTTCGCTCTCCGCTCGGTCGATTTTTTCGATTTGCTGGGCTTCGGTGGGGAGGACGGCATCCAGAAAACTTAGCTGTAGATCAGCTCCGTCAGCACCAGCTCCTCTGCCTGCGCTTTCAGGCTGTTCATGTGCTGCACCCACATCAGTTGATTCTGCGCTTTGTCCGGGGCTGGGTCCTGCTTCAGAAGCTGCTCCATGGTCTGCTGCATCCGGCTCTCTGCTGTCTGCTCCACCTCCGTCAGGTGCGGGTACAGGCTCCCGTTCAGGAGCATCGTGTTGTACAGCACCGGGCGATGGTTCATCAGGTACGTCCGGCGCAGCCTGCCGTACTTGCCCAGCGGCTTCCGGGGCTGGTTCAGGGTCAGGTTCGGGAGCTGGTAGTCCCCGACGGTCGAGTAGGTCACGTTCCTGCTGTTCGTATTCATATTGGCTCCTTTCCGCATTGCGGCGGCGAATGGTGGTTTTTACGGTGCGTTCGATGTTCCGCAGCACCTCCCGGCTCATGTCGCTGACGGCTGCGCCGAGGGCGTAGACACTATCCGGGGAGGAGAAATTGTAGATTGCCTGAAAATCGTCCTTATCGAACCAACCGGCAGGCTCAAAGCCGCAGCGTTCCAGCAGCGTGTAGGTGACGCTGATGGCGGCGGCGGACTTAAACTGCATCTCCACCCCGGCCTCATCATAATCCATCAGCAGCGAACCGTCAACGATGGCGCAGATGTCCCCGCCGTTGTTGTCCCAGTAATCTGCCACCAGTTTCCCGGCAACATCCGCAAGCTGCTGGCTGACACGCTCTCCGCCGATGCCGTAGGTCTTGCTCAACATTTCCGAAACCGGCTGTTTCAGGTCGTCGTTGAACTGCCACATCTCCGGGTCACGGGAATTGCGGCGCACCCCGGTATCGCTTACGTCAAAAACGTAGTGCAGCCGGGGGAATCCGCTGGATTCGTCCAGCAGAGCGATGCCCTTGGCACCACGGCGCACATAGCGGTTCATCCGGTTGTTCCAGATGTCAAAGTCGGCGCAGGCGGTGGCATCCGGGCGCTGGGCGTAGATCATGAGCTGGTCCGCAAAAGGGTACTTGTACAGCCGGGATGCGGTGGTCAGATAGTCCGTCCAGCTTTCCCAATACCGGGTCAAGCCGTTGGCTGTGCGCTGGGCAAGGGCGAGATATTCTTCGGTTTTGCTTGGCATTTTGGCCTCCTTTTTCAGATTTTAGGGTATAAAAATAGCGGGCAACCG
>OATG01002451.1_pt1 | contig 9991 bp, 6 predicted proteins | sample 1516581 | NCBI WGS metagenome assembly OATG01 (sample SAMEA2579930, study PRJEB22360) | human gut metagenome | biome: human gut; feature: human-associated habitat; material: faeces | place: Denmark | collected 2008/2010
GCCGTCACAGACCGCACTGGATGCTTATGAATGCCGCCACGGTCTTGGATATACGATTTACAAAGGTATTAAAAATGAACTGGAAGCCTGTGTAACCGCACTCGTTCCAATCGGTGCCGACTGTGAATTAAACAAAATCAGCCTGAAAAATCTTTCTGACAGCAAAAAAAACATCAGTCTTTATTCTTATGTTGAATTCTGTCTGTGGAATGCCGTTGAAGATATGAATAATTTTCAGAAAAACTACAGCACCGGTGAAGTCGAAGTCGTAAAGGGCGACAGCCGCTCCTGCATTTATCACAAAACCGAATACCGTGAACGCCGCAATCACTATGCCGTCTATGCTGTAAATGCTGCGTGTGACGGATTTGATACCGCACGCGAGAGCTTTCTTGGTACATACGGCTCCCCTGCCGCACCACAGTCCGTTGGAAACGGCACTTCCTGCAATTCCGTTGCCGACGGCTGGCAGCCATGCGGTTCTTTCCGGCTGGATATTACGCTTGAACCGCACGAAAGCCGTGATTTCATCTTTATGCTCGGCTACATTGAAAATCCGGCAGATGATAAATGGGAAGCGCCACAGATTATCAACAAGAAAAAAGCAAATGAATTGATGGAACATTTTCTTTCTATCAAAGATTTTGACAATGCGCTGTTACGTTTAAAAGACTACTGGAGTCATCTGCTCTCCGGCTATACACTTGAAGCCGATGATGAGAAACTCTGCCGCATGGTCAATATCTGGAACCAGTATCAGTGCATGGTTACTTTTAATATGTCCCGCTCCGCATCTTATTTTGAATCGGGTATCGGCAGAGGCATGGGATTTAGGGATTCCTGCCAGGATCTGCTTGGCTTTGTCCACTTAATCCCGGATAAAGCGCGCCAGCGTATTTTAGATATTGCTTCTACCCAGTTTGAAAACGGAAGTGCCTACCACCAGTACCAGCCGCTGACCAAAAAGGGAAATGCAGACATCGGAAGCGGCTTTAATGACGACCCGTTATGGCTGATTGCCGGAACTGCCGCTTATTTAAAAGAAACCGGCGACTATTCGATTCTGGATGAAATGACACCGTTTGACAGCAATCCGGACAATCAGGCACCGCTGATGGAACATCTGCGCCGCTCTTTTCATTTTACATCCACGCATCTCGGACCGCACAACCTGCCTCTGATTGGCCGTGCAGACTGGAACGACTGCCTGAATCTGAACTGTTTTTCAACCGTTCCCGATGAATCCTTCCAGACTGCCGGTGCTTCCGAAGGTCCTGTTGCCGAATCTGTTTTTATTGCCGGAATGTATGTAAAGTACGGCAGGGACTATGCACAAATCTGCCGCCATGCCGGTCTTACCAAAGAAGCTGATGATGCCGATGCGCAGGTTGAGCAAATGATACAGGCGGTTTTAAAATCCGGCTGGGACGGCGAATGGTTCTTACGTGCCTACGATGCCGCCGGAAAAAAGGTCGGTTCGCATGAATGTGAAGAAGGTCAGATTTTTATTGAGCCGCAGGGCTTCTGTGTCATGGCTGGAATCGGGGTAAAGGAAGGTCTTGCCGAAAAAGCACTGGAGTCCGTAAAAAACAGGCTGGATACAAAATATGGCATTGTTCTTTTACAGCCGGCTTACACATACTATCACCTTGAACTGGGTGAAATTTCATCTTACCCGGAAGGCTACAAAGAAAATGCCGGTATCTTCTGCCACAACAATCCATGGGTTTCCATTGCCGAAACTGTTTTGGGACACGGCAGCCGCGCCTTTGAAATTTATAAAAAAATCTGTCCGGCATATCTTCAGGATATCAGCGACCTGCACCGGACGGAAGCTTACGTTTATTCGCAGATGATTGCCGGAAAAGATGCATGCCGTTTCGGTGAAGCAAAAAACAGCTGGCTTACGGGAACTGCCGCATGGACATTTACAAATGTTTCACAGTATATTCTCGGTATCCGCCCTGAATTTGACGGACTCTGCATTGATCCGTGTATTCCGGAAACCCTGTCCGGATTTACCGTAACGCGGCATTTCCGCGGTGCCGTTTATCATATTCACGTTGATAATTCTGCCAAATCTCAGAAAGGCATCAAAACCCTTCTTGTAAACGGCACTCCGGTTGAAGGAAATATGATTCCTTATCAGAAAGATGTGACGGAATATCATGTCACTGCAATTATGTAATGGAGGAACTTTGTATGAAACATATTAATTTTCCAAAAGATTTTATATGGGGAACAGCTTCCAGCTCCTATCAGACCGAAGGGGCTTATAACCGGGACGGCAAAGGCGCTTCTATCTGGGATACGTTCTGTCAGAAAAGCGGTGTCATTGCTGACAGCTCTGACGGAACGCTTGCCTGCTGTTATTATGATAACTATGAAGAAGATATCCGGTTCATGGCAGATGCCGGTATCCGCGCGTACCGTTTTTCTGTTTCATGGCCGCGGATTTTTCCAAACGGCGATGATCCTGCTGTCAATCCTTTGGGGCTTGCCTTTTATGACCGTGTTGTAGACTGCTGTATCCGGTATGGCATCCAGCCGCACATTACGCTTTTTCACTGGGACCTTCCACAGTCCCTTTCGGATCGCGGCGGCTGGCTGTCTGCGCATACGATTGAAGCATTTGTGCGTTATGCTGCTGTTATCTGTGAACATTTTTCGGACCGTGTAACTTATTTTTCCACAATCAATGAACCGCAGATTATTTCAAAAATGGGGTATTATGACGGTCTTCACGCGCCCGGATACCGGCTTTCCATGCTGGAAACACTGGATATTCTCCACGCACTTGCCAAAGCTCATGCACTTGCCGTTCCCGCAATGCGCAGGGCTGCAAAGAAACCGGTCAAAATCGGTTTTTCAAGTACCGGAAATCTGTGCTATCCATGCAGTGAAAATGAAGCGGATATCTGTGCCGCAAGAACTATGACATTTGCCAATACCAAAGAAAATATTTTATTCTGTCATCACATTTTCTGCGATGCGGTTATCAACGGACTTGCACCGGATTTTGAAGCACTTGCGCCGGAGATTACTGCTGATTTAAAATCAGATGATACGCTGAATTTTGTAACACAGCACCTTAAAAATGTGTGGAACGACTGCAGCGAATTAAATCCGCCTTTGGATTTTCTGGGGCTGAACATTTATAACGGACGCAAAGCCGGTGCAGACGGTTTTACGAAACGATATGCAGGTTTTCCAAAGACAGCACTGAAATGGCCTGTCACTCCCGAAGTTATGAACTGGGGTACACGCTTTCTGTATGAACGCTATCATCTGCCGATTTTTATTACTGAAAACGGGCTTTCCTGCAATGACCACATTTTCCTTGACGGAAAAGTCCATGATGCTGAACGCATTGATTTTCTGACGCGCTATCTGTTACAGCTGAGTGAATCCATAAAAGAGGGTACACCCATCATGGGGTATTTTCACTGGTCTTTTACGGACAATTTTGAATGGCACAGCGGTTACGATGAACGTTTCGGACTGGTATATATTGATTATCCGACACAAAAACGGATTCCGAAAGATTCCTATTACTGGTACCGGAATCTGATTGCAGACTCTGCAGAATAAGCCGCAGATTTACGGAATTTCATATACCTCTTTTACCGCGGTTAATGCGTCCTTAAAAATCAAATGATTCAGTTCTGATTCATTCTGATAAAATATCTCAAGTGTATCGGAAGCTTTGTCTGTTTTTCCGGCTGTCCGGTACATATGATAATCAACTGCGCTGTTGTAGCAGGCACTGAAAGCATAGTAGTCCCTGTCATCTTCTGTGACTGTTCTTCCAACAGCGCGGTTATATGCCACCTTTTCTGATAATCTGCCGTAATCACCATCGCAGAAATCCTCATACAGCTTCTCTGACGTATATCCTTTTCTGGACTGCTTTTCCCGGAAATAATCATACGCATTTTCCGCCGCTGACGGAATAATCATCAAAACCAGTACGGCAACAACCAGATACAACAGCTTTCCTATTATATTAACACGATTTTTTTTATTCTTCATCAAACATTCTCCTCGTCAGTAATGCAATTACCGATGTTCTGTCACGGTTTTCGAGCGAATCTATATCAGCCTGTGTAAAATTACAGTAATCCTTTAAAAACAGCCCTGCTTTTTCTTTTATATCTTCCATATAAGGAATACTCTCTGCCGCCCGTTCCCTGTAACTTTTCCCCTGCGCGCTTCCGGTTATCATACAGATTGCTTCTGCCGCATTGTTTAATGCCGTTTCTTTGGAATAATGCTCTGACAGTTCCGGATTATAGTAAAACATAATGGCATTGCGCAGACGCAGATACCCTTCTGTCATGTTGTAAAAATCATACCAGCCGCTGTTTCCCGTTCCGCTCATCCGCTGGTTCAGACGGGTGTAGAGCTGATACACTTCTTCATACTGCCCGTTATCCAGCAGTGTCTGTAAATGTTCTTTGATTTCCTGCTCATGTGTCTGATTATATTTTTTCTGCTTTTGTTCTGCCAGGTTATATCCCCAGAGGTGATTTGCCTGAATGGTTACTATGACTGCTGCAATTCCCGCAATCACCAGCGATGTAACCGGTGCAATGTATTTTATGAACCATTTACTGTTACGGACAACTTCTTTTTGTGTATCTGAAAATTCATGTTCATAATGCTCCATATCTTTGATGTGCTGCTGACTCTGTTCATTAGGTGTCCCGCAGTTTGGACAGAATTTTTCAAGCATTGTCAGTTCTGCACCGCAATTTTTACATTTCATAAATATTCCCCACTGTCATTTTTCATATTTTTGTGCTTTTTCACGGAACATGTTGTAATTACTGACATCACCGTTCCCGTACAAAGCCTGATAGTCTGCGGCATAGTCGGCTTCCGACTGTCCGATGGTATCGGTAAGAACTGCCTTTACATGCTGTGTCCACGTACTGATAATTTCTTTTTCCTGTGCATCACAGCTTTTATAATACCGGTACATATATCCGTCCGTACCTTCCAGCATATTCATATATTCCATGCAGCTGCGGTACAGATTTTCAAATTCATAGCTTTCAAGCGGCGTTCCCTGTGCGATTTTATCATCATAGCGCAGTGTATCTGAATACGCATATTTATAAATATATAAAATATTATATTTCCACTGCTGTAATATTTTATTTTTATAAGAATCCGCCGTCACTTCACTGATGTCTGCAAAGTTTCCCTGCTCGTAGGCTTCATTTATCTGCGGCACATTTTCATCATACCATGCCATGCCCTCTGCAATCTCTCTGCGTTCCGAAGCCGAATTATAATAAGAACGATATTTTGTATATCCCCACGCAGTCCCGACAAGCAGTGCTGCTGCAACCGCCGCCAGCGTAATGACAGCATGACAAATGATTCTGTTCCGGATATAACGGTTTGCATTTTCATCAAGTCCGTCCATGGTATCATTCATTTTGTACAGGTGATTCATGTACTCTTTTTCCGATGCTTCATACTGCATGGCATGGCAGTATGGGCATTGTGTCTGTGTTTCCTCAATATCCGCTCCGCAGTTATTACACCGTATCATCTGATTTCCCTCTCTTTTACCCGCACTGTTTTGCCGCACATGTACAGGCTTCTTCTCTCCTGCCTGTAACGTGCGCCTTGCGTATGTTGTATTTTAGTATAACATACTTCCGCCGGTTATAAAATCCGCTTTTATTCCTATAGTTTCTGCTCAATCGGAATGATTCTTCCCATTTTTGCGGATACTCTGTGTGAAATGGAGATAACCGTTCTGTTTTCGGATACTCTCTTTAGCGCTTCAAGCACTTCTTTTTCCGTTTCGGCATCGAGATTTGCCGTGATTTCATCCAATAACAAAAGCTTCGGTCTTGCCGCCGCCGCACGCGCTATGGATAAAAGCTGCCACTGTCCCTGTGAAAACAGTTCCGGTGTACAGATGGTGTCATATCCGTCCGGGAGGTGCATAATTGTATCATGCAGTCCCGTCAGTTCTGCCGCTTCTTTTACATTTTCCATGGAAATCTTTTCATCATACAGCGTAATCTGGTCTTTGACCGTTCCCGCTACTCTGTGAAATGACTGCTCTACATAGCCAAACAATGAACGTCTGTCCTTCCGGTCAATCGCTGCTGCCTCTCTGCCGTCAATCCACACACTGCCCTCACCCGGTTCGTAAAGTCCCAGAAGCAGCTTAAATACCGTACTTTTTCCGGCACCGGTTCTGCCTGAAAGTGTAATCTGCTCGCCTTCCTCTACCTGAAAGCTTAAATGCTTTAACACCGTATGTTCGTCATAACCAAAGGTGACGTCCCGAAATTCCACAAAGGATTTACCGTTATTTTGTACCAGTTTTGAATCTGCTGTATTTTCATGCTGTTTTGGTGCAGGCTCCGGCAGTGCAAAAAATTCATTGATTCTCTGCACACCCGCAATGGCAGACTGAATGGTCTGAATCTCCATGCCAAGACTTTCAAGCGGTGTAAATATCTGCGAAATGTAATTCATAACTGCAACCGCCGTACCGGCTGACATACCAAACAGTGTCAGAACCTTAGGACTGCCGGAAGCGGACAACAGCATGACTACCGCAACAACAACCGCATTTAAAATTAAAATAACCGGTGAATAGACCGCATCGTAAAAGTTGGTCTTTTCCATGGCATGATAGCTTTGCTGGATATATTCGTCATATCGTTTTTCCATATAATTTTCTTTGGAAAGGTTATGAATCGTACGGATATTATGCAGGGTTTCCGGCACATGACCGGAAGCACGGCTGACCGCACGGCGGTTTTCAACCTGCGCAGCTAACATATTTTTCTGGACATATCGTGTAAACCAGAACAGAAACGGCAGTAAAATAAACAGTACAAGCGCAAGTCCCTTATTCTGAAACCATATGACTGCCAGAATACTGATGATGCGGCAGGCATCCGCAAACATACTGATAATGCCCGATGTAAACAGATTTTCTACCGTATCTACATCACCGACAAACCGTGATACCAGTGCGCCCGGTTCCTGTTTGTTTAAACTGTCTGCCGTCAGTCTTGTAAACTTTTCCATAAGACTGCTTCTTAATGCATGTGTGATTTTCTGTCCGAATACCGTCAGAAATCCTTCTCTTGACGCTTCCATAACACCTGTCAGCGCCGTCAGCCCGAAATAAAGCGCCACAAAGGTAAAGCCGACATTCTGTTTTTGTGTCATGGCATCAATCATTTTTGCCAGTACAAGCGGCGGAAGCAGGGATATGACAACGGCTCCACACACTGCAATAACAATTCCCACTGCCAGAAGAACATTTTTCTTTACAGTCTGTCTGATAATGTTTCCACAATCACTGCTCATAAATACTTCCTCCTTCCTGCGCATGGTAAAGCTGTGCGTATTCCGGTATCTCCTGCATCAGTTTTTCATGCGTACCGGTTACTGCCTGTCCATTTCCCAGCCAGATTACCTGATTCATCTGCGGGAACAGATACAGTCTGTGTGATATTATTATCACAATGCCGTCTGCCATATATTTTTTCAGATTTTCAAAAATCTGTTTTTCGGTGTCTTTATCGAGTGCCGAAAACGGGTCGTCTAAAATGAGTACCGGACGTTTATGACAGAGCGTTCTTGCCAGCGCAAGGCGCTGTGCCTGACCGCCGGAGAGCCGCACGCCGCCGTTTCCGACCATTGTATTTTCTTTGTCCGGCATTGCCTGTACTTCTTCATTAAAACAGACCAGTTTCAGGTAATCGGATACATTTTTATTTTCTCCCATTAAAATATTGTTTTCAATAGTATCATTAAATAACTCCGGAGCATGTCCCAGATAACCGATAATGCCCGCGTGCTGTCTTCTGTCCAGACTGCCCAGCTCTTTACCGTCAACCGTGATGCTGCCCTGATACGGATATTCTCCGAGAAATGCCTTGCCGAAAGTAGATTTTCCGCACGCAACCGCTCCGGTCACACCGATAATATCTCCAGGCTTTGCCGCAAGGGAAATGTTTTCAAATATATTTTCACCATCAGGATACGCAAATGTAAGCTCCTGTACCGATAACTGTGAAACCGTCCGGATTTCAGGCTTTTCATTTTCTATCACCGGATTCATCAGCGGCTTAATACGCTTCCATGAAACCTGTGCCTTATGCACGGCATTGAATAATTTTGCCGCATTGGAGGATTTGACGGACAGCTTTGTAAAACAGGATAAAAATGTTGTAAAAATTGCAGCCGTCCAGACTTTCCAGCCTGTTCCAAGCACATTTGCCGCACCGAAAGATAAAATAAACAACACACCTGTCATTGAAATGACCTTATAAAGCGGCGGCATCATCGTATTCCAGATATTTGCGCTGACTGCGGCTTTTTCGTATGCCGTTAAATTTTCCTCATAAGCCTGTTTACGCTGCTGTTCACAGCCAAACACCCTGTAAGTAATGGCATTTTCCGCCCTGTCTAAGGTTGCCGAACTTAACGCACCGGACTGTTCCTTGTATACCACACCGGTCCGCTGTACAATAGCCTTCATTTTTTCGGCAAGCAGATAAGATACCGGCGGAAACAGCATGGAAAGCAGGGCAAGACGCCAGTCGTAATACAACAACATGCCCGCATACGCGGCAAGTGCAATGCCGGTATCAAATATTTCTGTCGTAAATTTCCGCATACCCTCTACACAGTCATCAACGTCCAATATCGCCTTTGTCATAATATCGCCCGTTCCCTGCTCCTTTAACTCCGGTCTGCTTTTTTCGACCAGACTGGCGTAAAGAATACCTTTCATGCGGCGGTTGACGTTGTTGGCAAAACGTCTGACATAAAAACGCTTGATATAGCGGGACACCTGCACAACCGTAATGGAAAGCACGTAACATCCCACCAGAATGAGCATATTATAAAATGTCTTTCTTCCATTTAAAATGTCAATCAGACAGCCGGTCATCCGTCCTTCAAACCACGGTCCCGCAAGCAGACCTAAGTTATAAATCAGCCCGGACACTGTTACAATCAGTAAAACAACCCACTCTGTCTTAAAATAAGAAATAATTTTGTTGGGTGTAAACGTTTGTTTACTCATTTTTTCGCACTCCTTTTGCTCATTTTTATTCTCTATATGCACTGTCAATTTAATCTATCAAATCATTTTTATGTTTTCCGCCCCACTCACACATGGAAACAAGTATCGGTATCAGGGATTTGCCGCGTTCTGACAGGCTGTACTCTACTTTCGGTGGAATCTGCGGCTATACTTACCTTTAGGTAAGTATATAACTTAAATGTGCGTACTTCCTTTTTGCTCCATTGTAGTGTATATTTAAAAAAACGGCAATAATAGATTTGCACAATAAAATAAAGGAGGACAGCCTATTGAATCCGGTATTTACGATTGAAAATATGCGTCCCATACGGGACGGCATGACCGTTTCAAGAGATTCCAGACTTGGCACGGTCAATAAAATCACCTATTTTTCAATGGGTGCAGGAACCTCTATCAGTCAGGAAAGCTATGACAGAATGACCATGTATATCACAGACGCCGGAAGCGGAACATTTCTTCTGGGTGAAGAACCGAAAAATGTTTTTGCCACCCCCGGCACGGCACTCATTGTCCCTGAAAAGACTTTGTGCGGTATGCAGACAGAAAACGGACTGGTATACACTGAAATTATTTTTGAAAAGGAGAACATTATGAACGCAAATGTAAAAACAAATGAAGTATTCGCACTGAAAGATTTAATTTCTTATGAAGAAGGCAGTATCGCCAACATGGACGTAGCCAGCAACCCATCAATGAAATATGTGTTAATGGCATTTGATGAAGGCACAGGTCTTACACCGCACCGCGCACCGGGCAATGCGATTGTTTTCGCACTGGAAGGCAAAGCGACAATCGGCTATGAAGGAATAGACTATGAAATCAGCGCCGGTGAATGTTTCCGTTTTGAAAAGAACGGTCTTCACAGCGTAACCGCAAACGGCAGATTTAAAA
>OATG01002464.1_pt1 | contig 9920 bp, 8 predicted proteins | sample 1516581 | NCBI WGS metagenome assembly OATG01 (sample SAMEA2579930, study PRJEB22360) | human gut metagenome | biome: human gut; feature: human-associated habitat; material: faeces | place: Denmark | collected 2008/2010
GTTGCCTTATATCCCCATTGCTAAAGCAAGGGGCTTTACGGCGACATTTGGTAATGGTATATAATGGTATAATATAACTTAAAATATATTTTTGCAAGAGGATTTTTGTTGATGATTAGCTGCCGCACACTAGTAACTTTAGTCGTGTGAGGCTTTGCCAAAGCAAAAAGAATCAACATGTTCGATAAAATTCAACATAGTAGCATGGAAAAGATCTGAGATAAAAAAACCATGGCATTAACACCATGGTTTTTTTATCCTGCGGAGTATTGTTCTGTACATCAGATGCTCTAATATTTCAGTTTCCTAGTAGTTCAAAAACGTGCAACAGAATAAACATTGTAATATCTGTTTATACCGTCATATGGAAGTGTCAGACCGGAATTATTAATAAAACAGGTTTGATTTTCATTATGGTGGTAATATCCTTCGTATTGAGAGCGTATAGTTGCATCATTTGAGCATACTTCGATATACACTACTTTTGAATTAATGGCATCTGCAAAACTTAATTTATTCATAGAAGCAGATTTTATACCAGCTGTGAAATTAGGATTTGCTGGATATATGGATATTGAAGAAAAGTCAATCGAAGATAAACTAATTACGGAATCCGATAGAATAATTTTATTCATTTTTATATTTAGCAATCCCCAACAGTTCGCATGCTGTAATTCATTAAACACTATATAGATAGGAAGTTGATCATATTTATATAATGAATTTAATGGAATTGAATCTGGCATAGGAGAAATGACTTCATTTTTTTCTAACGCTTTAGATGGATCACTACTTGTTGGATCTTGGGATATTCCTAATAAATATTCTTCTGTACATCCAAGAACATCACATAAAGTATTCATATATTTCAACGGAATAGGTTTTGCACCAGTTTCCCAGTGTGAAATATAACCACTGGTTAAACTTATTCGTTCACCTTTTGATGCATAAAAGTTTTCTGCTATTGCATTTCCTAATTCCGTCTGTGTTAAGCCAAGCACTGAACGTAAATGCAGCAAACGTTGCGGAATAATGCGTGTATTATTTTTTTTCATTATTATAATCCTCCACTATAATATACCTATAATTACTTGATATAGCGTTACAGAAATTGATAAATAGTTATTGATGTGGGCTACGCGGTAATTGAATTACCGCGTAGCCCAGCTTGATATTCTAATTTTTTATAAAATAAGTTCCTACAAATTATACCTTTAGACCCCTTTTTTATCAAGTAAAAAAGGTTCTAAAGGGTTTATTTTACTGGATTTTTAATTGACAAAAGGATGTACAAGGTATAACATACAAAAAAATAGAAAGGATAAAAATTATGAGGAAAAATTATGTACTTTTTTTATGTATCTGTTCTGCATCTTTATTTTTTTCAACATTAGGTGTACGGGCAGGACAAGTTAATGAAGACCTGCAAATGGAAACAGAAGTTCAGGAACAGGAATATAATGGATTTCACAAACAAATGAAGGTAACATTGGATAACGATTATTCTGCCTGTTCTTTTAAAATTGAGTTTGAGAGTGAAGGAAACTATAAGGCGGAACTGATTGATACGCAGGAAAATTCACATGATTTTACAGTGATTGATGGAAAGACAATGACCTGTGATTTGGATAAAACGAAGAAGGGCGAATATACTGTCAATATTATTAGTGCATCAGAAGATGATATTGGAAAGGTAACGCTTTCTGTTAATTCCCAAAAAACATCTACAACAGATATTGTTGACAATAATATTAAGATTGGGAGAGACATAAGCGGATTAAAAATGTATTTAAAGGACTCATCGCTTATTGTAACATGGACAGACGAAACATGTGGAGCGGTCAATGTAAAAGTCGTAAATCCTGATACGGGAGAAACAGTAAAAAATGAAAAGGTTACGACAAAATATTTTGAATGTAATTTAAATGATGACATTCAAAAAATATCTGTAAGTGTCGTACCAGCTGCAAGTTCCAGCATAACAGGAGCCGAGTTGACATTTAATATAGATGCTTTTTATAATCCCGATGTAACAATCAAATTTCCTGATAAGACAAAGGTTAATAAAGATGAAATTACAATTCATGTAGCATTAGGAAATACATATAGCATTTATGCTGAAGATAATGACGAATGTGTATTGACAACGGATATGATGATCGAGGGAGATTATGATCTGAAAATACCTTTAAAGTATGATGGCAGCAATAAATTAAAAGTGTATGTTGTGGATGCGGATGGAAATATGAAATCAACAGCTGCAGAAATTTACAAAGATACTGTAGCACCGGTTTTGAGTTTTGATGAAGAATATGACGGAATAGAAACAACAAATTCATCCTTTACGATTGCAGGGAATGTCACAAATTACGATACATTTAAAATAAATGATAGTGATGTAAAGGTAGCAACAGATGGTCATTTTGAAAAAGAATGTGCTCTGCATTTAGGAGAAAATCATATAAAGGTTGTTGCTGCAGATGATGCCGGTAATGAAACGAAATACGAAATTACTATCAATGAAGTAGAGAAAAAAGTACAAATGGATCCGCGTCTTATAGTAATTATAGTGATTGTATGTATTTTGATCTATTCTAAAATAAGAAAAAACAAATTACAAAAAGAAACTGTGATTAAAAATAATTTAAACGTGGAAAATGATAAACCAGAGGATGATGAAACTTCACAGGAATCTGTATTAGTCATGAATGACGAAGATGAAAATGAAGATAAAGATGAAAATCATACTGACAAAGAAGAAAAAAAATTTGCACTGCTGAAAAAGAAAATTGTCTTTAAAAAAAGATTAAATAATAAAGAAAGCAATGAAAATGAAGCAGAGGAAATGCAATCGGAAAGGACAGATGAAACAGAAAAAAATAAACATAATTTTTTTAAAAAATTAAAAGTTAGACAGAAAATAAAGAAAAATAAAGTTTCTGTTCCAGAAAATACAGTGTCAGAAGTTGAACCGGAACCAAAAGGATCACTTGAAAATCTAATGCCAGAATCGCCAAAACAGAATGAGGAGGTGAAATGTGATCATGAAGAAAAAGTGAAAAATAAATATTGTAGCGAAGATCGTAAAGTGACCATAATAACAATTCCAGACGATTCAATGGAAAGTGAGAAGAAAGATAATTCAACGGAAAAACACCAGGAGGAAGGAACGCAAACAATCATAAATGTATATACGAACGAATCTCGGAAACCGCGGAAAAAGAAGGGAAAGCTTGGATGGCTGATTGGCAAGATAGTTAATTTGTCAGTATTTGTCGGAATGTTGTTTATAATTTTCCATTATGTATTATTAAATGGTTACATTAGATCCGGCAGCATGGAGCCGGCAATGGTTACCGGTGATTTTACGATTTCAAACCGACTTGCATACACGAAAAGCTTGCCATGTACAGGGGATATTATTTTCTTTGAACATGACGGGGAAATTGTTTCAAAAAGAGTGATAGGTGTTGCAGGAGATGCAATTTCTTTTGCAGATGGGAAAGTACTGGTTAATGGAGAGGCACTTGATGAAAGTAATTATTTAGATGATACCATCATCACCGAATGTGAATATACCTATGATGTTCCGAATGGCTGCGTTTTTGTTCTTGGAGATAACCGCCAGGACTCAAATGATTCAAGATACTGGTCTAACCCGTATGTTTCAATTAGCAGTATTAAAGCAAAGCTGATGTTTGTTATTCCAATTCACGAATTGCTTTGATGATTAGCCGCCGGACACTCGTGACTTTAGTCGTGCGAGGCTTCATTGTGCGGAATGATTCGAAGTATAAATGGGTATAGACATATATATATTCTTGGTATAATAGGTATCAATATAAACACAGAGCGGTTTTTATGCATAAAAAATGTGTAAAAACCGCTTTATCCAAATGTGTCGTAAAACCCCTAGCTTTAGCTATGGAGATATAAGACACGTTCATCAAATCTACGCAAGTAATTGAAGATGGACAAATATATATTTGTATAAACTTTTGAATAGCAGTATAATACAAGCATGAATACAATATATAAATCAAACAACAATGTCGTCTATTCCTGTAAATATCATGTGGTATGGTGTCCAAAGTATAGGCGAAAAGTATTAACCAACGGTGTGGATGTCAGATTAAAGGAATTACTCCGTGAGTATGCTGTAAATCTTTCTGCAGACATTCTGGGAATGGAAATCATGCCAGACCATGTACACATACTGATTGAAGTAGTCCCGCAATTCGGTGTCCATAAAGCTGTAAAGTCCCTAAAAGGCTATACTTCTAAGATTTTAAGGCAAGAGTTTCCATATCTTAGGACTAAAATGCCAACTCTTTGGACAAACAGCTATTTTGTATCTACGGTTGGCGGTGCCCCAATGGAAGTAATCAAACAATATATTGAAAATCAAAAACATCGCAAAGACAAAAAGGTAAAATGGGATAATGCAAAAAGGTATCAAATTTAGAATCTACCCGAACAGGGAACAGCAAAATTTAATCAATCAGACACTTGGCTGCTGCAGGCTCATCTACAACAAAGGTCTTGCCATGCGTAATGAAGCCTATGAGAATGGTAATAAAATCGGCTATTCCCAGACTTCCTCAATGCTGACAGAACTTAAAAAGTGTGAAGATTTTGCTTTTCTGAAAGTGGTAGATTCTATTGCGTTACAACAGTCTTTGCGTGATCTTGACAGAGGGTTCGTAAATTTTTTTCAAAAACGGGCAGCACATCCAACATTTAAAAGTAAACATAACCGCCACCAGTCATACAGAACTGTAAACCAAGGTGACAATATTCGTATTGTAGGGAACTACATAAAACTCCCAAAACTTGGATATGTTAAAATACGTCAGTCTATGGAAGTGGGAAAAATTAACAATGTAACGATTGAACATACCACTACCGGCAGGTATTTTGCTGTCCTTAATGTGGAATTTAAGCCACAGCCAAGACCAAACAATGGAGGCCGCATAGGCATCGATGTTGGCATTAAAGAGTTTTATTCTGACAGTAACGGAAATGTGGTATCAAATCCGAAATTTCTTGAACAATCAATGCGTAAGCTCATTCGCGAACAGCGCAGGCTGTCAAGAAAACAGAAAGGTTCTAATAACCGCAACAAACAGCGTGTTAAAGTTGCTTTAGTTCACGAAAAGATTACAAATCAGAGAAATGATTTTTTACAGAAACAGTCTACCATGCTGATTTGTGAAAACCAAACAATCTGCATCGAAGATTTGAAAGTAAAAAATATGATACGTAATCATAATCTGGCACAGCACATCGGTTCTGCAGCGTGGAGTAAGTTCTTTGCTATGCTTACATACAAGTCTGTTTGGTATGGGAATGATGTAATCAAAGTGCCAACAATGTACCCAAGCAGTCAGACCTGTTCCTGCTGTGGGTATAAAAATCCATTGGTGAAAAATCTGGCAATTCGTGTATGGGAGTGTCCGGACTGTCATACCGTACATAACAGGGATACTAATGCAAGTATAAATATTTTGAATCAAGGACTGCAAATGCAGTCAGCATAAATATACATAAACTGCAAGGCGGGACACGCCTAAACAGTATAATCTAGCTTGTGGACACTGTGTAAGACATTGCAATATCGTAAGGTATGAGCTGTGCAGTAGTGGTAGAAGCAAGAATCCCCCTGCTTTAGCTGTGGGGAGTGTCAATTTCGAGGACTTGATCGTACAGCAGATCTGAAGAGGAATATACGCTGACGGTTTTGCATACAGGATTAAGCAGTGGCAAGTTTCTTAGATAGGAAAGAACGTTTGAAATTGTAGGCCTTGGTGTTAATACCAGGGCTACATTTTTGTCTGGAATCTTGCGCGCTTGTAGATATGGTTTGCAAATTATTTTTTTTAATGATATAATATAAGCGCTGTTTATACAGATTTTATTCTATTTTCTACAATTTTCTCACTTAATTGCGTATATATTCTTATTGAAAGGGTGAGAAAAATAGGAACGATAATTTACTTACATACTATATTAAAGGGAAAAGCCATGTCAAAAAAAATACACCAGAATATGTTAAAGAAATCCGAAAAAACAAGTATTCCATGGACGGAAATATTATGAAAATTTTTTCGGAATGTGGAATTACGACATATCCTATTAATGTTTTCAAAATTGCCAAAGCATTAGAATTTGAAATTGTTTATGGAAAATTTAAGCAGGAGAATGTTTATGGTGTTATGTGGGATGGAGATGAGCCTTTGGATGTTGGAGGAAGAAAACTATATCGGGCAATTCTTTTAAATAAGCAAGATTCTATTGAAAGACAAGCATTTACTGTGGCGCATGAATTAGGACACTTTATGTTGCATTGCCAAGATGATAGGAATTTTTATGAAAGGTATCATGGCGGAGCAGAACAAACAGAGAGTGAAAAGATGATAGAAGATCAAGCAGATTTTTTTGCTGCTAATTTACTACTTCCACAAAACCTCATAAAAGCTTATATTGCTCAATACAGTTTTCTACCAAAAACAGAACTTGTTACGAAGATTTGCAAGGATTTCTTAGTAGAGAAAGACACAGTGTTAAAACGTTTTGAGGAATTAGGATATGAGTGAAACTAATCAAGCTGAAAGTGTTTCAGTGAATGCAGTGCTGCCGGTATGAGTGCGTTGGGAATTAATCCAACTGCCACAAGCGTAGCCGTAGATATTGGAAATCTTTTAGAAGATGAGACAATATCTGAAGAAGAAAATGAAAATAAATATACGGATGATAAAAAAGATATTTCAGAATTGGTTCAAAGCTCATATATACATATGGATGCAGAATTCCAAAAATATTTGGAAAACTTTAATGAAATAGTAAAACAAAATGAAGAACAAAAATTTAAACTGAAAAAGTATTTTTTTTATTGTGTTATGATTATATTGTTTTTGGTTATAATTTTTCCATATATTCTTGTATTTGTGTTTCATGAAAAAGTTACAGATGTAACCGTAATTACTATGGGGATTTCTTCAACCGCAGAAGTGGTCTCATCAATCATTGTATTACCCAAAATTATTGCAAAGTATCTTTTCAATAAAAAAGAAGAAGATAACAAACGGCAAATTATTTCCAATATGCAAAATTATAATCACGATAAACAGAATAAAATGTAACACAAAAAGCAGGTTTTCTAGCAATTTGCCGAGAACCTGCTTTTTTGTTAATTGTTGCAGTATTGGGTGAGGCAAGGATCATATCCTTTTTCACTTAAGGGGTGTGTCAGGGACATGCTCAATAACATCTTCAATGCTGCACTGCAAATAAGAACATATCTTATCGAGAACTTCCATAGAAACATATTCATTTTTTGACAATTTTGCTAATGTCCCAGGACCAATGCCTATTGCTATACGAAGCTGGGTTTTTGTGAGTCCCTTTTTTGCAAGCAGGACAAATAATGGTTTGTATGAAAACATAAAATTCCCCCTTTACTTTATTTGATTTTATTATAACATAAAATATTCAGATATCAATATAGAACATTCAATAAACTGAATATTTTGTTAAACAAATAGAATAAATAGTATTGACACAATGTACTAATTATGATATATTATATTCAAGAAATGAAATATTTGATTCGATTTATAGAATAACAAACGAGGGGAATATAAAATGTATAATTCTGGATAGATATATATATATAAAGGTATAATTTTGTAAAGCAACGGTAAATCGAAAAAAAGTGCAGTTCGTAAAGGTATTTTTATTGCAAAAAGGGTTGCATATGGTATAATATACAAGAACTGTACCTTGACAAATAAATAGGAAGATATTCGATCAGAGAAAGTTGCTTTTCCATTACATGATGTTTATAATAAGGAAAAGGAAAACAGATATAGTATACTGATCAAGGCAGCCGAAAGGACGGCTTTACCACTTAGATCTGCTCCGAGATTCGGAGAAAGGGGTGGTAGCATGGTTACATATAGTGACTTGTTCACATTTGTTATTATGATATGTGCCATCATAACGCTTGTCAGAAGTGTCAGAAATGATACCCATGATAAGACAAAAAAATAACCGTCCAGCTCCCCGCTAAAGGTTGGACGGTTACTTCGTAACTTAAACAATCACATATGCCGGAGCAGATAGGTATTTGCTTATCACCCGGCTGTCTTGATAGGTATATTATAAAAGTTTCCAATTCGTTTGTCAACGTCGTAAGTAAAAGAATCAAAAATAAAGGATAAAGGAGAATCAGAAATTATGAGAGAGAGAGGAAGAAAGAACAGAACCAGTGCCACAATGCTGGCAGGATGGAAAAAAGCAGTTGTACTGATGCTGGCACTTATCATGTGCATCAGCAGCATCGTAGTACCACAGCCGGAGGAAGTATCGGCAAAGCAGGCAACATACATTGATTACTTTGGAGAGGATCAGCCAAAGAATCAGATCGTGTTTGCAACATCGGATGATGCCAAATGGCATAAAACGCAGGAACATTGTTGCAATATTTCTACATACAGACATTATCACTGCATAAAAAAGAAAACTGTTTATGCAGGAGAGAAGTTCACGATCATCCCGGTTGCCATGTTTAAAAATGGAGTGGTAGTAGGATCAAAAAACAGTAAAGACGGTATCAAATCCGGTGAACTGAAATACAAATCCTCGAACACCAGCATTGCAACAGTAAATGCAAAGGGTGTTGTGACTGTAAAGAAAAAAGGAAAATGTAAAATCACTGTGACATCCATCTATGATTCCAAGGTAAAAGGAACATTGAGTCTGACTGTAAGCAAAGGAAAGCAGAAAGCAAAGATCACTTTAAAAGAGAAAAAAGCATCCATCGTTGTCGGAAAGACAACCACTATCAAAGTAAAATCATTTAAAGGGATCAGCAATAAGAACATTGCCTTTTCTTCCAGTGACAAAAAAGTTGCGACGGTATCATCCAAAGGAAAAGTAACCGGAAAGAAAGCTGGTACAGCTACGATCACTGTAACTTCCCTGATCAACAAGAATGTCAAAGCAAAGTTTACCATAACAGTGACAACGGCAGATATGGCAGATACAGATTATTCGGAGAAAGGAAAAGGTAAGATCGTACTTGCGGAAAACAGCGTAACTTTATATCCGGAAAAATCTTTCCATAAGATTTATAATCATTGTGGTGATGCACACAGCCTTGAATATTATACCGAAGATCACGAGAGCATGGATCAGTTTATTGGAGAACAGCTTTTAGTACAGAAAGAAAAATACGGACAGGCACAGATCAAAGTAAAACGGATCACCGGCGTAAAGAACAGTGCTGTTTCCTATAAGTCCAGCAACACAAGTGTTGCTGCTGTATCTTCTACCGGTTTTGTTACACCGAAAAAGGTAGGAACCGCAACGATCACAGTTACATCCAAAGCCAATAAGAAAGTCAAAGCTGCTTACAAGGTAACTGTCAAGAAAAATGACATGGTACTGGCAGTGGGATTTGATATGTACGATAATATCAAATACTATGTGAAGAAACATGAGGATGGAACGATTGAGTACAGATTGAGAGGTGTTTCAACAGAGTTTTTTTCTGCAGATAAAAAAGTTGCAACATCAAGTGACTATGAATATAATATTGCAAGCAATAATAAAATTATCATGACCAGTAGCAATGAAAATGTTTTAAAAGTGACAGATGATGCATACCTTCAAGCTGTAGGAAAAGGATCAGCTATGATTACTTTAAAAACAGCGGATGGACGGTGGAGTTATTCCTGGAAAGTAACTGTTAGCGATAGAACAACATCTTTTGCTAAATATAGTACAGGATGTATAACAGGAGCAGATAAAGATAGAAATGCAGAAAAGGATGGTTTTGTAACCAAACTTTAAAACAGCAAATAAAATTGAATAAGTATGAAAACTATCAAAATTAATTTTGATAGCCAGAAAATGAA
>OATG01002469.1_pt1 | contig 9900 bp, 9 predicted proteins | sample 1516581 | NCBI WGS metagenome assembly OATG01 (sample SAMEA2579930, study PRJEB22360) | human gut metagenome | biome: human gut; feature: human-associated habitat; material: faeces | place: Denmark | collected 2008/2010
GCCTGCCGCTGATGCGCAGCAGCCCGCAGCCGAAGAGAAGCGCCCCTTGATTTCATATCTCCTTATTATTGTCGGCATCGCCATCATTGCTTCCATCGCCTGGCGCAAGCGCCGCGAGAAGGCCGTTAAAGAGGCCGAGGAAGCGGTTGCCGCGGCCAAAAAGGGACAAGGCGTCGTGGCTTTTCAGCGTGACGTGGCGCCCGCGGGCGAAGCTCAGCTGAAAGCGGTGGAGGCTACGGTTGATGAAGCCGTGAAGAACGGCACGACGGCCGGAGCCATGGGGGTGGGCGCGATGGCCTACACCGAGGCGCAGATGAAGGCCGATGCGCAGGCCGCAGCTGCCGAAGCCGCTGCTGCCACCGCGAAAAAGCAGGTTGAGGAGCAGCCGTGGCTGAAGGCTGATGAAAACGATCAGGAGCTGCCGCCCCTTTCCGACGAAGAGCGCGAAAGCTCAGAGCGAACTGCCAAGCAGACGGCAGGCATGACCGCAGAAAAATTAAAGCGCGTCGACCTCAACCTTGATGCACAGACGCCCGCCTATGTGCCGCCTTTGGCGCCGGAACCCATTCCGACGGAAGCTGCCGCCGCGCCTGTGAAGGCGGCGCCGGTCCCGCAGCCCGCAGCCCAGCCGGCAGCGCCAGTGCCTAATGAGAAGGAGCGCGCGCGTCTTGAAGCCATTGATGCCAAGCTCAATCTGGCGAAATCTTTCATTGGTCTGGACGCCAAGAAGGAGGCGCTCGAGCTGCTCGCGGAGGTGAAAAAGGAAGGCTCAGAAGTTCAGCGTGCCGCCGCACAGCGCCTCCTCGATGAGGTGAACGGCAAATCTGCTGGTGCCCGCTGATGGCCTTGGTCAAGAGCGACCCGAAAACGCTGGCGCTCGGGATTGAGTATCGGGGTACCGCCTTCAATGGCTGGCAGGTGCAGCCAGATCACCCGAGCGTTCAGGCGGCGCTTGAGGCGGCGCTTTCGCAGTTTGCAGATCATCCGATCTCTGTAATCTGTGCCGGACGAACGGATACCGGCGTTCACGCCACTCACCAAGTGGTGAGTTTTTCTTCCGCTGCTCGCCGACCTTCGGCGGGATGGATCCGCGGCGTCAATGCCATCCTGCCCGAGAGCGTTGCCGTGCGCTGGATGCGCGAGGCGGACGAAAAGTTTCATGCGCGGTTTTCCGCGCGTTCCCGCACCTACGAATATTGGATCTGGAACGATCCCGTCCGTTCGCCGCTCTTTGAAGGCTCTGCCGGGTGGGTGTTTCGGCCGCTCGACGAGGCGCTCATGCAGCGGGGGGCGGCGGCGCTCATCGGTGAGCACGACTTTACGAGTTTCCGTGCGTCAGAGTGCCAAGCCAAGACGCCGGTGCGCACGATCAGCGAACTCAAGATCGTGCGGCGCGGCGCATTGGTGGGCGTACGCATTACGGCCAATGCTTTTTTGCAGCACATGGTGCGAAACATCGTTGGCGCGCTTATTTATGTGGGCACGGGGCGGGAAAAGCCAGAGTGGATTGCCGAAGTGCTCGCCGCCAAATCTCGTGATGCAGCCGCGCCCACCTTCAGTCCGGCCGGGCTCTATCTCACGGGAGTGGGCTACCCTGAGCATCCGCATTTGCCTCAGCTTTCGTCAGGACCTTTTGGCAAAGTCTTTTGACGGAGGCGTCTGAAGGCGCATCCGAACGCGGGATGGTCGACCAAACGTGCTAGCCTCAAGCGGCACTCCGTGACGCGTGTTTGAAGGTCTGCACCTCGTATAATTTTTGCTTCGGTTTTCTGTTTCGAGCAAACGTCGATGAGCTGGATCAATCACATTCTCCCCAAAATCAAGCGCGAAGAAGCCCCGAAGAAGCCTAGCCCCATTCCGGAAGGCGTATGGACGAAGTGTCCGGGCTGCGAGCAGGCGCTCTATACCGAGGAGCTTGACCGGAGTCTGCGCGTTTGCCCAAAGTGCGGGTATCACTTCCGCATGGGCGCCCGCGTGCGTCTGCATGCCTTTCTGGATCCCGCTACGGCGGTAGAAATCGGCGCGGAGATCCGCACCAAAGATCCGCTGCACTTTGTCGACAGCAAACCCTACCCGGCGCGCCATGCGGCTTCGGAAGCTTCGACGCACGAAACAGATGCGCTTGTCGTGATGTCGGGTCTTCTTCGTCGTGAGCCGATGGTGGCTGCGGCCTTTGAATTCGGTTTCATGGGCGGCTCCATGGGCAGCGTCGTCGGTGAACGGTTTGCGCTCGGCGTGGAAGAAGCGATTCGCCGCCGCGCACCCTTCGTGGTGTTCTGCGCTTCCGGCGGAGCCCGCATGCAGGAAGGGCTTTTCTCCCTCATGCAGATGGCCAAGACGACCAACGCTGCGCGCCGTCTTGCGGATTACGGCCTTCCGTTCATCACTGTGCTGACGGATCCGACGATGGGCGGCGTCTCGGCTTCCTTTGCCTTTATTGGCGACGTGGTCATTGCTGAACCCAAGGCGCTCATCGGCTTTGCCGGTCCCCGCGTGATTGAACAGACCGTGCGTGAAAAGCTCCCAGAGGGTTTCCAGCGTTCCGAATTCCTGTTGAAGCACGGTCAGGTGGATAAAATCGTCGACCGCCGCGATATGCGTGCGCAGATTTCTGTTATTACGCAGCTTCTGATGAAGAAGCAGCCGATCAACGGGATTTGACGCCGATCGTCTGCAGCGGCGCTGTTCCTCGATTTCAAGCGGCAGGCACATCTCCCGCCCGTTCGTTGGGCGGACGCAGCTTTTTGACGGGTTTCTGAATACGTCAGACATTCGCTGAAGCGGGATACGGCTGCCGATGCGGTAAGTTTCTTTGACACGGGCATGCATCCGCAGCCCGTGTCTTTATTGTTTTTTCGATGAGTTGGATTTCACTGCTATGACTATCCCCGTAGTCTCTGTTTCTGCGCCGCATCAGGCGCCTGCTGCCGGTGCTTCGCTTAATCAATGGCTCGAGTTCATTGAGAAGCTCCACGATAAGCCCATCGATATGGGGTTGGAGCGCATGCAGACGATGATCGCCCGCATGGGGATTAAGTTTGAATGTCCCGTCGTCACGGTTGCCGGCACGAACGGCAAAGGGTCCACCTGCGCCGTCATGGAGCGCATTTGGCGCGAGGCAGGGTTCCGTACGGCCATGCATACGTCGCCGCACCTCATTCGCTTCAATGAACGCGCGCTCCTCAATGGGCAGGAAGTCTCGGACGAGGCGCTGATCGCTGCCTTTGGCGAAGTGGAGTCCGCACGAGGCGGGATGACGCTCTCGTACTTCGAATACACCGGCCTCGCGGTGCTCAAACTTTTTCAGAATGCGCATCCAGATGTGGTGATCCTCGAAATCGGCTTGGGCGGCCGGCTCGATGCCATGAATGCCGTCGATCCGGACGTTTCCATTGTGGCGGCGATCGGCATTGACCATACGGCATTTCTGGGGAACACTCGAGAAGCAATCGCCCTCGAGAAGGCGCATATCTACCGCTTAGGGCGGCCGGCTATCTGCTCGGACCCCAATCCGCCGTCAACGCTGGTTGGCTACGCTGCCGAAATCGGCGCGAAGCTTCTGCTCATCAACCGCGATTTCAGTGTGACGGAACATCCTGACGGTTCGTTCCAATTCCGCATGGGCGACCTCAGCTGGCAGCTGCCGCGGCCTGCGCTCAAGGGCGAAAATCAATACCGCAATGCGGCGGGCGCCCTTGCGGCGATTGTTTCGCTCCTCAATCGTCTTCCCGTTACGGAAGCCGCCGCCGCCGAGCAGATCCCAATCCGTCTCCCCGTTAGGGACGCCGCCGCCGCTGCCGGCCTCACTCAGGTACGCATCACGGCGCGTTTTGAAGAGATTACGACCCAGCCCTGCACGACGCTCCTCGATGTGGGGCACAACCCTCAGGCGGCGGGTGTCTTGGCAGAAAACCTTCATGCCTCCCGAAAACCAGGAGAAAAGACCTTGGCCGTTTTCGGCATGCTCGAAGATAAGGATCGTGCTCAGGTGGTCCGACTGACAGCGCCGGAAATCGATCGCTGGTTCATTGCCGGCTTGCCCGGTCCGCGAGGGGGCTCGGCCGAGGCACTCAAGGCTAAGATGCTCGAGGGCGGCGTAGGGGAGCGTGCGATTGAGTCCTTTCCGGCCATTGCCGACGCGCTCTATGCGGCTCGCCGAGGACGAGCCGGCCGCGCCTGTGCGCATCATTATTTTCGGATCCTTCGTGACGGTCGGTGAAGCGCTTGAGGTCTTTGCTAAGGAAGGACTGCGCCGGTGATCATCAGCGTCCGGGGTCCTTGAAGATTCTCCGCGAGTCTGCCCGAGGAAGCGCAGGTTCGCGGAGAAGATATTTATCTGTTGACAAAAGTTCGATATCGAACTAACATAACGATCGAAGCCGCTCCCATCACAGAGCGGCTTTTAACGAAATAAATAATTCGATGTCGAACCACTTTGGGATCTTCCCTTTCGTTAATGAACTTCCCTGCTCTTACAATCAATGGATAAAAATCATGAATTCATCCAAGAAGAACTTCACGCTCATTCATGCTTCTGGCGACGCCCGCACGGAGCTCCATGACGAGCTTGGTCTAACGGGCTGTGAAGTCTCTGTCAATGACTTGCCAGCTGGTGCTGCCGTACCGTTTGTGCATGCGCACCAGCAAAATGAAGAGCTCTACGGGATCCTTTCCGGCGCGGGAGAAATCTGGCTTGACGGCGAGGTGATTGCGCTTTGTGCCGGCGACTGGCTCCGTGTGGCGCCGGCAGCTAAGCGCGCCATTCGGGCATTGCCGACCGAGGCTATGCGCTTTGTCTGTATTCAAACGAAGTGCGGCAGTCTCGAGGGCTTTACGATGACCGACGGGATGCCTTGCGAAGAAAAGGCGCCGTGGCACTGAAATTTCTTCTTATCGAAAAGTTAGAACGACAGGGCGGCCGACAGGACCGCTGATAGAATTTTGTGAGCTTCACCATTGTCTTCGGTCATAGAAGAGGACGAGCGGTGAAGCTCATACTGTTTTTATTGCTTGTAATGCTCGAGGCGTTCCCATGTCGTTCTTTAATCCTTTCCGGAAAAATCAACGCCCTGAAGGGGTGAAGCTCGCGACGATGCAAACGCCGGAAGAGGCTGGCACTGCCGCGCCGCATGCCGAACCCACCTTTGGACCGAGAACGGAGCCGTCATTAGGACGATTCAATGAGGGAACGCAGACGGGCGGGCAGACGGCACCGTCCGCTCAGCCGACGGAACCTCCGCCCTTTGACTTTGCTGAACCTGCGGCTCAGACCGCTGGGGAGCAAAGTGCTCCTCCTCAAGCGCCTCAGCCGCCGGAACGCCAAGCCGCAGCGCCGACTGCGCCTAAAGCAGCCCCCTGGGATCCGTATGGTATTCATGCGCCGACGACGGATAAAAAAGAGCCCCAATGGGGGGCTTCAGCCGAAAGCGTCTCTGCACAGGAGGCCGCTCAAATTCTGGCGCCCGAGGCCGCAGGCGCTCCGGCTGCGCAGGCGCCTTTTGTCATGCCTGAACCTCGCCAGGAACCGGATCCGTCCCCTGCGGCGGCAGGGGGGGGCGAAGATGCCGAAGGTCCTTAGTGCGTCTTGAAGCCCGTGCCGCGCGAACAAGTGCGCGCTCAGGCCGAACGTGAACGCGCCGCTGAACGTCCGGCTCGTCGTCCGCTCACGGATGCGGAGCTGCTTGCCCGCCGACGCACTAAGCACCGCATGGTGGGAGCGGCTGGGGCTTCTGATCTCCTTTCGCCGCCGATCGACACGTCTAAGCTCGAGAGTACCGACATCAATATTCCTAAAGAAAGCGAGACGAGCACAACGCTGAATGTGCCGCCGGCGGCTCACGGGGATCGTGCTCAGGCGGGCGACGTGGATGTGTCGGATACGTCTATGGGCCGCGCGGAGTCGACTGCTAAAGCCAATCTTGAGCGTGAAGCGAAAGGAGCCGCCGAGGCCGCTCCGAAGCAGTCCGGCAAGACGGCAGCGCCAGCGCAGGCGGCGAAATCTGAAAAGGCCGAAAAAACGCCTGCCAAACCTGCCGAGAAGACGGCGGCAAAGCCCGATCCAAAGGCTCAGAAACCGGCTCAGAAGCCGCAGCCGGCCGCAAAGTCAGCCGGCATCGCGCCGCCCACGGGCAAGGGCTGGTATGTGCAGGTTGTCGCTACGAGCAACGAAGCCGCCGCGGAGCGCACAGTGAAAAAACTCGCGCTCCTGGGGCTCCCCGCGTACCGTACCAATGAGGGCGGCGCACTTTGGAAGGTTCGTGTGGGGCTTTATGCCGAGAAATCTGAAGCCGAAGGCGTACGGGGTACGATCATGCTTAACGGCATCGCTCAAAAGCCCTATCTGGCGAAAAAAGATTAATGCTTTGAGGCCGGACAGCAGGTCGCTTCGGGGTCATAAAACCTCCGAGGGAATCGAAAGTCCGGCAGACAATTTTCGGTACAATGTAGCCTTTTTAAGAGAAGTCCGGCGGCGCTCTTGAGGCAGCCGGAAACGGGCAGCGTAAAGCTCCCTATTTTCTCTCACTCATTTATCTCCCGCCTGCAGCGCACTCATGACGGAAATCGACTGGATCATCATTGCCGTTCTCGCACTTTCCACCATTGTTGGAATCATGCGCGGCGTGCTGCGTGAAGTGCTGGCCATTGCCGGCTGGGTTGCAGGCATCTTTCTGGCGATGAACTATTCCGCGGTTGTCGCCGAACACATTCCGCTTGAAAGCATCGGATGGCTGCCGCGCGTCATCATTGCGGCTGTCCTGATCGTTGTGGCCTGCCTCTTTGTGGTGGGACTGCTTTCGGCCATTATTCGGCGTCTGCTTGAAACGGCGGCGCTGCGCTTTGAAGACCGCGCTCTGGGCGCCGTTTTCGGCTTCCTGCGCGGCATTGTGGTTGTCTGCGCCTGTGTCTTCTTTTTCGGTATGCCCGCTTCCATCCATGAAAGCCGTATGTGGCAGCAGTCCGTGCTGATCGGACCGACGGAAACGATCATCAATTGGTCGATGCCCTATCTGCCGGCATGGCTCGCTGACATGCGCCGGTCTTATCGCCGCAGCTGAGAGAGGCAGGGCTCATTCATATCATGTGCAAGTTTTCACTCAAAGCCGCTCCGAGACTCGTCCGGGCGGCTTTGCGCATTGTGCCGTTATAGCCCATGCGCGCAAAGTTACTGTTTTTTCCCTTTTTCCTATTTTCTCTTCGGGCGTTCACCCCGGCCTAATCGAGGATTACATCCATGTGCGGCATTGTTGCCCTCCTTTCCAATGAACCTGTTAATCAACGCCTCTACGACGCGCTGCTCCTTTTGCAGCACCGCGGTCAGGATGCGGCGGGCATTGCGACGCTCGACGGTCTGCAGTTCCACATTCATAAGGCCATGGGCCTGGTGCGCGACGTCTTCCGTACGCGCAACATGCGTGATCTGACGGGCAATGTCGGCATCGGTCACGTGCGCTACCCGACGCAGGGCTGTGCGAGTTCGAATCAGGAGTCGCAGCCCTTTTACGTCAATGCGCCTTACGGCATCATGCTCGCTCACAACGGCAACCTGACGAATGCCGAAGCGCTCAAGCAGGATCTGTACGAGCACGATCATCGTCATATCAACACGACGAGCGATTCGGAAGTGCTGCTCAACGTTTTAGCCAATGAAATCTCCCGCGTCTGCGACGGCGGCAGTCTTGACGCTGACGGCATCTTCAAGGCCGTCGCGGCCGTACATAAGCGCGTGCGGGGCTCCTACGCCGTGGTGGCGCTGATTGCCGGCAAGGGGCTCCTTGCCTTCCGTGATCCGCATGCCATTCGGCCGATCTGCTTCGGTTCGGCGATTGCTGCCAACGGCGAACGCGAATGGATGGTGAGCTCGGAATCGGTGACGATGGTGGGGCTCGGCTTTAAGCTCGAACGCGATCTGGAACCCGGCGAAGCGCTTTGGATCGATTTCAAGGGGAACGTTGAAACGCGTCAGTGCGCCGAGAATCCAGTGAAGAATCCCTGCGCTTTCGAATACGTCTATTTTGCGCGTCCGGATTCCCTCATTGACGGCATCAGCGTCTATGGCGCCCGCCTCAATCTCGGCGTTTATTTGGCCGAAACGGTGAAAAAGACGATTGACCTCAAGGATGTTGACGTCGTCATGCCGATCCCGGACAGCTCTCGGCCGTGTGCGCAGGAGCTCGCCAAGCAGCTTGAGCTCCCCTACCGCGAAGGGTTCATTAAAAATCGCTATATCGGCCGCACCTTCATCATGCCCGGGCAGACGACCCGCAAGAAGAGCGTGCGTCAAAAACTCAACGCCATGCCCGTGGAATTTGAAGGCAAGAACCTGCTGCTCGTTGACGACTCCATCGTGCGCGGCACGACGATGAAGGAAATCGTCCGTATGGCGCGCGAGTCCGGCGCAAAGAAGGTCTATGTTGCTTCTTCTGCGCCCCGCGTGATGTTCCCGAATGTCTACGGCATTGATATGCCGACGAAGTCGGAACTGATCTGCGGCGACGGCAAGGATGCGGACGCTGTGGCTGAAGTGATCGGCGCCGACAAGGTGATCTTCCAGACGCTCGATGGCCTGAAGAATGCGCTTTCGGATTTGAACCCGTCGATTCCGGCCTTCGATTGCTCGTGCTTTGACGGCGTTTATGTCACGGGCGACGTGACGAGCGAATATCTCGATCGCCTGAGCCAAGCTCAGGCCGCTCCTCAGCCCAAGGCTCAGGACGATGAAGAAGGCGAAGGCGCAAACGAATAACGCCGAATGCTCTTGTCGGAGCTAAACGATAGCCGTTTGGGTTCATGAAAATGCCCGCCGGGAATCATTCAATGATTTCGGGCGGGCATTTGCCGTTTAGGGAGCGGGCGGCGCGGGAGGCGTTGTGCTGCTCGAACCCATCACGGTCTCCCAGCCGAGCGGGCAGGAGCGAACGGTCGGGAAGTATCCTTGTTCGCTCGAGCACCAATACCACGGATAGCTGCCGGATCCGGCAGCGCCCGATGCCGCGGGAGCCGCGGCCGCATAGGACGTGCTCGGCGTGACGGGAACCGTCTGCACCGGGACCTCAACATAGCGCGGCGTCGAGGAGCGATAGAGCTCTGCGCCGAGGATCGTGCCGACCGTAATCGTCGGCGCCCAGAAACCCCAGCTGCGGTACCAAGGACGAGGGTGCCAGCCGCGATGGTATCTCGGCGGGGGCGGAGGCGGGCCGGGGCGGAAGCCCGGGCGATGACCAGGACCGCCAAAGCCGGGCCCGGGATGGTGCATGCCGGGCGGCGGGCCGGCCAATGCCGGTGAAGGCAGGGCTGAGAAAGCGGCAAAGACGCCGCAGGTGAGCATCAAAGCCAAAGCGCCGAGCGAGCGTCGAAATCCGGAGCCGCTGCCGGCGGCTGCAGCAAACCTCTTCTTCATAACAAAGCTCCTTTCTTTGCAATAGCCATTGCGGCGATTTCTGAATCACTGTTCAGATATGACAAGGTTAGTGCGGGAACGCTGAGGTCAAACATAGGAATTTATAAAAAAGTGTTAGACCTTGCGGCAATCGATTCTGCAGACCCTTGGCCTGCAGACAGCCGGCCGCTCCGGGTTCACCGGCGTCTGATCGTCAGCCGCATCGTGCTCGTGCGTCCAAGATCATCCGCAACGGCGAGTTCATGCGTACCGGCGGGTGCAGACCATTCGAGCGCCTTGCCGACTCGGCGGGCACCCAGAAATGCGCCGTCGGCATACCAATAGAGAATGGCAGCGTCCGGATCGGCCCCCGCAGCAAGCAGCACACGGGCTGCGTCAAAGCCGACGGGCGAGTAAATGGCGGCTCCCGCTTTGGGAGAGGTGATCACCGGAGCGCGGCCCCCTGGGACGCCCAAGCGTTCAGCACATTGGGCCGTGTATGGCGGTGGCGGCTCCTTGGCGAT
>OATG01002476.1_pt1 | contig 9828 bp, 10 predicted proteins | sample 1516581 | NCBI WGS metagenome assembly OATG01 (sample SAMEA2579930, study PRJEB22360) | human gut metagenome | biome: human gut; feature: human-associated habitat; material: faeces | place: Denmark | collected 2008/2010
AGTCAAATCGCACTCGTAAGGATTATATAGCAGATGCTGTTCTTCGCAAGGCTGGATGGTATGACTACTATAGCAATAACCAGTATGATGGCTCAAAAGAATCTGTTACTATTGGTGTTTATCGCTTGACAATGAAGAGTAATTCTGACAACTTTCGCCAGTCGGCAATCCAAGGTATCATGAAACGGATTAAAGCTAAAGGTGCTACCATTATTATCTATGAACCAACTCTTGCAGATGGCGAATCATTCTTCGGTTCATTGGTAGTGAATGATTTAGTAAAGTTCAAAGTTTTATCGAATGTGATTATTGCTAACCGCTTCGATGATTGCTTGAGTGATATAGAAAACAAGGTTTATACGCGTGATATCTTTAGATGTGATTAGCAATTAACGAGTTAAACTGATTAATCAAAAATTAATAATGAAGGATATCGTACTTGTCGGTGGCAGTGGTACAAGGACGGTTCAGCGGAAATGTCGAACAATTTTTGTGAATAAAGGATGAAAGCTGTTGCTCAAGAACTGTATGAACATAGGCTGTGAGTTTTCCGCGGAAAACATGGTATTCATCTTCTCGCTGATAGAAAGCCATAAGCTTAATGATATCCCAAAATTATCTGAGGAACCTGCTCAAATGTATTCTTTATGGCAAAGATTGTGATAAGAAGGGTGCTTCTGCCATGTTTTTACGAATTGGAATGTTAAAACCAAATTATTTTCTTACGGACTTTTTTATTTTATTGGCTGAAAAATATCCGATAAAATTGTCGTGGCAGAAAAATGGAAGGCTTACTAGTTATTCCATTGATAAACAGTGGGTACGCTCTATTGGTGATTTACGTTAAAAAGATGAAGGCAATAGTTCTTAAAAATGAAAGTAAGGTATTGAAATTCTCAATTCTTGATAAGTAGAATATTATAGAATTGAATTTATGAATTATGACAACTGCTAATTCTAAACGCATAGCTAAAAATACATTTTTTATGTATGTAAGGATGGTACTGAATGTTATTCTTGCTTTATATACATCCAAACTTTTACTAAAATATCTGGGTGTTTCAGATTTTGGTATATATAACCTTGTGGGTAGCGTTATTGCTGCTGTCTCAATGTTGCAAACTTTTTTCTCTTATGCTACACAACGGTTTTTTAATTTTGAAATGGGAAAAGGTAATCATGAAAAGATGAAGATTATCTTTAATATGAGTTTATATGTTAACATTTTAATATCATTTATTTTTATAATAATGATAGAAATATTCGGCTATTGGTTTTTAACTTATTATGTGAACGTTCCAGTAGACAGAATATTAGCTGCACAGTGGGTACTTCAACTATCAATAATCTCAGCGGTAATATTAATACTTACCACCCCATACGATGCTATCATTATAGCCTATGAAAAGTTAAATTTTTATGCGTTCGTTTCTGTTCTGAAAACTTTATTATGCCTTTTGGTGATTTTTTTGACCCCTTATTTGGGTGATGATAAATTAATAGCCTATGCATTTTTAATATTGGTGGTGCAATTATTAATAAGAATTATCAATTCAATATATTGTAGTAATAACTTTAGTGAATGTAAGTATATTTTTTGTTGGGATAAAACAGTCTTTAAGGAGATGCTTTCTTTTGCTGGATGGCAATTGTTGGGTACTTCTTCGTATAATATTACACAGAACGGAATAAACGTACTGTTTAATATTTTTGCTGGTACAACAGCAAATGCTGCCAGAGGAATAGCATATCAAGTTAATGCTGCTGTATTCCAACTTACAAATAATGTAAATGTTGCTATTACACCATTTTGCATTAGATCTTATGCGGAGGGAAATATGCAAAAGGTATTTAATATGTTTTATTTCTCATCAAAAATTTTTCTTTTAATTACTTTCTGTATTTCTATTCCTTTTTTGCTACTTACTAATGAAGTATTAAATTTGTGGTTGAATATTGTACCGGAATTTACAGTTGGTCTTGTACAATTAGTCTTAGTATGCTCTATTATTCGATCGCTGCATAATCCGATAGATGTAATCTTTAAGGCAAAAGGTTCAATTAAATATTATCAAATAGCAGAGGGAATAATCTTGTTTATTCCTTTACCGTTATCTTATTACTTGTTGAAATCTGGATATTCTGTTTATTCTACTTTTGTTGCAGTCATTCTTTTTGAAGTTATAAATTTAGTAGTAGATTTAATTCTCTTAAGTAGAATTGTTAATATAAGTTTAGACTATTACTTCAAAAACGTAATAACTATATTGTTGGTTTTTGTTACTATTGGTGTATTAGCTTATTATTTTTCGTCAATAATTTCGATACATTATTTTTTTAAATGCATATTGTCATTAGTGATAATTATTATAGCAATATTATTTGTTTATTTTTTTTTCTTCAATCAAGGAGAAAAGAAAATAATAAATATTTTTTTATTTAATAAATAGCCTGATTAAAATAAATTATTCTTATGCCTTTATTTAAATTATTTGCAACAATATTAAATATCCCGCGAATTATTCCATCGTTTATCTTGTTTTGTTTAAAAATCAATGATTGTGAAGATGATGTTAAGCAAGCTCTTGTTCATCGGCACTTTAATTCTAATGTTTTTATTGGTTTTTGTTATTTAATGGTTTTTGATAAAACTTTTAGGAATATCTTTTATAAACGCATCGGTAAACTTAAATATTTTGTATATTATTTTATGCCTCCACATGATAGCTTCGTTATTGCTACATACATGGATTGTGGAAAAGGTTTTTTGGGAATTCATCCAATTGCAACTTTTGTAAATGCCGATAAGGTTGGTGAAAATTTCACTGTAAGAAATAATGTAACAATCGGTGCAAGCAAAACTGGACGTCCAACAATTGGAAATAATGTTATTGTAAATGCAAATTCTCTTATTGCAGGCAAAGTAAATATTGGCAATAATGTAGTTGTAGGGGGGGGGACAATTGTAATGAAAGACATACCTGATAATTGCGTTGTTGTAGGAAATCCTGCTTATATTTTATATCAAAATGATGTAAGGGTAAATAAACCTCTATGAGTAAATAAAAAATTGATTAGTAATTAAATTAAAAAGTAATATGTCAATTTTCAAAGACAAAACCTTGATGATTACTGGTGGTACCGGTAGTTTTGGTAATGCAGTCTTGAATCGTTTCCTTCGTACTGATATTGGTGAAATCCGTATTTTCTCACGCGATGAGAAGAAGCAAGATGACATGCGTCATGAGTATCAAGCTAATTATCCAGATGTAGCAAATAAGATTAAGTTCTTTATTGGCGACGTTCGTGACCTTCAGTCTTGTCGCAATGCCATGCCAGGAGTTGACTACATCTTTCATGCAGCAGCATTGAAGCAGGTCCCTTCTTGTGAATTTTTCCCTATGGAAGCTGTTAAGACTAATGTTATTGGTACTGATAACGTTCTCACAGCTGCTATTGAGTTTAAGGTTGGTGCGGTAATCTGTTTATCAACAGATAAAGCTGCTTATCCAATTAATGCAATGGGTATCACCAAGGCCATTGAGGAGAAGATTGCAGTGGCAAAGTCTCGTTATTCTGGCGATACCAAGATTTGCTGCACACGTTATGGTAACGTAATGTGTTCTCGTGGTTCTGTTATTCCTTTGTGGATAGATCAGATTCGCAATGGCAATCCTATCACATTGACCGAACCTAAGATGACTCGTTTTATCATGAGTCTTGAAGAGGCTGTTGATTTGGTACTTTTTGCATTTGAAAATGGGCAGAATGGTGATATCCTTGTTCAGAAAGCACCTGCTTGTACTATTCAAACACAGGCAGAGGCTGTTTGTGAGCTCTTCGGAGGCAAAAAAGAAGAAATCAAAGTTATTGGTATACGTCATGGTGAGAAAATCTATGAAACATTGCTTACCAATGAGGAGTGCGCTAAGGCAGAAGATATGGGTGATTTCTATCGCGTACCTGCTGATAATCGTGGTTTGAACTATGATAAATATTTCATAAAAGGTGAAACTGAGAGAAATCTTTTGAGTGAGTTTAATTCTGACAATACTAGGCGACTAACATTGGAAGAAACTAAAGCAAAGATTGCTTCTCTTGAGTACATTCAGAAAGAGTTGAATGGAGAAGGGAATTTCGTTCAATAATAACATATATGAAGATACTAGTCTTTGGTGCTAGCGGTATGGCTGGTCACATCATTACACTTTATTTCAGGGAGCAGGGATATGATGTGACCGGTTTTACTCGTAGACCTATAACGTATTGCAAGAACATTCTTGGTGATGCTACAAATCCTGCAGATGTAAAGGAGGCTCTTGAGAATGATGACTTTGATATTGTAATTAATGCTATCGGTATCCTCAATCTGTTTGCTGAGGAAAATAAATCAATGGCTGTGATGCTTAATGGTTATTTACCTCACTTTATTGCTGACTGTTTGAAAGACAAGAAGGCTCGTCTCATCCACATGAGTACTGATTGCGTTTTTGCAGGTAATACAGGTCTTTATTATGAGGATAGTTTCCCTGATGGCAAGAGTTTCTATGACAGAAGTAAAGCTATTGGTGAAATCAATGACGAGAAGAATCTTACTTTCCGTAATTCAATTGTAGGACCAGATCCTAATGAAAAGGGTATTGGTCTTTTCAATTGGTTTATGAAGCAGGACGGTCCTATTGGAGGTTACACAGGTGCCATTTGGACAGGTGTTACCACATTGACACTTGCCAAAGCAATAGAGTCTGCCATTAAGGAGAATCTGACAGGACTTTATAATCTGGTGAACAACGAGAGTATCAATAAGTTTGATCTTCTTAGTTTGTTCAACAAGTATTTCCGTAATGGTAAAATTGTTATTAATCTTAATGATAAATTAAAACTGGACAAGAGCCTTCGACACAAGCGTACTGATTTTTCTTTCCAAGTGCCGAGTTATGAGCAACAGGTAAAGGAAATGGCCGACTGGGTAAACAAGCACAAAGAACTCTATCCACATTATTTTAATAAATAATTATAGATATGAAGAAATTAAAGTTGATGACCATCGTTGGTACTCGTCCTGAGATTATCAAGATGAGTGCTATCATCAAGAAAGCAGATAAATATTTAGATCATGTGCTTGTTCACACTGGTCAAAATTACGATTATAACCTCAATGAGGTATTCTTTAAAGATTTTGGTCTTCGTGAACCTGATTACTACTTAGGTGTAGTTGGTAAGAATATTGGTGAAACGATGGGTAACGTCATTTCAAAGGCATACGACCTTATGGTTGAGATAAAGCCTGATGCTGTTATTGTACTTGGCGATACTAACAGTTGCTTGAGCATTATTGCTGCAAAGCGCCTTAAAATTCCCATTTTCCATATGGAGGCAGGTAATCGTTGTAAGGATGAAAATCTACCTGAGGAGGTAATCCGTAGAATTGTTGATGTTACATCTGATGTTAACATGTGCTATTCTGAGCACGCTCGCAGGTACATCCTTGAATCAGGTGTAAAGCCTGAATATACTTATGTTGTAGGTTCTCCTATGGCTGAGGTCCTTTCTAAAGTATTACCACAGATTGAGGCTTCAAATGTATTGAATGATCTCAAGCTCAAGCCTAAAAAATACATCCTTCTTTCTGCTCATCGTGAGGAGAATATTGATATAGAGACCAACTTCTTCTCATTGATGAATGCGGTGAATGCAATGGCAGAAACATACGATATACCTATTCTTTATAGTTGCCATCCTCGTAGTCAAAAAATGATTGAGAAGAGAGGCTTCAAGTTTGATTCACGCGTTATCCAGCATGCACCTCTTGGCTTCTTTGATTACAACAAGTTGCAGCAGAATGCTTTCTGTGTCGTTTCAGATTCCGGGACAGTACCAGAGGAAAGTGCTTTCTTCCATTTCCCAGCAGTAAGTGTACGTACGTCTACTGAGCGTCCAGAGGCTATGGATAAGGGTGTATTCACAATTGGATCTATCACATCAGAGGCTGTATGTCAGGCAGTAGATTTGGCAGTAGCTATGCACGCTAATGGTGATGATGCATGTGATGTGCCTGCTTATGTGGATGAGAATGTATCTACCAAGGTAATCAAGCTTATTCAGAGCTATGTAGGTATTATCAATAAGATGGTTTGGAGGAAAAATCAATATTTGGAGTAGCCGTACATATTATTGTATGGTTAGATAAGCCTATAAGTAATTGTTTTAATGGGAGGGTATGTAATCATTCTTTTTTATTGCATTACTTGTATAGTTTCTGCACTATATATGTTAAATACCGGTATGTATGGTGGAGAGGCGTATTCTGTAGGTAGAGTTCATTTTAGTTTTATCGAAATAATAGTTCATTTACTTATTGTTGTATTAGGTTATTTTTGCATATATCGATTTTATAATCGAACAAAGGATAAAAAGACGAAATATAAGATAAAATACAATGTTAAACGATTGGATAAGTTGTATTTTATATTTCTAACAATATCATGGACTTTGTTTGTAACAGCTGGAGTTGGTAGTGCAGTTGAAGGAGGTAAATCAAGCCTAGGTTTTATTGGAGCCATTTTAAACGTACGAACTCTTTTCCCCTTTTATTACGTACTTGCAAGAAGAAAAAGTTTGTTTTATTCATTAAATATTTTACTTTATTGTGGATTGCGATTATCACAAGGCTGGACTGGTTTTTTTTGGGATTTGGTGTTGATGGAGGTCTTAATTAGATTCCAGTACTTTAGATTCAATAGAATAAGAAAAGTATACGCTACTATTATTCCTTTTATTATTATATATGGAGGAGGGCTTGTGTATTCGCTAATCTATCCAATCAAACAATATATCCGCTTTAAGCAAATAACTTTTGAAACATTAACAATCGAAGAAGGCGTAAATAAATTATTAGATAGAATAACGTTTTTCTCACAGTCCCTTGCTTCTATCCAAACTGTAGATTTAACAGCAAGAGTATATCAGACTTATTCACATCCTTTTGGTGAAGTTAAGGCCATTTTTCGGCCTTTAATCCCTGGCTTTATGATGGATAAAGATTTCGCAAGTCTTTCGTTATGTATTAAACAGTCATTTGTTGATTATGAAGCTGAAGGCACATCTTTAAATGTAGGCATATTTTCGTATGGTTATAATTTAATGAAGAGTGATTTTTTAAGTTTTATAATATGGATTATATTAATGGTGATTTTGTTTAAAATATTTTCGCTAATAATTAGAAGTTTAGATAGTAAGTATAAGCACGCTCTATATTTTATTCTAGTTTTAAATGTCTATAATCTAGGTTCCATTGAGACAATTTATTCTTATATGTATTTGACTTTACTATACATGTGTCCTATATTCTTGGTAACAAGAACGGTTAAAATAGTCAAATTAGAAAATTAATAGACATGAAAGTTCTTATTATAACTGAAGGATATTTTCCTGGTAATAATTATGGAGGTCCACCTGTAAGTATAAATAATCTTTGCAGGCTTCTCAAAGACAAGGCTGATTTTTATATTATAACAAAGGATCACGATTTCAAAGATAAGAAAAGGTATGATAATATAACAGACGGATGGAATAAGAGTTCCGAGGCATCTGTACTATATTGTGATGATTCAAAATATAACTATAATACTTTTGTAGATTCAATTGTTAAAATTGCACCGGATTTTATATACTTGCAGAGTATTTTTCAAAGTTGTGTTCTACCCGTTCTTTTTGCAGCTAAAAAATATAATATTAAGGTATTGTTGGCGCCAAGAGGTGAATTGTGTTCGGGAGCACTTAAAAAGAAATACAAGAAAATACCATATATTTATTTTATAAAGTATCTTCATTTAAGTAGAAATGTTATTTTCCAATCAACTTCAGATGAGGAAACAGATGGTATAAAAAAATATTTCTCTAATAATAGGATTGTTTTTTTAAATAATGTACCAACATTAACTAAAATACGTAAGGATTACTCAATAAAAAAAACTGGTGAGGCAAAATTTGTTTTTGTATCTAGAATAGTTTGGAAAAAAAATCTTCTTTTTGCATTGCAAGTTATTAATCGTGTTAATGATGGAAGTTTGCAATTCGATATTTATGGCTCAATAGAAGAACCGCAATATTGGGAGGAATGTCTGAAAATTATTAATAATTTTAGTAACAAAATCAAAATTAATTATTGTGGGGTTTGCAAGCATGATGATATACCAATTATCTTGTCAAGTTATGATGCTTTGTTTTTTCCTACATTTAGTGAGAATTATGGGCACATTATTGCTGAATCGTTGTCGGTAGGTCTTCCAATTATTATTAGCGATCAAACTCCTTGGTCTAACATTAATAGTACAAAGGGAGGATGGGCAATTCCGTTAAAAGATGAAGATATGTATCTAAAAGCTGTTGAATCAATTATAGGATGTAGTTCAACGGAAATGAAGTATCGTGTAGAGGATTCTATAGCATTTTTTCGAAAATTTACAAATATTGATTTACTACGCGATGATTATTTAAAGTCATTTAGTTCTTTAAAATGAAAAAGATTTTATTCTATCCACAAAAGACCTTAAATGAATATACTTCTATTATGAGGGATTGTATCGATAAGGAAAAATATATTCTTTGTAAGAATAATAGTTTATTTGATTTTCTTTTTGCAGATATTATTCATTTAAATTGGTATGAAAATCTCTCACCAAATTCTCTTAAGCTGTATTTAGGGTTCATTATTAAGCTTTTTTATTTGTATTTTCTTTTTGTCACTAAAAAGAGAGTCGTTTATACATTACATAATAAATTACCTCATGATAAATCTAATTTAGCATTGTCTAAATATTTGATGGATTTTGTACTTCGTATTTCTGATGTCATTATATTGCATAGTAAGTATAGTGTAAATTTTGTTCCTGAAAAATATAGATTAAAGACAGCATATATTCCTCATCCAAGCTATGAAGGAATATATGAAAATATAATAGAATCCCCCCTTCATAGAAAAGAAAATTCAAAACTTGTTGTTCTTACCTTTGGTGCAATAAAGCCTTATAAAAATATAGAAAGTATAATTAAAATTGCTAATGATATATCAGATTTAAATATCGAATTCTGGATTTGTGGAATTTGTAATAGTGATGACTATAAAATCGAATTAAAGAATAAAGTTAGAACTGATAATGTTATATTTGATTTTCGTTTTATTAATAATGGTGAAATACCATCCTTGTTAAGTAAAGTTGATATTGTTTTAATTCCTTATAACGTTGAATCATCATTGAATTCTGGTGTTGCCATCTTAGCTTTCTCATATGCAAAAACGGTAATCTCTACAGAAATTGGAACTGTCCTTGATTTTCTTGATAGTGGTATGGTTTATGTATATAATAATAGCCAAAATGATGAATTAAAGAATACTCTTTGTAGTATCTACGATGAAATTCAAAAAGACTCTCATTTCTTGGAAGTAAAAGGAAGCGGAATGTTAGAATATGTTAGAAAGCATAACAACGTCGATTTTATTAAAAAAGAATTGGCAAAAGTATATTTATAGATTGCGACAATAAATTTGAAAATTATGGATAGAGTTTGGCTCGTCTCTGAATTTTATTATCCTGTTGTTGTTACAACAGGATATTATGTTACAGAAATTGCAGATTATCTTTCAAAAAAGGGGATGAATGTTGGAGTAATATCCACTAATAACACCTACTATGATTCTGATGTTATTGATAATAAATTTAATTCCTCAAAAATACTACATGTAATAGTCTGAAAATCAAATTATTGAAAATTTTATGATTTTAATTGAGGAACAAATAAGAAACAAAATTGCTAATTAAAGTCATT
>OATG01002491.1_pt1 | contig 9753 bp, 5 predicted proteins | sample 1516581 | NCBI WGS metagenome assembly OATG01 (sample SAMEA2579930, study PRJEB22360) | human gut metagenome | biome: human gut; feature: human-associated habitat; material: faeces | place: Denmark | collected 2008/2010
GGGAGCCGGGAACGGCCAGAGCCCTGATGCCGGGGGCCACATGGCGACCCTTGATGAGGGCGGCCACTTCCCGGAAGTCCGAAATGCGCCCATTGGTGCAGGAACCTACGAAGCACACTTGAACCGGCAGCCCCTTAAGAGGCATGTCCGCGGGGAATTTCATGTATTCCAGCGCTTCATTGATCATCTTCCGTTCATCGTCGTCCGCTGCGTCGGATGGGTTGGGCGTGCTGCCGCTGATGCCCGTATTCTGGTCCGGAGAAATGCCCCATGTCAATGTAGGCTCAATGGAAGCCCCGTCAATTTCCACGATTTCATCATATTCCGCATCTGCGTCGGAAGCAAAGCCCAGCCAGCGTTCCACGGCCTTGTCCCAGTCCGCGCCGGTGGGGGCGAACAGGCGTCCTTTGATGTATTCCACCGTGGTCCGGTCAGGGTTCACGTAACCGCAGCGCGCCGCGCCTTCAATGGACATGTTGCAGAGGGTCATGCGTTCGTCCATGCTCATGGCGTCAATGACCTCGCCTCCGTATTCGTAGGCGAAGCCCAGGCCGCCCTTGGCTCCCAGAAGCCCGATGATGTGCAGGGCCACATCCTTGGCGCGCACGCCGGGGGCCAGCTTTCCGTTCACATTGATGCGGCGCACCTTGAGCGGGCTGAGGGCCAGGGTCTGCGTAGCCAGCACATCGCGCACCTGCGTGGTGCCGATGCCCATGGCAATGGAGCCAAAGGCTCCGTGGGTGGCCGTATGGGAGTCTCCACATACGATAGTCATGCCCGGCTGAGTGATGCCGAGTTCCGGCCCTACCATATGCACGATGCCCTGGAGCCCGGTAGGGAGATCGAAAAAGCGGATGCCGTTTTCAGCGCAGTTCCGGCGCAGTTCCCTGATCATGGCGTCAGCCGTGGCGTCCGCGAACGGTTCCGCCTGGTTGTCTGTGGGAATGATGTGGTCCACGGTGGCAAAGGTACGTTCCGGGTGGCGCACGGTCAGGCCCAGGTCCCGGACCATTCCGAAAGCCTGTGGAGAGGTGACTTCATGCAGCAGGTGCGTAGCGATGAACATTTGCGTTCTCCCATCCGGCAGGATGCCGACGGTATGAGCGTCCCAGATTTTTTGGAAAAGCGTTTTCCCCATAACTGACATAAGCATCCGTCCGTTCGGGAACCGCGTCAAGATGCAAGGACGTATTGCTGACACGGTCTGTGTCTTACATAAGGCGTTTTTTTGAACATTTCCTCTGCATTCATGGTCTGAATGGGCCTCTTTCCAGCCTTTGGGGCCTTTCCGCCTTCAAGGAAAGGATGGTTTTCATGCCCTCCGCACGTTCCGAATTCCTTTAATACCGGTTAAATTTTTCTTCCCATAGTGCTGCAAAAACGTCTCCGAAACATTTCAACAGGTTTCCTTCCGGCAGTGGGTAGGACATTTCATCCTCCAGGCAGGTCATTTGCACGCCCTGGATGCCGCAGGGGGTAATAGCAAGGAAGGGAGGCAGGGATTTCCGGGTTATATTGAGGGCGAAGCCGTGCATGGCAATCCATTTTTTCACCCCGCCGATGGAGGCTATTTTACGGTTTTCCACCCAGACCCCTACCAGCCCTTCCCGGATGCGGGCCTGCACGCCGAACCGGGCACAGGTTTCAATCAGGGTGTTTTCCAGGGTGGTGACGTAACGGTGCAGATCCCTGCCGCAGCGGTTCAGGTCCGTAATGGGGTATCCGACCAGCTGGCCGGGGCCGTGGTAGGTAGCCTGGCCGCCGCGGTTGATTTCATGAACGGGAAAGGGAAGTACGGAACCGGGGTGCAGGCTGGCGTGGTTCCGTGTACGCCCGATGGTATAAACTCCGGCATGTTCCAGCAGCAACAGTTCGTTTTCCCTGTCCGGGTCTTCCTGATGGGCCCGGACCAGTTGTTCCTGGAGCCTCAAGGTTTCCTGATAATCTGCCAGGCCGGGAATGCGGATGATGTTCATGCTGCTGAAGGGAGGCCCCGGGACAGTTAGGGAACTCAGCGCGTTCTGCGCACTTGCCGGCCCAGGGCGGTGCGGTACTGGTGCACGGCGGCGGCCAGGGAAGAGGCCATGAAATTCTGATAACGCTCCGTGGCGATGAGCAGGGCCTCCTGCGGGTTGGACATGAACCCTCCTTCCACCAGAATGGCGGGATGCTTGATGGTGCACAGCACGGAATAGCGCGCGCGCTTGATGCCGCGGTCAACCATGGAAATGCCCTCCTTGATGGCAAGCGGTCCTTTCAGCATGTGCCCCTGGACGGCTGTAGCCAGGGCAATGTTCATGCTGTCCTGGGCGTTGCCCTGCAGGGCGTCGTGGCGGATATTGCGGGACATGGAGGAGGAAGTGCCCGCGGGCGCCAGCGTGAAGGTTTCTACCCCGCGGGCAGAAGAGCCTCCGTCATTGAAGTGGATGCTGATGAAGATGGCATTATTGTGCCTGTTGGCAATGCGGACGCGGTCCTGAAGGGCAATGAAGTTGTCCGTATCACGGGTCATGACCACCTGGTAGCCCATGGCCTTGAGGCGGTCGCGCAGCTTTTTGCCCACGGAAAGGTTGATGTCCGCTTCCCTGCTGATGCGGTTGCGCGTGCCGCTGTCATGGCCGCCGTGGCCGGGATCAATGACTACTGTGTTGAAACTGCGGCGGTTGGCGATGTAAGTGGGGCGCAGAACCGGGTCAATGATTTTGTGCAGGTCCATATTGGAAACCATCAGCCCCTTGGAGGGATGGTCAGCCACAGGATAGGATAGCACGAACTTCATGTTGTTCATGAACATCTCCTGGCTGCGCGCCTGGATACGGATTTGAATCTTTTCCGGCACCTCGTAAACTTTCTGCCGCCCTTCCGTGCGTTCCCTGGTCAGTTTGTAATGGGTGCGCACTTCTGACATCGGAATATACTGCACTCCATTAATGATTTCCGGATTCCATCCGAAGGCCGTGGACAACGTCAGCAGAAACATGCCCACAATGCCGAGCACGGCTGCAAATGATGTGCGAGAGGTCGGATACATAGAACGATATCGCATCCAGACTAACGGATTTTTCATGACGCACAAGGGAAAAGTTTCCGTGAAAGATTCTTTTGCGCTTCTGTTTCCGGAGAGAAAAAAGCGGCTCCCGGGAAGGGGAGCCGCCCTGAAATGGCAGTAAAGGAACGGGAACAGGCGGGATTATTTGGCGGGCTTTTTGTCCCTTTCTCCCTTCACCTGTTCTTCAATTTCCGCGTACAGCTCCGGGTTGGATTTGAGAGCTTCCTTGGCGGCGTCGCGGCCCTGGGCGATCTGGCTGCCGTTATAGCTGATCCAGGAGCCGCGCTTCTGGATGATGTCATATTCCGTTGCCAGGTCCAGCAGGCTGCCTACGGAGGAGATGCCTTCATTGTACATGATGTCGAATTCGCATTCCGTGAAGGGAGGGGCCACCTTGTTTTTGACTACCTTGATTTTGGTGCGGTTCCCGGCTATGACGCCGTCGCTGCCCTTGATCTGGCCGATGCGGCGGATGTCCACACGTACGGAGGCGTAGAATTTCAGGGCGCGGCCGCCGGGGGTAGTTTCCGGATTGCCGAACATGACGCCGATTTTTTCACGGATCTGGTTGGTGAAGATGCAGACGGTACGGGCCTTGGAAATGAAGCTGGTGAGCTTGCGGAGGGCGGCGGACATCAAACGGGCCTGGGCTCCTACCGTGGAATCCCCGATTTCTCCTTCCAGCTCCTGCTTGGTGACCAGTGCGGCCACGGAGTCCACCACAATGACGTCAATGGCGTTGGAGCGGACAAGAGCCTCGCAGATTTGCAGGGCTTCTTCACCGGAACTTGGCTGGGAAACCAGCAGGTCGTCCAGATTCACGCCCAGGCGGGCGGCATACTGAGGGTCCAGTGCGTGTTCCACGTCAATGAATGCAGCCAGGCCTCCGGATTTCTGGGCCTGGGCGATGGCCGTCAGGGTCAGGGTGGTTTTACCGGAGGATTCCGGTCCGTAGATTTCCACAATGCGGCCGCGGGCAAAGCCGCCCACACCCAGAGCGCGGTCAATCAGAAGGTTGCCCGTGGGAATGACGTCCACTTCCATTTTGACGTTGTCTCCAAGGCGCATAATGGCGTTTTCTCCGAAGTCTTTCTGGATTTGGGAGAGGGCCAGGTCAAGGTTGCGCTTGCGGGCTGCCGCCAGTTTTTCCGCTTCGGGGGATAAAGGTGTTTCGTTGCTCATATATCGTAGCGCAGTATAACCGGGACAGCCTTATTGGCAAGTGTTCTGTGGGTCTTCGCAGACTCATTCCTCATTGAGAAAGAACAGAATTCTGACATGGGAAGAATCTTGTGAAAACCGGGTGTTCCGTTCGGCGGGAAATTAGGGGAAACAGGGGGAACGGAACCGGAAAAGAAGTTTGGAGCCGGAGAAGAACACGGTTTTTCCGGAGAACGTCTGGGGGCGTTATTCTTCAATCGGCTCCGCAAGAGGAATATCCTCGTAGGAATTGTCAAAGATGACGGGAATGTTGTGCTCCGGAATCAGGTTGATGGAACTGATTTTGCGGTGCGTCTGGCGTGCATGCCGGAGGGCGCGGGACAGTTTTTCCACCTGGTGTTCCAGGCCGTAATGGCTGAAAGTAGCCTGGCAGTCATTGGTAAAACGCACACAGAAAGACCAGTCGTTGGGCGTCGTTATGGAGACGATGCTGGGAAGGTATTCCGTTACCGTGCCGGAAAGCAGTTCAATCAGTTTCATGGGCGCTTCCAGTTCCCGGATGCTGACGCCGTAGCTGAGTTTGCCGGAACTGGGCGGCCTGAGCGTGACGGAGGGCATGCGCTTTTCCCGGATATAAGGCATGTGGACCTGCTCCATGCAGGGGAAGATGACGCCTTCCTTGTCTGCCAAAGCGCCGTACGTGGCATCTCCCGGGTGAATTCCCAGTTCCGGGCAGTCAATCCAGGCCACGGGTATGCGCGCGTCAATGTCCACCAGCAGCGTGGGGTTGGAGGATATCTGGCGTTTGACGGAAGCCCGGCGGATGGCGGGACATTTTTTCAGGCGCTGCTCCAGCTCCGCGGCGTCTATGGAAAAAATGTTGTCCTGCGGCCCTATGCCCATAACGGAAAAGGCCTGCTCAGAGTTGAAAATGCCGTTGCTTTTCAGGGTGACGGTGTCGATGGAAAGCCAGTCGTATTTGAGGATGTAATCTTTCCAGAGAAAAACGATAGCCCCGATTAAGCCGAAAATAAGCGCGTAAACGGTGACAATGTGGTACAGCTTGCGCCGGAAGAGCCAAAAACGGTAGTTTTTGCCCTTGCGTTCGATGGTCTCTTTTCTGGCCTCCCGTTCCAGAAGAAGCATTTCCGGCCTTTTGGCGGAACGGGGGACTGGCGTTGTGGCTTTGTGCGACATCGGGGGGTGCGGGAGGGGCGACTCCCCGCCCTCTGTCAAATATTACGTTATTTACGGGGGGTGACTAGCGATAATTCCGCTATTTTTTCGCAGAGGTCTTCATAGGGCCATCCGGAGGCCGCCGCCGCCTTGGGAAGCAGGCTGGAAGGGGTCATGCCGGGAATGGTGTTGATTTCCAGCACGAAGGGGGCGCCGTCTTCCTCGCGCAGCAGTACGTCCACGCGGCCGTACACTTCCACTCCGGCGGCCTTGTAGGCTTTCAGGGCCGCCTCCTGCACGTTGGCGGCGGTTTCTTCCGGAAGATCCGCCGGGCAAATATAATCCGTGCCGCCGCCCATATTCATCCACGGGTATTTGTTGCTCAGGTCATAGAAGCCGGAACGGGGGCAGATATGAATAACGGGAAGGGCTTTCCCGTCCAGAATGCCGACCGTCAGTTCCTTGCCTTGAATGAACTCTTCCACCAATACGGTGGTGCCGTGGGTTACGGCTTCCTCCATGGCGGGGAGCACATCCTCCTGCCTGCGGACGATGTGGACGCCCACGCTGGAACCCTCGCAGGGAGGCTTGATGACGAAGGGCAGGGGGAGGGACGGCATCACGATGCCATGGGAACAGTCCAGAATTTCCGCATGCGGCGTAGGAACTCCGGCTTCCAGAAAAACTTTTTTGGATTCTGACTTGTTGAAGCACAGGGCGCTGGAACGGGAGCCGGCCCCTGTGTACGGAACGCCGCGTTCTTCCAGAATGGCCTGGAGGGTTCCATCCTCACCGAAAGTGCCGTGGATAATGTTGTAGGCCAGCTCCGTGCCTTCCGGCAGCCGGAAATCCGGGCCGTGCACGTCCACCTTCGTTACATCGGTGAATCCGGCCCGGCACAGGGCGTCGTAAACGGAGTTGCCGGAAACAAGGGATACTTCCCGTTCTGACCCGGGACCTCCGAGCAGGAGGGCGATTTTGAGGTCGCGCTTGAGAGTGTTCATATTGGAATAAATAATGAATGGGTTAAAACTGGGGGTCCCGGTCTCCGATGACCTGGGCTTCCGATTTCAGGTCGATGCCGCGGTTTTCCTTGGCCTCCTTGCGGATCATGTCGATCAGGATGGTGATGTCCCTCGCTCTGGCATGACCCCGGTTGATGATAAAATTGGCGTGCACGTCTGATACGCAGGCGTCTCCCACGCAGGCGCCTTTCAGCCCCAGTTCATCAATGAGCCTGCCTGCCGGGATTTCCGGCGGGTTTTTGAAGATGCAGCCGGCGCTGGCTCCGACGGGCTGGGAAAGCTTCCGCCTGGACCGTGCCGCCTCCAGAAGACGCTCCATTTCTTCCGCAGGGGCGGGCTGCGCCTCAAACACGGCCTGAAGCACAAAATTGTGGACCAGGTCCGGAATGGAACGGTACTGGGCGTTCAATTCTTCCCTTGTATGGCTGCGGATTTCCCCGTCTTCATCCAGACAGGTGACGGAAACGAGGTTTTTGACCATATCCATGCCCATGGCTCCGGCGTTCATGCGGAGGCTTCCTCCCACATTGCCGGGAATGCCGTCCATCCATTCCAGGCCGCCAAGGCCGTTCTGGACGGCGGTGGAAACCAGTTTTTTCAACCGCACGCCCGCTCCGGCGGTGAGGCGGTTCCCCTGGATTTCCAGCACATCGAATTCTCCCCCGGAGGGGTGGATGACGGCGCCGCGCAGTCCGCCGTCCCTGACAATGATGTTGGAACCGCGGCCAATGACGTGTACGGGGATATTCCTGTCCCGGCAATAGTTGACGGCCGCCTGCATTCCGGAAAAGGTGGAAGGCTCCAGCCAGTACTGGGCGCATCCGCCTACTCCCATGGTGGTATGGCGTGACATGGGTTCGTACAGTTTGCCTTCCAGAGAACCGCCCGCAGTGCGTTCCAGATCCTCCAGCAGGGCCAGGTCGCGCGCGATGCGCATGCCGCATTCATGGACGTTCCCTGCTCCCAGCGTCAGGAACAGGTCTCCGGGTTTCAGCGCGTTGCCGATGGTGTGGTGGGCTATGCCCAGGTCGGGAAGGTAACGGGTTTCCACGGGGCCGTGCCTGTGCATGGCGTTGATGATCGTCTGCCCGCTTACCCCTTCAATAGGCAGTTCGCTGGCGGGATACACGTCCGCTACGAAAACGAGGTCCGCCTCCTGGAGCACCTTGCCGAAGTCATCCGCCAGAAGCTGCGTGCGCGTGTAGCGGTGCGGCTGGAAGTAAACTACCAGGCGGTTCGGCTGGAGGGAACGGGCAGTTTGGAGCGTGGCGGCTATTTCCGTTGGGTGGTGGCCGTAGTCGTCCACAATCCGGATGGAGGAGGAAAGGTATTTGGTTTCAAAGCGCCGTTTGGCTCCCGCAAAGGAGGCCAGGCCCCGCGTCACCGCCGGGAAATCCACGCCCAGTTCCGTTGCCAGAGCAATCGCGGCCAGGGAATTCAGGACATTGTGGCGTCCGGGTATGCCCAGCTCCACGCGGCCCAGTTCCTCTTTCCCCTTCAACACGGTGAACAGGGTGCGTCCGCGGCGTTCCAGCACGTCCGTAGCGGTGTAGTCCGCATCGGACCAGCCGTAGGAAACGGAATTGGGGTACTTGGCGCAGACATCCTCAGCGCCGGGATGCGCGCGGCAATAAATAATCTTGCCGCGCGTCTGGGAGCAAAGCCGGTCGAACACGGCCTTGATTTCATCCAGATCCTTGTAGTGGTCCAGGTGTTCCGGTTCAATGTTGAGGACGATGCTGTGCTCCGGAATGTAATTTACCAGCGTGCCGTCGCTTTCATCCCCTTCCGCCACCAGGTATTCGCTGTCTTCATTCCAGTGGGCGTTGGTTCCCAGCACGGGGATTTCCGCCCCCACGTAGTGGCACGGACGCATGCGGCCTTCCCTCATCAGGTGCGCGCAGAGGGCTGAAGTAGTGGTTTTTCCATGCGTACCGGAGACCACGACCCCTTTCTTCCCGTTCAGGATGGCTGCCAGGCATTCCGCGCGGCGCATGCAGGGAATATTCAGCTTGCGCGCTGCCGCCAGGGCCGGATTGTCCGCCCGGATGGCACTGGAATAAATGACAATTTCCGCATCGGAAACGGCGTCTGCGGAATGCGGGCAGGAGAAAGACAGCCCCAGGCTTTGAAGCCGTTCGGTCTCTGCGCTGGTCACCCGGTCGCAGCCGCTCACCCGGTGCCCCATTTCCATCAGCATGAGCGCCAGGCCGGACATGCCTGACCCGGCTACCCCGATGAGATGTAGGCGTGCCGGGTGTTCCCTGTCTGTCAGTCTTTTGCGTAAGGTTTCAATCATGGGAGGCTGCATGGTCCGTATGTTCAATGACATTGGCGATGCGGGATACTGCATCAGGCATGTCCAGACGTAAAGCACATTCATTCATGGAGGCCAGCAGGGAGGAATCCTTGAGTACTTCATTCAGGAAAGCCGCAATATCGTCCGGCGTGAGGGTGTTTTCACGCATCATGCGCGCCGCGCCGTGGGCCGCGAAAACGCGTGCGTTGTGTGCCTGGTGATCGTCTGCGGCGAAGGGGTAGGGAACCAGCAGGGCGGCCTTCCCCATATGGGCCAGTTCCGTAAGGCTGGACGCCCCGGAACGGGAAATGACCACATCCGCTGCGGCATAAGCGGCAGCCATGGCGGAACAGAATTCAATGACGTGCACGTGGGGCATGTCCGCCGTCAGCTGGCTGACGCGTGCAAAGTCCGCGGAGCCGGTGATGATGAGAAAGTCGCACAGGTCTGCGCATTGCCGGGCGGCTTCAATGACTAGGGAATTCAGATTCCTGGCCCCCTGGGAACCGCCCATTACCAGGGCCACGCGGCGGTCCTGGGGCAGGTTGAGCTCCGTCCTGGCTTCGTTTTTGTCTTTCCGGGCCACCATTTCCTGGCGTACCGGAGTGCCGGTGACAATGCATTTGGCGGGATTGAAGTAGTGCCTGGCTTCCTCAATGCCCAGCAGCACGTTCGTGCAGCATTTGGCGGTCATGCGGTTGGCCTTTCCGGGCAGCGCGTTGGAATCGTGCACGTAGGTGCGGATTCCCTTGCGGTGGGCGGCGTAAACGGGAGGGAATGAAGTGAATCCTCCCATGCCGATGACGACATCCGCTTCCACCTCATCCAGAAGACTGCGGCTGAAACGGACGGCTTTATACAGCCTGACGCTGAAACCCAGCAGGGACAGGGATGGGATTTTAGGCATCGCGATGGCCTCAATGGTGCGGAAATCAAGATCTCCGTAATTTTTGCTGGCCTGGGCGTCCACTTTTTTCTGGGAAATGAGGAGCGTAACGCGGTGGCCGCGCTTTTTAAGTTCCTGGGCTACGGCTATGCCGGGA
>OATG01002496.1_pt1 | contig 9723 bp, 8 predicted proteins | sample 1516581 | NCBI WGS metagenome assembly OATG01 (sample SAMEA2579930, study PRJEB22360) | human gut metagenome | biome: human gut; feature: human-associated habitat; material: faeces | place: Denmark | collected 2008/2010
TGATGACCAGCCGGGTGGGGACCGCCCCCCGAAAAGCCGAAATCGGCGGCCGACGAGCGTTTGAGCTGCTGCGAAGTTTCATCCCCGCCCACGACAGACTGCTCGGCCGAACGTCCCGTAACGCGGGCTACGACGGCGGCAGAGATGTTGCGCAGGTTGCGGTCGAAATCGGCCCACTGGCGCAGGAAACGGCTCTTGGAGTGGGCGCACTCGTCGTAGTAGGCCGAGAAAAGAGCGTTCTCGAACGATCGGTCGGTGTCGATCCCGTCCTCGTTGTCGGCATCTTCATCGACGATGGCCGAATAGGAACGGACCACGGTCGCCATACGCGCCGGAAGCCGGTCGGGGTTCTTGGTCTGCTCCTCGATCTCTTCCCGCGAGAGGTTGCCCAGCGGGTTGTGCGCCGCGCGTCCCTTGCGGAAATTAACCAGGTTCTCGCAGTCGTAGTAACCGTAAAGCAGACGCACGCAACGTGCATCGCGGGCGGAAACCCCTTCGAGAATCTCCTCGATGATCGCCCGGGCATTGAAGCCCTTGGTATCGGCATCGAGCGAATACTCCCGCAATCCGGCTACCAAACAGTAGTAATTCTTGTCGAACATGGCGCCCGGCTTAAGCGTTATACAGCATTTTATAGACCTTGTCGCGCAGGTACTCCTTCAACAGAGCGTCGAAATCCTGGTCCGAAAACGAAATGTAGTAGCCGCCGTCTTTGGCACCCACCTTGAATCCCGTCCTGACCTCCTTCGAATAACCCACCTCGACGCCTGCGGCCAGCAGCTCCTTCGCAGCGGCTTCGAACGTCGCTTCGAACGCCTTCTGTTCCGCCTCCGGCAGCAGGGCCTTCAACTGGTTCTTCGACGAATCGGCGCCGCTCCAGTTCTTGGCGACGGTAAGCAGCATCTGCTTTACGAATTCGGGATCGAGCGTCGCGGCTTTCACGGCGGGAGCGGTGCTCTTGGCGATAATCATGGAGCTGATCTCGGCTTTGATCTTCGAGAGGGCCTGCTTGCCCGCGAGCGAAATTTCGGTCATCGCGTTCTTCTCCACGTCCTGTGCTTTGGTATTGGCTTCGGCGAGGATCTTCGCAGCCTGCGCCTCGGCCTCCTTCACGATCTTGGCCGCATTGGTCTTCGCTTCGGCCACCAGACGTTCCGCCTCGGCACGGCCTTTCTCCAGTCCCTCGTCGTAGAGCTTCTGGGTTAACTGTTGAAGTTTGTTTTCCATAAGAATTTATGTTTATTATATTTGAATTTCTTATTCGTCACTCCATGACCTCGCGTCACGGATTCCGGGATGCAGCCCGGCCCCGCACCGACCCCGCCGACCGAAACGCACGGCATACAGCACCGCTTTCCCCGCCGGCAAATCCGACCGCAGGCATTCGATCCGGGATCACCGGAATCTTTCTCTTCCTCACCTCCATCCGAGACTCGATCGCAAGCGATCTCTCCCCGACTCCGACCGGAAACATCGGAACTGTTCCCGAAATCACACTCCTCCGAATTAGTTCCTACAAATATATAAAATCCATTTTAACCCACGCATATTCGGCGCATTTTTTTTCGGATCGAACCATAAAATATTGTCTTTGAGTTTCGATTTCAACAATCGATCAATCACATTAGTTTTTATCTAATTAGAAAAATCAATAGCATATGGTTCTCCTGATATTTTTTTAAGCACTTTATATATCCACGGATCTTTGTAGTCGCTTGTAAAAATTTCTATTTCTTTCGATGGCAATACAAGCTGTCCATTGTAATATACTTTTACATCGGGAAGGATTTTTAGCATATCAAAAGTGTAATCGTGTTTTGGAGGAAATAATTTTTCCCAACGATATAACGCACCAAACATGCCGATATTGGTAATACAAATAGTATTTGATCGACATGGTAGAATTTCAAGCTCATTTTTATTCCATCCACTCAACCACCCGACACGATTATTTAGATATGTAGCATAATTCGAAGAATCCGGGAGATTGATACGAACTGTGTCCGCACTATTATTACGAACATTTACTTCGTAATTAATCTCGATATCCGAATGTTCGAATTCGGCGTAAAATCGTTTATCGGCCAAGGATAGGGTTATGGACCGAATACTTACGGTATCGCTGTCCTTTGCAAAATCTTCGAAAGAATCGATTACTAAATGGGTTACATTTTGTGTTTGGTAACGATCATCTGAGCAAGCCGCTAATCCGAATAGCAGAAAAATAACACTGAAAATGTTATTCAATTTGTTTTTTATATTTTTCGATTGCATTTTTTCAATCGTTTGGGACAACCAACGTCTTCATCTCGAAAAAAGCTCCCTCCGAATGAAAATCCGAAGGGAGCAATGGCTTATTCAAAATTCATCGCCCTGATGTTCGGGACGCAGCAGATCGGTGACTACCTTTACGGGCGAAAAAGTCGTGATGGGGACTTCGACGAAGACCGTATTCCACCGGGCCATGGCACCGTTCCAAAGACCGGGCAGTTCCTGCGCGAGCAGCTCGCGGCCCCCGTCCGACTTGCGGGAGATAAAACCCGTAGCGGGATCGACGAACTCCCGCAGATCGAAACGACCGCCTTTCGAGGTGCGGAAGCTGCAAACCAGATCCACCGGATTGAAATGAGTCGCCGAGCGCATCAACTCCCGCTTTTCGGGAGCGATCTGGTTCGATTCGGCGATCTGGAGCGTCTCCAGCCCGTCGGCCCCAGCCACCCAGAAGGGGCCGCCGCCCGGCTCGCCCTCGTTGCGCACCATGCCGCACACCCGGATCGGGCGGTCGAGCACCTGCCTCAAAAGAGCCGTGCCGTAGTCCTTGGGCAGTTTCACGCAGAGTTCATTCTCGATGAACGCGGCGATAGGCTCCAATTCGGCACCCGGCACTTCGAGGGCCATGAGGTATTCGAAAATCCGCTCCTGCAATGCGAGCAATACTCCGGCCAGCGCTTTTTTATAAAGCACCGTATCGCTCCGCCGGGCATCGGTAGTAACATTGTCGATATTTTTAACGAAGACTATGTCCGCATCGATCTTTCCGAGGTTCCCGATCAGCGCCCCGTGTCCCGCAGGACGGAAGAGCAGCCGCCCGTCGGCACGTCGGAAAGGCGTACAGTCGGGATTCACGGCCAGCGTGTCGGTCGAAGGGTCCTGCACGGAGAAGGAGATGCGATACTTGACCCCGAAACGGGATTCGTAACCCGGTATCTTTTCGGCCAGCAACGCTTCGAAACGGGTCAGATGCTCGGGCGAGACGGTAAAGTGAATCTTCACCTCGCCCCCGGCGGCGGCGTACTGCGCCCCTTCGACCAGATGCTCTTCGACGGCTTTGCGCACCTCGTCCCCATAGCGGTGGAACGACACCAGTCCCTTCGGGGTTTCCCCGTAACGGAGCCCTTCGGCGACGATATTTTCGACCGTCCGCAGCTCGTCGGCATCGTCACCGATGATCGTCCGCAGCTCGGGCCAGAAGGCGAAGCGGCGGCGGTTGGCCAGCAACTCCCCGACCACAGCCGTACGGCGCCCCTCGCGAACGAACTCGAACAAATCCTTGAACATACGGGTCGCGGCGCCCGAAGCGGGCACGAATTTCACCACCCGCAAAGACTCCTTCGCACGGTCGTAACGGGCCGCCGCCTGCTCGATCCCGGCAGCATCCAGCACCCGAATACCGTCGCCGCACGAAGCGGCCCGCGTCACGGGAAGAAAGGGAAAACCTTCCCGAAAATTTTTCAACTGGGTTTCGAGAGCCGCCGGCGTCAGGCCGTGCTCCTCCATTTGCACAAAATCCTCTTTCGTAAACATATCGGAAACCGTTTATCAGTCACATTCATTCTCTTTCAGCAAGATCGGCGCCACATCGACCGACGCCCGACGAAGCGGGCGATAAAAAACAGCGACTCCGCCCGTTTTTCTCTTCACGCACACGGCGCCCTGCCCGCCTGTTACAAAAAGCTCCCTTCTCACTCGCATAGATCGAAACCGTCGAACGGTCGTTCTCCCTGCCCGACACAACGTCCCGCACCACTCGACCGAAAACGGCGAACTGCGGGCCCCGTTCTCTCCGCCGGGCAAAAAGTCGTCCTCTCCTGCCTCGCTTATCGGAAACATCGAACTGCATTCTCTGTTTTCTCCGTCCGGCAGAGCGAGTGAAGTCGTTCTGCCCTCGCTTGTCGAAAACATTCAAATTAACGAAATAATTCCTAACTTTGCAAATATGATACGAGAATTTAACAATCCCGAACTCGCCCCGCGCAACAGTTTTCACGTGGCGCAGCGGGCGGCACGCCTCATCGAGTTCGACCGGACGGAAGATTTGCAGGAACTCTTCGAGAAAGGAATGCCTGATCCGTGGTACGTCCTCGGAGGAGGCAACAACGTCCTCTTCACGCAAGACTATCCCGGTACGCTGCTGACCCCTGTGGCACAGGGTATCCGCATCGTGGACGAACAGCCGGACTGCGTGACGGTCGAAGCCGACGCGGGCGTCGAGTGGGACGACCTGGTCGAATGGGCCGTACAGCACGAACTGTGGGGATTGGAAAACCTCTCGCTCATCCCCGGCAAAGTCGGGGCCGCTCCGGTTCAGAATATCGGGGCTTACGGCTGCGAGGCCAAGGATGCGATCCGAAGCGTCGAGATGTTCTGCACGGAGACCTTCAACACGCTCGTCCTGAACAGAGAACACTGCGCGTTCGGGTACCGGGACAGCGTCTTCAAACGCTCCCTGCGGGGACGTGTAATCATCACCTCGGTCCGCTTTGCGTTGAGCCGCACGCCCCGGCCCCGACTCGAATACGGGGATTTGGCCGCAGCGGTCGAAGCGCGGGGAGGCATCACGCTGCGCAACATCCGCGAGGCCGTCTGTGCGATCCGCCGGGCCAAGCTGCCCGACCCTGCGGTGACGGGCAACGCCGGGAGCTTCTTCAAGAATCCGGTCGTCGGCCGCGAGGAGGCCGAACGCTTGTCGGCACTTTATCCCGATATGCCGCACTATCCGGCAGCCGACCCTTCGCAAGTCAAGCTGGCCGCAGGCTGGCTGATCGACCGCGCCGGACTGAAAGGCCACAGCGAAGGACGCGTGGGGATCCACCCCCGGCAGGCGCTGGTGATTATCAACCTCGGAGGCGCTACGGGTACGGAGATCGTCGCTTTCGCCCGCAAAGTGCAGGAACAGGTAAAGAAACGCTTCGGCGTGGAGATCGAACCCGAAGTCAATATATTATAAAACCGACAAGGCACTGCCTATGAACCTACTGGACAATTTCCAACGCTACATCCGCCGCAACGAGCTGGCAGCTCCGGAGGATTTCATCCTGCTGACCGTTTCGGGCGGCGTGGACTCGATGGTCATGCTCTCGCTCTTCGTGCGAAGCGGCTATCGCGTCGGCGTGGCCCACTGCAATTTCCAGTTGCGGGGCGTGGAGAGCGAAGAGGACGAGGAACTCGTACGCCGCGAGGCGGAGAAGTACGGCGTGCCCTGGTACAACAAACGCTTCGACACCAAAGGCGAGATGGAGCGCACGGGCGAATCGATGGAAATGGCCGCACGGCGGCTGCGCTACGCCTGGTTCGACGAATTGAGCCGCGAGCACGGTTACACGGTGGTAGCCATCGCCCACCACATCGACGACTCGATCGAAACCTTCTTCATCAACCTGTTGCGCGGCACCGGCCTGCGGGGTCTGACGGGGATCACCACCCATGCCGGGAAGCTGATCCGCCCGCTGATGTTCGCTTCGCGCAAGGACATCCTCGAATACGCCGTAGCACAACACATTCCCTACCGGGAAGATTCGTCGAACCGCTCGACCAAATACCTGCGCAACAAGATCCGCCTGGGACTCGTACCCCGCATCAAGGAGATCAGCCCCAAGTTCACCGACCTGATGCGTCAGAACATCGGCCGTCTGACCGACGCGCAGCTCTTCATCAACCACGGCATCCAGCGCATCCGCGAAGAGGTCATCACCACCGAAAACGGGATCGACACGATCCACATCGACCGTATCGACCGGGCTTTCCCGCTGAATTTCGTAATCTTCGAACTGCTCAACTCGACCTATTCGTTCAAAGGCGACGTGTCGGACGCCCTGGTCAGGGCGCTGGAACAGAACTCCGGCACGGGCAAGCGGTTCTACTCCAAATCCCACGTGGCGTACATCGACCGGGGACGGATTATGGTAACCCCGATCCCGGCGGACGACCCCTGCCAGGTGCAGGTCGAGGCGGGCGCCCCGCGCTGCTACTGCGGCAACTCGGTGCTCTACTTCGAGCTGCGCGACATCGACGATATCCAGGGCTTCGGCGTACCCGAACACATCGCCCAGGTGGATGCCGACAAACTCAAATACCCGCTCACGGTGCGCCGCTGGCAGGAGGGGGACTGGTTCATTCCCTACGGCATGTCCGGCCGCAAGAAGGTCAGCGACTACCTGATCGACCATAAAGTCCCGCTGCCGGAGAAGGCACGGCAGTTCGTACTGCTTTCCGGGGATGAGATCGTCTGGCTCGTCGGGCGGCGCATCGACGACCGCTACCGGCTCACGGCCGAGACCGAAAACGTGCTGCGCATCACCAAAGAAGATCATTTAAGCCATGGCGAAAAGCGGCGTAAAATTCAAAGATACGATGGCGGCCTACGACCGTCTCCGAGGCGAAATCGCGGGACGGAAGTTCGCGCCCGTCTATCTGCTCATGGGCGAAGAGGCCTTCTTCATCGACGCTCTCTGCGACCTGCTGGCCTCGACGATCCTCCAGGAGTCCGAACGGGCTTTCAACCAGCTGACCGTCTATGGGCGGGACTCCGACGCGGGACAAGTGGTGAACCTCTGCCGGCAGATGCCGATGATGGGTTCGTACCAGGTGGTGATTCTCAAGGAGGCGCAGCAACTGCGCGGTCTCGACAAACTCTCGCTATACACTTCGAAACCCTCGCCCACGACGATCCTGATCGTCTGCCACAAGGAGAAGAACGTGGACAAGCGTTCGCAGCTCTACAAAAGCATCGCCCAGCACGGTGCGGTGCTCGAATCGGTCCGGCCGCGCGACTACGAGATCGGCCCCTGGCTCGCGCAGTTCGTCGCCTCGAAAGGCTGCACGATCGACGCGAAAGCCCAGGCGATGCTGACCGACCACCTGGGCACCGACCTCGCCAAAATCTCCAACGAACTGGGCAAGCTGCTGCTCTCGCTACCGGAAGGAACGAAGAAAATCACCGACGCACACATCGAACAGAACATCGGCATCTCGAAGGATTTCAATAACTTCGAACTCTGCAAGGCCGTCACGGGACAGAACCTCGAACAGGCCCTGCGCATCGCCGACCATTTCGCCCGCAACCCCAAAGACAACCCCCTGCTGGTAACGATTCTGGCCCTTTTCAATCAGTTCCGCGAAATTTTCCGCATCAACTACCTGCGGTGGCTCAGCCGCCACAAGGGAGTTCCGTTTCCCTCGGACACGGAACTCATAGGCATCCTGCGAATGAACAACGCCTACGCTCTGGGCGAACTGAAGCAGACCTCGGCACGGTGGGACAACCGCCGAGTGTTCCGCATCCTGGGGCTGCTGCGCGAATACGACGCCAAATCGAAGGGCATGAACGCGGGCGGCGCCCCGGACGGGGAGCTGCTCCGCGAGCTGCTTCTCAAAATCTTCCTCCAATAATGGAACGCATCCTGCTGCGCAACGGTATCCCGGAGCCGATGCCCCGCATCGAAGGCACATACCTCTATCAGACGCTTCATGTCCGGGGACGCCGCCCCCTCTGGCTCGACCGCCACACGGAACTGCTGGCTCGCAATATACAAGAGCTTTTCGGGCTGCGCTGGGCCCCCGACCTTCGCCGACTGGAGGCACAGATCGCCACTCTGCTCGACGCCAACCGTCACCCCGTCGCAGGCTCTTCGTTCGTACGCATGGCCTTCACACCGGCGGGCGACCTGCTGCTGATCCCCGGAGCAGTATCCCTCTACGACGGGTATACCCTGCGGTCGCTGCGGCCCGCTGCGGCTGTCGTGAACTACGGCGTTCCCTACCCCGAATACCCCACCTCGGCACGCGAGGCAGCCTGCATGCTGGCTTTGCAGGCAGCGGTGACGGCGGACAACCGGGCGGCGGAAGCGGACATTGAACGGGCGGCAGTCCGGACAGGCGTACAAGCGGTGATCCGCTGCGACGGCGAGGGATTCGTGCACGTATGCGACGAAGCGCCCCTGTTCGCCGTGAAAGGGAAAAAAGTCTATACTCCGCCCGCCCCGCCGAGTGTCGAACGGGAATTGGCGTACCGGGCCGTCGAAGCCGCCCGCCTGCCTCTGCTGGAGCTGGAGATCGGCCGGGAGCAACTCGCCCGTTTCGACGAAATTTTCTATGTCGATCACCGGGGCCTCACCTCGCTATCGGCCTGCGAAGGGCAACTCTACGCCGCAATCATCACCGAACGTATCGCCCGCGTCCTGAACAAATTATACTAACGCATCCTGCCCGATACAAACCGGACAGGTTTCCTTTGTCCCACCCTATTTGCAATACCTTTACAAAAGATCGGAATACACTCGGCATAAAAAACAGTTCGCTCGTTTCATTCTGCACTCATTTTCATTACTTTTGCAGAAAGTCGGATACATTCGGCGACACCCCCGGATCCATTTGTTGGATTCTGTATTCATTTTCATTACCTTTGCTCCCAATGTCACACACCATCGCCATTTTTCCGGGATCGTTCGATCCCTTTACCCGGGGCCATCAGGCACTCGTGGACGATGCCCTGCGAATCTTCGACAAGGTCGTCATCGGCATCGGCAACAATGTTTCCAAGGCAGGACTGCTGCGCATCGAAGCCCGCAAACAACTCATCGAAGACCTCTATGCGGACAACCCCCGGGTCGAAGTGAGAATCTATACCGGTCTGACGGGCGACTTCGCCCGCGACCAGCATGCCTCGGCCATCATCCGCGGCGTGCGCAACACCACCGATTTCGAATACGAACGGACGATGGAGGCGACCAACCACCGCCTGCATCCCGACATCATCACCGTGATGCTCTTCACCCCGGCTCCCGTAGCCGACATCGCCTCGAGCACCGTACGCGAAGTACTGGCTTTCGGCCGCACGGTCGATGAATTCATGCCCGAAGGAATAGACATAAAAAAATACCTCTGATTACTATATTGCTATGATGGAATTTACCGCAGAAATGATCGCCGGTTTTCTCGGCGGCCAAGTCGCAGGCGACAAAGAGGCCAAGGTGCACACCGTCTCCTCGATCGAAGAGGGCGAACCCGGCGCCCTGACCTACCTGACCAACCCCAAATACGAAAAACACCTTTACAAAACCCGTGCGTCGATCGTATTGGTGAACAAGGATTTCACCCCTTCGGAACCCGTGACCGCCACCTTGATTAAAGTCGAAGACACCGGCGCCGCAGTGCTCAAACTGCTGCAAATGTATCAGGCCGCAAAACCCCGCAAACAGGGCATCAGCGAGCGGGCTTCGATCTCGGAGCGGGCGACACTGGGCGAAGATTGTTACGTGGGCGATTTCGCCGTTATCGAGGCGGGAGCCCGCATCGGCGCCGACTGCCAAATCTATCCCCAGGTCTATATCGGTGACGGCGTGACCGTCGGCGACGGAACGATCCTCTACCCGGGTGTCAAGATTTACGAGGGGTGCGTGATCGGCAGCCGCTGCGCCCTGCCCGGGGGGGGGGGGTGTCTGGGCC
>OATG01002513.1_pt1 | contig 9621 bp, 7 predicted proteins | sample 1516581 | NCBI WGS metagenome assembly OATG01 (sample SAMEA2579930, study PRJEB22360) | human gut metagenome | biome: human gut; feature: human-associated habitat; material: faeces | place: Denmark | collected 2008/2010
AGCCGCTACGATGGAGGCTGCGGTGCGTTATCCGATGAATTTCATCACCGAAATTCCGGAAAGCACCGGCGCATCCTATCCCAACTGGTATTACGTCGCTGCCGGCGACCGCCTGAAAGATGACCTGTGGGGTTGCACGGATGCGCTGTCCGATGTCGGGGCGAAGAGCATCTACGATCCTTGTCCGCCCGGTTACCGGGTGTCGCATCGCTTCGTCTGGACGGCCTTCGCACCGACGGCCGATGCCCCTTTCTCCCAGTGGTACAAGCAGGGGACGAACGTCTCCGCCAACGATGGATTGGTCTTTACGGTCGAGGGGCAGGAGATCTATTATCCGGCTGCGGGCATGTTGTTCGGGACGACAGGTGCCGCGCGCTTTACGAAGAACGGCTGGTATGTCTGGAGTGCTTCGCCTTATGCGCCGGACAGTCCGAAGGCGGGTGCGTTCGTACTGGAAACGATTCAGAAGAAACTGCTGGGATCGGCTGCTCGCAGTTGCGGTGCGCAGGTACGCTGCATGAAAGAATAGCCCCCTCTTGTCCGGATAAGTCCGCCCCTGCGATGCACGAATTTTCGCAGGGGCGGATTCCGTATGGGGTCAGGCGGCGTCCGCCTGCCGGTAGATGTCCTTCAAACGGTGGGTCATGAAGTATTGCAATACGCCGCGCAGCAGCATGTAGAGCAGGAAGGCGCACCACAACGCGTTGTTGCCGATCAGCGGCGAGAAGGCGAAGAAGATGGCGAAGTAGATGATCGTCGACAGAATCATCGAGTCGCGCATGACCCGCGTGCGGGTCGCGCCGACCATGATGCCGTCCATCAGAAAGGGGAGCGAACTGGCGATCGGAATGGCGATGATCCAGCCGATGTAATCGCCAGCCGTTGCGATGATGTAGGCCGATGATTCGGGGCTGTTCAGGGTGAAGACGTGCAGCAGGTCGCGCCACCAGACGAGGTAGATGCCGACGAAGACCGCCGCGACGGCCAGCGACCAGAAGATCGAGTTGCGGATGCAGCGGTGCAGCGACCGCCCGTCGCGTGCGCCGATGAACCGTCCCGTGAGCGCCTCGGCCGCCTGCGCGAAACCGTCGGTCATGTAGGAGAAGAGGGTGAACAGCTGCAACAGGATGGTGTTGACGGCCAGCAGCGTCCGATCCTCCATGCGGGCCGATGCGCCGGTGAAGAAGGTGTAGACGGCTACGATGCAGAGCGTGCGGACGATGATGTCGCGGTTGACGACCAGAAAGCGCCGGATCGGCCGCATGTCGAAGACCGCCGACCAGTCGATGCGCGTGATGAACTCCCGATAGTTGGCGACGATCAGCACGGCGGCCAGCGCCACGCCGAGGTACTGGGCGACGACCGAGCCGTAACCGATGCCGGCGATGCCCATCCCGCAGCGGAAGGCGAAGAACCACGAACAGCCGACATGGACGACGTTTTGCAGAATGGCGATCCACATGGGGATGCGGGCGTTCTGCATCCCGATGAACCAGCCGTTGAGGCCGAAGAGCATGATGCCCGCCGGTACGGCCCAGATGCGGGCGTAGAAGTATTCGGCGACCAGTTCGTCGCCGTTCATGGCCCAGATCGCCGTTTGGCCGAGCGGGTATTGCAGCAGCAGGATCAGTGCGCCCAATACGGCCGCGACGAGCAGCGTGCGCGCCAGCGTGGCGGTGCATTCGCGGTGGTTCTTCGCGCCGTAGGCCTGCGCCGTCAGTCCGCTCGTGCCCATGCGCAGGAAGGAGCAGTTCCAGTAGATGAAGTTGAAGATCGAAACGCCGACGGCCAGCGATCCGATCGCGCGCGTGGTGTCGCCGCCGCCCAGATTGCCGGCGATCATCGTGCTGGCGATGCCCATGACGGGGACGGTAATGTTGGAAACGATGTTCGGAAGCGCGAGCCGCAGGATTTCCCGATTCATAAACGAGGGGTTTAACGTGCCGCAAAGATAGTGCAAGCTGCGGGCAGAACCAAATATATTTGCGTTCGGCTCGCGGCGGAGTATCTAAGGCGGCGGCACCCAAGATGTGGAAAAGCAGCGGTTCAAATTCATGCAACTCCCTTTTTTGTGAATTTTGTGATGCAATACCTCTGAGAGTGTTGTATTTCGAAAAATTCTTTCTATTTTTGTGCTACTTGGGCGCAGTATGCGTCGAAGCAGACATACGGAAAGTGTTTTCACTTTGTCCTGCAAGAAAATGTGGCAATTTTCAATTGAAGAAAGGACAACGTACAACACTCATTTCTTGTTTAGATTATGGATGAGGATGCGTTGGGCATCTGCAATCTCCATATCTATTCAGGTGTGGGGTATTGCATCGTTTATTTTCTTCGGGTTCGCCACAACCTTCTTGCAGATAAGCGAAATCAGCTCCACACTTTTCTTTTTTTATTATCGTCACGCCGGGGCCAAGTGACATTATTCGGTATTGTTATGTTCAAATTAACATTGCATGAAGCTATTGCAAGTGTACTCGAAAGTCGCCATAGACCGTTGAGTGCAAATGAATTGGCGGATGAAATCAATTCTCGCAGGTTGTATGTGCGTAAAGACGGCGCTCTGCTTCGGAGCGATCAGATACATGCACGGGTCAACAAGTATCCGCATCTGTTCATTAAAGATGAAAACGGCGGCATTACATTGAAATAATAGGAATTCGGATAAATAGTTCAGCCATGGAGAGAATGCAAGCGAAAGTCAAAGGTGATAATATCATATATTGCCCGCATTGCGGAAGAAATATGATTGTGCCGGAGGAGTTGACGTCCGAAAAATATCTGCTTCATCCTTATTGTGGGCGATTGTTTCGGAATCCTCTATTGATGAAGGAAGTCAAAAATATTATTGTATGTCCTAATTGTGGAGAATTGGCTCAGAAAGCTCTGAATTATACTAGTCGTAAAGACTGGCCTACGACCCTATTTCTTTGTTGGTTTCTTGGCATCTTCGGAATTCATAGTTTTTATGTAGGGAAGGTTAAGAATGGAATCTTTCAACTCTTGACGCTTGGGGGATTCGGTATTTGGACTCTGATCGATTTTTTTAATATTGTTCTTAGAAATTATAGAGATGGAGAGGGGAAATTAATAGTATATGTATATAAATTATAATTAATTGATTATGATTGATTTGTGTGCTGCTTTTAGAAGTACAAAAAATGATTGTCCAGATTGTAGCAAAAGTGTGGTAGGTTTAGTTTTGATTGGAGCGACCATAGCATTATTCTTTATAGTATTATTCGATTTATTTTGGACAGATTCTCTTGCCTATAAACGGGAAAAGTTAGAATTGGAACGGCAAATTAAGTTCCAAGTACAATTATATATTAAGAGAAAAGCTTTAGACGATTGGAATCGATATGAAGAATTGGAATGGGGTGAATTACAGAAAGTAAAAGGAGGGTATTGTGTGAGACACAAATATGTTTGGTATTATTTAGGTATATACGAAACACGTAATGATTTATTTATTTTAAATAAGAAATTGCGAATTGTGGGTGTGGAAAATTATGATATGCTAAATAGTCTTAGTAATTCTATGGAATTCTCTATAAATTAAAATCATTATCATATATATGAAATGGGAGGAATTAAAAAACATCATTATCAAAGACATTTCTAGCAGGGCACTAAAAGATCCAGATAGAAGATTGAAATCGTTGGAAAAGATAGAAATAATAATGCAACAACATTACCCAATCTATCTACAAAATACTAGCAATATTATAACTACTGGAAAAGAATCTTTCAAAAAACAAATATCAGAAATAAAAGGGACAGGACTAAATAGCGCAGAAATTAGCATCATCAATGAAATTTACAATAAACTAAATCCAAGTTTACAACAAACAAAATCTCCGCTAAAAGTTAGATACAAAGTATATACCTGTCCAAATTGTTATACAATGCTCCAAATAACAGAAGACCTCTGGGATCAAGATTTTTTATCATGTCCACAATGTGGAAATGATTTCTCCAATCCAATTAAAGAAGAGGAAAGACTTGCCAAAATACAAAAAGGGTTTATTGTGAGTGGAATGCTTGGAGACGTCGCTAATATTATTTTCTGGCTATTTATTTTGATTGCTGTTCTTTGGTGTATTTGGAGTTGTCAATCCTCAAACAAGATATTAAATAATGATAAATTTTTAGAATACTCAATATCAAACATTGATTCTAAATTTTAAATCATCTCATTAAAAGAGCAAAACAATGACAAATTAATAGGAATATGGATAGACGATTTTAATACAAATATACTATGGAGGATTCGAAATATTAGTAATAATCAATACCTAATGGAAATAGGTTCAATGGATTCTGATCAATGGATTAGTAGTACTCAATTATCCAAAATAAAAAAAGGCAAACAAATATTATATCATAATAATGACGAAGGATATGTAGAATATTATCAAATAGATGACAACGGGAATTTATCCGTGTTTGATAATTTAGGATACATTACAACATATGCAAAACTACATTAATCACCAAAATAGAGCATATTCTAGCAAATATATATTATGAAGGTTGAATTTCAGAGGTTTGATTCGTTTGATATTGCCAAGCGATGCAATCCGTTGGATATTGCGGAGTCTTGTTCATTGCATCTGATTGAATATGTGCTAATCCTCGTATTTTTTTTGTTGCTTGTCTATGCGGGAATGTCAGTTGGCGAATCGATCGGTTGAAGTGAGTAGTTGGGTGGGTAATTTTTTATGTTATAATTCGGCGGTTGAATGGCGGTACATTCTGAGTTCGATGGGATCATGTGAGCCGTTATGACTTTTATCGATGATTCTTTCGCCGTGGCGGCTGATTTGGTGCGATTTGTGCGGACAATCTGCGAAAATTAGATTACCTTTGCCACGAATTAATTTGAATCGAAATGAAAGATTACAACAGCGACTCGACGGTGGTTCTCGACCGTTTCGCACGCGACAAGCGCAAGCGCACGACGACCGCCGAACGTATCGAACGTCGCCCCGGTCCCCGGCGTGATGCCGATGACACCCCGCGCGAACATGCCCCACGGCGTGCTTCGTACAATCCCCACTTCACGGAAGACAACCGACCCGTCGACGAGCGCCCGCGCCGTCCGTCCGGTGGTTCCAGATATGGCGAAGGCCGGCCTTCGGGGCCTTACCGGGGCCGTCCGGACGGGCCCCGTTCGGATCGTTCGGGCGGCTACGGCGGCGAGCGTTCCGCGGCGGAAGATCGTCCGCGTCCCTACGGGAAGAAACCCTTCGGTGCGCCGAAATACGGCGACAAGCCTGCCTACGGCCGTAAATCCGCCGGCAAGTTCGGGCCCAAGCGTCCCTACGGCGAGCAGGAGGGGGATTTCCGTCACGGCGAACGTGCGGGGGCGCCGAAACGTTACGGTCCGAAGTCTGCGGGCGGATTCAAGCGCGACGATCGCCGCGGCGAGGTGCGGCCCAAGAGCTATCCCCGCTATAATCCCAACGTGCAGACGGGCGAAATCCGCCTGAACCGTTTCATCGCCCAGTCGGGACTCTGCTCGCGCCGCGAGGCCGACGACTATATCCAGGCCGGACTGGTTTCGGTCAACGGCGTGATCGTGACCGAATTGGGATCGAAGGTGAAGCCGACCGACGAGGTGAAGTTCAACGACAGCCGCATCGAGGGGGAAAAGAAGGTCTATTTGGTGCTCAACAAGCCCAAAGGCTATGTCACTTCGCTCGAAGATCCCCACGCCGACAAGACGGTGATGGATCTGGTGAAGGGCGCCTGCGAGGAGCGCATCTATCCGGTGGGGCGGCTCGACAAGAATTCGCTGGGGCTGCTGCTCTTCACCAACGACGGCGACATGACGCGCCAGTTGACGCACCCGTCGTACCGCAAGAAGAAGATCTATCAGGTGTCGCTCGACAAGCCGCTCACGCGGGCCGACATGGATCGTATCGCGGAGGGCATCACGCTCGAGGACGGCGAGATCCACGCCGACGAGATCGCCTACGTCAAGGAGGACAAGAGCGAGATCGGCATCGAGATCCACTCGGGGCGCAACCGCATCGTGCGGCGCATCTTCGAGTCGCTGGGTTACTCGGTGCGCAAACTCGACCGCGTTTACTACGCCGGCCTTACGAAGAAGAATCTCAAACGCGGCGCATGGCGCTTCCTGACCAAGGAGGAGGTGATGCGTCTCAAAAGCGGCCAGTACGAATAGCGCGGCTACCGGGCCGGGATCGAATAACTCCTCAGCTCACGGCTGAGGAGTTTTTCGTTGCCGCCGGTAAGCCGGTCGAGCAGTGCGTGGAAATGGGACGAGTGGTCGTGGTGGACGGTGTGGCAGAGTTCGTGCAGCAGTACGAAGTCGCGCAGATGCGGGGGTAAGGTCATCAGGAAGAGACTCAGCGACAGGTTGTTGTCGCCCGTGCAGCAGCCCCATTTGGTGCGCGACGCACGGATCGTCACCCGTCCGTAGCGGAACCCGTGCAGCCGTGCCAGTTCTTCGACGCGCGTGGGCAGTTCGGCCTTGGCGGCGCTGCGCAATGCCTCGATGTCGCACGGGGCGGGTGCCGGATGCGCCGCAGCGCGTGCCGCGAGCCGGTCGCGCGTCCGGATCACCCAGTCGGTTTTCGATTCCAGAAAGGCCAGCGCGCGTGCGCGCGGTACGTTGCAGGGAAAACTCAGCCGCACGCCGCCTGCGCTGCGCACCGAAAGCGAGATGCGGCGTGCACGGCGGGGCTGGCCGGGGGCGGTTTCCCCCCGCCGGGGGGACGGGAGCTTGGTTTCCAATACGGGCTATTTCGTATAGAACTTGTCGACGTTCAGAGCGACATAACGGTGCTTCCCGCGCGATACCTCGGCCCAGCTGAACGAGATGAGCAGCGAATCGGTGCGGTAGAACAAGAGGTTGTCGGCCGTGTAGAGCGGCTCGTCGTCGGGCCAGTAGAGTAGCTGGTCGCAACGCTCCGTGAACAGCTCGTCGAACGAACGGCGGAAAAGCTCCCGTCCGTCGGGCAGGTAGAGCCGCAGCGTGTCGCCCGAGGTTGTATAACGCGAGCTTCCGTTGTTGTAGGAGAAGGAGACGGGGGCGTAGCAGTACCGGTAGCCGTCGATGCGGAGCGGTGCACGGAGTTCCGAGTTCGAGTAGGAGCTTGTGAGGGCTGCCGCTTCGGCGGTATCGAGTTCGTAGCCCCACTGGATATAGTCTCTGATCCGGTCGCTATGGAAGCAGCCGAGGAATTCGCGGGAGCGGGCGATGCCGAAGCGGTCGGCCAGCAGCAGCGTATCGCGGTCGTCGAGGTAGTCGAGCGAGGCGTAGAGCTCGCGATAACGTTTGAGCTGCGCCGTGTCGCGTTCGTCGATGCGGGACAGATCGAGTCGGCCGGATTCGTCGAGCAGCCCCGTTTGGCCGGCCAGCCGCTCGGCGCGCGCGGTCTGCGACCGCAGCGAGAGCGCCGTGGCCGAGAAGCGGGGGATGTAGGCCGTCAGGAAGAAGAGGACGAAGGCCGTTGCGGCGATGTAGTAGTAACGTCCGGTGCGGCGTGCGGCGAAGAGTGCGACGGCTGCGGTCATGATCGCGCCGCAGACGATGAGGTAGACGCGCCAGTCGGTCAGACCGTAGTCGCCGACGCGCTGCATGACGCCGGCCCAGAAGAGGACGAGCGGCGGCAGCGCGAAGATGCTGATGCGGTCGAAAAACCAGTCGTAGCGCCGCCGCACGACGAGTTCCTGCAATGCCTTGACCGTGAACAGGGCCATCGTGAAGCCGAAGACCAGATAGGCGACGCCCCCTTTGGGCAGCGACCACGTGAAGAGGATTTGCAGGCAGTAGAGGTAGAGGATCGCCGCGTAGACGAGCAGCGCCGGCGCGAGAATCCAGTTGAGCAGCGTGTCGGTCGTTTTCGTGCCCTGCGGTTCATCCGACAGGTAGCCGTCGAGTCGAGCCAATGCGGTCAGGGGCCAGAGCAGAGCCCACGAGAAGAGGACGATGTAGGAGTCGACGAGATTACGGACTTCCCATGACGCCGGGATATTGAAGATGTAGATGACCGAGTGGTAGATGGCCATCGCGGAGAGCATGGCCGTCAGCGCGAAGATCCCGCCGACGACCGCAGCGCGAATGTATCCCAACGTTTGTCGTACGAACGGGCCGTTGGGCAGGGTGCGGCGGGCCATGAGCAGTCCGAGCGGCGCGAGAACGGCCGAGGTGATGAAAAACTGGCTCGTTCCGAACCACTCCTTGCCCAGCAGCCACGAGGCGATCGTCAGCAGCAGCGGTACCAGCAGGTAGAGCGTGCGCCATGCCCGCGAGGCCCGGCCGACGAGCGTGTGGACAATGAGCGTCGCGAGCATCGTCAGCGGCAGCATCGTGAAGACGCCGTCGGGCAGCTGCCGGATTTCGGGGGCGGCGCCGTCGGCCGCGAGCAGCATATGGTAGTCGAAACTCCATTCGATCTGGATCGCACCGAGGATGCAGGCGTAGATGCAGAGCGCCGTCTCGACGGGATAGCGCAGGGCGACCCGCAACAGCGAGTCGGCCGTGTCGGTCAGGAATTTTTTCAGGCGGTTCATGGTTATTGCGGATTTAGGGGTGTTTCCGGACGAGGGTTCACTCGGTCGCTGCGCCGATGCGTTGGCGGACGACTTCGAACAGCATTACGGCCGCAGCGGCCGAGACGTTGAGCGATTCGATGCGGCCGATGAGCGGAATGGCCAGTCGTTCGTCGCAGAGTTTGAGCACCTCCTTCGAGATGCCTGTCTCCTCGGCGCCCATTACGAGCGCGGTCGGACGACGCAGGTCGGCGTCGTAGAGCAGTTTGCGGCTCTTTTCGGTGGCGGCGACCACCTGAAACCCTTCGGCCTGCAACGTTTTGAGCGTGTTGCGGATCGAGCCGACGCGGCAGACGGGGATCGTCGTGAGCGCGCCGGCCGATGCTCGGATCGCTTCGGCGTTGACCGGCGCGGAATTTTTGAGCGGCGCGATGAGCCCGTGCGCGCCGGCGCATTCGGCCGAGCGGGCGATCGCGCCGAAGTTGCGCACGTCGGTCACGCCGTCGAAGACCACCACCAGCGGCGTCTCGTCGTCGGGGACACGTTCGAGGATATCGTCGAGCTGCACGTATGCGATCGCGGCGATCTGCGCCACGACGCCCTGGTGATTGCCGCGTACGAGCCGGTTGAGCTTCTCGACGGGCACCTCCTGCACGCGTACGCGGTGGCGCAGGCAGAGGTCGCGCAGCTCGGTCATCAGCTGCCCTTCGGCGCCTTTGCGGATGTAGAGTTTTTCGATCTCCCGTCCGGCTTCGATGGCCTCCACCACGGGGCGGATGCCGAAAATCAGGTTGTTATCCATAGCGTAATGTCATTTCGTTTTCAGGGCCCGCTTCACGAGCCGTTCGATTTTGCGTCTGGCGGCTTCGGGCAGATGACCGTCGAGCGCTTTGGTGCCTGCGATCTCGACCGAGCGGATGCGCATGCCTCCCGTCGAGAGCACTTCGCGCACGCTGCGCACGGCGCCCCGGCTCTGGCGGAAGAGCAGATTGAAGGGCCACGGCGTGGTGCAGGCGGCGATGACGACGGCCTGCCGCCCTTTGAGACGCGGCTGCGGAATTCCGCGCGGGGATTCGCCCATGAAGACCGGCATGA